>Ga0182032_10000615_pt1 | contig 14926 bp, 21 predicted proteins | sample tim00Cox00000000_FD_125970 | JGI IMG/M metagenome (GOLD analysis project Ga0182032, IMG submission 125970) | Lab enrichment of tropical soil microbial communities from Luquillo Experimental Forest, Puerto Rico - timezero.00C.oxic.00.000.000 | ecosystem: Environmental > Terrestrial > Soil >... | reverse complement strand
ATCGCGGCAGCCGCGATCGGAGCCGAAATCGAAATCGGCCGGGCTACACCTTAAGGAGCGGCTCCGGCTGTCTCACGATCGGGGTCCACCTCAATCTGTTCGCCGATGATAGGCGCCGACGACGAGGAGGTCCGGGCTCGCGCCCTCGTTTTTGTGGGCGACGCCGGCCGGGATTACGACAACGTCGCCGGCGCGCAGCTCCACCGTCCGGCCGCTCTCGCCACCGAGTCTCACGCGGACCCAACCGGTGGCGATGCCGAGCACCTCGTGCGCGCTACTGTGATAGTGATGATGCGAATAGACCCCATTCCTCCAAGCGCCGGTCCACCCGTTGCGGTCGAACAGCGCCACGCAACTCGCTGCGGCATCGCCGTCGGTTTCGAGCGCGCCGCGGTAGACGATCAGCGGCAGCCGAGGGTTGTTCGGCACATCGCCCGGGCACTCGCCGTCGCTTCCGGCGCGCTAAAGGCAACGCCCGGTGTAGACGATGTCGCCACCATTACCGAACGGCCCGTCCCAGGGCTGCAGGAAGCGGCGCGTCTCGACGACATAGCCGGCCTGGCACATCCCATGGGCGGTGAGCGCCTCGGCCAGCCAGTCGCGTCGGATCTGCTCCGCCTCGCTGTCGTCGTTCGCCGTCATCACCGTATCGGTCCAAGCATCGTAAGTGAAGGTCGCAGGTGTGTCGGCGACGAAATTCTCGACGCGGACCGGGTCGTTGTCGATGATGCAGCCGACGAGCACGGTGAGGCAGGCGAGGACGAGCGCGCGCATCTGGTCGGACTTCCTGATCAGCTCCGTGCCTCTCTTCCTTCTTTCTCCATTCAGAAGAAGCATTCCGCGATCTGATCTCTTTCTGCCGCTCGCTCGGCGGTTGCTCGCAGCGGCCAACCGCGCTAGAAAACGCTCGCCGCGTTAGAGCGCCGTTAGCGATCCACAATGAATGACGACATGCTGAGCTCACAGTCGCTCTCCACCGAACCGCCGAGGCGCGACCGGATCACCGCAATCTCGAGTGCGATACAACGCAAGCCGATCGTTTTCGTGCTGGGCATGCATCGCAGCGGGACGTCGCTGTGCTCTCATATTCTGAGCGCGCTCGGGGTCGATATGGCGGATCAGATTGCGGGTCCGGGGAACACGTCGGTGACACCGGACAATCCGCGGGGCCATTGGGAGCGCTGGGAGATCGTCGAGTTTCACGACCGGATTCTCCGCCTCTTCAACCGTGACTATTTCGGGCGCTTTCACGATTTCGCCCTGCCGGTGGCATGGTGGGCGGACCCGCACGCGCTCAGATCAGACGCGAGATCGTTGCTTTTCTCGAAAAGAGAATGGGTGATGGCTATTTCGGCTTCAAGGATCCGCGCACGGTACGTTTGATGCCGGTTTGGTATCAGATCTTCAAAGAGCTCAAACTTACGCCGAAAATTATACTGTGCTTGCGCAATCCCGCACACATCGCGCGGTCTGTCAATACGCGTGACCGGCTCGATCCCGAAATTGGAGAATATCGGTGGCTCGTTCACATGATCGATTTTTTTCGGTATGCGAACAAATTCGATTTTTGCATGGTGGAATATGAAGAGTGGTTCAACGAGCCCTCGGTCAACATCGGAAAATTACAAAGATTTCTCGAGTTGCCGTGGCAGCAGAGCGAAGCCGATCTCGGTCTGGTCTTGTCGGGCATCAATCGACCGCGGCGCACGGCATGACGGAGCCCATCGTCTGGAGGCCAACCAACCGCTGGTGCGCACCTTCTACAAGCTACCGGCAGCGCCAGTCAGGATGCCGCGGCGCGCGATCAAATCGCCAACATCGTCTCGCAGTTCGTCAGCTTTCAGCAATTGCAAAGGCCTTTTATCGAGGCGTTCGAGGACGTCGCCAAAACCGCCGCTAAATATCGCGAGATCGAGCAGGAAGCGACAGCCTTGCGCGCAGCGGTCGGGGAACGCGATGCGGCCGTCGCAGCCGCCGATGGCAGAGCTGTGGCCGCCGAAGACCGTCTGGCGAAAGTCCTTGCACAGATCGAACAGCAAAGGACACAAATCGCCGATCTTGCAAGGGAACGCGACGAAGCCAGCGGGCTGAAAGCGACACTAGCCGACCGTGAGACAGCGATAACAGAACTTTCGCACCGCGCCGACGAGCTTCGCGTAGCACTGCAAGCAGCGCAGGCGCAGCTCGCAACGCACGAAGCCGCTCTCCAGCGCGCTAATCAAGAGGCGCAAGAACGCGGCGCCGAGGCGTTGGCGATGGAGAGCGAAATTACGACGTCGCGGATCGCGCTGGCTCAGGCGGAGCGTGAGGCGCAGAGTCACGAGGCCGCGTCAGAGGTGTTGCAGGCCGAGATCGCAGAGTTGCGCGAGACGCTGGCACACGCCGAGCGCGAGGCGCAGAGTCGCAAGGCCGCGGCAGAGAGGTTGCAAAACGAAATCGGGGTGCTGCGCGAGACGGCGGAGCGGGCGAAGCAGGAGCGTGGCGACGCGGCGGCCGCGATGGAGGCCGAGATTGCGGGCTTGCGCGAGACGCTGGTGCACACCGAGCGCGAAGCGCAGCGGGGCGCCGCGGCCCAGAGGGCGCTGCAGAGTGAAATCGCGGCATTACGGGATGCGCTGACCGCGGCTCGGCGGTCGGGAAGGCCGCAGTCGTTGCGTTCCGCATCGAAGTCACAGCGCCAACGAAACCCGATGGGCCGCTCGGATGGCGGCACGCCATCATACGGTTTCTTCGGCCCCGCGTTTCTGAATCAGGCGAGCGGAGCTGGTCGAGCAATCTGACTGGGGATGAAATGGCATTGAATTGAACCGCATTCTCGACCGCCCGCGTCTTGGTCTGACGCACCGGAAGCCAACCGTTATTATCCCTCTTGCCGATCGCGCCCGAGACGCGCAGCAGTGGGAGCTCTCCGCCCAGCTCTATAGAAAGGCGCTCGACCGAAATCCGCGCAACCCGCCGATTTGGGTGCAGTACGGTCATGCATTGAAGGAGTCAGGCGAGTTGCGGGACCCCGACATGCTGGTGCAAGCGGAAGTCGCCTACCGAAGAGCGCTGTCGCTTGATCCGGGCGTGGCGGACACGTATCTGCAGCTCGGTCACGTCCTGAAACTCCAGGGCAAGACAGAGGAGGCCCGGGAGACGTATTTGCGGGCGCTCGCGCTCGGTTCTTCGCTGGAGAGCGCCGCGTCTGAATTGACGCAATTCGGTTGGTCCGACGCCCATTTCTCCGAGCTGCGGATTATGCTCGGCACCGAAATGGTCGAAATGGGGGATTCCCGGCCCGGCACTGGTCCACTGCATGGAAAGTCGAGCACACCGAGGGACGATGGAAAACCGCGTGCGCCGGATCGTAATTCGCACAACGCCGCGTTTCGTCTAGATTCCGCGGCAACGTCCTCAAGTCTATCTTCACTTGATGCGGAGCCAGTACTCGACGGCAGCTACGACGGCTACGTCGGCGGCTCGATCATCGGCTGGGCTGTTGACAAGAGCGCGCCCGCGACTGTCGCTCGGGTCGAGCTGGTAATTGATGGCGACGCGGTCAGCATCGTGCCGGCAAATCAGTTTCGCCAAGACCTTGCGGATCGTGGGATCGGTAGCGGTTATCACGGTTTCGACATCGCCGTCCCCCCGCGATTTTTGGACGGCCGACCGCACGAAGTGATTTTGCTTATTGTGGGCCATGGGCGCGTTTTGAGGAATAGCCCGGCATCTGTCTTTTTTGGGGGACCAGCCACCAAACCGCACGTTTTCCTTTCGAGTGCTGCGATCCTAGCCGGTCGGCGCTATCCTTTTTTGGGGCGCTTTAACAGCCACCCTCATTGCTTTCCAAATAACGACGTCGAACAAGGTTGTGAGTCTCTTCGTGGCTTCCTTTAGATTTTCGTGATTGCAATGACGTCGTGATGGCCGTCCCACGCCTTCTCAGAATAAAAGGCAAGATGAACGTCGTTGCGCGCGCAGATCTAAAAACCACCTCGGGTGAATGAGGGATACGCCATAGTCGGGGGTATCCTTGTAGGACGCAAATCCATAGCCCAACGAATAGTACCCGCGGAGCATCGGCTCTTGCGATTGGCCTTGTATGTAATTGAACCCGCGCTCTAGAATCCAGCGAACAGATTCCCTTCCGTGCGTGGAAAAGATCGCGACGCCATGGGGCCGCAAAAGCCGGACCACTAGTTCCAAATAGGTTTCGGCGGCACATTCCTTCAGATGAGTGATGACTGAGCCGGACCACACGATATCGGCCGGATCAACCTGTGGAAATGCGGTAAAATCAATAGGTGACAGCACCGGGATGGCGCCAAAGGTTTTTGCACAGAAATCGACGCTGCCCTCGGAAAGGTCGGTTCCGACGATGTCGGAATTAGGAAAAGCGGCCCGGAGCCAACGCATCACGCGGCCGTGCCCGCAACCAAAGTCGATGATGCGGGCAGTTGAGACAACGTCGGCAAGCTGAATACCAAGCATCACATTGCGAAGCCCACTTGCTCCCGAATTGAGATATGCGAGCGGCTGGCTGCGGTCCAACATCTGATCTTCGTCGGCGTAAGAAAAGTTGAGCGCGCGCGGGTCCGGTTGATCGAGCCGCGCGTATCGGATCGCTTGGGCGGCAAGTTCGGCGTTGAGCACACTCATCGGTTCACCGAAAAATTGTAGCAATAAGGGAAGAGCGGGTTGGAGGTCGAATCCCCTCGCGAAGCGATCCTCACCCTCCTGGTCTTTTTTCGGGTCCCCTTCTCGTCGGGATAGAAGGTGGGGGACCCAGCAGGTTTAAAGACCCTCGCATCAGATACATCTGCCACGTGCTTCCTCTTCCGACATGGTCCTCATCCGAGCTATAGCAGCCGAACCGAACACCATTGTCTGCCCTCCCCAAATATCCCTCCGCCAAAATAATATTGATGTCGAGCGACGTAAGATTGCCGCCCGTATCCGTGACGATTCCCGGGGTTCCCGGCACGGCACAATGTCCCTGCCCAACAACACCGAGGTCAAGGCCGGGTTCGCGCGAGAAGTTTATGCCATCTTCGGAGTAATAGAGGTAATTATGGGCGTCAACGATAGTGGCTGCTATGAATGCGTTCGACAAGCCTTGAGCAGACCCGTTGAAGTACCTGACGATCGCATCGTTGGGAAGATTTGTTTTCTGTCCGAGTTGAAAATGAAGGCCATCTTGGCTCTTGGCGAGGTACACTCCGTGATTTCGCCAGTTGCTCATCGAATCATAATAATATAGCCAGATCATTTGGTCGGGTGCGTCCGCTCGAGCGATGGCGGAAGGATGGCCCGCTCCGTAGTCATTGATCCAATATTTGCCAGCACACGTCAACATAGGCTGCCCCGTTTCCGGGTCTATGCTCCTTGTGCTGCTATCTAGGGTGAACTTGTCATCCTCAACCTGGTAGCTGCAGTTCGTCAAAACTTGCGGGCTCACCGAGAGCACCGGGGTTGCCGGTCCGACAAACGTTCCGGAGTTTGCCCAGTTTTTTTCATTGTATCGCTGCCAGTTTATCCCGTCAGAGCTTACGGTCAAGCAGATTTGCGTGAATCCTTCAAAGGGTTTCATTTCGTTCGCACGATCATAGAACCGACGTGCGCATTCGTAATAGAGAAAGTAGAGATTTTCGCCCGTTCGGATCATTGCATTGGAATGCTTGATCACGCTTGGAGAGCAAGCATGTCTTCCATCTTCATCGCTATCATTGTTTGTATGCCGCAAAATTACTTCTGGAGATCGATAGTATCCTCCACTGTGAGTGTTTATGACACCATAGTAGATAGAGTCGCCAAAATTGTGTTGATAATTAGCGGGATCATCCCCACGATCGTCCCCACCACAGAACCAGATCTTCCAGCCCGGATCGGCGTCCTGCATCAAGCTGTAACTGCCGTCCAAATGGACCAGAGGTGCGGGCAATTTGGCAGAGGAGCGATACGTCATACCGGTAATGTCTTCCCCGAGGGGGACAGCAGCGGAAATCAAGAGAGCGACAATCCCTGGGAATAGAACTGTGACAAAGGGAATCGTCACGTATTTGATCTGCATGGATTGATACCCGATCGTGATTTCCAGGAGGCAAGCAGGGAGTTCGTGCACCGCCGGCCGCCAATGACCTCCGTTGTGGACCCATGTTGTCACCTATAATGCTGCTCCGGGGCGCGCCACTTTGTATGCTGTCAAGCGCTGATATCCTGTCCCGCGCGCATCATACAGCATGGGCGAACCAAGGGAACGCCACAGGGACTGTAAATTTATTGGAGTCACGCCGGAGGTGTAGCAGTCGAAGATATTGTAATGGAAGCGCTGGTGATCGAACCAACCATTGCCCCTGTTGGGACCGACTACATTACAAGATGGTCGCATCGTTGGCTCTCTCCCGTCAACCAATGCTGAGAGCCGTGTTGGAGCATTATTTTCATGACTACTCAAGACATGATTCCTTTTCCACCTTTATGAGTATATGGCACTTGTATGTGGTGCGGTACCAATACCAGAACTTCACAACTCCTTTCAAGCCGTTGGAGAATAGCGCTGAAGCTGGTCCGCTAAGGGCGAGCGGTTGTGGCGCCGGCGTCGAAGGCTTTGCCGAGCCTCAGTGGGCCCGGATCGCCGATTGGATCAAGCCAACCGGTGGTACGATCGACTACATCGACACGGACGAGCCCTATTATTACGCGCATTCTATGACGGCAAGCAGGCGTGCCACTGGCCTATTGCGGCCGTAACGCACGAGATCGGTGCCTTTATCGACGAGTTGCGCTCTGCCAAAGACCTGTCCGAGTTCATTCAGGTGCACCCGGAACTTTGGCCGTTCACCAATTTTTCGCGGCGTTAACCAAAAACCCGTTGCTTTTCGCCGCTGGCCAAGCCTACGGTATCGCCAGCTCGGTCGACAATCGACCATGAGCGTGTCTCTTGGGGGCGAGGTCGTCTGGTCCAAAACGGACCAAGAGCGAGGAGTCAAGCCGTACAATGTTCGGTCCGCAATCGGCCGAGGCGGTGTCAGCATGCCAGCTTCCAGGAGCTGTGCGGCGGCGCTGGTAATGATATCCTTGGCTGCGTCGGCCCCACCGCCCGCAATTGCGCAGCCGGTCGGAGCCACGCCGCAGGAGTCGACGGCGGCTCCGCCAAAGGCGGTCAACTTGAGCACCGTGCCGAAAATCGGCGCGACCGCGGGCACGGTCGTCAAGAAGCTGCCGCGTCCCCAGAGCGGTCTGTCAGATAGCGAGTATGGGGCTCTCAAGGAGCGCGTCGCGCGCCATCCTCCTGCCAACGCGCCTACCGGGAAAATGTCGCCCCCGCCGGCGTCGATTGGGAGTGTCGGCGGGAGCTCGGTACAGCCGTAATCGACACAATGTTCAACGAGGGAGAGGAGACGAACCATGGGCAATAAACGGTTCAGCTGGAGCAGTATCGGTAGAACCACTTCGTGGGTGCTTGCCGCTGCACTTGCAGTCATGCCCTTCGCGGCCTCGGCGCAATTAGCCGGCCCGGCGCAGGTTGGCGACGTTCAGGGCGAGGCATTGGCAGCGCTGGCCGCCGCCCCGCGCGTGCAGGCGGCCACGGCGGTTGTGAAAAGCTCGGTGACGTTGGGGGCCCTGCCAAAAATCAGCGCAGCTAGCTCCGTGGCACAAACGGCCATTAAGCCGGTGTGGCGTCACCATGCCTCTGAGGAAGCGTATTTGGCCGCGAAAGCCAGGGCCGCTGCGGGGCTTGCGAATGCGCCAAACGTATCGACTGGTGACGCCCTTTCGCCGCCTGCGCCGGGACCGACGCCTGTGTCAACGTCCGGCGTCGAGACGCCAGGTGCCACCGTCGCGTTTGTTGGCAACTTCGAAACAACGTGCGGTAACTTCACGCCCGCCGATATGGGTCTGGCGGTCGGCGACGATACGCCCCCCTATCCGGTGCTCCAGGCGACCAACACCTGCATATCTATATTTACCAAGTCGGGGGCGAGAGCGCCCGGCTATCCCAAGAGCCTGAGCAGCTTCCTCGGCTCGGGCGGCTTGTTCCTGAGCGACCCGCGCATCATTTACGACCCGGCGAACCATCGCTACATCCTCAGCGAGCTCGCGATCGATATACAGAACAGTAAAGCGTACATATTTGTGGCGGTCAGCGCCGGTGACGATCCCGGCAGCGTCTATTTCATCTACGTTATCCCGAGCGACACCGCCAATGGGTTCGGGGACTTCCCGAGGATCGGTCAGGACCACCAGGCGATCTATCTTGCGTCCAACATCTTCAGCCCGATCGGCAGTTGTCTCTCTGGTGGGGCGTGCAGCTACCTGTATGAGCAGTGGGACCTATTGCCCAAGGCGCCGATGTATGCCGGGGTCGGCTTCAGTTACTGGACCGTTGGAAATGTCGCCGGGACGGCGACCGATTCGACACAACCGGCGAATATTTGGAACCCGACGGACACTCCGCGGGCGGAGTTCCTCGTCGGGTCGAAAGATATCGCGGGCTGCTATAGCGGTGACGCCCAAAATGGTTTGTATGTCTGGGCGATCTCCAATCCGCTGGTTGTCAACACCAGCTTCCCACCCGAGTTTTCACTGGTATTGGTTGCTACCGCAAACAACTATTCCTTCCCCCAAAACGCTACGCAGCCCGGTACGAGCGCCCTGATCGACACCGACGATTGCCGCATTTCCGGTGAGGTAACCTATGCGGGCGGATCGCTCTATGCCGCGCTGACGACGGGCACCGGCGCAGGGTATCCAGGCATCCTGCAGTACCAAATCCAGCCATTTCTCGGCAAGGACAACAATGCGAGATGCACGGGCAGCTTTACCAATCTGTGCCCCGATATCACCGCTGCCGCGATGAGGAACGAAATCTTCTTGCTCTATGGCGGCGGCCTCGCCTCCTACTATCCGACCCAGCAACCGGACCCGGAAGGCAATGTAACGACCGTTTTCAATGTAAGCGGCCCTGCCCCTTTCTTTGGCTCGACCGGGTATCTGTCGAGGCGGGTGACTCAGCCACCGGGGTCAATCGGCGTGGATAGCGGGATCGTCTTGGGGCTAGGTGCGACCACCTATACCCAGGGTCGGTGGGGCGATTACACCGGTGTCTCCCCGAATTTCGGCGCCGGCCCGAACGCCGTCTGGTTCTCCGGAATGTTTACCGGCAGTGACCACAATTGGGACACAGCGATCGGGAAGGCCGGCTTCACGGCGATCAATCAGCCGTAAGCCCAAGGTCGAGGCGGGACGACGCCCGGCTCGATCCAAGCAGACGGTCCAGTCAGCCCCCCGGGCGCCCGATCTCGCGTCGCCTCAAGAGCCGGTCCCGTCGAAGGCGGTAACCGAGGCCTGCTGGGAGCTTATCGTCAATGCATAGCCGGTGAAGCCTTCTAACGTCGCGGGATTTTCCTTCGCAACCGGACTGCCACGCTCCGTCTCTTCTCGACGAGCGTTCGCAACCCCGTGATCACACGCTTCAAGGCGGTCACTGAGGAGAGGACCTACCTTCCGGAGTGGCGGCGTTGCAGCCCGCAATCCTGGCGCCGCAAAAAGCCGCGCTAATGACGATCTCGGCTCGGCAGGTCCGAATGGCCGCAATGGCTGCGCACTGCGGTATTAACGTCCCCGATGGAACTCATTGGCATTCCGGGGTTTACAATTACATTAAGGGAACAAGCATCGACCGCCGGAACAATCATGAACGGCTCGTCGTCCCGCTCTTGTCCGCGAGGGCGAGGCGCGGTGGTTCGGTGTTGGGCGGGATCGTGGTCAAAGCTCAATCGAGCGCGCGCCTCTAAACTTCAACACCAGCGCACTTTTCGTCGGCGAACCTGTGGCTGGTTCTGGTATCCGCAAGGGCTTCAGAGATAGGAGTCTGTGGCAAGGTACTCCGAATCGACCACAACCGCAACCAAGCGGATATGCTCGCCGAGCATTTGCTGCTCGTCGACCACATTGACGAGCCATCAGCGCGATGCCGCGCTTACGCAGGTCGGCGACAACCTGTTTCAGCTGCTCATCGGTGGCGGTGCCGAGCACCCATTCGCCATACAGTTTGAAGACCTGAATATGCCGCGTCGCGTTCTACCCGGTACGTTGCGGAAAACAGATCCATGAGGTCGTCCGACCCGACGTACTGCCGCGCGGGCCTCTCAGACATCGGTAGCACGGCACGGACTCAGGCGTGCAAACCGCGCCAAACTAAGTCAGGTACGGTCGGGCGCGGTCGACGGAGCCGCAAGCTGCAGCCGTCAATCCCATTGGTCGGCGAGCGCGGTATTCCTGTCGACGACGAGCTCGATCTGTGCCAGGTTCTCGAGATCCCGGCGCGCCAGATTTCGCCCTATGCCACCGTGGAGCGGGTCTCGCCTGATCCGCTTCCCCGATCATAATCGCCTCGGCCACGCCCTCATGCTTTGCTATCTGCGCTATCCGGGCCGTCCGCTGAAGGCGGGCGAGCGGCCGCCGCGGCCGCTTCTCATGTTCATCGCAGAGCAGATTGACGCTCTTCCGGGGTCAATCGAGGACTATTTCGCCGCGGAGCGGAACCGACAGCGCCATGTGGCCGAACTGGCAGGACCGCCTCGGGGTTCGTCCCTTCGGGACGCGTCCGGCCGCGGATCTGGCCGGCTGGCTGCTGCCGCACGCGATCAAGAACGACCGGCTTGCGCATCTCGCCGGGCTGGTGGTGGAGGAGTGCCGGCGGCGCCGGATCGTCGTCCCATCGCCCAGCGCGCTCGAGCGGCTCTGCGTCCAAGCCCGCCATCAAGCGCGTGGCGAGGTCCAACGCCGGCTGACCGATGGGCTCTCTGTCTTCATCCATCGCCTCGGCGAGATCCGCGACCGCACCTACGAGAACCAGCAACACCGCGCTTCAGGCCTGAACCTCCTCGTCCCCGCAATCATCCTGTGGAACACACGCTACCTCGAGCGCGCCGTTGCCGCTGTGCGCCAGACCGAGGATGTTCCGGACCAGCTACTCGCTCACCTCTCCCCGCTCGGCTGGGGGCATGTAAACCTCACCGGGGACTACATCTGGAGCGCCGAGCGACCGGTCACGGAAAGCCGTGACGGGTTCCGCCCGCTCAGGGACGCCCCCGATACCGCTCGCAAGGCCGCCTGAGTTCGTGGTTTGTCCGCTTATGTGCCAAATCCAGCCGTTTCGTTACTTCTGGCCTACATCGAAAAACTGGAAGCGAACCATCCGGGGCGAATGTTGCCACCCAGGCCCGCCACGCACGCTATCCATGATTTGTTGCTGGCAAATTTCAACGGAACAGTCTTGCCCCCGGCACAGCGATATTGCCGCGTGCTGGCCCGGCAAGTTGCCCAACTTCTCGACGCCGAACGGGTAGGGGAGGGGCGGGCGGTCGCCTAACACAGCCCCCCGACAGCAAAGAGAGGGTAAGGGTGGATCACACACCTAACCGGCTCTCATCACCTTGGGCGGTCATTGGCTCTCCAGCCTGTACCGCAGGGCCGATCCTAAACCACATAATCATCTTTGTTCAAATACTCCCAAGAGCGCGAGAGGCGGGCCTCTCGCATGGCGCGCAGCGAAGCGGAGCGCTATCCAGCGGACGCCGGAAAATGAATCACTGACCCGACCACGGGCGCGGGAGTAGGCGGAAAATGTTGAACGACCCGCCAGAAAACCCCACCTAAAAGCGCGTGAGACAGTGCGCCAATCTTCCAAGTGCGGCGCAAGGTGCGCGGCGACGGTGACGAGCTCGCAGGCTGATAGTAGGGGTTAGGATCGATCAGAGCTTTGAATTTCGTCATCCAGTAATTGGGCGCAAAGAACGGGATGCTGGTGTCGCCCTTGCCCGGTGTCCAAATCCGGCCCGTTCCGACTTGATCGACGTGCGCTCTTGCGGCGTCTTAAATGCCTTGTCGGTTTGCGAGATCGTTTCGCCCGTGCTGGTGGTGATACCCTGGACAGTGACGCCCTGGCCCTCGTTCTGGCTGGCGCGAAATTCTGTCCGCATCCCCGCCCTGGCACTCATCCAGCGTGCAGTTTCCAAATCCCCAGGTGCGCCCAGACAGACAACCGCCCCGGACTGGCCCGCAAAGACCTCCCATTCCTCTTTGAACAGGGCTTTGAGATGCAGCGCCGATTGGCAGACGGCAAGGAACTGGACGCCGTAGCCTGCCACGAGCGACCAAAAGGTGTTGATGATTTCGAGGTGACCCACGGCCACGCGAAATTCATCCAAGATGAAAAGCGTTTTGTAAGCGCCAGGCCGCAAGTGTTCGCACAATGCCGAGGTGACGAGCAGACGAGTCCAGCGCCGCTTGTCCTTTATCTCCTGCGGCGGCAGGATGATATAGACGGTTGTGGGCTTGTCCCTCAGTTGCGTGAAGCTCCACTCGCCCTTTTCCAAATCACGCGCGAGCGGTATCGACAGCAGCCATTCGGTCTGCGTGGCGAAGGTGCCTTGAATGCCGCCGAGCTCGTTTTTACCGTAGTCGCGGAGAAACCGGCTGACCAGGCCCGCAATCTGTTCTCCCCCTTCACGCGCCATCCTTTCGCAGTTGATCTTTAATCCCTTGACCTGGACGGGCGGCTGAGGAACAGAGTCCGACCCTGTTTGATCGGCGGCTGTTCTTCCCATTCGTCGCGCTCGCAAATCAACTGTCTGACCTTGAGCAGCGATGCCGGACGGCATTCGATGCGGGCCTGCATCACCTCCCACATGATGCCTGCCGTCAGCAGCCCTGGGGCGCTTTCGGGAAAGAATTTCTGGTTGTCGCCTTCAGTCTCGATTACCGCCAGTGTCAGCAGCTTGCACTTGTCGTAAAAGAAATCATCATTGGGATCGAGACGGGCGAGGGGGTTGTAACCGTCGCTCCCCAGGCCGAGCAGATTATAGGGGTTGATGATTTTTACATCGCTGAGCTTGCGGCGCGTTCGATGTGTCTGCGCGCAGAGCTCGGCCTTGATGTCCAATACCACGATGCTGCGATTTTTGATTCGCGCCAAGTTCAGCGGAAGTAACCTGGTCGATTTTCCGACGCGCGACCCCCCGAACAGCAATATATGACGCTCGCCCCCGTAACAGAGCTCGCGTTTCTTGTCGGCGGTGTCGGTTTTTGCCCGGTAGTAGAAGCCCAAGGTAAATGGCGACGGCGCAAATGGCGCGGCCATGTGTTAAAATCTCATATCATCAAGAGCGGTTTTTCTTTCGCCGGCAAAAGTCGCAGATGGTAGATTATCCGGCTTCGAGCGGATTCTGCCCGAAGCGGGAAAACACAACATATAGAAACCGAACGCGCACAAATTTACCATAGACACTTCGCGGCCTATAGCCTGCGGGCCGCTCCCAGGGACCACGTTTGGCATTTCGCCCCTCGGGCTATTTCCGGAGCACTCATTTCGTACCACTCGCAATAGAGACAACCTTTGTAAACACATCCCGAGTTACATTGGTTGCTAAAACTACTGGGGGCATCGGGTTCTCATCTCTGTGCTGCCGACCATAATAATCGGAGTAAATGATTACGGGCACGCCGGGGTGTTTCGTCTTTATGATATCAACCGTCTTCAATCCCGCTTCGTATGACTGTGCTTGCGTGGGACGCTCCCTCATCATGTTAGTAATTACGACGTTAAATTTTCCAACTATCTCGAAAGAGGGCTCTAGGGCTCTATGCCATCATCGTCTTGAATAGTCATAACTACCATGCCGAGAGACTGAAACGAATACTGTAGACCAATATTATTCGCAGGGTGAGGGTCAACCCATAATATATTAGCGGTAGGCCCCGGCCTGGTTGCTGAGAACCTGTTTATCTCACTTACACTTTCGATGGACAACTCTTTGGCCGTTGCTGGGCTTACCGTCGCGTCAGTTTTCCCGCCCGCGGTGCTGGGTTGAGATCTAACACCCGCTGCAACGGCCGCTGCCATCTCTAGGGTGAAATCGATGCCCTTAGGACCGAGACCGGCTTCGACTTTCGAGATAGTCCTGTCAGGAAATACTTGTCGCAACCCGCTGGTTAAAGTTCGCAACGATGGTAAGTGTTCATAAAATAAAATGATTAATATAATCAATGTCACTGGCCAGGAGATACCCACGATCAGTGCAACGATCGATGAGAAAATGTCAGAGGCCCTGCATTCTCTTTGCCCTGGCTCCCGTCGCTCGTTGATGGTGTCACCTGCTTTCCGACCTTCGGCAGCCTGAGTTTCCACTTCTCCGCCCCTGTCTTCTTCAACCATGGCATGGCAGCGCTTTCTGATAAGAGCTTACCGATGCGACCTGCGGTTTAGCACAGATCGACGATCTCGATCCGGTTGAGCGGGTAGTAAACTTTTTCTTGGCCCAGATGGGAACATTGTTCGAAACATTAGGCGATATCGAGCCCCCGCTCGGCCAGAAGTTCTTCGACGTCCCGATAGCTAACCGTGACGCGCATATACAGCCAGACCGCATGCTGGATGATCACCGGCGGAAAACGGTGGAGGCGGTAGGAGATTTCAGACATCGCGCCAGCCTACCCTCGGCCTCCCTTCCGGGCTATCAGGTTAAACTGACAAACCCATTCCATGTTGTCCTTTCGTTCTCGGGCCGCACCCGACGCCTCTTGCCGTGCCTGAGATATAAGAAGCGGACCCGGAAAATGGGACCAGGGTTAAGGTGGGGTCGCCCCCGATCCGGATACAGATAGGTTTAAATACCACATCTTACGGTTGAAAACGACCTTTTGCCGCTTGGGCTTCGCTGTTTCTGGAGTTTGGTTAACAAGAGACTTTACGGGAGGCGATCGCGAACGATATAATCGCTTGGCTCTAATGAGCCTGTGAGTTGTGTGGACATCCCAAGGAGGAGCGAGGAAATGAAGACGAAATTTCTCGGATTGGCAGCAATCGCGCTCGGTTGCTCAATCGGCGTTGCCGCGGCCCAGGGTCTCCCGCCAAACCCGCAGGCTACTCTTGGTCCGT
>Ga0182032_10000612_pt1 | contig 14946 bp, 10 predicted proteins | sample tim00Cox00000000_FD_125970 | JGI IMG/M metagenome (GOLD analysis project Ga0182032, IMG submission 125970) | Lab enrichment of tropical soil microbial communities from Luquillo Experimental Forest, Puerto Rico - timezero.00C.oxic.00.000.000 | ecosystem: Environmental > Terrestrial > Soil >... | reverse complement strand
ACTGCAGACGACTCATTGACCTCACGGGAGATAGAAGTCCTGCGATTAATTGCCGCCGGGAAGGCCAACAAACTGGTGGCGAGCGATCTTTCCATAACGGAAGAAACGGTCAAAGGCCATGTAAAGAGTATCCTATCCAAGCTGGGCGCTAGCGACCGAACCCACGCAGTCACTATTGCGCTCAAGCGCGGAATCATCGAAATATAGTTCCTCATAAACCTGTAAGCCCCTCAAAAGAGTCGGATTGCCTCCCCTATATTTGGGGATTCGCATTCTGAGCCATTCCGCTACCCTTTCCTTTAATTTGCGTACGAGTCTGCAAATACGCTGAAAATGGTGCAAATTTGCAACGTTTGTTCTCGATGTTCCCAGACGGTTGGCCTGGGGCCGCGCTCTTAATCCTGCGCCTAGCCGCAGCTATTCCTTTGATGCTTGGTGGCAAACCTGGCCTTCAAGGAATTCCTCATTCGTGGCTCTATGGAGCTCAATTCGTCGCGATCGGCGTCGGAGTTCTTCTACTCGCTGGTTTGTGGACGCCCATTGCGGGAGCTTTGCAAGCAATCGTCGAGATTTGGATCATCTTCAGTCAACGGGGAGAGGCGAGCTTTCATTATTTGCTGGCAGCTCTCGCGGTAAGCCTGGTGATGCTTGGACCCGGCGCGTGGTCCGTCGACGCCCGGCTGTTTGGTCGCAAGCGCATTGATGGTCGTAGATATTAAAGTCGCACCCGATGTTGGACCAGGAGCACCCCTTTCGAGTACTCCGAGGAAGTCCCCATTTGGGTTTGTTCGTGAAGGAAATCTATTCTACCATCAGTGCCAAAAAAGGCCGGGGTGTTGAGCTTGCTCCCAAGCAAGTACCTCGAGGTAGCAGCTGCATTAGTAGTAGTGGCGGGCCCTGTATGGGGAAAGCTCAAGCTGGTGCTCGTCCTGATTTTGGCTTATAAGAGGTGGCACTCTCCGGCGGATGTCGTTGGGCGGGAGGCAGGCTATGAACCTTCTGCGGGGCCGCGCGTTCCCTTTGCTGCTGTTCTATTTGGCTTTATCTGACTGCGCCATTTCGCAAACATCCTCAACGTCTTTGCAAGGCAGTGTCACAGACCCCAGCGGCGGGGCAATAGTGGGAGCAACTGTTGTTCTCGAGAGTGCGGAGTCAAAGGCGGCGAGAACGGTTAACACAGATGTCCACGGAGGATACAGTTTCCTTCTCCTTTCGCCGGGCGCCTACACAGTTATGGTGACCGCAAATGGATTTGCCCGTTACGAACAGAAGGGACTGCAATTGCTGGTGAACACTCCGGCGACCGTCACCATACAACTGAAACTTGGAGAATCTACCGAAACAGTTAGAGTAATCGAAGAAGCGCCTGCGTTGAACCTCGTGGATGCTTCGCTGGGCACCTCTTTCGATGAAACCCAGGTGAAGCAACTCCCCCTCGAAGGCCGCAACGTTCCCGATCTGCTGACTCTACAAGCGGGCGTGGCTTATACCGGGAATCGGCCGGACATAAACAAAGATCAGGATACGCGCAGCGGGGCGGTCAATGGTGCCCGCAGCGATCAGAGCAACGTCACCCTGGATGGAGTGGATGTCAACGACCAAGCCTACGGATACGCCTTCACTTCGGTCCTACCGGTGACTCTTGACTCGGTCCAGGAGTTCCGCGTGACCACTTCGAATTACAATACGGAGGAGGGCGAAGGCTCCGGTGCTCAGGTCGCTTTGGTGACCAAGAGCGGGACCAATAATTTTCACGGATCTCTTTACGAATACAATCGCAACACTCTCACCAGCGCCAACGATTACTTCCTCAAACTTGCCGAGCTCAACAGCAATCAACCCAACAAGCCTCTCAAATTGATTCGGAACATCTTCGGCGGATCCCTCGGCGGTCCCGTTCATAAAGACCGCTTATATTTCTTTGTAAACTATGAAGGAACGCGCCAAGAGGAAGACCAAAGCGTCGTTCGGAATGTTCCGACGCCTTCGCTATGCCGGGGAGACCTTACTTATCAGAATGTAGACGGCGGCGTGACTGCCCTGACCCCGGCGGATATTCAAAACCTCGATCCCCTCCATCTTGGGGTTAATCATGCCGTGTTGAATCTCGGCCGGACTTCAAAACCAGGTTACTTTGATACGACCTTCTGCACTGGGAAATTTGTTACGAATGACAAGAGCGTCGGCGACGGTTACAACTTTTCCGGCTTCCGATTCGCCGCGCCGGTGAGCCTCGACAACAACGTGCTTATCGGTCGAATTGACTATCACCTGACGAACGACGGTAAACAAGTGCTGTTCTGGCGCGGCGCTATGCAAAATCTATCTAATCCTCAGGCTCCTTTTCTCCCGGGTTCACCGCCCGAGCAGACCGTTGTAGATCACAGCAAGGGATTTGCAGTCGGTTACACGGCAGTCCTGAGTCCGACGACCGCTAACACGTTTCATTGGGGATAGACCCGGGAAAGCAAGGGATTTATCGGCAACACAGACCAACAATGGAACATCATCTAAACGCTCGTCGAAGGAATCAACTACAGCCACAGCTTCCAATTGCCTGTTCACAATCTGTTGGATGATTTTTCCTGGACAAAGGGCGCTCACACGCTTCAGTTCGGCACGAACGTAGGTTTTGCGCGCAATCCTCGCGTGAGCATGCTCCATTCTTTCAGCGTGGGAAGGGGCGTGAGTTTCTGGCTGGCACCTCCCGGCTTTTCCAACACGATTACAACCACCAGCGCAGGTAGCCCCCTGGATCCCGCCTATCTCACCTCACCCAGCTGCGGCAACCAACCGTGTCTCGAACCCATTTCAAGTACCGCCTATGATTACGCGATGGTTGGACTACTTGGCATGGTTTCGGATATTGTGGCGAATTACAATTACGATCGAAGTGGCAACCTTATTCCGGCCGGAACCCCTGTCAAATTCGACTATGGCCTGGATTGGTACGAATTCTATGGCCAGGACTCCTGGCACATCAAACCGAACCTTACGCTGACCTACGGTCTGCGTTGGTCCCTTTTCCCTCCACCCTGGGAAGTGAATGGTTTACAGTCAACACCGCTGTGTTCCAACACAGCGAATCCATCAGGTTTGTGCTCCTCAAGCAATCTGAATCTCGGGCAATACCTTGGTGAGAATGCTCAGAGAATGAACAAGGGTCTAGGTTACGCCGATGGCCCGCTCATTTCTTTCGTGCTCGGGGGACCCGCGAACAATGGGCCGGGCTTGTATCACTTTGAAAAAACAGATTTCGCACCTCGCGTTTCTCTGGCTTATTCTCCGCGGCCGCATGGCGGCTTGCTCAAAACGCTTTTCGGAGATGGGAACAAGAGCGTCATCCGCATGGGTTTTGGTAGAGTGTATGACCGCGCCGGAATGGAACTGATCAACACTTTTGACCAAAATGCTCCGGCGGGAGTGTCCGCCACGCTGGAAAACCCCTGTTGTATTCCCGGTGTGGATGATGCGGCTGACGTGCCGCGCTTTACTAGCATCAACCAAATCCCCATCGACAACAGCATAACGACGCCCATCACAGGCAAGGCCCCGGTGGTATTTTTTACTCCTCCTTATCCCAATGGTTTCCCGCAGACCCCTTCGGCTACCGGCGAGGCTATTACCTGGGGAATCGACCAATCACTCCGCACGCCTTATGCATGGGCCGCGGACTTTTCCATCGGCCGCGAATTTCCGCATCGATTCTCGCTGCAGCTTTCCTACGTAGGGCGCTTTGGCCACAGTCTGCTGACACAGAGAGACTTGGCCCAGCCTCTCGACCTTGTCGATCCCAAGTCCGAGATCGATTACTACGCGGCCGTAAAGGCCATTTCTCAACTCGGCCGCCAAGGTGTCCCAGCCAATACGGTCACCAACGCGATGGTCGGGCCGACCGTGGCTTTCTGGCAAGACCTGATTGAACCTGCGCAACCTTACAATCCGGGTGCGACCGGATACGTGGTGCCCTTTTCCGTTCCAGCTCAAGGTGGTCACTCGGCCTGCACGGTCTCGCAAGCTCAACCCACTTGCGTGGATTGGTTCTCCAATCCAAATGCACTCATTCAGGCCATCTACGGCCTTTACAGCCTAGCCACCTATCCTGGCAACGAGACGGTTGGTCTGGCGAACATCGACCTCTTTGGCCTTCTCTCGGACAATGGACCGCGGGCGAATTCTTATTTCTTTAACGGCAAGCCTGGGGAAATGTTGAACAGCCAACTTACCAGCATGTATGCGTGGAGTTCTATTGGCACTTCTAACTATCACGCGTTGCAAGCTAATTTGAGAAAACAGGTCAGCCAGGGTGTGCAGTTTGACCTGAACTATACCTTTTCGAAGTCCATCGACATCAGTTCCGGTGCAGCGCGGCTGGGCTTCAGCTCTAATAACAATATCGGCCCGCCCGGGAGCCGCCTAGTAAACGCGTTTGATCCCAGAGGCGCACGCGGAGTCTCTGACTTTGACATGACACATCAGATCAACGCCAATTGGATTATCGAGCTGCCTATGGGAACTGGAAAATTGGTCGGCCGTGGCGCAGGTCACACGTTGAACGCTTTCATTGGCGGATGGCAGGTCTCTGGCTTGGCCCATTGGACCACGGGCTTACCTTTCACCGTGGACAATGGGCAATTTTGGCCTACAGACTGGTGGGTAACGGGTAGTGCACAGATGATTACACGCCCGCGGGCGGGCGCTTTCAAGCAGCCGGATGGAACCGTCAGCATATTTGCCAACCCCACCACGGCATTCAACGACTTTGTTCATCCATTTCCCGGACAGAGCGGCTCCCGGAACACCTTACGCGGAAACGGCTTCGCCGGATGGGACATGAGTCTGAGCAAGCGTTGGAAAATGCCTTATCAGGAAACCCACAGCTTGCAATTCCGCTGGGAGGTCTTCAACGTTCCAAACCTCAAGCGCTTCAACGTCTTGGCCGGCCTCGGCGACGGTGCTCCCTCTCTTCAGCAGCTCCCCGGCAAATTTGGCGACTACACCGGGCTCCTCACGCAGCCCCGCGTAATGCAGTTCGCACTGAGATATGAGTTTTGAGAATTTTGAAAGTCTCCGGCGCCAGGTGGGCCGGAGCGAGGTCCCCATCGGGGAACAAAATGAGCCTAAATAAGCAGCCAGGAAATCTGTTGAGTAGCCTCCCGAGAGAAGGCGGGGGCCCGGTCAAGCTATCCGGCTCAGCACTTGCAAGCCGGCCTCATATTTGTGCTTTTTTCCAAAGCGCCGACGACGAATACCGTGTGCTCCTGCCCTTCATCAAAGAGGGCCTCGACCTAGGGGAGAAGGCTGTCCACACCATTGACCCGCGAGGACTGGACGAGCACCGGCTTCGACTAGCCTCGGCTGGCATTGAAACTGCCGCATTGGAGAAGTGTGGCCAACTTGAGCTCCGCGACTGGGCTAACACGCATCTGCGGGGCGGCAGTTTCGATCAACAGAAGACGCTTGATTTGTTTGAAGAAGTTGTAAAAGATGCCAAGCAGAATGGTTTTCCTCTCATTCGCTTTGTCACTCATATGGAATGGGTTCTGGAAACGAAGATGGACCCCAACGAACTGCTCGAATACGAGGCAAAGACAAATGAGTTGTGGCTGCGGCCAACTGGCCCAATCGACCCGATTATTTGTACCTATGATCTCCGCAGGTTTCGCGGAGACATCGTGGTGGATGTGATGAGGACACACCCGCTAGTGATCGTCGGCGGAATTCTTCAAGAGAATCCGTTCTTTGTGCCCCCGGAGGAGTTCTTGCGGGAACTCCGCAGGCGGGGAACTCAAACGAACTGAAAACCGGCCAAAGAACGCTGGCCGACGTAGAGGTCAATGTGGGCAAAGAATCCGCCCCGGGAGAAATCAGCCGGCTTCGGCGCTGCATGAACGACCTCGTCAGCGTCCTTTCACTGCCCGCGATGTGGACTGGGCGTGACCTTTCGGGGGTGGCGACGGTCTTGCTCGATGGGCTGGTCCGAATGTTGGACCTCGACTTCGCTTATCTACGGGCTTGCGACTTCGGCAGCGGACCACCAAAAGAATGGATTCGACTGGCCCAAGGAGAAGCTGCGGCAGAAGATATTGGTCGTGCTCTGGCGCCGCATCTGGCACACGACTCGACGACCGCTTCTCAGCATATCGCTAATCCTGTAGCGGAGGGCACAGCGTCAATCTCAGTATTCCATCTTGGGATCCAGGAGAGTATCGGCGTATTTGTCGCGGGCTCCCAGCGACCGGAGTTTCCCACGGAGAGCGAAAGGCTTCTGCTGCAGGTGGCCACAAACCAGGTCGCCATCGCCTTACAGGAAGCCCGCCGCATGGCAGAACAGGACGCCCAAGTCGAAATCGAGCGGATCCGCGCCGGGGCAGCTCTTCGAGAGAGCGAAAGACGGCTTCGCGAACTAGCCGACAAGCTTCCTGAGGTGATCTGGATAACCGCATTAGACTCGGAGAAGGTTTTGTATTGTAGCCCAAGCTTCGAAACTGTCTGGGGCCTGAAGGTGGAAGATTTATACCGTGAGCCACGTCTATGGACCTGGTCAATTCACCCGGAAGACCGCGACCGCGTGGTGGCCAACTTCTCAAAGTGGATCGGGGGTGCGGAAATCAACTACCACGATATAGAATTCCGCATCGTCAGGCCTGACGGTGAAATCCGCTGGATTCACGAGCGCGGGGTGCTGACGCGCGACGAAAACGGCAGGCCAGTGGAAGTGAGCGGCATTTCTGCAGACGTAACCGCTGCCAGGCAGGCCAAACGAGCGCTGGAGACCGCGTTTGAGCAAATCAGGGCGCTAAAGGACCAGCTTTACACAGAGAATATCGCATTGCGCGAGCGGGTGGAGCGCGAAGTTGCACGACGATCCTCGGAGCTTGCAGCCATGAACAAGGAATTGGAGGCTTTTGCGTATTCCGTGTCTCATGACTTGCGCGCGCCGCTCCGCCATATGTCCGGCTATTCCGAGCTGCTCCAAAAGAAAGCGCCTTCAATCCAATTGGATGAAACGTGCCGACGATACATAACGATAATCATGGAGTCGGCAAAGCGTATGGGGAACCTGATTGACGATCTGCTGGCCTTTTCGAGAATCGGGCGAGCCGAAACGCAAAGATCATTAGTCAACCTCTCGCAACTGGTGACGGAAGCCGTTAGTGAAGTCCGGCAAGAGGCAGAAGGCCGTAACATCGAGTGGAAAATCGGTGCGCTGCCCGAATTCTACGCAGACCGCTCTATGCTGCGGCTGGTACTGGTGAATCTTCTTTCGAATGCAGTTAAGTTCACCCGGCCGCGGTCCCAGGCTGAAATCGAGATCGGATGCATCAACGGGAACAACGGCGAATTAACAGTATTTGTCAAGGACAATGGAGTTGGCTTTGACATGAAGTATGTGAGCAAACTTTTCGGCGTCTTTCAGCGACTGCACCCGTCCGATTCGTTCGAAGGCACGGGCATTGGGCTGGCCACGGTTCAGCGGATCATACATCGCCATGGAGGCAAGGTCTGGGCCGAGGGGCTGGTGGATCAGGGGGCAACGTTCTACTTCTCACTTTCCAAAGAAGGGGGTTCAGATTGATGGAACGTATCTTAATGGTGGAAGACGACCCGAAAGATGTCGAGCTGACACTCTTCGCCCTGAAAGAATATAAACTCGCAAACGAGGTCGTTGTCGCTCGGGATGGCGAGGAGGCCCTGGATTATCTTTATTGTCGGGCTAAGTTCGCCAATCGGCCGAATCACAATCCCGCCGTCCTCCTGCTCGATCTCAAATTGCCGAAGGTTGATGGATTAGAAGTATTAAAGCAAGTTAAGTCTGATGAAAAACTCAAATTAATTCCGGTGGTGGTGCTTACCTCGTCGCGCGAGGAGAAGGACATGGTATCAAGCTACAAGCTTGGCGTGAACGCGTACGTCGTAAAGCCGGTTGACTTTCATGAGTTTGTCAATGCTATCCGAGAACTGGGCGTTTTCTGGGCCCTCATCAATGAGCCGCCGCCCGGGAGCGTGAAAAAGTGAATACGGGGTCTCCATTGCGGATTCTGTCGATTGAAGATGACCCCAAGGACACCCAGCTGATCCGGGATCTGCTTGAGTCGGAACATATCGTTTGCGAGATAACACGAGTGGATACTGAATCCGCAGTGTCGGCTTCCCTCGAGCGAGGCGGAATTGATCTGATTCTGGCAGATTACACCCTTCCTTCCTTCGACGGGCTTTCCGCATTAAAGCTGGCTGTGAAAGTTTGCCCGGAGGTCCCCTTCATCTTTGTTTCCGGAACGCTGGGAGAAGAAGTCGCGATTGAGGCGCTCAAGGTTGGCGCTACGGACTATGTTCTGAAGACACGGCTGTCGCGACTCATGCCCGCGGTCCAGAGGGCTTTGCGCGAAGCCCGAGAAAGAGCGGAGCGCAAACGGGCCGAGGAGGCCCTCCGGCGAAGCCAGTTTTATCTCAGTGAGGGAGAGCGGCTTGCTCATAAGGGCAGTTGGGCATTGAACCCTTCGGGTTTTTTTGACCACTGGTCTCGGGAGCTATTTCAAATCTACGGCCTCGACCCACAGAAGGGGCCCCCTACACTTGATCAGTATCTCGCCAGCATTCACCCGGAAGACCGCGAGTCCATGGCACTGACCATAAGAAGAATGCACGCACAACGTTGCGGCTGCGATGTGAAGAAGCGAATCGTTCGACCCGACGGCGAACTTCGCTATATTCGGTGTGTGGGTATTCCTGTTCTCGAAAACGAAGTTCTCAAGGGGTTTCTCGGAACCGCAATGGATGTGACTGAACAGGAGCTTTTGACTCAGGAGTTGCAGCGCCACCAAGCTTACCTTGCAGAAGCGCAGAGACTGAGCCACACGGGGAGTTTCGGCTGGAGCGTTGCGAGTGGAGAAATCGTCTGGTCGGACGAGACCTTCCGGATATTCGAATATGACCGAGAGGCGAAGCCTACCATCGAGCGAATTCTTCAGCGAACGCATCCAGAGGATCGATCAAATGTGGAACAAGTCATCGAGCACGCGTCACGCGAGACGGCAAAGTTCGATTTCGAGCACCGCTTGCAGATGCCTAATGGGTCCGTTAAATACCTGCATGTCGTTGGCCGTCCCTCTGAAGGCGAAAGTGGCCGGGAGTTCGTGGGAGCAGTGACTGACATCACTAAGCGCAAACGCGCTGAGAAGGCTGTTCGGGAGGTCGAAGAGCGGTTTCAGGTAATGGCTGACTCAGTCCCCGAAAATATCTGGATCACGGCGCTCGAGCCGGAGAAGGTGTTGTATGTAAGCCCCAGCTTCGAACGGATCTTTGGGCGCAGTGTCAGTGAACTCTACCGGAACCCACGGCTATGGACTGAGGCTATCCATCCCGCGGACCGTGACCGGGTCGCTAGCGCTTACTCGCGGTGGATAGCTGGTGAGGAAGCCAGCTTTCGCGATGTTGAGTTTCGTATCATCAGGCCAACCGGTGAAATCCGATGGGTGCTCGATGGCGGCGTTCTGATGCGAGACGAAAAGGGTAACCCGGTCGGGGTAACCGGCATTTTGACCGATATTACTGAACGTAAGCGAGCAGAGCAGAAATTCCGGGAGCTTTTGGAATCAGCGCCGGATCCAATGGTCGTGATGAGTCCTCAGGGCAAGATTGTATTGGTCAACGCACAGTTGGAGAAAGTTTTTGGGTATAGGAGGGAGGAACTCCTGGGGCAGGAGATCGAGATTCTTGTGCCCGAGCGGTCCCGGGGCCGACATGTCAGGCACCGCGCTGGTTTCTTTGCCCAGCCTCGTGTCCGGCCGATGGGTGAGGGTTTGAATCTCTTCGGACTGCGGAAAGATGGGACGGAGTTTCCAGTGGAGATCAGCCTCAGTCCTTTAGAGACGGAGGACGGTACTCTAGTCTCCGGAGCAGTGCGAGACATTACCGAGCGCAAGCGGGCGGCGGACAACCTGCAAAACGCTCTTGCCGAAATCAAAAAGTTGAAGGATCAGCTTTACGAAGAGAACGTTGCGCTCAGGGAAGAAGTCGATAAGGCCTGGATGTTCGAGGAGATCGTAGGGGAATCGCCAGCGCTGCACGCCATCCTTGCGCTTGTGCGAAAGGTCGCGCCGACGGATTCTACCGTGCTCATAACTGGAGAGACAGGTACCGGCAAGGAGCTGATTGCACGCGCGATCCACAAACGGTCACAACGTGCCGAGCGCGCCTTCGTCAGCGTGAATTGTGCGGCGATCCCGCCTTCGTTGATCGCCTCGGAACTGTTTGGTCACGAGAAAGGAGCTTTCACAGGGGCGACGCAACGCCACCTCGGCCGTTTCGAGTTGGCCGAAGGAGGCACCATTTTCCTCGACGAGATCGGGGAACTTTCGCATGACGTCCAGATCGCACTGCTGCGCGTGTTGCAAGAGTCCGAGTTTGAGCGCGTGGGTGGCAGCAAAGTGATTCGTGCAGACGCGCGCGTGATCGCTGCGACCAATCGCAATTTGCAAGCCGCTATTGACGCAGGGACGTTTCGGAGCGACCTCTACTACAGGCTGAATGTGTTTCCCATTGAGATGCCGCCTCTGCGCCAGAGAAGAGAAGACATCCCGCTCCTGGTCGAGTACTTGATCGCTCGTTACAGCAAGAAGGCTGGAAAGAAAGTACGAGGTATCAATACAGCGACGCTCGACAGACTCAAATCGTACGCCTGGCCGGGTAATATCCGCGAGCTTCAAAATGTGATCGAGAGATCCATCATTGTCTCTGAAAAAGAAACCATCACAATCGATGAGAGTTGGCTTTCTCGGGACTTCGATGGAACAGAGCAGGCTATTCGACCACTCCTCAGAATGCCGCCATCTCAGGAGAAGAAAGCGATCGAGGCAGCTCTGGCCGAAGCGCGGGGCCGGGTTTCAGGCCCAGCAGGGGCCGCTGCTAAACTGGGTGTTCCTCCTACCACGCTGGACTCCAAGATCAAAGTTCTCGGAATCAACAAACACCGATTTAGGGGAATCTAAAAGCCTGTTTACCCGTCACTTCAAAATCACGATTTTCGTTAATTTACGAAGACCGTGACCTGATACAAAAACAAGGTGCTTGCTATCATTGATTTACGCATGGCACTGGTCTTGCACTTCTAAAAAGCCGAGATGTTAGAAATTCGAAGATCCCGGGACAAGAGCCTTGCGGCCTTCACTCTCAGCGGGCGCGTCGAGGAGAAGCACGTGTCCGAGTTGCAAGAACTTTTTCAGGCTGAAGCACGAAACATGGATATCACCCTTGACCTGGGAGAAGTGACGCTTGCGGATCGTGAAAGTATCCAGTTTCTTGCAGCGTGCGAAGCCCGGGGAATCACGCTAAAGAATTGTCCGCCTTATATTCGCGAGTGGATAGACATGGGGAGGCGGGGCTGAAGTAGAGATTCGCCTTCCCATTAAAGGCCATGAGCAAACGAAGGTTGACTGTCCTCATGAGTACGAGCGCAACGCGCATACCGTCCGACAATGAGCATCCTCTCCTGAAGGGGACCATGCTAACTGTCCATCAGATGGTTCCCGTGAGTCTGGCTTGCTTGTGCATTTTATTCGCGTGTTCCGCGGCGGCCGCGGCTGCTTCGGATTCGGGTGTGAAGCTTCCTCCCGGCAGCTATCAGTTGACTTGCGTAGTTCTCGACACGCGTGGAAATAACCTGCGTGCAATTTGCCAGGCATTCGACGGCGACTGGCTGACGACCGATTTGCATGACCCTAACCGTTGCATCGCAGACATTTCCAATGAAAACGGAAAACTGACGTGTAATCGGAATCAGGTTGGGCCGCCTGACACGTACCTCGAAGCGTTCGGAAACGGCGCTCCCGGATTAGGCGCGCGGTTGGGTCCATGGGTACCGATGAAGGAGGCGAATTGGCAGCTAGAACACGAGAGGTGGACATTCAGAGATGGCGCACCCCAATCCCATGCCTTGGCCCAGACAAGCGACGGCTACCTCTGGCTCGGCGGCCCTAGCGGACTGTACCGATTTGACGGCAGGCGGTTTGAGTTGTTCCATTCACAATCTGGGGAGGAATTCCTTTCCGCAAACATCTCTGCGTTGTATGCGCCACCTTCCGGCGGGCTTTGGATTGGTTACACCTTTGGCGGAACCAGTCTTCTTGACAAGGGGCGAGTGAAAAACTACGGCGGCGACTTTGCCGCCAATAGTGGAACGATTCGCCTCATCGTTCAGGATAAAGATGGAAATGTCTGGGCGGCTGCTCACAGCAGCGGCCTCTGGAGGTTCGAAGGTTCGCATTGGCAGCACATCGGGACGGATTGGAACGTCCCGCTCAAAAGTGCCGTGGAGGTGGCGGTTGATCGAGACGGAAATCTCTGGGTGGGCGGAGAAAGAATGCTACTGTGCCTGAAAAGGGGAAGCCGCAGATTCCAAGTAGTACACCAGAATCTTCCCTCGAATACACAACGGATTAGTTCAGTAGGAAGACTGATGGACCAGGAGGGTAGCCTTTGGTTCGGTAGTGAAAAGGGTCTGGACCGCTTCTTCTACAGTCCCCTAGTCAAGCAGGAACTCGCACAAGGAGGATCTTACTTTGGTCTTGTCGCAGATGATCGCGGAGCGGTCTTGATTGGAGGGACAGGCTCGCCTCTTTATCGTGCCTCCGTTGGGAAGACGGACGTCCTCATACTCCCCAAATATCTTGATTGGAGGGTGGGCTCCATGTATCGCGCACCAGACGGTACCCTGTGGCTCGGTGCGAGTGATGGTCTTTTCCATGAAACCCTATCGCACCAGCGTCCTTCCGCAAAACCTGGGCAACACGATGTTTCGCTCAGCTTGCGCAACACTCTCTGGCAGTTTACCGGTCGAGATTGGGAAATATTTGAGCTCCCCAAGGAAGGCGTCGATCAAGGGTACTTTCTTCAGGCAATCACCCAGGACCGGGAGGGCGCAGTGTGGGTTTCGTTTGGGCGCCATGGCCTTTACCGCTTTGCAGATGGCATTTGGACACGCTATGGAGGCCGTAAGGATCTCCCACCGACTGGCGTGGTAAGCGAATTTACAGATAGTCTCGGCCGCGTTTGGTTTGGTTGTACGAAAAACCAGTTGGCTCTTTTGGATGGAGATCGCGTTCGTGTTTTTGGTCCAAGCGATGGGATTCGCTTGGGAAATATCACTGCAATTTACGGCCGAGGACCAAGAGTTTGGATAGCCGGTGAATTTGGACTGGAACAATTCGATTCGGGAAGTTTCAAAGACATTGCCGCAGTAAACGATGAATCGCTCCGCGGAATTTCAGGAATCGTCGAGACAGCCAATGGCGATTTGTGGCTCAACGGCTTTTCGGGCATTTTCCATATCCGCCAGTCGGAACTCGTGGAAGCCTTGAACGATCCCTCCTACAAGGTCAAAGGCGAGCATTTTGGCAGACGTGACGGTGTGCCAGGTTTTGCAACGCAAATCCGGCCGCTGCCATCGGCTGTCGAGGCTAGCGATGGGCGGATATGGTTTGCCACCACGGCTGGTGTTGTGTCGCTCGGCCCAGTTCATTCGGAACATCGCGCGGCGCCGCCTGCGGTCACGATTCAATCCGTTTCCGCCGCTGACAAAACCTACGAGCCAACGTTCCCTTTGAAGCTGCCCGCATATACATCGAGCGTGCAGATCAGCTACAGCGCGGTCAGCCTATCCGACCCGGAGGCAACCCGATTTCGTTACAAACTGCAGGAAACGGATGCCGACTGGCACGAAGCCGGGGAGGCAACTTCGGTAACGTATCGCAGCCTACCTCAAGGCCTGTATCACTTCAGCGTAGCAGCTACGGACACCAACGGCACTTGGTCAGACAAATCTGCGACCGCGGAGTTCAGCATCCTGCCGGCCTTCTACCAGACAGCGTGGTTTCGCTTCTTGGGTGTAAGTGCATTTTTTCTGCTACTTTGGGCTCTCTACCGGCTCCGGCGCCGGCATCTGGCAACACAGTTCAATCTGCGTCTCGAGGAGCGAGTGAGAGAACGAATACGCATCGCGCGCGAATTGCACGATACGCTTCTCCAGAGTTTTCAGGCGTTGGTGCTCCGACTTCAAGCGGTTTCTGATTCACTCAACGCCGGCGATTCAAAGCAAAGACTTGACCGTGCCATTGACCAGGCTGCTCAAGCGATTGTAGAAGGGCGCGATGCCGTCCAGGGCCTGCGCTCTTCCACAACCGCAAAGAATGGTTTCGCTGAAGCTCTGCGTACACTGGGCGGAGAGCTTGCTGGCGATCAAAGCATCGGCCCTCCTGTATTTCAAGTTGACGTGGCAGGAACGCCTCGCGACCTCCACCCCGTCCTGTGGAATGAAGCCTACAAGATCGCAGGAGAGGCGCTGCGTAATGCCTTCCAGCATGCTCAAGCAAACCGGATCGAAATTGAGCTGCACTATGATGAACGCCAATTCCGACTGCGAATTCGGGACGATGGGAAAGGAATCGGTCCACGGGCGGCCGACAGCTCTACCCGAGTTGGGCACTTTGGGTTGAATGGCATCCGCGAGCGGGCCAAACTCATTGGCGCTAATTTGGAAGTGTGGAGCAAGGCCGAATGCGGCACCGAAATTGACTTAACTCTTCCCGCTTCGACCGCATACGCTAGGACGGCTGCTCAACACCGTTCGTGGTTTATCTGGAAGGGAACGGTCGTGAAGTCATGAAAAATGGCGCGGCAATCCGGATTCTAGCTGTCGACGACCATCCCCTGTTTCGCGAGGGTGTCGCAGAGCTCATCGAACGACAGCCGGATATGATCCTGGTGGGGGAGGCGTCGGACGGACGGGAAGCCATCCAGCAATTCCGGGCGCAGCGGCCAGATCTTACTTTGATGGACTTGCAGATGCCAGAGATGAACGGCATTGACGCGATCCTTGCCATTCGCGGCGAGTTTCCCGAGGCCCGAATTGTCGTCCTGACCACATATACGGGTGATGTACAGATAGTT
>Ga0182032_10000608_pt1 | contig 14966 bp, 10 predicted proteins | sample tim00Cox00000000_FD_125970 | JGI IMG/M metagenome (GOLD analysis project Ga0182032, IMG submission 125970) | Lab enrichment of tropical soil microbial communities from Luquillo Experimental Forest, Puerto Rico - timezero.00C.oxic.00.000.000 | ecosystem: Environmental > Terrestrial > Soil >... | reverse complement strand
ATTGATCTTTGCTTGTTCGAGCAATGCCTGCGCTTGCAAGATGTCGGCCTGCGCCGCCTGCTCGTCGGCTGCGCGCTGATCCACAGTGGATTGCGGGATGTTCTGGTTGTGTAACAGCTCCTGGCCGCGTTGCAGCTGTAGATTGGCGTTGACTTCCGTAGCTTTGGCTTTGGCTAGATTGGCGTTTTGCTGGTCGACGGCCGCCTTATAGATGTCCGGTTCGATGCGGAACAAAAGATCGCCGGTCTTAACGTGTTGCCCTTCGGTGAAGTTGCGCTCTTTGATGAAACCCGACACCCGCGCGACGATGTCGACCTTATCGATCGCCGCTACGCGGCCAACGAAACTGGCGGTCTCTGTCACTTGCCGGCTTACCACCGGCACCACCGAAACCGCCGGCGGTGGCGGGGCGCCCTGAGCGCCAGCATTGCTGTAACAAATGGTAAAAATGTAGCCAGCGAGCACGATCGTCTTCGCGAAGAAATTGCTGTGGCAAATCATCATTTTGTCCTGGCCGCAAGATATCAACTTCACAACTGCCGAGATCAATTGTGACCCCGAGATAACGTGTCATTCAGTGCGCATACTTGTTGCGTACTGAGGAGCGTACTTGCAAATTGATCGGCTCTTATTAAATCACGCATTGCGGCGGACGCAACCTTCGGATGCCAGAGCGCGAGTCCGACTTACTTTATGTGCACGCCGCTCCGCTGATAATTTTTATTGTCGAAGCCTGAGAAGGAGACTGCAAATGACCGCTCGAGAAGCCAAGTCACTGCGGGTCGCTCCGCTTGCCACGCCTACCGATTTGCAACCAAACGCTGTGCGCGAGCTTGCGGGAGCACTCAACATTTTGCTTGCGGATATGTTCGCGTTGTACCTGAAAACAAAAAACTTTCACTGGCATGTCTCAGGTCCGCATTTTCGCGATTATCATCTGCTGTTGGATGAGCACGGGGAACAGATTTTTGGCACCACGGATGATATTGCCGAGCGTGTGCGCAAGATCGGCGGCACAACGCTGCGTTCGATCGCTCATATAGGTCGCTTGCAACGGCTCAAGGACAATGACGCGGATTACGTTACCCCGTTGGATATGCTTGCTGAGCTGCGAGACGACAACAAGCAGCTCGTGGCAAGCATGCGTGAAACGCATGATCTTTGCGATGAGCATGGCGACGTCGCCACCACCAGCCTTCTTGAGAATTGGATCGACGAGGCCGAGCGGCGCGTCTGGTTCCTATTCGAGGCAACGCGTGCGATGAGAGGCGAATAACAAATTCCGCTTCTATTCCAGCTTGGCGTCCAGCGTAATTTGTGCATTGAGCACTTTTGAGACTGGACACGACTTTTCGGCGGCGCCGGCGAGTTCGCTGAACCTTGCTTGGTCGAGGTTCGGCACGCTCCCACGCAGTGTCAGCGCTGAGCGGTTGATGCGAAAACCTTGACCTTCCGGTTCGATGCTGACTGCGGCTTCGGTGCTCAATTCGGTAGGCGTGTAGCCGGCAGCTTGGAGTTGAAAAGCCAGCGCCATTGTGAAGCATCCGGCATGGGCGGCGGCGATCAATTCCTCCGGATTGGTGCCTTTGTCGCTCTCGAAACGAGTTTTGTAGGAGTATGGAGTTTGGGCAAGCACGCCTGAATCGGTTGAAAGATTGCCATTGCCTGCGCGGCCAGTACCGCGCCAAATTGCCTTTGCCTTACGTATCATGCAGGGTCTCCTTTGTTATCCGGGCCGCTTTGGCTCTTCGCATCTATGGGTTGGCAGTCCCGTGACCAATATGAGCCCGGCCGATCGCGGCCGCAAATTGCTGGAAAAATGCGTGCTTTTCAGTTCGCTGGACGAAAAAGCACGCCGTGACATTGCCGCCTATGCGCGGCCCCGCAGCTTCACCACCGGCGAGCCGATATGTCGGCTTGGCGATCACGGTGACAGCATGATGGCGGTAGTCGTCGGCACGGTTCGCATCTCGCTGCCCACGGCACGAGGGAAGGAAGTTATCCTTGCGGACCTGCGGCCGGGGGAGCTGTTTGGCGAGATCGCGGTCCTTGACGGCAAGCCGCGATCAGCCAATGTAACCGCGCTTACGAATTGTGAGCTTATGATCTTGGAAAGACGAGATTTGTTGCCCTTCCTCGATCGCAATCCGCGCGCCTGCATGAAATTGATGGAGATGCTTTGTTCACGGATCCGCCGCTCGGACGAACGTATGGCAGACATCGCCTTTTTCAATTTGCCGGTGCGTCTTGCCAAGACATTGCTCACCTATGAACCGGAAGTGCGTCCTGGAATGAAATTGTCGCTTTCGCAGAGCGAATTAGCCGAGATGGCGGGTGGCACCCGGGAAAAGGTCAATCGCTGTCTGCGCGAGTGGCAACGCCAGGGCATCATAGAGTTGAAGAACCGCTGGACTATCATTCGTAAGCCCGACGCGCTGCGCGGATTAATGGAGTCTACTTAGTCACCTCTGACTATTGCTGGCCTACGCCAGGGTGAACAGTCGGGCGCAATAACAGTCGGTACGCATACCCGTATTTCGCGATGCGCCGAAATGATCGCCGCGCACGGCAGTTTTTGCTGTGACGCGCGTTACAGACGCCCTGAGCAGGCGTCTTCATTATGCCGACGTCGAATTTGCTCGGCCGTCAAATGCACCGCACAGGATCCGAGCAGCCATCGGTGGAGGCAGCGCGATGAGTTATTCCTATTGGCGAACTGAACGTTTGATACTTGACGCGGTGGATCGCCGGTTACTTCGGAAGACCACGGTCCCGAATCAAATTGTCTCGGTTCTGACCAGCCCCGATTTCCTGGCTGTGGCGTCGATCTGCATTATTGGGCTGTTGGTGACCTTCGCCGTGATGTTCACGGTTCCAGATTTTTGGCAAGCGTCCGAAGCGCTGCAACAGTTGCTCTAAATGTAAACGCGTCTACTTGCGGCGATATAGCGTTTGCGAGCGCGGCAACGCTTGATCTCCCGCGTTCCGGGTAAAGCTAAGAATCAAGCCATCGAATGCGAATTCGAAGAGCAAAAACTTGCAAATTATTCCAGCAAGAAACGCAAACTTGCTTCGTCCTCGCGCTCCACTGGAAAAATCCTATCGTCCAGCTGCTCGGAAAGGAAAAGACATCGCTCATGGATGGCGTTGCCACGTCTAGAGTCGGGTCCCTGACGGTCGATATAGCTCGTAACGCCCTATAGTGGTTTTCCAACAGAATGCGCTGAGCCGGAGGACATTTAAGCTCAGCGACATGAGTGTTTGATGCGTTCCCGCGTAAGTCGGTAGGGGCGGATGATGATAACGCCCGAACAGTACCGTCGCATGGCCGAAGAGTGTTTCAGCTGGGCGCGCGAAGCGCAAACAGAGGAAGTACGGCTGTGCTACCTCAATCTGGCGCAGACATGGTTGGAGGCAGCGTCGTGGATTGAGGATGCCTCCGCGCGTTGTTCGCTGGGTCCGCCGCCGCTGCCACCCTTGAGGCGGAAATTGGCGGCATAGCCTGTTTCACCCGCACGGTTTTCCCCGGCAGGCTCGATACCTGAGGCGAGAGCCGGTTCTTTGTTCATGCTAGAATTGCCACGACGATTTTGTTCGGGGGCCATCATGCGCATTCTGGTGTTTCAGCATATTCCGGTGGAGCATCCGGGAGTCTTTCGCCAGCTCTGGCGTGAAAATAACCATGAATTGTTCGCCGTCGAGCTCGATGCCGGCCAATCGATCCCAGGCCTGACTAATTTCGATTTGCTAGTAGCGATGGGCGGACCAATGGACGTATGGCAGGAGGACATTCATTCCTGGCTTGCACCTGAGAAGGCTGCAATCCGCCATTGGGTGAAGGATCTCGGGCGTCCTTTTCTCGGCATTTGCCTGGGGCATCAATTGCTAGCGGCTGCGCTCAACGGCGTGGTCGGGCTTATGGAGCAACAGGAAATCGGCCTTGGCGAGGTCAGTCTGACGGAAGCGGGCCGGCGCGATCCGTTGTTTGCAGGTTTTGCTCCGTCCCTAGAAGTTTTTCAGTGGCATGGTGCTGAAGTTTCACGGATTCCCGATGGTGCTGAAATCCTTGCTGTGAATTCGGCTTGTCCTATCCAAGCGTTCCGCTACGGGCCGCATGCCTATGGGCTGCAATATCATATCGAGATTACAGGGTCGACGATTGGCGAGTGGAGCAATATCCCCGAATATCGGGCCGGCCTTGAGCGCACGCTCGGCCCAAACGCCGCTACGCAGCTTGACGAAATGGTGACGCGCCGGCTGCCTTTTTTTGCGGCGCAAGCACGACAGTTAAATGACAACCTATCAACTGTCGTGGCGGCCGCGCGTCTGGCCAGCCCTTTGAGGAGCGAACAGTTATCCGCCTAATCTGGGGCGCAATCGGCGGCGTCAGGAGGGAATATTCACAAAAATTGAATGTGCCCTAGGTGACAGATAATTCAATTGGTTTAGTATGCATTGTGGGTGCTTGGGGGAAATGGGGCAATAGAGGGAGATACTCTTGCCATCCGCCCAGGCTGCGCCTCGTGAAGGCGCTTCTCGCCAAGGTATTTCACACCAAGGTATTTCACACCAAGCTATGCGTGCGGGCACCGCTGCGGCCGCCGAGGCCGTTAGTGCGCTCGAATTGGAGAGAAGTGTCTTCGATTCTTCAGAAACGGAGATTTTGAGCGCGGCCTTCGAAAAGGCGTGGGCCTATGTCGAATTCGACCCGACGCTCGGCGTGTTAGAGACATGCGAGCGCAAATCCGAATTGGCGCGCTGCTTAATGGCGATCCTCAAGCTCGGCGATAATAATGCGACCTCGATTGCCAATTCGGCAATAGCGCTCATGCGAAAAAACCAATCCAGGATTTTGCGGGCGCACATCGCGTCCGGTGTGTCGAGCCGACGCCTTAGCGTAGCCCGCTAGGTGGCGGACGAAGGCCGAGTTACGGCTTTTCTGTCGCCAAGCTCGGCAATACATTTTCCCGCATGCAGGCAATGGTGCTGGAACGGCCAGGCGAGCCGCTCAAGCTCATAGAGCAGTCCGATCCGCGGCCCGCGGAAGGCGAAGTGCGAATTCGCGTCGCGGCGTGCGGCGTGTGCCGCACCGATCTGCATGTGGTCGATGGTGAACTACCAAATCCCAAACTTCCCATCATCCCCGGCCACGAAATTGTAGGTCGCATCGATATTATTGGCGACCACGTCGGCGCGATCGAGATCGGACAACGCGTCGGCGTGCCGTGGCTCGGCCGAACCTGCGGACAGTGCCGATACTGCCGCAATGGCTGGGAGAACCTGTGCGATCGCCCGTTGTTTACGGGCTACACGCGCGACGGCGGGTATGCGACCCATGTCATAGCCGATGCCCGGTATGTCTTTGCGCTGCCGGAGGAGAGCGATGATGTAGCGACGGCCCCGCTCCTGTGTGCGGGCTTGATCGGCTGGCGTTCGCTGCGAATCGCCGGTGACGGTAGGAAGCTCGGGCTTTACGGCTTTGGCGCCGCCGCGCACATCATCGCGCAGGTCGCGCGCTGGCAGGGCCGTGATGTATTCGCCTTCACCAGACGAGGCGACGAAGCTGCGCAGGCCTTCGCCAAAAAACTCGGTGCCTGTTGGGTGGGAAGCTCTGAAGATACCCCGCCCGAGCCGCTTGATTGCGCCATTCTCTACGCGCCTATTGGAGCGCTCGTTCCGGCGGCTTTGCGCGCGGTGCGCAAAGGCGGCCGGGTGGTCTGCGCTGGAATCCACATGAGCGATATTCCAAGTTTTCCCTACGATATTCTCTGGCACGAGCGTGAGCTCAAATCGGTCGCTAATCTCACCCGGCAGGACGGCAAAGACTTTTTCACGATCGTGCCCGAAGTAGGCATTAAAACGCAGACGGTGTCTTATCCGCTCGCTCGCGCCAACGATGCGCTCGCCGACCTGCGCAATGGACGGCTGCAGGGCGCCGCGGTTTTAGTACCCTGAAGGTGTACAATTCCCGATCGCCGCGCCGGCCTGAGCGAGGAAAAAGGTGTTGGGATTAAATTCACAGGCGGACCATCGCGGCGCCTAGCAAATTTTTCTCGGAGGGCGAGGAACTAGAGGCGATCGGTCGCGTTTGCGTCGAGGCATAGAAGGTCAAGGCCCGACAAGTGAGGGGGATTTCCGGTCGGTTCCGATATTTCTCGCCGCGGGCCTTGCGCCCGGCGGACGGCCGATGCGTTGGCGACCGACCTTCACCGAGCGGGCCAATTCTGGTTTGTCGGGTAGCCGTTCTGACTAAGTTCCCCGTTAGGTTTCGCGCGGCGTTTCTGGCCTTACGTCATTTGACATGCTCGCTCGTCTGGCCGACCCCGCGTCCAACCGTGGCGCTCGCCCATGCTGCGCGCCACGTTTCCACATCGCTCGCCTTTGGAGCAATCTATGCGCATCGCTGAAGACGTTGTCGGCGGCAAGCAAGCCGACGTTTCCACTGGCCCCGGTGTGACCGGCGAGCGTCACGTCAATGGCGATGATGCCAACGGCCTAACCGAACACAGTTTGACGGAACTTCTTCACGCGCTCCAGGCGATGCGGGTGGGCGACTTCTCGGTGCGCATGGCCGGAGATCGCGTCGGCCTGATCGGCAAGATCGCCGACACTTTCAACGACATCGTGGCGACCAATCAGCGCATGGCGCAGCAACTGGAGCGGGTCGGTCAGGTGGTCGGCCGCGAAGGCCGTACCCGGCAGCGCGTGCGCTTTGGTCTTTCCGACGGCGCTTGGGGCGAGATGGAATCGAGCATCAATTCGTTGATCGACGATTTGCTGTGGCCGACGACCGAAGTGACCCGGGCCATTGCAGCGGTCGCGCAGGGCGACCTGCTTCAAACCGTGCAACTCGATGTCGATGGCCGGCCGCTAAAGGGCGAGTTCCTGCGCTCCGCTGAAATCGTGAACACGATGATCAAGCAGCTCAACGTGTTCACTTCGGAGGTGACACGCGTCGCGCGCGAAGTCGGCACTGAAGGAAAGCTAGGCGGCCAGGCGCAGGTGGGCGGCGTTACCGGCGTTTGGAAGGACCTCACCGAGAGCGTCAATTCGATGGCCTCTAATCTGACCGCGCAGGTCCGCAATCTCGCGGAAGTGACGATCGCGGTGGCAAACGGCGACTTGTCGAAAAAGATTACCGTCGACGTTCGCGGCGAAATCCTGCAGCTGAAGGAAGCCATCAATACGATGGTTGACCAGCTTCGCTCGTTCGCCTCGGAGGTGACGCGCGTCGCGCGCGAGGTCGGCACCGACGGCAAGCTCGGCGGCCAGGCGATTGTGCCCGGCGTCGCCGGCACCTGGAAAGACCTGACCGACTCGGTGAACGCCATGTGCGGCAACCTCACCGACCAGGTCCGCAACATCGCGCATGTGACAACCGCCGTCGCGCGCGGCGACCTGTCGCGAAAGATTACGGTCGATGTTCGCGGCGAAATTCTCGAGCTCAAGGACACCATCAACACGATGGTGGACCAGCTCAACGCTTTTGCGTCGGAAGTGACGCGCGTGGCGCGCGAAGTGGGTACCGAAGGCAAGCTCGGCGGCCAGGCGCAAGTGCCCGGAGTCGGCGGCACCTGGAAGGATTTGACCGACAGCGTCAACTTCATGGCGTCCAACTTGACGGCGCAGGTCCGCAACATCGCCGAAGTGGCGACCGCGATCGCCGGCGGCGACCTGTCGAAAAAGATCACGGTGAACGTCAGCGGCGAGATTCTGCAGTTGAAAGAAACCATCAACACGATGGTGGATCAGCTTAACGCGTTTGCCGGCGAGGTTACGCGCGTGGCGCGTGAAGTCGGTACCGAGGGTAAGCTCGGTGGCCAGGCCGCCGTGCTTGGCGTTGCCGGCACCTGGAAGGACCTGACCGACTCAGTCAACTCGATGGCGTCGAACTTAACCGCACAAGTGCGCAACATCGCCGAAGTGTCCACCGCCATCGCTAATGGCGACTTGTCGAAAAAGATCACGGTGGACGTGCGCGGTGAAATTCTCGAGTTGAAAGACACCATCAATACAATGGTGGATCAGCTCAACGCCTTTGCCGGCGAGGTCACGCGTGTCGCGCGTGAAGTTGGCACCGAAGGAAAGCTTGGCGGACAGGCGCTAGTGCGCGGTGTGGCCGGTACGTGGAAAGACCTCACCGACAGCGTCAACTCGATGGCCTCCAACCTCACGGGCCAGGTCCGCAACATCGCCGAAGTGGCTACCGCGGTGGCCCGTGGCGACCTGTCGCGCAAGATTACCGTCGACGTGCGTGGCGAGATTCTCGAGCTCAAAGACACGCTCAACACCATGGTCGATCAGCTCAACGCCTTCGCTGCCGAAGTGACGCGCGTCGCGCGCGAAGTCGGCACCGAGGGCAAGCTCGGCGGCCAGGCGCAGGTGCTCGGCGTTGCCGGTACCTGGAAGGACTTGACCGACAGCGTCAATTCGATGGCCGGGAATCTCACCGCGCAGGTCCGCAACATCGCCGAAGTGGCTACCGCGATCGCCGGCGGCGACCTGTCGCGCAAGATCACCGTCGACGTGCGCGGCGAAATCCTGCAGTTGAAGGAAACGTTGAACACGATGGTCGATCAGCTCAACCGGTTCGCCGGTGAGGTGACGCGCGTGGCGCGCGAAGTCGGCACCGAAGGCCGGCTCGGCGGCCAAGCCAACGTGCCCGGCGTCGCCGGCACCTGGAAAGACTTGACCGACAGCGTCAATTCAATGGCCGGCAATCTGACCGCGCAGGTCCGCAATATCGCCGAGGTGACGACGGCAGTGGCGCGCGGCGACCTTTCGCGCAAGATCACCGTCGATGTTAAAGGCGAGATTCTCGAACTGAAAAACACCATCAACACGATGGTGGACCAGCTCAACGCATTTGCTTCGGAAGTCACCCGCGTCGCTCGCGAGGTTGGCACCGAAGGCAAGCTCGGTGGTCAGGCGCAAGTTTCCGGCGTCGCCGGTACCTGGAAGGATTTGACCGACAACGTCAATTTCATGGCGTCGAACTTGACGGCGCAAGTGCGCAACATCGCCGAAGTGGCCACCGCGATCGCCAGCGGCGATTTGTCGAAGAAGATCACGGTCGACGTGCGCGGCGAACTACTCTTGCTGAAGGACACGCTCAACACGATGGTCGAACAGCTGCGCTCGTTCGCCGCCGAAGTGACGCGCGTGGCGCGCGAAGTCGGCACCGACGGCCGGCTCGGCGGTCAAGCGGTGGTGCCTGGCGTTGCCGGCACTTGGAAGGACCTGACGGACAACGTCAACTTGTTGGCGGCGAATTTGACCACGCAAGTCCGCAATATTGCCGAAGTGACCACCGCTGTGGCGCGCGGCGACCTCTCGCGCAAGATCACCGTCGACGTCAAAGGCGAAATCCTCGAATTGAAAAACACCATCAACACGATGGTCGACCAGCTCAACGGTTTTGCTTCGGAAGTCACGCGCGTGGCGCGCGAAGTCGGCACCGAAGGCTTGCTCGGTGGTCAGGCGCAGGTGCCCGGCGTCGCTGGTACCTGGAAGGATTTGACCGACACCGTGAACGTCATGGCGGCGAATCTCACAGAACAGGTGCGCGGCATCGTCAAAGTGGTGACCGCGGTCGCCAACGGCGACCTCAAGCAAAGCCTGACGGTCAAGTCGAAGGGCGAAGTTGCGGCGCTCGCCGAAACCATCAACAACATGACCGATACGCTCGCCACATTCGCCGACCAGGTGACGACGGTGGCGCGCGAAGTCGGCGTCGAGGGTCGCCTTGGCGGTCAGGCCAACGTGCCCGGCGCGGCCGGCACATGGAAGGATCTCACCGGCAACGTCAATCTGCTGGCTGCGAATCTGACGACCCAAGTGCGCGCGATCGCAGAGGTGGCGACGGCGGTTACGAAAGGCGATTTGACCCGGTCGATTCAGGTGGATGCGCGCGGCGAAGTGGCCGAGCTGAAAGACAACATCAACACGATGATCGACAATCTGCGGCTCACCACCGACCGCAATACGGAACAGGATTGGCTAAAGACCAACCTGGCCAAGTTCACGAATATGCTGCAAGGTCAGCGCGATCTCGCGACCGTCGGCCGGCTGTTGTTGTCCGAGCTGACGCCGCTCGTCAACGCGCATCAGGGCGTAATCTACCAGATGCACGGCGAAGACGAGCTGAGGGCGCTTAGGCTCCTTGCCGCCTATGCCGATGACGGTGCAAACGGGCACGCGCCGGCGCTGCGCCTTGGCGAGGGATTGAGCGGTCAGTGCGCGCTCGACAAACGACGCATGCTGATCAAGACGCCGACGGAGGCGATACCGATTTCTTCGGCTTTGCTCAAGGCGCCGCCGCGCAATCTCATCGTGCTGCCGGTTTTGTTTGAGAATCAAGTTAAGGCGGTGATCGAACTCGCTTCGATTCACGAATTTACCACGCTGCAGACCATGTTCTTGGAGCAGCTCACCACATCGATCGGCATCGTGCTCAATTCGATCGAGGCGACGATGCAGACCGAAGGCTTGTTGAAGCAATCGCAGCAGCTTGCCGCGGAATTGCAGGCGCAGCAGAAAGAGCTGCAACAGACCAACGAACAGCTCGAGCAGAAGGCGCAGCAGCTCGCCGAGCGAAACGTCGAGGTCGAGCGCAAGAACCAAGAAATCGAGCAGGCCCGCCGCGCCCTCGAGGAAAAGGCTACAGAACTTGCCCTGACCTCGAAATACAAGTCGGAATTCCTCGCCAATATGTCGCACGAGCTGCGAACGCCGCTCAATTCGATCCTGATCCTCGGCCAGCAACTCACTGACAATCCCGAAGGCAATCTGTCACCTAGGCAGGTCGAGTTTGCGCGCACGATTCACGGTGCGGGCACCGATTTACTGAACCTCATCAGTGACATTTTAGATTTGTCGAAGATCGAATCCGGAACTGTCACGGTAGATGCCGAGGAGGTGTTCTTCACGAACCTGGTCGACATGGTGGCGCGGCCGTTCCGTCATGAGGCCGAAACTCGACAATTGTCGTTCGAGGTCCATGTCGACCCGAACCTCGGGCGTAGTATCACGACTGATAGCAAACGGTTGCAGCAGGTACTCAAGAATCTGCTGTCGAATTCCTTCAAGTTTACGGCGCAAGGTGGAGTGCGTTTGAATGTGGCGCTGGCGCCTGGTGGTTGGAGCGCGGAGCATCCGATTTTGAGTCAGACGCCTACGGTGGTGGCGTTTGAAGTCACCGATACCGGCATCGGCATTGCGTTGGAAAAGCAAAAGATCATTTTCGAGGCTTTCCAGCAGGCCGACGCATCGACAAGCCGTAAATATGGCGGCACCGGTCTCGGGCTGGCGATCAGTCGCGAATTGGCGACACTGCTCGGCGGCGAAATTCATTTGCGCAGCGCGCCGAGCGTGGGATCGACATTCATACTTTACCTGCCGATCAAATATGTCGGTCCAACCTCAACGCCGGCGGCCGCCGCGTTACCGCCGCCGAGTCCGGCTTTGGGCGCACATGTCGTCAGTGAGCGCGCTATTGAGCCGATCCCTGACGACCGCGCGGATATTCAGCCGGGCGACGCCATTCTGCTCATTGTCGAGGACGATCCACATTACGCGAGGATTCTCGTCGACCTCGCTCGCGACAGGGGTTTCAAGGCGCTGTTGGCAATGCGAGGCGACGATGCGCTCAATCTGTCGAAGCAATACCAGCCGACGGCGGTATCCCTCGACGTGTTCCTGCCCGACATGCTGGGTTGGACCGTGTTGAGCCAGCTCAAACAGAACCCGCTCACCCGACACATCCCGGTGCAGATCGTGTCGCTTGACGAGGACCGCCAGCACGGCTTGGCGCGAGGCGCTTTTGCCTTCGTCAACAAGCCGACGACGCGCGAAGGCATCGACGAGGCGTTGTCGCGTATCAAAGAGTTTGCGGAGCCGCGGCGTAAGCGATTGCTGGTTGTTGAAGACAATAAAGCAGAGCAGCTGAGCATACGGGAATTACTTGGCCACGATGATATTGAGATCGTCAATGTGGCAACTGGCGCGGCGGCTCTGAGCGTGTTGCGGGAGGAGCAGTGCGATTGCGTTGTGCTCGATCTTCGGCTGCCCGACATGTCCGGGTTCGAAGTGTTAGAGAGGATGCGCGCCGACACCGCGCTTGCCGATGTTCCGGTTGTCGTGTTTACCGGTCGAGAATTGAGCGTTGAGGAGGATGCCCTACTCCACACCATGGCGCGAAGCATCGTGGTCAAGGGTGTCGAATCCCCTGAGCGTCTGCTCAATGAAACCGCGCTGTTCCTGCACCGGGTGATCACCGATCTGCCGCCGGAAAAACAACAGATGCTGGAGCGGCTCAACTCTTCCGACGAGGACCTGGTCGGGCGTACCGCGCTTCTCGTTGATGACGATCCGCGCAACATTTTTGCGCTGTCGAGCGCGCTGGAGCGCCGCGGCATGAAAGTATTGACCGCGACCACGGGCGCAGAGGCGATCGAGCTCATCGAAGGAACACCGTCGCTTGCGATCGTGCTGATGGATATCATGATGCCGGAAATGGACGGCTATCGGACTGTCGAAAAAATCCGCCGAAAGCGGGAATATCGCCGCTTGCCCATCATTGCTTTGACGGCCAAAGCGATGAAGGGCGATCGCGAAAAGTGCCTACAGGCCGGCGCGTCGGATTATCTCGCCAAGCCGGTCAATACCGAGCAGCTCCTCTCTGCGCTGCGCATGTGGCTGCATCGCTAGGGCGTCACCATGACCGACAAAGTCAACGTCCTTCTGGTGGACGATCAGCCCGAAAAGCTCCTCGCCTATGAGGTGATTCTCGGAGAACTTGGCGAGAATCTCGTCAAGGCGTCGTCCGCGCGCGAAGCGTTGCAGTTTTTGCTCAAGAATGACGTGGCCGTGGTCCTCATTGACGTTTGCATGCCTGAATTGGACGGTTTCCAGCTGGCTGCGATGATCCGCGAGCATCCACGCTTCCGCAAAACCGCGATCATCTTCATCTCCGCCATTCACTTAACCGATGTGGATCGGTTGCGCGGTTATGAGATGGGGGCTGTCGATTATGTGCCGGTGCCGGTGGTTCCCGAAGTTTTGCGCGCCAAAGTACGGGTCTTCGCCGAGTTGTTCCGTAAGACCCGCGAGCTCGAGCAAATCAATTTGAATCTTGAACGGCATGTGGTGGAACGCACGGCAGAGCTTGAAGCTTCGAATATGCAGCTCAAGCAAGCCGAGCAGGGCCGTAGCCTTGCCCTTGCCGCCGGTCAGATGGGATCGTGGGATTGGGATCTCGTCAGCAAGCAGTGGCGCTGGGATGAAGGCCAACACCGCATTTTCGGGGTCGATCCGCGGACCTTCCACATCACGGTTGAGAACATTCGCGCCCTGATCCACCCGGAAGACTGGATGTCGCTCGCTGAAAGTGCCCGCGGCATGTCGCAAGGCGCGCGCACGCAACAAACCGAATTTCGCGTTGTGCGGCCCAATGGCGACACCCGCTGGTGCATTGGCACAGCGGCCGCAAGCCTCGATGATGCCGGCAACGTCGTTCGTATCAACGGCGTCACTATCGATATCACTGACCGCAAGGAGGCGGACGGGCGACAGATCCTGCTGGCGCGGGAGGTCGATCATCGGGCCCGCAACGCGCTTGCAGTCATTCAATCGATCATCAGACTGACGCGCGCAAAGAGCGTTGAAGATTATGTGCTGGCGATCGAGGGTCGCATCAAAGCCTTGGCACGCGCCCATACGCTTCTATCCGACTCGCGCTGGCGCGGCGCCGATCTCGGCACTTTGGTGGGAGAGGAGCTGGCCCCATACCGGGCCGGCGACAAGATCCAATGCAACGGGCCCGACATCTCTCTGCAGCCGGCAACCGCACAGGGGCTGGCGCTTGCCCTGCATGAGCTAGCCACCAACGCGGCCAAACATGGCGCGCTGTCGTCGCCTTCAGGCAAGGTCTCTCTGTACTGGGAATTGGGTGCCGACTCGCTGACTTTACGTTGGATCGAAAATGGCGGTCCATCGGTTACGGAACCATCGTCACGCAGCTTTGGCCTCAAGGTGATTGCGGCAAGCATCGAACAGCAGCTCGGCGGTCAGGCAGCGTTCGACTGGAATCGCGCCGGGTTGCGCTGCTTGTTTGCTATACCTCGAACCGAGTTGACGAAATCGCGCGTCTTCAATCCGTCGCTCATGACCAACGGTGGTAATGGTGCGGTCGTGGATCTCAAGCACAAGGATAAACCGCGCGTGCTCTTGGTTGAGGACGAGGCGCTGGTCGCGATGATGATCCAGGACACCCTTGCCGAATTCGGCTTCCAGGTCGTCGGTCCGTTGAGCACTGCATCGGAAGCTTTGGCTGCGGCGCGCGAAAGCCACTTTGACGCCGCCGTACTCGATATCAACCTTGGCGACGGCCTGGTCTACACGGTGGCAGAGATCTTGGGATTGCGCGGGGTGCCATTCGTCTTTGTCACTGGATATGACGTCGACAGCGTCGATCCGCGGTTCGGTGACATCCCAATCCTGCAGAAACCGATCGAGCGGGACATGTTGCAAAAGGTATTCATGTCGAGCATCCCCGATCGCGCCGCGGTTGCCTAAAGCCTTTAGTCGATGCCAAAGAATTATCTGGGCGGAATTGCGGCCTAATTGTTCCGGAACCTTGATGGCGCCTTTCCTCATGAAAGCCGCCTTGTTCCAGCATTGCTGTCAGCTGCTCACGGCGGAACCAGGAAGGGCCCGGAAAGATTGTTGTCCCGCGGAATCGGTCCGCGAAGGAGAACTCCTCCATGTCTAACGAGAAAATGGGAAACGTTAAGCAGAGCGGGCAGCACCAAGGCGGCCGACATGGCGGCCAGCATGGCGGCCAGCAGAAACCCGGCCAACAAAATCAGCAGCCCGGACGCCAGGGCGGCGGACAAGGCGGTCAACAGGGCGGCGGCGGTCAGCAAGGCGGCGGACAGCAGGGGCAACAAAATCGTTAGCTTGAGTTT
>Ga0182032_10000601_pt1 | contig 15002 bp, 16 predicted proteins | sample tim00Cox00000000_FD_125970 | JGI IMG/M metagenome (GOLD analysis project Ga0182032, IMG submission 125970) | Lab enrichment of tropical soil microbial communities from Luquillo Experimental Forest, Puerto Rico - timezero.00C.oxic.00.000.000 | ecosystem: Environmental > Terrestrial > Soil >... | reverse complement strand
TGGATGGGTAGAGGCCCAGACCCGCTTCGAGGCGGTGTTTGGCGCCAACCGTACCGTCGAGTTGCGTGCCCTGCTTCACGCCGTCTCGGCCAGCGATCTCGGCGCCGCCGCCGGCAACGATGGCGGTGCAGACGCCTGATCCTGACCGGAGTTCTCCGCGATGAGCACGACCACGGCCGAGCTCGGCATGGGTCCCGTCCAGGCTCGGGTCGTTTCCGCCCCGTTGGGCCGCGATCTCACGCAAGTGACGCGGCGCCTGGCGATCAAACGGTTCTTGTGTTTCGGTTTGGTGCTTGGAATCGGGATATCTGCCGCCTGCTACGGCTATCGCTGGTGGACGGTCGGGCGGTTCATCGAAAGCACCGACGGTGCTTATGTAGGAGGCGAGGTGACGGTGATCGCGCCCAAGGTCAGCGGGCTGATCGCCGAGGTGGCGGTTACCGACAACCAAGCGCTGCACGCCGGTGATTTGCCGGTCAAGCTCGCTGACCGCGACTATCGCGCCGCGCTCGCCAAGACGGCCGGTGCGGTGGCCGCTAAAGAGGCCGCTCGCCAACCTCGACGCGACGCGCCGACTCCAGGAATCGATGATCGCGCAGGCCGAAGCCGAGGTCACGTCAGCCGATGCCGAAGTGGTGCGCGCGCGGTCCGACGTGGAGCGTTGTCGCCGGCTTGCCTCCGACCAGTATGCCTCGCTTCAGCGCTTCCAACAGGCCGACGCCGATAATCGGAAGGCGTGAGCTGCAGCTGACAAGGCGCGCGCCTTGGCGGCGGCTCAACCCCGGCTCGAGGTGATCGACACCGAGAAACAGGAAGTGCGGGCGGCACTGGCCCAGGCCGTGGCCGACCGTGATCTGGCGAAGCCTAACCTCGGCTTCACCGAACTTCGCGCGCCGATCGACGGCATGGTCGGCAACCGCAGTGCGCGCACCGGAGCGTATGCCACGGTCGGTGCCCAGCTGATCTCGCTGGTGCCGGCGCACGGCCTCTGGGTGGACGCCAACTTCAAGGAGAACCAGCTCGCCCAAATCCGTCCGGGACTGGCGGCCTCGATCGAGGCCGATGTACTGCCTGGACAGGTGTTTCACGGGCACGTCGCCAGCCTGGCGCCGGCGACCGGCGCGCAGTTCAGCGTGCTGCCGCCGGAAAAACGCTACCGGCAATTTCACCAAGATCGTGCAGCGGGTCCCCGTCCGCATCCTGCTCGACGGCGCCGCTTCGAAATTGGGTAGTCTGCGGCCCGGATTGTCGGTAACCGCCAGTGTCGACGAGCAGCCTTCCGCGGAGCACGTATTGTGAGCGCTGCCGCCACTGCTGTATTCGCAAGGCCGACCATTCGGTCCGGTGAACTTTCGATGCAGGCGAAGGTCTTTGCCTTCGCCACGATGTCCGTTGGCTTCTTTATTGCGCTGCTGGATATCTAGATTTGTCTCGGCTTCGCTCGGCGAGATCGGCGGCGGATTGTCGGCCGGTCCAGATGAGATCGCGTGGGTGCAAACCAGCTACCTCATCGCCAAAATCACCGTCATCCCGTTGTCGGGGTGGTTGTCGAGGGTCATGTCGACGCGATGGCTATTCTCCATCGCGGCCGCCGAATTTACTGCGACGAGTTTATTGTGCGGGTGGGCCTGGGACATCCAGAGCATGATCGTGTTTCGCGGGTTGCAGGGTTTTCTCGGCGGCTCGATAATCCCGACCGTGTTCACCAGTGCCTTTTTTATTTCACCGGGCAGCGGCGCGTTATCGCGGCGGCCGTCATCGGCACGATCTCTTCGGCTGCTCCGACTTTGGGGCCAACCATTGGCGGGTGGATAACCCGAAAACTACTCCTGGCACTGGCTGTTCTTCATCAATCTTCTGCCCGGAACATTCGTCGCCATCGCAGTGCCGATGCTCGTGCATATCGACCGGCCGAACCTGGCATTACTGCGCGGTGCTGACTATCCCGGCATCGTACTGATGGCGCTTTTTCTCGGCTGTCTGCAATACACGCTGGAAGAGGGCCCGCGCTGGGACCGGTTCGGCGACGACACGATCCCTACCACTGCATGGATCTCCGCCATTGCCGGCGTTCGCCTTTGTCTGGCACAGCCTGGCCTATGCTCAACGCATTGTCGATTTGCGTGCGCTCAAACGCCGAAATTTTTCGCTCGGTTGCTTCTTCTCCTTCGTCACCAAGATCGGGATCTTGGGCCGATCTATCTGACGCCGCTGTTTCTAGGCCGAGTGCGCGGCTTCAGCTCGCAGGAGATCGGCTTCGCCGTATTCTCGACCGGCGTTTTCCAGGTTCTCGCCATTCCGGTCTAAACCTTCTGCACCCGGTACGTCGATCTGCGCTGGCTGATGACGGTCGGCCTGGGCTGCTTCGCATTGGGCATGTGGAATTTTACGCCGATTACCCACGATTGGGGTTGGCGCGAGCTGCTGCTGCCGCAGGCCTTCCGCGGCTTTGCCCAGCTGTTCGCCGTGGCGCCGACAGTAACGTTGATATTGGGCGGCTTGGCTCCGGAGCGACTGAAACTGGCGTCCGGTTTGTTCAAATTGATACGCAACTTGGGAGGTGCGATTGGCATTGCCTCCTGTGCCACAATCCTTAACGACCGCGCCAATCTACATTTACTGCGGTTAGCCGAGCATCTGAACACGGCGAACTCGGCGATGGCCGATCTGCTGCAGCGGGTCACTGCGGCGGATATGGCAAAATGGGGTGGTGATCCCGTGCGCGACGCTTCGGCGCTGAAGCGGCTCTGGTCGCCGACATGGCGCGAAGCGCAGACCCAGACCTTTGCCGACGCTTTTCTGGTGATCGGGGCTTGCCTTCTCGTCGGGACATTGATGGTGCCGGTGATGCGACAAGTCGCCCCGCCCGCGGCGCCTCCAGCGGATGCGCATTGACACCTCAATCTCAAGCGGTCAGACTAGGTGGTCGAGTAGGGCCTTGGCGTCTTTCACATCCGCGGTGTCGAAGCCTTCGGTGCACCAGCCCGTAGATCGGCGCCAGTACCTCGCGCGGCTCGATGCCTTGGCTCTGATTACGCCACAGTCGGGCAAGGCTGGTTGCAGCACGAAGCTCGAGCGACTTGGCGTTCTGGCGACGCGCGATCGTCAGCGCCCGCTGGAAGTGGCCTTCGGTCTCGCTTGTTGAAGCATCCCGGAGGCATCGTAACTCGCCCCGCTCGAGAGGCGCCCACCAATCCGTTGTTATTCAATTGTCTTAGCCGCTTAAATTTGTTGATTCATTAAAAAATTCTATTGATCCGCGGAGTCACGAACTTGCGCTCTAAGCTTCTGGAACAACGGCTGATTTTTAGCTCGTGGTTTTGAGCGAATCGATGGCGAAAACGTAAATTTCGTCGTTTTCGGGCAATTCGAGACGGCAACGGCGCGTGCGTAGTACGCCGTCAGACGGGTGTTAACGGCCGATGTGGATCCGGCGGCAACTCGATTCGGATCGGGTCGCCCGGTCGCGCCTCGCCGCCCTCCAGCACGACGGCCATTATGCCGGCCTTGCGCACGAGGCTGCCGTCCTGAGCGCGCTCTAGGGTTGCCCTCATCAGGCCCGGCTGAATGCGGTCCAGCTGGGCGCACGGATTACGCAAACCGGTCACCTCGACGACCGCCGTGTCGCCGAGATGAAGGCGTGCACCTTCCGGTAGCGCCAGAAGATCGACGCCGCGCGTCGTCACATTTTCGCCCATCTGGCCGGCCGAGACGGTGAAGCCCTGTTCTCGCAGCGTGTCGTGCAGCTCGGCGTGGACGAGGTGCACCTGGCGCAGGTTGGGCTGACTTGGGTCGCGTGCGACCCGCGAACGATGCTTGACGGTGGCTCCCGAATGCGCGTCACCCTCGACCCCGAGTCCCGGCAAGAGCCGGATGCTGTCCGTGTTTGGCTTGGCGAGCGTGTGCCGCGCGCTGAGGCTGACCGCTGTCACGATCCCGTCTATGGTGATCTCCTGAATTAGCTGCGCGCTGCGACCGCCAGCAGGCCAAGCGCCACCCGCAGCGCTGCCTTGCGTACCGCGGAGCGGTCGCCCTCGAAGACGCGGCGCTCGGTGCGGGTTGGCCCAAAACGCCGCGCCAAGCCAAAAATGACAAGCCCGACAGGCTTGGCTGCGCTGCCACCGCTGGGGCCGGCAACGCCGACCACCGAAATCGCCAGATCCACCGGCGCTCGAGCCACCGCACCCTCGGCCATCGCCGCGGCCGTCTCGCTGCTGACCGCGCCGTGCGCGGCGATGGTTTCGGGCCGAACCCCGAGCAATTCCGACTTCGCTTCGTTCGAATAAGTAACAAAGCCGCGTTCGACGACGTCCGACGATCCGGCGATCGCGGTCAGTGCCCCTGCGATCAGTCCTCCAGTACAGGACTCGGCGGTCGCGACATGCCATCCGCGGGCTCGACAGGTATCGAGAACGGATTGCGCAAGGGCAAGGATCTCAGCTTCGAACACCAGAGGCTCGACCGATTGCCAGCAGGACCAACAATACGAGCACAGCGTAAATCGCTGCCAGGAGATCGTCGAGCATGATCCCGAGCCCGCCCTTGACCCGGCGGTCTGCCCACCGCACTGGCCAAGGTTTCCAGATATCGAAGGTCCGGAACAGCACAAAGGCGACCGCGTAGGCGAGCGGGTCGAGAGGTGCGGGCACCAGGACCAGCCATTGGCCCGCGACCTCGTCGATCACGATGGTGCCGGGATCCTCCGTGCCGGTGGCCTCGGCGACGGTTGCGGCCACCCACCAGCCGATGATGAAGACGATCAGGGTGGCAACAGCGATACCGGCGGCACCCCAATGGCTGCGGATTGCCCATGCGAAGGGCACCGCGGCAAGCGATCCGCAGGTCCCCGGAGCGAACGGTAAGAGGCCTGTGCCAAAGCCGGTGGCGAAGAGCGTTGCCGGATGCCAAAGCGGCAGGCCGAGAGGGCGGTCCCCCACCCTAACCTTCCCCCGCGCGCGGGGGAAGGAAGGGTGGGGGCAGCGGCAGCCGCACGGTCGCGATCGCTTGCGCAGCAATACCCTCGCCGCGGCCGGCAAAGCCGAGCCTGTCGGTCGTCGTCGCCTTAACGCTGACGCGGGCAGGCGCGATGCCGAGAATTGCCGCCACCTTTGCGATCATCGCTGTCCGATAGACGCTGATCTTGGGGCGCTCGCAGATGATCGTCACGTCGACCGCAGCGATCACACCCCCGCGCTCGCAGACGAGATCCGTGGCGTGTCGGAGAAACTGGTCGGAAGAAGCACCCTGCCAGCGTGGGTCGCTCGGCGGGAAATGCATCCCGATGTCGCCCTCGCCGACCGCTCCAAGCACCGCATCCGTCAAGGCGTGGAGACCAACATCGGCGTCGGAGTGACCGACGAGGCTCGCTTCGTACGGGATCTCAATGCCGCAGATTCGAACATGATTACCCGGGCCGAAAGCGTGCACATCGAAGCCCTGACCGACGCGAACATCGCCATGCCGCGCCGCGATCAGCCGCTCCGCAGCGGCTAAATCTTCCGTCGTCGTCACCTTGAGATTGTTCTCACTGCCACCGACCAGCAACGGCGCCAACCCTGCCGCTTCGGCGACCGCGGCGTCATCAGTCAGGCCATGACCGATGGCAGCGCGGTGAGCGGCGAGGATCATGTCGAAGCGAAAGCCCTGCGGCGTCTGCGCGCGCCACAAGGCGGAACGGTCGATCGTTTCTTGGATCACCGCGTCTTCGACGTGTTTGATCGTGTCGCTGAGCGGCAGGCAAGGAATTGCTGCGGGCGCCCGGTCGAGGCCGTCGATAACTCTGTCCACCAATGCGGAATCGGGAAATGGCCGGGCCCCGTCGTGGATCAGCACGCGTGCTGGACCGTAAGTTGTCAACGCCTCCAATCCAAGCCGCACCGAGTCCTGGCGAGTCGGACCACCCGTCACAGGTGGCAGCGCAGGAAGACCCGCGATGGCCCAATCGAATAATTCCCGGTCTTCCGGCCGGATCACCACCAGCACACCGGAAATGCGCGGATGCTCGGCGAGCGCGGCGACAGCGTGGCGCAACACGGTGGCGCCGCCCAGCGCGAGGTATTGCTTGGGTACGGCACCGCCGAACCGACTGCCCCGACCGGCGGCGACAACGAGGGCATATACAGATGCCATGCCAGACTTTATCGCATGATCCCCGGTATTGCCATCGCGGCCGATGTTGCAGTGCGAAAAGACAAACGCTAGTATCTGCTTAAGAGCTGTGCAGCCCGTACAATTGCGTAATCTATGGGCATTTCTGTCGATTCACTGATTCTCGATGACCCGGTCATCCTGGCGCCGATGTCGGGAATAACCGATCTACCGTTTCGCCGCCTCGTCAAGCACCTGGGGGCCGGCCTTGTTGTGTCCGAAATGATCGCCAGCGAGGCGATGGTCCGAGAAACCCGGCAGTCGCTGACGATGGCGCGAAGCTGCCCGGAAGAACAGCCGATGGCGGTTCAGCTCGCCGGCTGCGAGCCGCGGGTGATGGCCGAAGCGGCAAAGCTCAATGCCGACCGCGGCGCGCGGATCATCGACATAAATTTCGGCTGTCCGGTAAAGAAAGTGGTCAATGGCCACGCTGGCTCGGCGCTGATGCGCGACGAGACCCATGCTGCGCGTATCCTGGAAGCGACAGTCAAGGCGGTCGATCTGCCGGTTACCCTGAAGATGCGCACAGGCTGGGATGATCGCGATCGCAACGCACCCCGGCTTGCCCGCATCGCTGAGGCATGCGGCATCCGGATGATCACTGTTCATGGTCGCACCCGCTGCCAATTCTTTTCCGGCTCCGCCGACTGGAAGTTCATCCGTCTCGTCAAGGATGCGGTGAAGGTCCCAGTCATCGCCAATGGCGACATCGTAAGCCTAGAGGTCGCCGATGAGGCGTTGCGCGAGTCAGGCGCCGACGGCCTGATGATCGGCCGGGGATGCTGTGGAAGGCCCTGGTTCGCGCGCCAGGTAGCCGATTGGCTCCGGAGCCGACGACGCACACCCGATCCGCCGCTGGACGCTCAACGCGACATCCTGCTCACTCATTACGAAGACATGCTCGCTCATTACGGGAGCGAGGTCGGCTCGCGCCTCGCTCGCAAGCACATTGGCTGGTATTCGAAAGCGCTTCCAGGCTCGGCTGAATTCCGTGCGGCGGTAAACCAGACGATCGACGCCGACCGCGTCGAGGGCCTTATCAGCTCCTTCTACGACCCGCTGCTGGCTCGTGGAGTGGCGTAGCCGTGCCCTCACCCCGACGTCGCGGGGGCACGCCTGCGCTTGCTGCCACACGGCGTTTTGCCGCCGAACCTGCACTCGATGCCAGTGCGATCCTGGAGGCACTACCGGACCCGGTCATCGTTATCGATCGCAGCGAACGCATCCGCTTTGTCAACCCGTCGGCCGAGCAGTTTCTTGGTACTGGCGCCGCCGCATTATGCGGCAATCCTCTGACTGATTTTGTGGCGCCGCACGCGTCTCTGGCATCTCTGATCGAAGCGGTTTGGCGCGTCGGCAACACAATTTCCGAACATGACATGCTGCTCGAAGGACCGCGGTATGGCAGCCGCTCGGTGACGATTCAGGGAGCCCTGACTGGCGACAGGGCGGAAAAGCTCGTCCTTACGCTGCACGAGCGCTCAATGGCGGAAAAGATCGACCGTCAGCTGATCCATCGGAATGCTGCTCGATCGATTACAGCGATGGCCGCGATGCTCGCACATGAGGTCAAGAACCCGCTCTCTGGAATCCGCGGCGCGGCCCAGCTGCTCGAGCAGGACGCCGATGCGGCCGGACGCGAGCTGACGCAGCTGATCTGCGACGAGACCGACCGAATTGTCGCGCTCGTCGATCGAATGGAGGCGTTCGCTGACCACCGACCAATCGAGCGCGAAGCGGTCAATATCCATGAGCTACTCGAGCGGGTTCGCAAGGTGGCGCAATCCGGCTTCGCGCGCCACGTCCGCCTCGTCGAAGAATACGATCCGTCGCTCCCCCCGGTGCATGGCAACCGCGATCTGCTCGTTCAAGTGTTTCTCAATCTCGTGAAGAACTCCGCCGAGGCGTTGCCCGGTTCGGATGGAGAAATCATTCTGACGACCGCTTATCGCCACGGTCTGCGGCTCGCCGTCCCCGGCGGCGAAGGCCGCCAGGATCTGCCGCTGATGGTCTCGATAACCGACAACGGCGCCGGCATTCCCGAGGATCTGCGCCCCCACTTGTTCGATCCATTCGTCACGACCAAACGGAACGGCACTGGCCTCGGTCTTGCATTAGTGGCCAAAGTGATCGGCGACCACGGCGGCGTCATCGAATTCGACAGCCAGCCTCGGCGAACGGTGTTCAGGGTGTTCCTGCCCGTGGTCGCGCAAGACGGTGTCGGATGATGGCCTCGACGATCCTGGTGGCCGATGATGATCGGGCGATCCGGACGGTGCTCAACCAGGCGCTGATCCGGCTCGGGCACGACGTGCGAATGACGGGCAATGCCGCGACCTTATGGCGTTGGGTCGCCGACGGCGAGGGCGACCTAGTCATCACCGACGTCATCATGCCGGATGAGAACGGCCTCGATTTGATTCCGCGCATCAAGAAGATCCGCCCGGAGCTCCGGATCATCGTCATGAGTGCGCAGAACACGCTGATAACCGCGGTCAAGGCAACTGAACGCGGCGCCTTTGAATACCTGCCCAAACCGTTCGACCTGCGAGAACTCGTCAGCGTGGTCGAGCGCGCTTTGACCGCCCCCCACGATGCGTCGGCGGCGGTCTTCGAGGACGATACCGAAGATCAACTGCCCCTGATCGGTCGCTCGCCGGCCATGCAGGAGATTTACCGCATCCTCGCGCGATTAATGGGAACCGACCTCACGGTGACGATCATCGGTGAGAGCGGCACCGGCAAGGAGCTGGTCGCACGCGCCCTGCACAATTTCGGCAAGCGCCAGAATGGTCCCTTCGTCGCCATCAATATGGCCGCGATCCCCCGGGAGCTGATCGAGAGCGAGCTGTTCGGCCATGAGAAGGGGGCGTTCACGGGCGCTACCGCGCGCAGCATGGGGCGATTCGAGCAGGCGCAAGGTGGCACATTGTTTCTCGACGAAATCGGCGATATGCCGATCGACGCGCAAACCCGGCTTTTGCGTGTGCTTCAGGAAGGTGAGTTCACGGCGGTTGGCGGTCGTGTTCCGATTCGCGCCGATGTCCGGATAGTTGCCGCGACCCACAACGACCTTCGGCAGCTGATTCGACAGGGTCTATTTCGGGAGGACCTGTATTACCGCATTAATGTTGCGCCAATCCGCTTGCCGGCGCTGCGCGAGCGGACCGCGGACATCCAAGCTCTCGTTAAGTATTTCTCGGCGCTCGCGGTACGCGAAGGCCTGCCGATAAAACGGCTTGACGAAGCGGCGATGGCGCGGCTGCGCTCCTATCACTGGCCGGGGAACGTTCGCGAGCTCGAGAATTTGGTGCGGCGGCTCGCAGCGCTCTATTCGCAGGAAGTTATCGGCGTTGACGTGATCGAGACCGAGCTCGCCGACACGCCGATGTCGTCTGACCCGGTCGAAATGGCGGGTGCGGAGGGGCTGGCAGGCGCGGTCGAACGTCATATCAAAGACTATTTCACCGCCCATAAGGGGGGCCTGCCGGCGGCCGGGCTCTACGATCGGGTCCTGCGCGAGGTTGAACGGCCACTGATTGTCCAGACCCTAGGTGCCACCCGCGGCAATCAGATCAGGGCCGCCCATCTGCTCGGTCTCAATCGCAACACCTTGCGCAAGAAGATCCGTGAGTTGGACATCCCGGTCGTCCGCGGCCTAAAATGACGCATTATTAGATCGACGACGCTACCCGAGCCTGGTGTCTCAGCCACGGGGAGGGAGGAAGCCGGGCAGAGGGAAGGTGGCGGCCGTAACGCCATCAAAGGATCGGCCGGAGACAATTTGGCTCGTTTTCATCAGAACCACCTGAAGCAGAGCCTCGCGCGGGGTTGCACGTGAATCCCATGCGTCGGCTGCGCATCTGGGCCGGCCGTACCGGACTTCGGCGCAAGCTCGCAATCGCGCTGGCAATGGCCGGACTCGCATCGGGGATCGCGACCTATCTGGCGTTGACCGAGGCACCGCCTTTCGGCCCCGATCCGAATGCGGTCCTGTCGCTCCTCAATCTTGATCTTGCGCTGCTGTTGCTGCTTGGCGCCGTCGTCGCGTGGCGGCTCATCGAGGTTTGGGCCGAGCGGCGGCGGGGTCTTGCCGGCTCGCGGCTGCAAATCCGCCTCGTGGTGCTGTTCAGCCTGATTGCCGTCTTGCCGACGATCATCGTCGCAGTCTTTTCCTACCTCTTCTTCAGCTTTGGAGTCGAATCCTGGTTCAGTGACAAAGTGCGTACAGCGATCTCCGAGTCACAGGCCGTCGCCGAAGCCTATTTGCACGAGCATCAGCAAGCGATCCGCGCCGACGTGCTCGCAATGGCAAACGATCTCAACAGAGATGCGCTGAAGTTAGCGCTCAACCCGCAACATCTGGGACAGGTCGTCTCGGCCCAGGCCGCCTTACGCGGGCTTACCGAGGCGATGATTTTCGATCGCGCCGGCCACATGCTGGCAAAGTCCAGCCTCTCGTTCACGCTCGGTTTTGAGCCAGTTCCCGAAGAAAAGATGCGCCTTGCCGACGAAGGCGACGTGGCGATCATGACCAATGACAGCGACGACCGGGTGCGGGCGCTCGTTCGTCTCAATCAGTTTGGCAGCGACGTCTATCTCTACGTTGGACGGTTCATCGAGCCGCGAGTTTTGAATTACATTGAAGAAAACCGGCGTGCCGCCGCCCAATACCAACAGTTGGAAGGTCAAAGGTCGGGTTCGCAGATCAAGTTCGCCTTGATTTTCCTGATGGTGGCGCTGCTGTTCCTGGTTGCTGCGGTAGCGATCGGGATCCATTTCGCCACCCAGCTCGCGGTGCCGATCAGCCGCCTCGTCACGGCAGCCGAACAGATCCGCGGCGGGGATCTCGCCGCTCGTGTCCCCGAAAGTGAGAAGGACGACGAGCTGGCCTCGCTGAGCCGCGCGTTTAACCGCATGACCTATCAGATCGAGAGTCAGCAACGTGAGCTCAGAGAGGCGAATCGGCAACTCGATGAGAGGCGCCGGTTTACCGAAACCGTGCTGACCGGGGTGTCGGCAGGAGTCATTGGGTTGGATCGGTTTGGTCGCGTCCACTTGCCCAATCGTTCCGCCTCGTCGCTACTCGGGGTCGATCTCGAGCAGTCGATCGGACGGGACCTTTCTGACGTGGCGCCCGAAATGGCCGGTTTGCTCGACGAAGCAGAGGGTTGTCCCGAGCGACTTGCACAATCGCAGGTGCAGCTCGCTCGCGGAACCAGCATGCGGACGCTGCTCGTGCGCATCGCGGCCGAGCATTACGGCCGTGAAATCAGCGGCTTTGTTATCACTTTCGACGACATAACCGAATTGCTGTCAGCACAGCGCAAGGCGGCTTGGGCCGACATCGCCCGTCGCATCGCACACGAAATTAAGAACCCGTTGACCCCGATCCAGCTGGCGGCGGAGCGGTTGCGGCGCAAATACCTCAAGGAGATCAAGTTCGACACAGAAACCTTCACCGTATGTACCGATACGATCATCCGGCATGTCGGCGATATCGGCCGAATGATCGATGAATTCTCCTCGTTCGCACGGATGCCTGCACCAGTGATCAAACCGGAGAATTTGATCGAAATTGTGCGCCAGACGGTGTTCCTGCAGCGCACCGCTCATCCTGATATTGCCTTTGAAACGATCTTCCCTTCTCGTGCTGTAACGGTCCGTTGTGACGCCCGCCTCTTAGGGCAGGCGCTGATCAACATCGTCAAGAATGCGATCGAGGCGATAGAACTTCGGATCACCGAACAGCGCACAGATCATGCGGGGCATATTCGCGTATCGGTAAACGAGCAGGCGGGCCTGGCTGCCGTGGTCGTCGAAGACAATGGCAAGGGCCTACCGCAACATGGCCGCGAGCGACTCACCGAGCCTTATGTCACGACGCGCGCAAAGGGCACCGGTTTGGGTCTCGCCATAGTCAAGAAGATCATGGAAGATCACCAGGGAGAGCTTGTCCTGGAAGATGGAGAACCGGAAGGGACCCGGGTAAAGCTGATATTCACGACAACCGAAACCCGTACTCCGGATTATCCTGATCCCACAGAGCGGCCGAGGGAATTGAGCACAGCCAGCCATGGCGCATGACATCCTGATCGTTGATGACGAGATAGACATCCGCATGCTGATCGGGGGCGTGCTCGGAGACGAGGGCTATGCCACCCGGGAAGCTGCCGACACCGCTCAGGCCCTCGCAGCGATACAAGCCAGGCAGCCTACGCTTGTCATACTCGATATCTGGCTTCAAGAGGGAGGGCTCGAGGGGATCGAGATCCTCAGACAGCTTCGCGCCGACATGCCGTCGGTCCCTGTGGTCATGATAAGCGGGCATGGCACGATCGAGACAGCGGTCGAAGCGATCAAGATCGGCGCCTATGATTTCTTGGAAAAACCATTCAAATCTGATCGGCTGCTGCTGGTCGTCGAGCGTGCGATCGAGGCAGCACAGCTTAGGCGTGAGAATGAAGAGCTGAAGCTGCGGGCCGGGGGCGATATCGACCTTGTCGGCGTATCATCTGCGGCCAACCAGCTTCGGCAGCAGATCGAGCGGGTGGCGCCGACCGGCAGCAGGGTGCTGATAACGGGTCCGCCCGGTGCGGGAAAGGAAGTCGTGGGGCGGCTATTGCATTTGCATTCGCGTCGTTCGAAGGGTCCCTTTGTCCCGGTCAACTGTGCGACGATGCGGCCTGATCGGCTTGAGATCGAGCTGTTCGGGACCGAATTTCGGAATGATGGGGCGGCACGCAAGGTCGGCACCTTCGAGCGTGCGCATGGCGGCACGCTGTTCCTTGACGAAGTTGCCGATATGCCGCTCGAAACTCAGGGTAAGATCGTCCGCGTCCTGCAGGAGCAGACGTTTGAGCGGGTAGGGGGTTCGAGCCGCGTCGAGGTCGATGTCCGTGTCGTTGCTTCATCGAATCGGGAGCTTGGTAGTGAGATCAGCGCCGGTCGCTTTCGCGAGGATTTGTATTATCGGTTGAGCGTGGTGCCGATTAAGGTGCCGCCATTGCGCGATCGGCGCGAGGATATTCCGAAGATGGCGCGCCATTTCATGGCGCGGGCATCAGAGGCAGCGCGGCTCATTCCGCGCGAATTCGGCGAGGATGCGATGGCGGCGTTGCAGGCTTATACTTGGCCGGGCAATGTGCGGCAGCTACGCAATGTCGTCGACTGGCTATTGATTATGGCGCCGGGCGATGCGAGCGAGCCGGTACGCGCCGATATGCTCCCGAACGAAATTACCGCCATTGCCCCAACCGTAGTCAAATGGGACAAGGGAAGCGAAATCATGACCTTGCCGCTGCGCGACGCGCGAGAGGTTTTCGAGCGCGAATATCTGATCGCTCAAGTGACGCGTTTTGGCGGCAATATTTCCCGGACTGCGGCGTTTGTCGGGATGGAGCGTTCGGCTCTACATCGTAAGTTGAAATCGCTTGGGGTCTTCGGTAATGACCGTCCGCTGAAGCTTGGGAGCTTGAGCCCGCTTTGATTGGGTAAGCGACAGCTCCTCCGGCGTCAGAGGGAAAAGCAGAGCGGGGGCGGATTCCTCGGCGGTGGTGGCGGAATCGGCGCGAGGCCTCCTTGATGAACACTGTCGTCGATCTACTAGCGGCTGCAGCATCAGCGAAATGAGCCCCACGATGATATCGCGGCCGGAGGCGATCCTGTTCGATTGGGACAACACGCTGGTCGACAGTTGGGCGACGATTCACGAAGCGCTCAACTTCCTGATGGAGGCAATGGACAAGCCGCTGTGGACGATCGAGGAAACCCGCGAGCGCGTGCGTCTTAGCCTGCGCGAAGCCTTTCCCGGGATCTTTGGGGAGCGCTGGCACGAGGCGCGTGACATCTATCTCGACCGGTTCCGCACGATCCACCTTGAGCGGCTGACGGCGCTGCCCGGTCGCACCGAATTGCTCGAGAATCTCGCTGATAATAAGATTTTTCTCGGAGTCGTCAGCAACAAAACCGGTTCCCTGTTGCGGCGCGAGGCGGATCACATTGGCTGGTCGGCGCTATTCGGCAGCGTCGTCGGGGCGGGCGACGCGCCTCTGGACAAGCCCGATGCCGCCCCGGTGCGGTTAGCGTTGGAGTCGAGCGGCATCAACCCTGGCGAGACGGTCTGGCTCGTCGGCGACACCGGGATCGACATGGAATGCGCCCACAACAGCGGCTGTGTTCCGGTGCTCCTTGGAGGCGGGATTTCGGAGCAGGAGCTCGGCGGGTGCCCACCCCGCTTTGTGTTTTCCGATTGCCGCACCCTGTTTCGCTTTGTCCGGGGCTTGTGATTCATCGTCGCGCGCCCATCTTCCAATCGGAAACTCGGCAGTTTCGTTCGAGTATTTGTTCATTTGGGACGAGCCGGCCCGTTCGGCTCCAAGAAGTGATGGGGGAATACCCATGACGCTCGAAAAGTCGCAAAACGTCCAAGATGTATTCTTGAATCATGTCCGGAAGAACAAGACACCTGTTACTATCTTCCTCGTCAACGGGGTTAAGCTGCAGGGGATTATTACGTGGTTTGATAACTTTTGTGTGTTGTTGCGGCGCGATGCGCATTCCCAACTCGTCTATAAGCACGCGATTTCGACAGTGATGCCCGGGCAACCGATCCAGCTGTTCGAGCCCGGCAAGGAGGCCACGGAATCCTGAGCCGCGCAGACACGGCGACGAGTGCAAACGGCGCCTCGACCGCCCGTGCACTTGTCTTGCACCCGGCGCTGAAAACGGCGCGCACTCGGCAACCGGCAGAGATATCGGGACGTTCGGCCGAATCGCGACTTGAGGAAGCGATCGGTCTTGCGCGGGCAATCCGCCTAGATGTTGTCCGCGCGGAGATTGCTCGGGTCACTCGC
>Ga0182032_10000595_pt1 | contig 15037 bp, 12 predicted proteins | sample tim00Cox00000000_FD_125970 | JGI IMG/M metagenome (GOLD analysis project Ga0182032, IMG submission 125970) | Lab enrichment of tropical soil microbial communities from Luquillo Experimental Forest, Puerto Rico - timezero.00C.oxic.00.000.000 | ecosystem: Environmental > Terrestrial > Soil >... | reverse complement strand
GATCCCGGAGCGAGCATCAGCGGGCGTTTGCGCGAATTCTGCAGAACTTTGCCAAATCAGCGTGAGATCACCGTCAAGGGTTTGCATCACCTTCAGGAGGACTCGCCCGACGAGATCGGCGCGGCGATTCGTGATTTCGTGGTTGGTTTGGGCACCTAGTCTAGCCAGCTTGAGTGAGGCGCGCTCGCGTGGGCGTCAGGGAGGATGACGTGCTGGAGGTCTACCACAGTATCAACTTGGTCTGTGCCCAGAATTCCACATAGGTCCAGGGGGAGATCGGGAAAATCCAAAACCTTCTGGGGCTGGATGCGATTACCTACACTCCAGTTGCGCAGGTGTCTCTCCTTATCGAAGATTTGAAACGTCACTGCATAGACGAGTCATGACTGACCGACGCTTTTCTCGGTCGCTCTCTGGACTGGCCTGCTCGAGAATGCGGCATGGCGGCCGGAATCTGATGGTTGGCGATCATCTCGTGTCGTGAGAACGACTTCGTCAACCATTCTTGATAATTCGCACAATCTGAATTTCGCGACATTATGCGCCTAGCGGAGCGATCGCAACGCTCGCTTGAGGGCTGGTGAGCATCCCATCCCCCACCTCGGAGGTCTGCACAATCAATACGTCGGGGTTTGATTTCCGATAGGGACAAGCGTTATTAATGCACCGCCGTCAGCAATTCGCTCTGGGGATTGACATTGACCAAAAGCGGGATCGGCGCGCGGTTTCGCCGCAAAGAAGATGATCGGTTCCTTCATGGCCGCGGCCAGTATATCGGTGACATCCGCTTTCCAAAAATGCGAGATGTGGCTTTTGTGCGTAGCCCTGTGGCGCATGCGCATCTGACTGGCGTTCGCATTCCCGAACGTTTACGCTCCTGCGTATTCACCGCACGAGATTTGACCAATGTGCGACCGATCCGGGCGGTCTCCCCACTTTCGGGATTCCAAGCTTCGGAACAACCCCCGCTGGTGAACGACAAGATTCGGCAGGTTGGCGAATTGATCGCGTTCTGCGTCGCCGATACCAGAGCTCAAGCCGAGGATGTCGCTGCTCAGGTCATCGTCGAGTACCAAGAGCTGCCGGCGGTTGTCGACATGTTGGATGCTCAAAAGCCGGGCTCGCCGCTGGTACACGATACGGTCAAAGGGAACGTCTATGTCGAGGTCGGCTATGATGGTGACATCGAGTCCGTCGCAAGGACCGCGCCGGTCAAGGTGACGCGCGAACTACGTACCGCACGTCAGGTGATGTCGCCGATCGAGTGTCGGGGGTTCATCGCCCAATGGGACACCCGACTGAATCAACTCGTGGTACACGCAGCAACCCAGTTCCCGCACGTAGTCCGCACGGGGCTTGCCGAGGTCCTGCAAATCCCAGAGGCGCAAATTCGGGTCATCTCCCCGGATGTTGGCGGCGGATTCGGCTACAAGGCTATTCTAGCGGGAGAGGAGATCTGCCTGTGCTGGCTCGCCTTGCGCTGCGGCCATCCGGTTCGTTGGCTCGAGGATCGGCGCGAGCAGCTCACAGCCAACGCCAATTGCCGTGAGCATCATTACCAGATGACGGCCTATGCCGATGCGTCCGGCAAAATCCTGGCATTCGATGCCAAGGCAGCCGTCGATTCCGGGGCCTACTCGGCCTACCCGTTCACATCGGCGATCGAGGCATCCCAAGTCAGCGCGATTCTCCCCGGTCCGTACGACATTCCAGTCTATCGGTGCAAGACGGCGGCAGTCGCGACCAACAAGCCGCCGCAACTGCCATATCGCGGCGTCGCGCGCCCAGGCGTTTGCTATGCAATGGAACTGATGATCGATGCAATCGCCCGGCAGATCGGCAAAGAGCCGCACGAGGTTCGCCAAGCAAACCTCGTGCGTCCGGAACAGATGCCTTATGACAACGTCACGGACAAGCATTTCGACAGCGGAGATTATCCGAGGCTCCTTCAAATGGCAGTCGACGCCATCAACCTCGAGGCCGTCAGGAAACGGCAAAGGCAAGGGGAAGATGATGGCCGGCTGATCGGGCTCGGCATCTCGATCTTCTCCGAGCAAACGGCGCACGGCACGACGGCCGACGGAAAGCGGCGTGCTCTCTATGAGCAGGCATTCGCGCGCCTGACGCCCGATGGCCGGCTCGAAGTCAGGCTTGGAATCCAGAGCATCGGCCAAGGGTTGGAAACGACGCTGGCGCAGGTCGCCGGCGATTGTCTCGGTATCGACCCGGCCGACGTGCAGGTGCGGCTCGGAGATACCGAGCTCTCACCCTATTCGAGCGGCGCCTGGGGCTCGCGCGGCATGGTTTGGGCCGGAGGTGCAACGGCGCGCACCTGCCGGGAGCTGGCTCGCAGAGTGGCGACGATCGGAGCGGCGTTGCTGCAAACAGACGTGAATTCGGTCATATTACGCAACGGGGGCGTGTTCGGGCCCAAGGCCAGCGTATCCCTGTACGACATCGCGAGAGCATTTTATCTCGCGCCGGCCGATTTGCCGGGCGATACTGATCCGCATGGTCTGGAGGTGACGCAAGGCTATTCGCCCAAGCGTCTGACCGGCATTCACACTGGATCAGCGCACGCGGCAATGGTTGCAGTCGACCCGGAAACCGGCGGCGTTGAGATTCTCGATTACGTCGTCGCGGAGGATGCCGGGGTGCTGGTCAATCCAATGATCGTGGATGGCCAGATTCTGGGCGGCACGGCGCAGGGGATCGGCTCGGCGCTTTACGAGGAGATGCCATTCGACGGGCAGGGCCAACCGCTGGCATCGACTCTCGCCGATTATCTTTTACCAGGCTGTGCTGAGGTCCCCAACATTCGTATCCTGCACATGGAAACGCCGTCACCCTATACCGAGTTTGGTCAAAAGGGCGTCGGCGAGGGCGGTGCAATCGGGCCCGCTGCTGCGATCGCCAATGCAATCAATGACGCGCTGGCGTCCCAAGGTGTCGAGCTTCGCGAGATTCCGATAACACCGCGCCGCATCTTGGCCGCTCTTCGTGCGGCAAAACCGTGCACACTGACTGTATCGACGCCCCGGTGACCTGCGCAACGAACCCCTGAAAATGGACGACATCATCAATCTTGAGACCGATGTGCTGGTTGCTGGCGGTGGAGCAGCAGGCATGTTCGCCGCCATCGCTGCCGCGCGCAGCGGTGCCCAGGTGATTCTGCTCGACAAGAACGTCGTCGGCCGGGGCGGTGCTAGCATCATGGCGCAGATGACCTGCGCGGCGGCGCTCGGCGAGGCGGAGTCGGATAGTCCGGAGCTACATCTGCTTGATACGCTCCAGGCCGGGCGGGGACTTTGCAATGAGAATCTTTCCGCCCTGCTATGCGAGGGCAGCCCGAAACGCATCCGCGAGCTCGCAGGCTGGAGGGTCAATTGGGCAAGACAAGAAAACGGCAAAATCAATCAGGTCAAGGCGCCTGGGCATAGCCGCAAACGCTGCGTCTATGTCGACTTCCTGAGTACGGGCGCTGCGATCTGTGCGGCACTGCGCAACAAAGTAAGCCGCAATTCCGGTATCCGGCGGCTAAGCAATGTCAGCATCACCGACGTGGTTATCAGGGACGGCGAGGTGATCGGCGCTGTCGGCTTTGACGTCGCGACATCGGTGCCGACCGCGATCAAAGCCTCCGCGGTGGTGCTGTCCTTGGGCGGCATGACGAAGATGTTCCAGCGCACGACCTCTCCCAACAATCTCGCCGGAGAGGGTCTGGGTATAGCGTTGCGCGCGGGGGCGCGACTGATCGACATCGAGTTCCTGCAGTTCTATCCCAACGGTCATCTCGCACCCCGGATGGTGGGGCTCGATCCAACGACCTGGGAGCCGACCCGAGTCAAGCTCGGCGGGCGTCTGCTCAACGGAAACCACGAAGAATTCCTGCACAATTACGGTGAAGCCCAAGGAGAAGGCTATAGCACCACGCGTGATACATTGACCTACGCCATTTACAAGGAAGTCGAATTAGGACGCGGCTCGCCCCACGGCGGGGTCTATTTGTCCTTCCAGCACCTCGACGAACAGGTGCTCGAGGCCGCGCTCGGTCCCGTCATCGACATCTTCAAGCGAAACAATATCGATCTGACCAAGCAGCCTGTGGAGGTGTTCCCAATCGCCCATTACCAGATGGGCGGCATTGAAGTGAACGCCAATATGGAATCGAGCGTTCCAGGCCTGTATGCGGCGGGGGAGCTTGCTGGGGGCGCCCACGGGGCAAATCGGCTTTCCGGGAACGCGCTACCGGAAGCCGTCGTCTTCGGTGAACGCGCGGGAGAGGCGGCCGCCCGATTTGCCTCCCGCAAGAAGGCTCCAACCTGGGACAAAGCAGCAGCCGCCTCACATATAGAGCTGATTCGCGGTGTCCACGGACAGAACGCCGGACAGGGTGCGTCCCCCGCTCGTTTGATGGCCGAGGTCAAGGAAATGATGTGGCGCAAAGTTGGTCCTTTCCGGACTGCCGACGCTCTCGGCGATGCGCTCGATCGCATTCGTACCATGCGCGAGCGGGATTTGCAGGCGTGCGCCGTGTCGACCGAACGGATTCACAATGCGAGCCTCGTCGAGTGGTTTGAACTGCGGAGTGGGCTCTATGCGGCGGAGGCGCTTGCGATGAGCGCACTTAAGCGCCGAGAAAGCCGCGGCGCGCATCAACGAGACGATTTTCCCGAGACGCGCGGCGAATATAAGCTCAACCAACGGATCTGGCTTGCCGACGGAAACCTCGCATCGAGCTTTGTGGACATGCCGTCGTGACCGCTTCTTCCGATGCACGCAATCCTCAGATGAAATCGGCCCGATTGAAAATCTGGCGCGGTACGAGCGGGGAAAACGGCCGATACGAGGAATTCGATGTGGCATTCGAGGATGGCGATTCCGTCCTCGACGGGCTCGTGCGCGTCCGGCTGAAACATGCGCCTGATCTCGCAATTCGTTTCAGTTGCTTCAACGCCAACGTGTGCAAGGAATGTACGATGCTTATTGACGGCAAGGTTGAATATTCCTGTATTGCCAAATTGCGAGCCGGTCTGATCCAGCTCGATCCACTTCCGAATTGTCCGATCTTGCGCGATCTGGTGACGGATACCCTCTCGCACAAGGAGCGATTTTGATGTGTGAAGGGCCATGAAGTCGGTCGCGTTCGACTATGAGCGCCCCAGAAGCATAGACGCGGTGATTAGGCTCCTGGGCGAAGAGAAGGTCTTTTGCAAGCTCCTTGCCGGTAGCCAGTCGCTCGGGCCGATGCTGAATCTGCGGCTTGCCCAGCCGGATCTCTTAATCGACATCACGTCAATTCCCGAATTGACGGACATTGCAAATGGGCGGGATCACATCGACATCGGCGCTTGCGTCACGCACGCCGACATCGAGGATGGACGTCTGCCCGACCCGTCGAGAGGGCTGCTTCCCCACGTGGCAAGCACGATCGCCTATCGGGCGGTGCGCAATCGCGGCACGATCGGAGGCAGCCTTGCGCACGCGGATCCTGCCGCCGACTGGATCTCTATCCTCCCGCTGCTCAATGCCGAAATCATCATCTCGGCGCGGCGGGGAACTCGCACTATCGCCGCCGCGGACCTCATGGTGTCCTCCTTCACGACAGTGCTAGGACCGGACGAGATGATCCAGGCGGTCAGAATCCCGAAGCTGTCGGATCGGGCGCGCTGGGGCGTTTATAAGTTCACCCACAAGGCTGGCGAATTCGCGCACGCAATCGGCGGCGTGCTGCATGATCCGGAACGCGGGCTCTTTCGTGCCGTGATTGGAGCGATCGAAACGGCACCAATCGTCATCGCGGATGCGGCGCCACTTTTTGCTGGACCCTATGGACCAAATCTTGCGGATCGACTCGATCTAACAGTCGTCCTGCGTCTTCTCGACAAAGAAGGCGTGAGAGATCCATACAATCGTCAGCTTTCCTCCGTTGCGCTCAAGCGCGCAGCAAGCGAGGCATGCGCGCCATGAGGAGAGTGTCTCTCACTGTCAACGGCCGCAACGTCCAAGCCGAGGTCGAGCCTCGTCGGAATCTTGGCGACTTCCTGCGCGAGGACCAATTTCTGACCGGCACTCACATCGGTTGTGAGCACGGCGTTTGCGGCGCCTGCACCGTGCTGATCGACGGATCCCCGGCACGCTCCTGCATCACATATGCGGTCGCCTGCGAAGGGGCTGAGATAACCACAATAGAAGGGTTGGATGACGATCCGGTCGCCGCCAGCCTGCGCGAGGCGTTCTCTGCCAATCACGCCTTGCAATGCGGTTATTGCACACCCGGCATGCTGATTTCCGCTCGCGATATCGTTACCCGTCTTCCGCAAGCCGACGAAGCTCGCATCCGCCTCGAGCTTTCGGGCAATCTGTGCCGGTGCACCGGGTACGTGGGCATTGTTGCCGCCATAAAAGACGTTTTGGCAAGCCGCAAGTTGTCGGGGAGTCACGCAGCGCTATTGCGCGCCCGGTTAGGCCCCGTTGGCGCGCACATGCCGACGGTAAGCCAGGACGATTTGAAGAGCTCTCGGCAAGCAAAGACCGCACCCAGGGAACGACCAATGGCGCGATTGGGAACCGTCCTCACGGCGACGCATTGGAAGGCTGTCGAGTCGGAAGGCGTGGAATTGCTCCAATCCTTTCGCGTCCCCTACCTGCGCAATGACGTCTGGCGGTTTTTCGACGATCTGGACCGGGTCGCTGGATGCATGCCGGGCGCACGCTTGACGCGGCCACCTCAGGGTGGCCGGGCCGAGGGTGAAGTCAATGTCAAGCTCGGTCCTATCGTCAGCGTATTCTCCGGCTTCGTTGAAATTGAACGCGATGCCGACAATTTTCGCGGCATCGTGCGCGGTGCCGGTCGAGATGCAAAGAGCGCCTCGAATGCCCGCGTTCTCATCGCCTACAGGATCGTGTCCTTGAGCGAGGCGGCATCGCAAGTCGATATATCCGTGAAATTCATGCTGACCGGCGCCTTGGCGCAATTCAGCCGTTCGGGTCTCGTAAAAGATGTCGCCGATCACCTTACGAGTATCTTCGCTCGAAATTTGGAGGCCGCGCTGTCAGGCGCGCCAATTGCCAGAGATGACCGTCGCGTGCTTGATGCTGGCGCGGTTGCCCGGGCGGCATTCTGGACCCGGATCACCGCGTTCTTCCGCAGGATTTTCGCTCGCTCATGAGGGGCCGCCGGGAAGTCTACCCTCGCCGCTCTGTGACCGGCACTACATACCAAGATAAGCTTGGCGGATCGCCGGGTTCTCTGCAAGCAACTTCGCGGTTCCGCGCAAGCCCACTCGACCCGTCTCGATGACAAAGGCGTGCTGCGCGATTTCAAAGGCGGTCATCACGTCTTGCTCGACAAGCAGGATGGTCATGCCCGCTCGGTTAATCTCAATCAACGCCTCGCTTAATCGCTCGACCAGGCGCGGCGCGAGGCCGAGCGATAACTCGTCAATCATGAGGAGCATTGGGCGCGACATGATTCCGCGTGCGATCGCGCACATTTGCTGCTCACCGCCGGACAGCGTGGTCGCGTCCTGTCCCTGTCGCTCGCGTAGGACCGGAAACAACGAGAAGACATAGTCGAGGTCACGCCGGACCTCGGTCTCATCCCGCCGCAGATATGCGCCGAGCAGAAGGTTGTCACGCACGCTCAAGCCGCGAAAGAGCCGCCGCCCCTCCGGAACATGGGCGATGCCGCGCGCGAGAATCTGATCGGCGCCAAGCTGGGTGATATCCTCGCTCATGAACTGGACGCGTCCGGACGTCGCCGGCAACAGCCCAGAAATGGTCCGCAGCAGTGTCGTCTTGCCGGCGCCATTCGACCCGACAATGCAGACGATCTCGCCCGCGCCAACTTCCGCATCGATGCCCCACAGCACGCGCACCCCGCCGTAGTCGGCGTGCAGCCCTTCGATCTTGAGCAGGGGATCAGCCATGGCTCGCGGTTTCTTTGAAGCGGCGCGCAAACTTTTCGCCTAGATAGGCCTCGATGACCCGAGGATCGTCGACAATATCGCTGGGCTTACCTTCAGCAATAAGCTCACCATGATGCAACACCAGCACACGTTGGGCGAGCGAGAGCACGACCTTCATGAGATGCTCGATGATGAGGATCGTTACGCCGCGTTCGCTGACGCGCCGGATGAGCGTGAGTGCGCCGTCGATCTCGCTCGAGTTAAGACCGGCGTTGACCTCGTCGAGCATCAGAATCTTCGGTTTCATCGCAAGGCTCTTGGCAAGCTCGACCCGCTTGCGACCGGCAAGCGTGAGCGCCGAGGCCGCCCGATCGGCGAACGCGGTCAGGCCGGTAAAATCGAGTTGTTCGCGCGCGGCCTCCATAGCATCACTGACACTTGCATGCGCCCCGCCGAAGAGTGCGCCCGCGGCCACGTTTTCCAGCACACTCATGCGCGGGAAAGGCTGGACGATCTGGAACGTGCGGGCCAGCCCGCGGCGCGCGGCCTGAAACGGACGTTGCCTGGTCACGTCGGCGCCAAGGAAGCGGATGCGCCCGGCGGAAGCCGGCTGAACCCCGGTGATCACGTTGACGAGGGTCGTCTTGCCAGCCCCGTTTGGGCCGATGAGCGCGACAATTTCGCCCTCCCGGAGGTCCACGCTCACGCTGCTGACGGCCCGGATGCCGCCGAAATGCTTGCTGACATTCTCAAGCTCGAGGATCGAGGCGCTCATGGCGTGGCTCCGGGTTGGGTTGAGCGCCGAACGGTGCGAGACAAGAGATCGCTGTAGGAAATCCGCAACAGACCGCCTGGCAGGAAGAAGATGAGGACGACGATGATCACCCCGAGGATCGCCCGGTTGTATTCGAGGAAATTCGCCCAGAAGAATTCTTCGAGCAGCAGGAACGCGGCTGCGCCGACGACCGGGCCCAAAACGGTGCCTGCCCCGCCGAGCAGGCACATCACGGGCACCTTGACCGTCATGATGATCGAGAAAGAATCACTGGGGTCGATATAGCCCGTCCAAGAAGCATAGGCAGCTCCTACCGTGCCACAAAACATCGCCGAGAGCGTATAGGCATAAACCTTGTAGCGCGTGGTATCGACCCCGACCATGTCGGCGGCATCCTCGTTCTGCTGGATACAACTCAGACCGAATCCGAGCCTGCTGCGATCGACTAAAATGGTGACCGCAAACACGATCAGCATGATCGCAATCATCACCCCAAGGAAAGTCTGCGCGACCGCGCTCGGTCCGCCACTCACGAGCGGTACGTTGAGGCCATCGCCGCCGCCGGTGAGATTCCCCCACGACGAAATGACCAAGCGAACCACCTCCACGAGGGCAAAAGAGGCGATCGCAAAATAGTGGCCTCTCAGTCTGAGAATAATGATCCCGAGCAGGGCGGCGAACATGCCGACGAACAGCGTCGCCAAGGCCCAGGCGAGGACCATCGGAACGCCGGCATTCTGTGGCAATGCACCGGCATAGCAGCCAAGGCCGAAGAACGCAGCCGTGGAGAAGGAGGGATAGCCGGCGAATCCACCGATGAAGTTCCACGACAATGTCAGCGCTGTGTACATCGCGATGACGATCGCGAGCCGAACGACATAATTTTCTGCCCATAGCGGTGTCGCGGCGAGTGCGAGGACCCAGGCGGCGAACAGAACGTAGCGTAACGACTGCGGCATCACTCGAAGCCCTTGATGCCGGTTAGGCCAGTCGGCTTGACCACGAGCAATACCAGCATCAGCAAGAAGCCGACGGTGAGCGCGTGCTGGGGTCCGAAAAATTGCCCGGCAAAGCTCTCGATCACGCCGAGCACGAGACCCCCGACAAGCGCGCCCAGCACGCTGCCGAGGCCCCCGATAACGCAAACGACGAACGCCTTGCCGAGAAAGGCGCCAGTGAGATTGGTGGTGACCGGATACACCATCGCGAAGACAGCCCCCGCTGCGCCGGCCATCAGCGCGCCAATGCCATAAGTGATTGCGTAGATGCGGTGGACGCGAATACCCATCAACTTAGCGGCCGTTCGATCCATCCGTACGGCAACGATCGCCCGGCCAAGGCGCGAACTTCGCATGACGAGGTAAAGGATGCCGGTCAGCACCAAAGCGAGCACCATGCCAAGCAGACGGTCGATCGGCATGACGACGCCGCCAAAATCGACGACGCCCAGATCGAGCGTCACGCGAACCGGCGTCGCCGTGTAATACACCGTCATGAAATTATAGAGGATGAGGTCGAGACCAAAGGTCAGAGTCAGCGTGGTCAGCACCGGCTGGTTGACGATGCGGTTGATCACGAGAAACTGCGTCAGATACCCGATGATGTACAGAACCAGCGCGACACCGGGCAGCGCAATGATCGGGTTAACGCCGAAGCTATGCCAAGCAAAGAATGTCAAATATCCGCCGAGAATGATCAACGAGCCGTGCAACATGTTGATGACGTTTAGCACGCCCCACACCAGCGAGAATCCGACTGCCAGACACGCATACAGCGCGCCCAACACGACCCCGTTCACCAGAGTCTGCAGGTGAAACATCGCTCCCCGTCTCGCCGGCTGGCCCGCTCAGCCCTCGGTTTCCTCCCTGTATTGCGCGAGGTAGCCCTCCTCCGCGTGGCGCTTGGCGCGCGCCGCGAACAGCGCCGGATCGGACGGCAAACCGTGACCATCGGCGAGCCGATTCATGAACGAAAAGCAACAGCAGACCATGATGACGTCATGCAACGCCCTTTCGTCCCAGCCTTCGGCATAGATCGCATCGGCGTCGCCCTGAATCATTTTGGAGGGAGTCAGAGTCAGCTTTTTAAGGAATTTGAAGATTGGCTTGAAACGCTTGTCGATCGGCGCGGTGTCGATATCCGCGATCAACGCTTCCAGCAACTGGCGTTCAACGCCGAGGACGATCGCGGCTTCAGAATGCGAGCTGGCACAATAGGTGCAGCTGTTGAGCCGCGAAACGTAGGCGGCCATCAGTTCCCGTTCGCCCGCAGTGAATGCCGATGCGCCGCGCATGATTGCCTCCTCGACATGCAGCCAATAGCGGAAGGTCTGCGGATCGAGCGAATAGACGTCCTTGACCAGGGCGTCTGCTGGCATTGATGGCATGAATGGCATGCGCGACCTTGCGTGACTTGCATGAGAAGTGCGCCGCAGAAAACGCGAGGGCCGCCAGGGATGTGACTCAGCCAGGGCGCCGCTCGACCAGCTCGTTACTTGATGAGCCGAAATTCTGCGTTCTTTATGTTGTCAGGACTGAGGACTTTGACCTTTCCATCTTGCACCTGAATGATCGGGACGTTGCGAGCTTGATTCATGCCGTTCGGGCTGAATTTGACCGGACCGTAGAATGTCACGATGTCGGTCGATGCAAGTGCATCGCGCACTGTTTTCTTGTCGACCAAACCGGCACGCTCGATAGCATTGCCAAGGACGACCACCGCAGCCGCGCACGATGCGTGAATGTAGTCGGGATCGTGCTTATTCTTGGCCGTAAATTCATTATAAAAATCCTCTGTTGTCGGCCACGCGCCGACACCCTTATAGCTCGTCGCGTGATGCCACCAGCTATAGCTTGTCACGTCATTGGCGAGGGCGCCCAGCCCGTCTGTGAACTCCTTATAAGCTGGTCCGGTCATCATCGTAATTATGGGCGCCTTGACGCCCAGATCCGACATCTGCTTGCGCGCCAGAATCAGATCCTGGGTATATCCCGTGACGTAAATCCAATCGGGCTTAGCGTCCTTGATGGCGGACAGAGCTGCCGAGTGGTCCATCGTTCCGACGGCGTAAAGCTGATCATAGACCACTTCAAGACCATTGGCTTTGGCAGCGGCTGAAACGCCCTGCGCCATCGACTTCGGGAAGACGTCGTCGCGGCCAAGCACCGCGACACGTTGGACCTGCGGCACCTTAGCCTTGAAGAACTTGACCATCGTGTGATTCATGCTGCCATTTGGCGCGAGCGTGCCGAAGAGATTTTTCAGGCCTTGGTCGAACACCGATTCCGACGACGAAGCGCAAGCAACGAGCGGGGTCTGATAGCGTTCAGCAACCGCGGCGGTGATCTTGGTATGGCCGGAGCCGAACGGCGCGAGCATGAAGTCGACCTTGTCGTCAGTGATGAGCTTCTCGGCCAATTGACCGGAGCGCGGGCCGTCCGATTGATAATCGTACTTGACGAGTTGCACCCTCATCTTCTTGCTGCCAACATTGATGCCGCCGGCGGCGTTGACTTTGTCGAGCCACATATTCCAGACGACGTCCTGTTTCTTGGCTTCGTCCGCAAGCGGGCCGGTGAGCGCGAGCGGCGCGCCGATCTTGATTACGTCGGCAGCACTGGCGGCGAACGCCGACACGGCAATTGTGGCAGCCACCGCGGCCGTGATTCGGAAGTACTGCCTCGATTTGAACAACATAACCACCCTCCGATCGTTATTGGCTATGCGCTATGTCGGCGCGGCTTCCCGACATCACATCCGACCCGTGTGTCGCAGAGAGGCACAACGCCACGCGCGTATACCGAACGATTACTATGATTAGAATGACCATCCCATGCAAGACCGATTGGGTGTGCGGGCTGGCTGAGCCGACGGATTTCGAGCTCCCGCGCCCAGCCCAGGTAGGTCGAAAAGTGCGGCGTCAGCGTCTTCACCTGCCGCGCACGGCGGCTACGATCAGGGTGTCTTCCTCGACGCCTTTTTGCGAAAGGACGTCGAGCGCGCCCACGATCAGTTCGCCCACTTGCTTGGGTAGCCACGCGCACGTGCACGCCGGGGCGCCGAGCCGGATGCCCGACGTGCGGTCGGCTTTTCCGGATCGAACGCAATGCCGTTCTTGTTGCAGCTGATATGCACGCGGCTGAGGGCCAGTTCCGCCACCTTGCCGGTGAGGTGTTCGGCGGCAGATCGACCAGCATTAGATGCGAGTCGGTGCCGCCGGAGACGATGTCGACCCTGCGCGATTTGAGCGTCTGCCAACCGATTTGGCGCTACCAGGCCTGTCTCCCGCCGTCCTGCTCAGCGTCCCGCGCGCATCGCGAAATTGACCAGCGAAATTCAAAGCTATTTACCGAAGAGCGATTCGCTAGTTACTTCCCGGCGCAAACAATCACCTTTCCTAAGCGCCCAAAATTAGCCTATGAATAGGATAATAGGATGACCGTTCAAGTCAGCAGGGGAAGGACATGGCTCAAGCGTCGAGAATTCTCATCGAGCACGCGGACTGGATCGTCACGATGGACCCGGAACGCCGGATCATCAAAGACGGGGCGATCGCAATTGAGAAGGACCGCATCGCCGCGATTGGCACCACCAAGGAAACGGCATCTAAATTCAAAGCCGAAAAAACTATCAATGCGAGCGGCAGGCTCGTCATCCCTGGTTTGATCGACACGCATGTGCATAGCACGCAGCAACTCGGTCGCGGTCTTGCCGACGGCTGCGACATCGCGGTCCATTTGCTTGAGCGGCTCTACGGCTACGAGAGCGAGGTGCTGCACGAAGACGCCTATTGGGCGGCGTTGTGCTGTCAGCTCGAAATGATCCGCGCGGGCACTACCTGCTTCATCGATCCCGGCAGCTACTTCCCCGAACAGACTGCAAAGGCCGCCGGCGACAGCGGCATGCGGGGCATTGTCGCGCGCACCGCGGTCGATATTCATCAAACGGCGATTGGACCGCTGCCAGAAAAGATGTTCCGCGAGACTAAGGACGAGGCGGTCGCCAAATCGGAGAAGACCGTCAAGGAACTGAACGGCTTGCACGGCGGCCGAGTGCGCGCCTGGTTCTCGCTCCGGCTTCCGGTCGCCTGCTCGAATGAACTGATCAAGGAAATCAAAGCGAAGGCCGACCAATACGACGTTGGTATTGTGACGCATGCCAACGAGTCGCGCGACGAAGTGGTAGCATCGCGTGTAAAATACGGAATGCAGGATGTCGAACGACTTGCATCGCTCAAGGCGCTTGGACCAAAAATGGTCCTGATCCATATGGGTTGGGCGAACCCGAAGGAAATCATGCTCTGCAAAGAGCATGACCCAAAAATCTCGTGTTCGCCGGCCTGCGGTTACCGCCTGGCGTTTGGCAGCATGGAATTCGGCCGTTTCCCCGAAATGGTGGAGATGGGAATCACCGTGTCGTTAGGCTCCGACAGCGCAATGTCCGGCAACTATTTCGACATTGTACGGCAAATGAATCTTGCATCGAACGGCGCGAAGTCACAACGGCTCGATCCGTCCGTCATGCGGCCCGAAACCGTGCTGGAAATGGGAACGATCCACGGCGCGAAGGCCGCACTGTGGTTCGATGAAATCGGCTCGCTCGAAAAAGGCAAGAAGGCCGATATCGCGATGTTTGAAACGCGCAAGCCGGAATGGCGTCCAGTGCTCAATCCGATCGCGAACTTCATCTACGCCTGCCGCGGTGGCGCCGATACAGTGCTCTGCGACGGGAGAATCCTGATGGAAAACGGCAACGTGCTGACCATCGACGAGCCGAGAGCACTCAAGGAGGCGCAGGTGCGCGGAGAACGCATCGCGACCGCATCCGACCTCTGGAAGAAAGTGCAGCCGCTGTGGCCGATCGTCGCGTGATCGGCCATGCATCACGCGGCTCGGCAGCTTGAGCTTGATCCCGGGCGCAAGCGATGGCTTCGTCGTAGCCGGCATCGGCGTGACGCATCACGCCGCTCGCCGGGTCGTTCCACAGACCCGCTCCAGCCGCCGCGCCGCCTCCGGCGTGTCGTCGGGCGATGATTACCATCCCGGCGTGCCCGCACTGACCTCCTGTGTGCACCGAAAACTCAGATTCGGACGTATCGATGATGCAGTCCGCCGACCATGGCGTGCGACGCGATGCGTCCGATTTGCTGAACCGGGCGAGAGACCGGCGCATCCTGGTCCAATGACCGGTCGCAGTATTGTAATAGCGAGCATACTCTCGGAGGATCCGACGCAGATGCGTCTCGCCCAGCACGACGATGTGGTCCACGCACTCGCGACGGATCGTTCCGATCAACCGCTCGGCAAACGAATTCTGCCACGGCGAGCCCGCTGCAATGGGTTTGTCGCGGATG
>Ga0182032_10000590_pt1 | contig 15078 bp, 14 predicted proteins | sample tim00Cox00000000_FD_125970 | JGI IMG/M metagenome (GOLD analysis project Ga0182032, IMG submission 125970) | Lab enrichment of tropical soil microbial communities from Luquillo Experimental Forest, Puerto Rico - timezero.00C.oxic.00.000.000 | ecosystem: Environmental > Terrestrial > Soil >... | reverse complement strand
CGCCTGATTGCGGCGGCGACAGCGAGCGCCTGGACGGTCGGGGCGACATCATGCGCGCGGATGATCGCCGCGCCTTTCTCAGCGGCGATCAGGTGAGCGGCGAGCGATCCGCCGAGCCGCTCAGTGGGTTCGGAACGCACGATCGAATCGATGAAGCGCTTGCGCGAGGCGCCGACCAAAAGCGGCAAATTGAAGCCGCGCCAAGCGTCAAGCCGGGCGATGCAGGCGAGGCTCTGCTCGGGCGTCTTGCCGAAGCCGATCCCCGGGTCAAGCACGATCTGATCGCGGCCGATGCCTGCCTGCCACGCGATCTCGAGCGAGCGCGAGAAGAATTCCGTCACCTCGGCGATGATGTCGATCGCTGGATCGGCCTTGTCGCGATTGTGCATGATGATGACCGGCGCGCCATGATCGGCAACGACGCGGGCCATGTCGAGGTCGTGCTGCAATCCCCAAACGTCATTGACGATGGCTGCGCCGGCGTCGAGCGCCCAGGCCGCAATCGGCGCTTTCATCGTATCGATCGAAACCGGCGGCCCCATTCTAACGATTGCCGGCAGAACTGCCGCGAGGCGGCTGCGCTCCTCGTCGAGCGAAACGGGTAGGGCGCCGCCATAGGGCCGCGTCGATTGCGCGCCGACGTCGATGATGTCGGCGCCTTCGGCGACAAGCCGCTGCGCCTGGGCAATTGCGGCCGCGGGCTCAAGGAAGCGGCCGCCATCGGAAAATGAGTCTGGTGTGACGTTAAGCACGCCCATCACCAGCGGCCGCCCCTTTGCAAAAAGCTCCGCCAGCACGCTTCCGGCCGCCGCTGCGCTGGCGCTGGAGGCAGGGCCACGAGTCACGTTCGTGGCCGCGGTCTTCGCTGCCATCTTGGCCGCCATTTTGGCCGCCATCTTGGCCGCCATTGGTAGCGTATCCTTAAGGTTGTGCGCCGGCGCTAACGCCGCTTACCGGGGCTGGCTTTGCGCGGACGCTCCCGTGAAGTCAAGCGGGAGCGATTGCCAGCTGTTTCCACGAATAAGTGCGCGCGCGCAAAGATTGCCTTCGCAAAAAGGCGCGGGGCACGCACTGCAACGATCAGTAACGGATCAGAGGGGGCAGCTTTTTGGCGTCCTCGATCCAGCGCATCAGGGTGTTCACCGAAGGCAAAAGGCGGACCAGTTTGCGCTTGGTGTTGACGTCCGCCATCACCTCCGCCAATTTTTGCGGGTTGCGGTAGCGAAGTTCGTTGACCGTGCGCACGCCAGCAGCGCGAAGCAGCTCGGCATATTCCCAGCCGACGCCTTTGACCCGCATGCGGTCGGCGGCGGTCACCCAATCCAGAACGCTCTTCTCCGCTGCCCCAGTCTTGAGTGCGATCTTTAGTCTTTGTTTCGGTGTCTTCGCCACGCGCAGCAAAGTGACCGTCGTGCGAATGCCATCAGATTTCAAAATGGCGGCAGCATCGGTGCCGATCCCCTGAATTTCAGAAATGGGATACGCCATCCATTCCCCCTCAGCGCAATTTGGTCGCAAAAATCACGTTGGTACTCAAACAAATTGGGCAAGCCCGGGAATTGCAGCGACGATTTCGCCGACTGCATCCTCGCCTGCCTTCTCACGCGCATACGCAATCACCGCGCGGGTCACGCTCTGCACCTGCCCCATGCTCAAACCTGCCGACATCATGCGCATGCCTGCGCCCATGACCCCACCCATCGCTCCGGCCATGAGGCCGCCGCTGTCGTTTTCGGGCGCAGCCTGTTGCATGACCGCTTCGGCTCCAGGAAGTTTGGCCAAAAGCGGCTGCACTTTATCCGCCGGCCCTTCCTTCACCAGAAATTGAAGGATGATGCCGACGGCTTTTTCCGCGGTCGCACGATCTATGCCGACATCAGCAACCAGACGTGCGATCAGATCGTCCATTACTCCCCCGCCCCGAAAGGTCGCCGGCCCGGGATATATTGCCGGGTCACAGGCGGGCGTGACAAGCAGGCGCGGTTCGAACCTGGGTGAGCGTTGCAAAGTTGCAACGCGTCTAACGGGAGCGGGTGACAATGACTGGGAGGGCGGATTATAAAAAATTCAGGCGTACGATGACGTTGTGGCGTACCGTAATCAGCGCGTGAAGCGCGATCAATTATGACAGTAATGACATGAGCGCAAGTAAGGTTCCGCCCGCGGTGTTAGATCAGGTCTTGACTCACGTCGACCGCGATCTCAACGCAAGCCTCGATCGGTTGTTTGCCCTGTTGCGAATTCAATCGATCTCGACCGATCCGGCTTATGCCGCGCAGTGCCGCGAGGCCGCCGAGCATGTTGCGGCCGATCTCGGCAGTCTCGGCTTCGATACGACGCTGCGGCCGACCGCAGGTCATCCGGTGGTGATCGGCAAAAGCGGTAATGGCGCCAATCCTGGGCCGCGGGTCTTGTTTTACGGCCATTATGACGTGCAGCCGGTCGATCCATTGGATTTGTGGCAGACGCCACCATTCGAGCCACGTATCGCGACGCTCGAAGAAGGGCGGAAAATCATCGTCGCGCGCGGCGCCTGCGACGACAAAGGTCAGGCGATGACCTTTATCGAAGCGTGCCGCGCATTCAAGGCGGTAACGGGCAAACTTCCCCTCGACATCACCATCATGATCGAGGGCGAAGAAGAGTGCGGCTCGAAGCACCTGTTCGAGTTCGTGCGTGACAACGCCCCGGAGCTTCGACGCGACCTCGCGCTCGTCTGCGATACCGGCATGTGGGACGCCGAAACGCCATCGATCACGACCTCGCTGCGCGGCCTCGTCTACGAGGAGGTGCGGTTAACCTGCGCGGATCGCGATCTGCATTCAGGCCTGTTCGGGGGCGCCGCGCGCAACCCTATACATGTGCTGGCCGATATTCTTTCCGCATTGCACCGCCCCGACGGTTCCGTCGCGATCCCGGGATTTTACGACGGCGTCCAGGAACTGCCGGATGATATCAAAGCCGATCTGGCCGGGCTCCAACTGACGTCGGAAAAATTTCTAGCGCCGATCGGCCTGAAGATTCCGGCCGGCGAAAAGGACCGCCTGCTGATCGAGCAGATTTCGACGCGGCCGACCGCCGAAGTGAATGGCATTATCGCCGGCTATACCGGGGAGGGGGCGAAGACCGTCATTCCCGGAAAAGCGATGGCCAAGGTGTCGTTCCGGCTCGTGGGCGCCCAGGACCCGGAAAAAATCCGCATGGCGTTCCGCGAATTCGTGCGCGCACGGGTGCCGGCCGACTGCACGGTGGAATTCGGTAATTTCACCAGCGCGCCGGCTTTCGATGTGCCGTTCGATAATCCCGCGCTCGGCAAGGCGCGCGACGCGCTGGCGCAGGAATGGGGCAAGAAGGCAGTCACCGTCGGCGCCGGCGGCTCGATTCCGATCGTCAGCGATTTCAAGTCCGTACTGGGGATGGACACGCTTATGGTCGGCTTTGCCTTGGACGACGATCGCGTACATTCGCCGAACGAAAAGTACGACCTTAAAAGCTTCCACAAAGGCATTCGCAGCTGGGTCCGTATTCTCGCCGCCTTGGCGCCATAAGCGCCGATGAATGAACAGCGGGCGGCCGCTACGCGCTATTCGGTCGCGGTGGCAATCAGGCGCGGCGTGACGAAACGCTCCAACCGCGCCGCATGCGGGTGCACCAGCGCCCAATCATCGATCGGCAGATCCATCACCACCAGCCCCGATGTCGGCAATTTCTCGCGCAGCTGTTCGCGCGCTTCGATATTGCCAGCGGCGATCAATTGCAGCGCAAATTCGTGCAGACTTGGATTGTGACCGACAACGAGAAGCCTTCGCGCTTTGCGCGGCTCGGCGATGACTTGGAGAAGATTTCGCGGGCTTGAGTTGTAGATACGGTCATCGATTTGCATTCGCGGCGTCTTTGCAAACCCGGTGGCGAGCAGCATCCAAGTTTCCTGCGCGCGCGCTGCGGGCGAGACGAGCGCTAAGTCGGGGACGAGCCCGTGATGCGCCATGTAAGCGCCAAGGACCGGCGCATCCTCGCGCCCGCGTTTCATCAATTTGCGATCGCGGTCGCTCTCGCCGGGCTCAGCGCGCTCGGTCTTGGCATGGCGAAGCAGCATAAGGCGGCGCATGGCCGTACTGTCGCGTTCCCGAATTAGGCTGTCCAGCACCACACTGGCTTCGGCCACATTAAAGCTTTACATAGAGGCAACATGCTGCAGTCCAAACCCCACAGTAACGCCGCTGTCACCGCGATTTATGGCGATAGCTGGTATGCAGCGACCATGGCGGACGCGCCGCGGCGGCCGGCTCTGTATTCCGACCTCGACGTCGATGTATGCGTCATCGGCGGCGGGCTCGCCGGCTTGACCACCGCACGCGAAGTGGCGCGCCGGGGCTGGTCGGTCGTGCTGCTTGAGGCGACCAGGCTTGCCGCCAGCGCCTCCGGGCGCAACACGGGATTTGTGTTGCCGGGCTTCGGCGCTGACGCCGACAAACTCATCGCGCGGGTCGGCTTTGAGCGCACCAAAGATCTTTGGACGCTGTCGCAAGCCGGCCTCGATTATGTGCGCGAGACCATCCGCGCCGAAGGCATTCCCGGTAACGATCCGCAGGATGGCTGGCTCTATGTTTCGAAGAAAGACAACAGCGATGAATTTGTGAACGACGTCGCGCTGCTTGGTGAATTGGGCTGCGAGATTGAGGCCTGGCCGACCGAGCGCGTGCGTGCGGTGTTGCGGAGCGAGCGCTATTTTTACGGCATCAATTATCTGCGCGCCTTTACCATCCATCCGCTCAGTTACGCGCTTGCGCTCGCCGCCGCCGCGGAGCGAGACGGCGCCCGCATTTTCGAAAACACGCCGGCGCTGTCGATTGACCCGAGTGGAGTGCGCAAGCGCATCGTAACGCCTGGCGCGCGGCTGCGCGCCAACCATGTGGTGTTGTGCGGCAATGTCGGGCTCAAATCATTGATGCCGCGGCTCGCCGCCACGATGATACCGGTGACGACCTATGTTATCACCACGGCGCCACTCGGCGGCCGACTTACCCAAGCAATCGGCTATCGCGGCGGCGTGAGCGACAGTGATCGCGCCGACAATCACTATCGCATTGTCGGCGGTGATCGGCTGATGCTCTCGGGCCGTTCCACCGTTTGGTCGCGCAATCCGCGCCGCTATATCGGTGCGCTCAGGGCCGACATCAAAAAGACTTATCCGCAACTCGGCGATGTCGAGGTCGACTATTCCTGGGCCGGAACGCTCGGCATCACCATTCATCGCATGCCGCAAATCGGCGAGTTCGGCCCGGGCGTTTGGCTCGCCAGCGGCTTTGGCGGGCACGGACTCAATACGACGGCCATGGGCGGCAACCTCATTGCCCGCGCGGTGGTCGATGGCGATCAGACCTGGCGACAGTTCACGCCATTTGAGCTGGTCTGGGCGGGCGGTGTGTTCGGCCGGGCCGCGGCGCAGATACGCGTCTGGACAAAACGGGCGCGCGACGCAATCGAACAGCGCCGCGCCACAGCGCGCGAATCGGCGCACTGGCAGATGCGCACCAATGAGACAGCCCAAGCGTCCCCTCAGCCCGACGACGCCAAAACTGTGGAGATTGAAGCACGGGCGGCAGCTCCGCGAGAGCAACGCGAAAGGATCGATGACGCACCAGCGCCTGTGGAGATGCCAACCGCAGGCCCCGGCCGGCGGCCCAAACGCAAGCGAACAAGCGTCGGAAGAACGGTCGAACACGATGCGGACGCCTAAGCCAATGGCGGGTAACCGGCCGGCAACAGTCTGTTACTAAGTGAAGGCTCGGCCGGTGTGCAGCTTCGTTATTGACTGGCCGTGCGATATGATGGCGGTCCTAGGATGGGGGTTGGGGTCGCGGGGCATGAGAATAGTCCGGCGTTCAAGGGCTTTACGCGCCGCAGTGGCGGTGTTTGCCGTTATCCCGCCCGCCATTGCGTTGGCCGCCGACCTGCCGGCGCAGGCACCCGCGCCGGCCGTCGCGTCGGCGAGCTACCCGCCTCCGCCGGAGCCGGACTGGATCGTTACTATTGGCGGTGAGCTTCGGATCGGTCCGAAATGGCCAGGCGCGCCGGACGGTACGTTCGGCCTCACCGGCGGTCCCCTGTTCAGTATTCGCAAGGTTGGAACACCCCCCGAATATTTCGGGCCGCGCGACAGTTTTGGATTCACCATCCTCGATCTCGGCCAGATCAAAATCGGCCCGGCCGTGCAGATCGCTTGGCCGCGCAAAGCCTCTAGCGATACGGCGCTCAATGGTCTGGGGGACGTCAATTTTGCGGTGCAGGCGGGCGCCTTTGCCGAGTACTGGCCGGCGCCGTGGCTGCGGCTGCGCGGCGAAGCGCGGCAAGGTTTTGGCGGTGAAACGGGCGTCACCGGCGATCTATTTTTGGATGCGATCGTTCCGGCCGCACAATTCCGCTTTTCCGCCGGACCACGATTGACACTGCAATCCACCGCGGCTGTCAGTCCCTATTTCAGCATCACTCAGGCTCAGTCGATCGGCTCTACCGTCGCCGGTCTGCCCGTGCTGCCGGTCTATCACGCCGGCGGCGGGCTTTATTCGTATGGCGCCGGAGGTCAGGTGGAATACTTCTTCGATCCGCAATGGGCGGCACACGGTTTCGTTGAATATCAGCGGTTGACCGGCTCGGCGGCTGACTCGCCATTGGTCATCCAGCGCGGCTCACCCAATCAATTTACCTTTGGATTGGGCGCGACCTATGCGTTCACCATGCATCCTTGGTGGTAGGCAGGCGACGGTGGCGGGCACTCGGCGAAGTTCGCCAGCGCTCTAAAAGCATGATCCCGGAAGGTGGACGCCAGTTTTCGGAAATCAAACAACAAGCTAAAGCGAAATATCGAATCAACCTGAAATCATTTCGCTTTAGCGTCCCTCTCGTCGCGTCATAAAAGCCAGCCGCTCAAACAGGTGCACATCCTGTTCGTTCTTGAGCAACGCGCCGTGCAACGGCGGAATGAGCCGCTTTGGATCACGCTCGCGCAGCGATTCGGCCGAAATGTCTTCGACCATTAGCAATTTCAGCCAATCGAGCAATTCCGAGGTCGACGGCTTCTTCTTCAAGCCGGGAACCTCGCGAATTTCGTAGAACAGCTTGAGCGCCTCTGCGACCAGCCGGTGCTTGATGCCGGGAAAATGGACCTCGACGATCGCACGCATCGTCTCGGGATCCGGAAAGCGGATGTAATGAAAGAAGCAGCGGCGCAGGAAAGCGTCGGGCAGTTCCTTTTCATTGTTTGAGGTGATGACGACAATCGGGCGCCGCCGGGCGTGGATCGTCTCGCCGGTCTCATAGACAAAGAATTCCATGCGATCCAGTTCTTGCAGGAGGTCGTTGGGGAACTCGATATCGGCCTTGTCGATCTCGTCGATGAGCAGAACCGGCCTTTCATCGGCGATGAACGCTTCCCATAGCTTGCCGCGCTTGATGTAGTTGCGGATATCTTTGACCCGGGCATCGCCCAGCTGGCTGTCGCGCAGCCGCGTAACTGCATCATATTCATAGAGACCCTGCAGCGCCTTGGTGGTCGATTTGATGTGCCATTCGATCAGCGGGGCGCCGAGCGCTTTGGCAATTTCCAGCGCCAGAACGGTTTTCCCGGTGCCGGGCTCGCCCTTGACCAAAAGCGGACGCTCAAGCGCGATCGCGGCGTTAACCGCGATCTTAAGATCATCGGTGGCGACGTAGCCGCTGGTACCTTCGAAACGCATGAAATGGGTGCCTCCAGGGGCCGCAAATTAATAAGCCAAACAAAGCCCCACAAGCGCCTAGACGCGCCGCCTCTCATTGGCTGTGCAGGAACCACGGCCGCCGCTATTTGGACATTACGATCTTGTTGTCACTGTCACAGAGCTTGGTTATAAGCCGCCGCGCGAGGGCGCTTTGCGACCAGTGGGTTGCGGGAGTACACGCAGATGCAATTGTCCAAGGGCAAAAACCGCCGAACGCCTGATAAGCCGCAAAAGAACGGCAAGAGTGGCGCAGTGGGTCTTGCTGCAGGTCTTGCCGCAGGTTTTGCAGCGGGTCTTGCAAAGGGTCTTGCAGCAGGTCTTGCAACGGGTCTTGGGCCGGATGCGAAGCCCTACCGGCCGAGCGATAAGGAGCCGTTCATGAACGAGCGCCAGCGGGAGTATTTCCGCCTAAAGCTGCTCGATTGGCGGGAGGACATCCTCAAGGAGGCGAAGGAGACCCTGCAACACCTGCAGGACGAAAGTCAGAATCACCCGGACCTTGCCGATCGCGCATCCTCGGAAACAGACCGCGCCATTGAGCTACGCGCCCGCGACCGCCAACGCAAACTGATCGCCAAAATCGATGCTGCACTGCAACGCATTGAGGACGGCACTTACGGCTATTGCGAGGAAACCGGCGAACCGATCACGCTCAAGCGCCTCGAAGCGCGGCCGATCGCGACTTTGTCGATCGAGGCCCAAGAACGTCACGAACGGCGCGAGCGCGTCTACCGCGACGACTGACGGTGCTTAGCCGCAGCGCTGCGGCCCGTGCAATTGACAGCTCCGTTTCCAGCTTTGACAATTTGGCATGCAGATCACCGCTGCCGTCGTTCGCGAACGTTCGGCTCCTTTCGTCCTCGATAAATTGGAACTCTGCGATCCACGATCGGATGAAGTGATTGTCCGCGTTGTGGCGAGTGGGATGTGCCAGACCGATCTGCATGGCCGGGACGGCTATTTCGCGTCACCTTATCCCGCTGTTTACGGCCACGAAGGCGCGGGCGTCGTGCACGCAATCGGCAGTGGTGTCCGCGCGCTCGCGCCCGGCGATCATGTTGTAATGTCATTTCCGTGGTGCGGCACCTGCACGAACTGCCAGCAGCACAAATATTGCTATTGCGTGCATGGGCGGCGGCTGAAAATGCACGGCACACGTGGCGACGGTTCGACGCTGATGGCGAAGAATGGTGCGCCGGTCTACAGCGCATTCTTTCAGCAATCCTCGTTCGGCACTTTCGCGCTGACCGAGGCGCGCTATGCAGTCAAAGTCAGAAAAGACGCTCCGTTGGAAGCATTGGGGCCGCTCGCCTGCAGCGGCCAGACCGGAGCCGGCGCGGTGCTCAACGCTATGCAGCCGCAGGCCGGCGATAGCTTGGCCATTTTCGGCGTCGGTGCGGTCGGATTATCGGCCTTGATGGCGGCAAAGATTGCGGGCTGCGACCCGGTCATTGCCGTCGATGTGCATCCACACCGCCTCGCTCTGGCGCGGGAACTCGGCGCCACTCACACGATCGATCACACTGGCCGCGCCCAGGTCGTCGACGAAGTTCGCAGTCTAGCCGCTGGCGGCGTGCGCTATTCGCTTGATACTTCGGCGCTGCCTGGCGTGTTCCGCGAAGCAATCGAAGCGCTCATCCCAGGCGGGAGTTGCGTCCTACTCGGCAGCGCCCGGGCCGGCACCGACGTTGCGATCGAAATGCCGTTTTTGCAGCAGGGCCGCACCGTGCGCGGTGTGGTCCAGGGCGAGAGCTTGCCCAATGATTTCATTCCCCACCTGGTCGATCTTGTCGTCGCCGGCAAGTTTCCAATTCAAAAGATGATTAAGTTCTATGATTTTGCCGATATCAATTTAGCGGCTCAGGAATCCTCGTCCGGGATCGCAATCAAGCCGGTGCTGCGGATGCCGGTCGGATGAGCGGAAGACGGAGAACGGACGACAGCACCGTATCTATGTGAATCTATGTGATCTGTCGTCGGACGTCAGGACTTCGACGGTCGCCCCAGCAAATTCGCCATTTCCTGTTCGAGCGTGTCGTAGATGGCCGTCTTGTTTTGATTGGACTTGCCGGCATCAGGCAGCGGCGGCCGTTGCTCACTGCCACGTGCGCTGCGCGGCGGCGCTGGGGGCGGCAGAGGATCGTTGCGCGCGGTTTGGTCGGTGGATGGTGCTGCTCGCGCCTGACCGCTGGCTGGCCGGGCTTCGCCGGCGGGCTTGCGCAGCGCCGCCTCCAGCCGCTGCGCCATGTCGGCCAGACTCTGATCAGCCCCGGCGGGAGTTTCACTCGTGTTAGGCGGGGCGACCGAAGGCGCAGTCGCGGTCATGCTCGGCTTTCGCGGTTCCAGCCGCGGCTCTTGCCTCAGTTCTTGCCTCGGTTCTTGCCTCAGTTCTTGACGGGATTCTTGCCGCGGCGGCTCGCCAACGTGGCCGCGACTGCGCGGCGGTGGCGTCATCCGTGTGGAAAGTTCGTCAGCGAGCGCTGCCAGCGTGTCGCGCTGGCGGGCAGATGTCTCGGGCTGCGGCCGGCCGGGGATATCTTCGTGCGGCGCGTCCGGTCGCGCGTCAGGTCGCGCATCAGGTCGCGTACCTGGCCGTGAACCGCCATTCGCTTCCGGTTGCAGGGGCCATGACCCGCCGCCGTTTTCCGGCAGCGGAATGGCGCGCGGCAGCGCCTCGATGCTGGCGGAGGGCCGCCCGACATCGCGCGACGCGGGCATTGCGCGCACAATATTGGGTTCGACCACAATGTCGCTTGGCCCGCCGATCATCAACAGATGCTCGACATTGTCACGCCGTACCAGAATGAGCCGGCGCCGGCCGTCAACGCTGGCGTAATCGATGACTGCGAGCCGCGGCTGCCTTCCGCGCGTGCTGGCTCCAAGCCGGCCGCTACCGAACCGACGAACCGCCCAGGCGATGGCGCCGATCAAGGCGAGTACGATCAGAAAAGCGACGAAGAAACGCACGGCGAGCGGCATTTCCGCCCGAACAAAGTCTCAAACATCCGCGCTACTCCCCGTCTCGATGCCCTACCGGCCGCCGGCCAAAGGCTGCGACTGACCAATGGTTAACGGCGCCGGCCATATGCGCCGCGCCGACCAAACGCAATAATTTAATAACGATAGCCGATTTCCCGCAAAGCCGCGACGAGCCCACCATTCTCATGGTTAACGGCGGTTTGAGGGCGAAACCGATGGAACTTGGGCATTTTGAGGGTATCAAATCGTATGACCCTGATAGCCGACCGATTCACGCCGCAGCTGTGCAAGCCGGTGCCAAGCCTCTTGCGCGATTCAGTCGCACAGGGCACTGGAAACCAACATGACAGAGCAGCTCATGTCGGCGCCTGCAGTCAGCAAGCTCCCCAATGGGTCTGTTCAGGGGGCGTCTCAGGGAGCGCTGCGCGGCGCTGGCGTCGGTCCCTCGGTTGACGGCATCGCAGGCGCCGAAAGGGGCGGCAGCATTGCCATGGTGCTGCTCGTCGCGCTCGCGCTGGTCGCGGCGGCGCCCGCCATCGTGATGCTCGGTGGCGGCAATACCGAGCAATCCACCATAGCCTTACTCGCCGTGCTCGCCGCCACCGGCGTAGTGACCTTGTTCGCCTTTGCCTGCGGAATTTTGCGCCTACGCGCCGGCGATCGCGACAATCCGCCGCTCAAAGCAGTAGTCGACGGTGCTTCCGAGGCGGTCGTGGTCACCGATGACGATGGGCGCATCGTTTATGCGAATCCAGCCTATCTCGCTTTGATCGACGCGCGTGATGCGACGGAGATGCGGCCGGTCGAGCGCGCGTTCATCGGCGATGCCGACGCGTCGGAGGCGATCTATCGGCTGTTGAGGGCGGCGCGAGAAGGCCGGCAGCTAGAGGAGGAAGTGCGCGTCGGCGGGACGAAAAGCCAGCCGGCGCGGTGGCTGCGATTTCGCATCCGGCCGCTCGGCGCCGACAAGCGTGCCGCGCAGCTCACCGTGTGGTTGGTTGCCGACGTAACGCGCGAGCGTGAGCGACAGGAGAACGTCTTCCAGGAATTGCAGCACGCTATCGATTACCTCGATCACGCGCCGGCTGGATTTTTCTCCGTCAATCACAAAGGCGATGTCATCTACCTCAATGCCACGCTCGCCAATTGGCTTGGCCACGACCTGGCTCAAGTCGGCTCCGGCGGCCTCAAGCTCGGCGAAATGATCGCCGGCGACGGCGCGGCGCTCCTGACCACGATGCCGCCGGCGCCGGGGGAGGTGAGAACCGAGGCGCTCGATCTCGATCTGCGAACGCGCGGCGGCGGCACGCTGCCAGTCCGTGTGTTGCATAACGTCGCTTACACCGCCGACGGCATGCCCGGAGCCTCGCGCACCCTTGTTCTCAACCGGGCCCGCGACAACGGCAGCGATCCACAGCGCGCCGCCGAAATCCGCTTCATACGCTTCTTCCATCACACACCGATGGCCATCGCCACGATTGACAAGCACGGCGGCGTGGTGCGCACCAATCCTTTATTCGCGCGGCTGTTTCACAACGCCGGCGGCGAAGCAAAGGACCGCTCCATCATTGCCGCCGTCGCCCCGCGCGATCGCGAAGCGCTGCAAGCCGCAATCCGGCAGGCGGCGCTCGGGAAGACCGACATCGCGCCGGTCGATGCCATGCTGGCCGGCGAGGGCGAGCGCTTCGGCCGATTCTACGTCACCGCGATCGAGGAGGAAGAGCGCGATCAGGAATCCGCAATTGTCTATGCGCTGGAAACGACCGCGCAGCGCGAATTGGAAAACAAGGTAACCCAGCAGCAGAAGATGGAGCTGGTTGGCCAGCTCGCCGGCGGCATCGCGCATGATTTCAACAACGTGCTTTCCGCTATCATGATGGCGACCGACTTCCTGCTCAACGCGCATAAGCCAACCGACCCATCGTTCGGCGACATCATGCAGATCAAGCAGAACGCCAACCGGGCGGCGAGTCTGGTGCGGCATCTGTTGGCATTTTCGCGCAAGCAGACACTGCGCCCGCAAGTTCTCGATATTGGCGAAGCGTTGAGCGATCTGACCATGCTGTTGCGGCGCCTCATTGGCGAAAAGGTCGCGCTTGACGTGGCGCATGGGCGCGACCTGTGGCCGGTAAAGGTCGACATCTCGCAATTCGAGCAGGTCATCGTGAATCTGGCGGTGAATGCGCGCGACGCCATGCCGAATGGCGGCAGGCTAAGTGTTCGCACCAGCAACGTGTCGGCGCAGGAGTGCGCGCGCTTCAACACTAAAGGCATGCCGGCGGCCGATTATGTGCTGGTGGAGGTCACCGACACCGGCGTCGGCATTCCCGGGAATATTATCAGCAAGATTTTCGAGCCGTTCTTCTCGACCAAGGAGGTTGGCAAAGGGACCGGTCTCGGACTTTCGACGGTCTACGGAATTATCAAACAGACCGGTGGATTCGTGTATGTCGATTCGGTCGAACACGAGGGGACCGCGTTTCGCATTTTCCTGCCGCGGCATGTCGCAAGCGCGGCAGACATTGCCACAGAGCAAGGCAGCGCCGAAACGTCGGTCTTTGCCGCGGCGCCGGCGATCGCCGATCACAAGTGGCCGGGCAGCGCCGACCTCACCGGGCAGGGCACGATTCTTTTGGTCGAAGACGAGGAGGGCTTGCGCCAGCTCAATGCGCGCGGACTTACCTCGCGCGGTTACACTGTGCTCGAAGCCGGCAACGGGATCGAAGCGATCCAGATTCTTGAGAAATCGGACGGCGAGGTGGATTTGGTCGTCTCGGATGTCGTAATGCCGGAAATGGATGGGCCGACGCTGTTGCGGGAATTGCGGCGCCGCAATCCGGGCCTGAAGATTATTTTCGTTTCGGGTTACGCCGAAGATGCGTTCCAGAGGCATCTACCAGCGGACGGTGAACAATTCACGTTTCTCGCCAAGCCGTTTACGCTCAAGCAGCTGGTCAACGCTGTGAAAGAAACGCTCGCTGCTTGATCGGCGGAGTTCCCGCTTCACGCATCCTTGCACGCACACATTCACGCACCCCTGCGGCATGAGCGCGTGCGACCCTTTGCGACAGATCGGCTTGATGCCGCTTCGTCGTAGATAGCGCCTTCGAAAAACCGCATGCTGAGTGCAGCGATTGCCGACGCAATCTTTTGCTCAGCGCAGGGCCAAAAAGGGGCGTCGCCGTGCACGCTTGTGCCGCAATCCTGGCCGAGATCATGCCGCGTATGCGATGGCCTCGCGCGCTGGCGACATTCGTTGTTCTCAGCTTCGGATTGTTGTTGTGGGCGGAGGAGGCGGATGCACGCGTTGAGGCGCGCTATGCTGACGCCGCGCGCGCTGTCGAATTCAACCGGTTGGCGGTGGAGGCACGCGAAGAGGAAATTTCTCCTTGTACCATCCAGCCGGCTTATCCTGTCGGATCGCTGGGCGGGTTGTTCTGTCGCCCTGGTTTAATCGGCGGCTTTGCTGCTGGATTTTTGGGCGCCGGCGTCTTGGGGCTTCTGTTCGGGCACGGCTTTATTGGCGAGCTGAGCGGTTTGCCGTCGATTCTCGGTCTCTCCCTCCAATTCGCGCTGCTCTTCACGCTTGGTTGGCTGATCTGGGCATGGTGGCGTCCCGATAAAGCGGCTGCCATGGCCGAACTGTCGCCGCGACAATTGGCCGACGCCTATGAGCGATCGCGTAACGGGACGATGCTCGACATCAATACCGATGCCGCTGGCCGCGAAGAACAATTTGCTGGCAAAGAGCACTCGCGCTTATAACGACGCGATTCCAGCATCTTCACGCGATCGCCTCGTCGGCAAGCGAAAAAAAGGTAGACGGAATCGCAAGGCCGAGCGCTTTTGCGGTTTTTATATTCCATTATCTTATGGCTTGAGTGAACGCCTGGATCGCTTCGGTTACATCACCTAGGGAGAATAGCATTATGGACATTTACAACTGCGGTTCGCGGCCGACACGCCGCGGACCAGCTGAGAGCTTCACCGGCACGGTTTGGCAGGAGCCGATCATCGAAGCGCCGGCGCCGGCGCGGGTGCGCTCCGGCCTGGTGCGCTTCGAGCCCGGTGCGCGCACCGCCTGGCATACGCACCCGCTCGGCCAGACATTGTTCGTCATCTCCGGCGCCGGACGCGTACAAAGCTGGGGCGACAAGATACGCGAAATCAAAGCGGGCGACGTTGTCTGGATTCCGCCAAACGAGAAACATTGGCACGGCGCCGCGCCGACCACGAGCATGGTTCATGTCGCCACCCAAGAGGCGCTCGAGGGCAAGCACGTCACCTGGATGGAGCACGTCAGCGACGAGCAATATAAAGCGTCAGTTGGCGGCTAGCGCAT
>Ga0182032_10000588_pt1 | contig 15111 bp, 13 predicted proteins | sample tim00Cox00000000_FD_125970 | JGI IMG/M metagenome (GOLD analysis project Ga0182032, IMG submission 125970) | Lab enrichment of tropical soil microbial communities from Luquillo Experimental Forest, Puerto Rico - timezero.00C.oxic.00.000.000 | ecosystem: Environmental > Terrestrial > Soil >... | reverse complement strand
CGGCAAAAACCTTACCTGAAGTTCAGCCGTCTGGCAAGCGGGAACCTGGACCGTGTGCGCGCAGCAATTTCGTCACCCCGAGCGCGCCGATGATCGGTCCTGGCGCAAGACAAAGAAACACCCACTGCCAACCCATCACGCCGGCGACAACCGGCACGAGCCGTATCGAAGCCATGGTCAGCAGGAACCCCGAGCACGTCTGAATCGTCAGGGCCGTGCCAACGTGGTTCCGCGAGCTGTATTCGGCCACCAGCGCCGAGAGCTGCGCCGAGTCAGCCACCACGGCGACGCCCCAGATTCCGGCGAACAGGAAAAGCACGAGCGGGGGCGCGCGGAAAACGAACCCGGCAGCCGCGCAACACGCGGCGCTCGTGACAAGCGCCCACGCCGCCACGCGTGCCTTGCCGATTTGATCGGCGAACAGCCCGGCCGCGGCTGATCCCACGGCTCCGCTCGCAATCGCCGCAAACGCCACGGCCGATCCGCGAGGCGAAGCCGGAGCTGCGCCAACACCGATCCCAAGGCTCGCCGACGCGAACGCCGCGATCCACGTCCACATCGCATAGAGCTCCCACATGTGGCCGAGATAGCCAATGGTCGCAAGCCTCGTCTCGCGATCTCTGAAGATGCGGCCCGCCGCGGACGGGTCGAAGCGCGCGGCGCTCGTCACGTAGGGGCCGTCTCCGACAAGAGTGACGACGATTGCACCGCCGATGACGGCGAGGCTCGAGGCGATCAGCATCAGCACACGCCAGGGGATGGCCGCCGACCAGGCCGCCAATAGATGAGGAAAGGCAGAGCCGACGGTCAGCGCGCCGATGAGCACACCGAGCGCGGCGCCGCGGCGTCGCTCGTACCACCCTGCGGCGACCTTCATGCCAGGCGGATACACCCAGGCGAGGGCCGCGCCGGTCACCAGACGCAGGACGATGATGGATTCCGCCCGGCTGCTCAGGACCAGCGCTGCGTTCGCGCCGGCGCCGATGAGGCAGCCGACCTGAAAGAGCCGCCGCGCGCTCAGCAGATCGGGCAGGTTGAGGATCGCCGAGACCAGCGTGCCCGCGACGAAACCGGCCTGAACCGCCATTGTCACCCAGGCCGTTTGGCCCGAGGTGAGCGTGAATTCACGCGCGATTTGCCCGTTGGCCGCAGTGGCCGAGAACCAGAGCGTCATGCCGAGCAACATCGCCAGCGACAGCCAGAAGAGCTGTTTTATTGGCGACACGGCGCCGGAGTGTACCTGATAATCTTCCGCATGGCCGATCAGCCACTCACCGGGCACGACTACACGACGCCGGATCTCATGGCCAAGGTCACCGGTCGTGCAAAGTACGCCGAGGACTTTCGTGCCGAGGGCATGCTGTTCACGAAGCTCCTGCTCAGCCCGATGCCTCACGCGCGGGTGCGGCGCATAGATACGTCCGCTGCGCAGGCGATGCCAGGCGTCCGAGCGATCATCACGGCTGACGATCTCCCGGACCTGCGCGGGGCCGAGCGCGCTCTGACCAACGAACCGCTCTATCAGGGCGAGCCCATCCTGGCCGTCGCGGCCATTGACGAGCTGACGGCGGCCGAAGCGATTGAGCGCATCGCGCTCGACCTCGAGCCGTTGCCCTTCGTCGTCGACGCGATCGAGAGCCTGCGCCCGTCGAGCCCGAACGCCCGCTTGGACGGGAACGTCTGGATCACGCCCCCGCCCCAATCTGGCTCGCCCGCGCAGCCCGCACGACCGAAGGTGGGGACGCTCAAATGGACGGACGCCGATTTCGCCGGCGCCCCCGAAGGCGCACTCCCGATGGGCCGGGCGACTGACGAATGGTCGTACGGCGATCTCGAGGCCGGATTTCAGTCTGCCGCGCTCATCGTCGACGAGACGTTCGTCGTGCAGTCGACCGGACATCAGCCGATGGAGACGCGCAGCGCGATGGCCTATTGGCAGGGGGGCAAGCTGTACCTGCATGCCTCGACGCAGAGTCTCATCCGCACGGTCGACCCGGTCGCGGCCTGGGTCGGGATCAAACCGGCGGACGTTGTGCTCATCAGCGAATACACGGGCGGCGGGTTCGGCAGCAAGGGCGGCGGCGCGGTGTCGATGGCGATTCCGGCGCTGCTCTCGAAGAAGGCGGGCGCGCCCGTGATGATGCGCATTAGCCGGGAGGAGGAGCACTATATCGGCCGTGCTCGCACCGGCATGATCGGCCGTGCGCGAGTCGGATTTGCCGCAAACGGCCGTATCACTGCCCTCGATCTCTTCATCGTCGAGGACAACGGCCCGTACGGCCCGATGGGCGACCATCGGTCTGCAGGCAACGCGGCATCGCTCATCTGGCAACCGCCTGCGATGCGCTGGCGGGCGCTGGCCGTCCTCACCAACACGCCTCCGCGCTCGCAGCAGCGATCGCCCGGCCCGATGCAAGCCAACGCCATCATGGAGCCGGTGGTGACCAAGGCCGCGAACAAGCTCGGTCTCGATCAGGTGGTGATCCGGCGGATCAATGCTCCGGAAGGCAAGGCACTCTATGGCCCGGCGCGGCCGAACGGCGGACGCGCGCACACGACGAGCGCGTTCGTCCAGAATGCCCTCGATCGTGGTGCCGAGATGTTCGAATGGGACGCGCGGAAGGCGCGCGCGGGAAAGCCGGTGGGTTCCAAGGTTCGCGGTATAGGCGTCGCGGTTGGACCGCACGGCGCCGGGTCGATCGGGTACGACGGGCTGATGACGATTCGACCGGACGGCCGGCTGTACGTGCAATCGGGCGTTGGCAACCTGGGCACCCACTCGTGCATCGATCTTGCGCGCGTCGCGGCCGATGCGTTGGCCATGCCGTGGGGCAAAGTGGAGGTTATCTGGGGCAGCACGGCGAAGAACGTCCCGTGGAGCTGCATGTCGGTCGGCAGTCAGACGACGCACGCGATGACGCGCGCGAATCTGGCTGGCGCGACCGATGCGCGGTTGAAGCTGCAGGAGATCGCAGCGAGAGATCTCGGCGGATCTCCACGCGATTACACGCTTGGCGGCGAGCGCGTCTTCCGCCGCGACAATCCCGCGCGTGGCCTCTCTTACGCACAGGCGGCGAAGCGCGCCATCGAGCTTGGGGGCAGGTTCGACGGCCACCAGCTGCCCGAGGACATTCACGCCGTGACGAAGGCGTCGGCCACGGCGCTTGCCGGCCAGGGCCTGATGGGCGTGGCCCGGGACACCTACGTGCGCGACGGCGAGACCTTCTCGTTCGTCGTCGGCTTCGCCGAAGTCGAGGTCGACATCGAGACCGGCAAGGCCACGCTGGTCGACTACCTCGCCGTCGCCGACGTCGGCACTGTCATCAACCCGCGCAGCCTGCACGGTCAAATTCTTGGCGGCATCAACCTTGGTGTAGGCCACGCGCTTCAGCAGAAATGGGTCTACGACCAGCACTACGGTGTGCCGCTGGCCAAGCGCTTCTATCAGAACAAGCCGCTCACGATGCTCGACATTCCGCCGACCATGCGTACAGTGGCGCTCGGCATGGCGGATCCGGAGACACCGACGGGTGCGCGCGGGGTGGGTGAGCCGCCGGTCGGCGCGGGATATGGCTCGGTATTGAACGCAATTGCCAACGCGGTGGGCGACGAGGTCTTTCGACGCGCGCCGGTGACCGCGGATATCGTGCTGACGTCACTCGAGGCAGGCAAACGGATGCACGAGGCGTTGGCGTCGCACCTCTAAAACAATCTTCGTTCCACGAAGTCACCAACCGAAGATGTACCGCTCGCGGCGGACGTCCGCGCCGCCGCGAAGCGTGCCGCTCCGCGGATCCACGCCGACTGCGACGACGCCCGTGCTGATGCCGTAAGGGCCGACGACCCGCAGCTTGTGGCCGCGCGCGGTGAGCTCGTCGCGGCTGGCCTGCGGCACCCGGTCCTCGATCTCGAGTACGCCCGGCTGGCTCTCGTGGTCGTCGAACGAGCTGAACGGGTGAAGCGAATTGATCCGCGGCGCCTCGATCGCCTCCTGGATATCCTTGTCGAACACGATGATCTGCAGCAGCACGTTGAGCAGCTGCTGATCCTGGCTGTCGCCGCCGGGCGTGCTGATCGCGAGAAAAGGCTTGCCGTCCTTGAGCACGATCGTCGGCGTGAGCGTGGTCCGCGGGCGCTTGCGGCCGGTGAGCACGTTCGGGCTCGCGGGATCCAGATCGAAGACCTGCATGCGGTTCGAGAGCGGCACGCCCGTGTCGCCTGCGACGAACGCCCCGCCAAGCAGCCACCCCGAGCTCGGCGTCGCGCTGAAGAGGTCGCCGTCCCTGTCGACGACGTCGACCGAGGTCGTGTCGCCGACGCCGGCGGAGGTCTTCGCGCCCTGCGGGTGCGGCGTGTAGCGGGTCGCCGGCGGCTTCACGTCGGGATCGAAACGGTACGGATCGCCGGCGCGATGGTCGAGTGCGGCCTGCGGTCCGATGAGCGTGCGCCGCTCGGCGGCATACGGCTTCGAGAGCAGCCCGGTCATCGGGACGGTCGTAAATGCGGGGTCACCGTAATAAGCGTTGCGATCGTCGTAGGCCAGCTTGATCGCTTCGTGAACCTGGTGGAGGTACTCGGCCGAGTCGGATCCGAGCGCCTTCAGATTGAGCCCCTCCAGGATGTTCAATGTCTGGAGCAGCACGGGGCCCTGGTTCCATGGCCCTGCCTTGTAGACGTCGAAGCCGTGGAAGTTCGTCGTCACCGGCTTCTCGATCTGGCCGTGGTAGCCGGAGAGGTCTTCGTAAGTGAAGACGCCGCCGGCCGCCCGGTCGGCATCGACGATGCGCCGGGCGATCGGGCCTTTATAGAACGCGTCACGACCTGCCCGCATAGCGGTTGCACGATCGTGTGTTTTCGCGAACGACGCGTGTTCCGCGGCCACGATCGCGCGCAACGTGCGTGCGAGGTTCGGCTGCCGGAACATCTCGCCGACTGCCGGGATGCGTCCGTCAGGATAGTACGTCTTGGCGGACCATTCGTACCGTTCGGTCGCCTGCCGCTCCGTGAGCATGTAATGACGGAGGAACTCGTACATCGGAAAGCCGTCGGCGAGTTCGATCGCCGGCTGCATCACCTGCTCGAGGCGCATCGTGCCTTTGGCCTGGAGTGCCAGCACCATCGCGTCGAGCATCGCGGGAATCGTGGCGCCGAGCGGCCCGTTGCCCGGCGGACGGCCGTCGGCGGCAAAGAGCGCTGGTGTGGCCGCGTTCGGCGCAGGCCCCTGCCCGTTGATGACGATCACCTCGCGCGCTTTGGCGTCATAGATGATCGCCGGCGCCTCTCCGCCGAAGCCAAAATGTGAGATCTCGCAGACCGAAGCGGCAAAGACTGTCGCCACGCCCGCGTCGACGGCGTTTCCTCCCTGCTGAAGCGTGCGCACGCCGGCTGCCACGGAGTAGTGCCGGCCGGCGGCGACGATGCCGTGGGTGCCGAGGATCTCGGGTTTCACCGTCTCGCCGCGCGAGGGCGCGCCGGGCACCGTCGTCTGCGCCGCCGCGGTCGCTGCGGCGACCACGATCGCCGCGCCGTGCGCCATCTTCATTCGAAGCTTCAATCTGAACTCTGAAGTCTCGGGGAGAGTATAGAATGTTTCGACCTTCGTGAGCCGGCCGCTTGTCATCATCCTTCTGACGATTTTCGTCAACCTCGTCGGCTTCGGGATCATCATCCCCCTCCTCCCGTACTACGCTGAGACATTCGGCGCGTCGCCGGCCATCATCGGACTGCTCTTTGCCGTCTTCTCGCTTTGTCAGCTGGTGGCGGCGCCCGCGCTGGGCGACTTGTCGGATCGCTACGGCCGGCGGCCGATTCTCGTTTTCAGTCTTGCCGGAACGGTGGTGAGCTTCGTCATGCTCGCCGTCGCCCACAGTGTGGCGATGCTCTTCGCGGCGCGGATCGTGGATGGGCTTTCGGGCGGCAATATCTCGACAGCCCGCGCCTATGTGGCGGACATCACCGAGCCGAAAGACAGGGCGCGCGCGTACGGGCTCATCGGCGCTGCGTTCGGGCTCGGCTTCATTTTCGGTCCGGCGTTGAGCGGTGTCTTGTCGCGCATCAGTTACACGGCGCCAATCTGGACTGCAGCGGCGGCCACATTGGTCGCGACCGTGATGGCTTGGCTGTGGTTACCCGAAACGATTCATCGCACGCAGGCCGGCGTCGGCAACCCGTTTCGCTATCTTCCCGACCTCGCGAAGCGTCCGGTAATTCGACGCGTCCTGGCCATCGATTTCGTCTATTGGTGCGCTTTCGCGGTGTTCCAAACGACGTTTGCGCTCTTTGTGGCGCGGCGTTTCGGGTTCGACGTGTCGAGAACCGGGTACCTCTTCGCCGGGTTTGGCGTGCTCGGCGTGATCATCCAGGGCGGACTCATTCGATCGGTCGTCCATCGGCTGGGCGACAAGCGAACGTTCGCGCTCGGTCTGGCGTGCGGGGCGGCTGGGCTCGCAGCGGCTGCGATGACCTACACCGTGGGCACGTTCACGCTGGCGCTGGTCCCGCTTGCGATCGGCATTGGCTTTGGCCATCCAACGATGGCGAGCCTCGTGAGCCTGGTCGCCAAAGGCGACGAGCAGGGACGGGTGCAGGGTACTGCGAGCGCCATCGAAAGTCTCGGGCGCACGGTGGGCCCCGTCTGGGGCAATTCGTCCCTTCAGCACTACGGCGAGTCGGCACCCTACTTCTCGGCTGCCGCGTTACTGCTGCTGGCCTTGGCGGTGACCGTCGGCTTGGACGTCGCGCCGGCCGACGCTCGGCGCGTGTCTCGCGCCGGTTGAGCCACCGACGCGCTCAACGAGACCGAGACCCTCAACGGAAAGGGGTGCCCAGCCGGCGCGCGACTCGGGCTCTCAGGTCTGCTTCGGACGGCGAGCTCGTGATGTCCATGCCGCTATCGATCAAACCGTCGATGAGCGCGCGGATGACTTCCGCCCGGTTGAGGGTCCTGCCGGCGCCGGCCCGGGGGCCCGACGCGACACGATCGAGGTGCAGAATCTGGCGGTCGAAGAGGACGACCGAAACTTTCGACCACGTTTCCGCGTGAACGGGGGGACGACCCGGTCCAAGTCTCGATCGAAGTCCGACGGGCAGGGATCTGACCTGTTTCTTGGCCATCGCGTGAATCCGCCCGCCGGGATTATATCGGCCGGTTGTGGGTCGCACAAACACAGCCATAGCTCATTCATCGCTGGGCCGCCAACGGCGCAATGTCGCCGACGGCAAGAGCACAGAGTCCACAATCGAACGACGACTTAGCCGAGTGCGCCGTCACACATCGCGGATCTAATGCAAGTCCGAATCGCGGCCGAAACACTGGTCGAAATGCTTGATCTTCAGGCGCCCGGTCGGGTACCGTACTAGATCTCCTTCAGCTCTGGCGGTGGCTCACCGGCACCCCGCGGTTGGTCGTCACGTCACGTTCTGAATCGATCGAGGCGTGTTTTCGGCGGGACTCACTTCCCGCGAACGGATCGTATGAAGTATTCAGTCTTTGGTGTGTACCTGGCAGCCGCTCTAACAGCGACAGCCGCCTGCAGCGACAATCCCGCGCAACCGTCGAGCGGAAACAGCTCGCTGACGGCTTCAGTGGTGGCGCCTCGACCGGTGTCGCCGGCCAACGCCGCCCAGATTAGGAACATCGATCAGCCGGCAACGCTGGTCGTGCAGAACGCCGTCAGCACCCAGACGGGCGCGACCTACACGTTCGAAGTCGCCTCCGACGCGGCGTTCGCGACGAAAGTCCAGACCAAGGACGGCATCGCGGAAGGGTCAGGCGGGCAGACCGCCGTGAAGCTCGATCCCCTCACACCGGGTCGCGACTATTACTGGCACGTGCGCGCGACGGTCGGCGGCACGACCGGTCTATTCGGCGCGGCGTCCAAGTTCACGATCGGCCTGCCCATTACGATTGACCCGCCTGTGCCGGTCAGCCCGCTGTCCGGCATGGTCTCGAGTGGTTGGCCTGCATTCACCGTAGTGAATTCAACGCGATCGGGGCCTGTCGGCTCGCTCGTGTATCGCTTCGAGATCTCGACCAACTCGTCGTTCACGAACATCATCGTGGCCGCCACTGTGAACGAGGGCTCCGGCCGGACGAGCTTCACGCCGTCGGGACAGGCGCCTGCGGCGCAGACGACGTTGTTCTGGCGCGCGACGGCGATCGATAACACCAATATGGTGTCCAGCCAAGCGAGCTCGGCGCAGAGCTTTACCTACGGGCTGCCCACGCGGCAGGCACAACTGGCGGCGCAGGAAGGGCTCGTCCTCTGGTCCGGGGTTCAGCCGCCCAACGCGAATGGACAGGCGACGCTCGGCGACAACTGGAACGTGCAGTCCGTGGTGTCCTTCAACGGGGTTCCCCACGTGTCGCCGACGATCGAAGAGCTGCAGGTGTTCGACCTCATCGATCGAGGCTTCGATCCAGGCGCCGCGCTGGCGTGGATGAACGCGAACGGCTATCCGACGCAAGCCGTGTATTACGCGTCGGTGCAAGTCATCGGTTTCCCGTTCGAGTACATGGCGCTGGTGTACGGGCGATGGGACCTGGTGTCGAGAGTGGGCGGGTAGGAGCGTGCGAATGAAACGACATGTCGCGATGTTGGTGGGGGCACTCTTATGCGGCGGCGTCGCCGAGGCGCAGACGGGGGCGTCCGCGGATGCCGGCAAGGGATACGCGGAGATCGTCGCCCAGTCGTCATTCGGGAACGTCACCAGCCAGAACTACGGCGGCGAATTCGGCTACACGGTCATGCCCAACCTTCAAGTGTTTGCGGAATTCGGTCACACGCGCAACGTCGCGACGTCTGAGATTGCCGCGGCCGCACAGACGATCGCGTCAGCGGTGGCGCAGACCGCGGACAACGTCGGGTACTCGGTCAAGCAGCCGATGACGTTTGGCGTGGGGGGCGTGAAGTTTCTGCTGCCGCTCGGCGGTCAACGATTGCTGCCATATGCGATGGCCGGCTTCGGCGCCGCGCACGTGACCCAGGATGCACGGTTCACCGTCGGTGGCACTGACGTGACGAGCAATATGGCGCAGTTCGGCGTCGTGCTGGGGAGCGACCTCTCGGGCTCGTTCACCAAGGCCATGTTCACGTTAGGCGGCGGCGTCACCTATCCCGTGTGGCAATCGATGATCCTCGATTTCCAGTTCCGCTACGGACACGTGTTTGCCAGCGGCGAATCGATCAACTCGAGTCGAGCCGGGCTGGGCGTCGGGCTTCGCTTCTAAAAGCGGTCGGGGAACCAATCGGCCTTCAACGGTTCGCGCCTTTTTTGTTGACAGGCTTCAAACAGATGTTTTATACATTTGTTTGACGAGAGCCTCACGGTATGAAACGACTTCGACCGCTCCTCATCATTGCCTTTGCCGCCGCAGCGGGCTACGGGGCCTACGCGTACGTCAATCGCCCTCCCACGTCGCTGACGCTCACCGGCATCGTAACGACCAACGACGTCATCGTCAGCCCCCAGATTGGCGGGCAGATTTCGCAGCTCCTCGTCAAAGAGGGCGACGAGGTCAAGAAAGACCAGCTCGTCGCGGTTCTGAAGCCAGACGAGCTCAAGGCAGACACCGCGTATTACACGCAAAACGTCGAAGGCCTGTCGTCGCAAGTGCGCGAGTCGGAAGCTGCGCTTCGCTTTCAGCAGCGCCAGCTCGCTGATCAGATCACGCAGGCTGAATCCATGCTCGCCTCGACTGAAGCGCAGGTCAAGGCTGCGGCGGCCGATCTCGAGAACACCCGCGCCACCTACACCAGAACCCAGAACCTGTCGCAGCAGAATGTCGTTTCGCCGCAGGAGCTCGACCAGGCCCGGACGGCATTCAACTCGGCACAAGCGAAGCTCGACGCCCTCAACAAGCAGGTGGAGGCCCAGCGCGCAACGGTCGCTCTGGCTCGATCGAACGCGGAGCAGGTCGCGCTCCGCCGCAGCCAGGTGCAGACGTCCGAGCACATGCAGGCGGCCGCCGCCGCGCAGCGGGCCAAGGCCAACGTTCGCCTGCAATACACCGAGGTGACTGCGCCGATCGCCGGGATCATCGACGTACGCGCCGTGCGCCAGGGCGAATACGTGAACCCGGGTCAAGCGATCGTGACGCTGATCAACCAGGACGATCTCTGGATCCGGGTGGACGTCGAGGAGAGCTACATCGATCGCATTCGCGTCGGAGACAAGCTGAGGATGGTGATGCCGTCCGGCGCGGAACGCGAAGGTACGGTCTTCTACCGCGGCGTAGATGCCTCGTTCGCCACCCAGCGCGACGTCAGCCGCACCAAGCGCGACATCAAGACGTTCGAGGTACGGCTGCGCGCTGACAATGCGGACCGCCGGCTGGCGGTGGGGATGACCGCGTACGTGCTGCTGCCACTCAAATGAAAGAGGCCATCAGCGTCCGCGACATCGTGAAGAAGTTCGGCGAGTTCACCGCCGTCAACCACATCACCTTCGACGTGGACGACGGGGAGATCTTCGGGCTGCTCGGCCCGAACGGCGCCGGCAAGTCGACGCTGATCCGTATGATGACGACGCTGCTCGTGCCCACGTCGGGAACGGCCATCGTCAACAGCTTCGACGTTGTCAGGGAAGCCGACGATGTGCGCAAGTCGATCGGCGTCATCCCGCAGGCGCTGACGAGCGATCTCGAGCTGAGCGTCGAAGAGAACCTGATTATCTTCGCCAAACTGTACGGGGTGCCGCGCCTCAAGCGTCAGAAGCTCATCAACGATCTGCTCGAGGCGGTCGAGCTGCTCAAGTGGCGGGACGCCCCCGTCAAGAACCTGTCCGGCGGGATGCGGCGGCGGGTCGAGATCGCTCGGGGCCTCGTGCACGAGCCACGCATCTTCTTCCTTGATGAGCCGACGACGGGGCTCGATCCGGTCTCGCGCGTGGCGGTGTGGGACATGCTGCGGAAGATCAAAGCCGAGCGCGACCTCACGGTGCTCCTGACAACGCACTACATGGACGAGGCCGACAAGCTCTGCGACCGGGTGGCCATCGTCGATCATGGCGAGCTCAAGGCGCTCGACTCGCCACTGAGGCTGAAGACGTCGATTCCCGGAAAGAACATCCTCGAGGTGAGCTTCAGCGATGTGCCAGCCGGCTGGCGCGACGAGCTCCAGCGGCTGCCGGATGTCGAGAGTGTGTCGGGGGACGACCACATCTTCCGCATCAACTCGCACAACGGCCCGGCCACGACGCTGGCGCTCATGGACAAAGCGGCGGCGGCGCACGTTGGCGTGCAGTCGCTCTCGATTCAGAGTACGACGCTGGATGATGTGTTCGTGCACTACACAGGGCGTGCGTTGCGCGACGAGCTGCAGGGGGCGGACGCGAAAGACAGTCCGTTCATGCTGAGGCGGGGCTAGGGGCGGGAAGGGGTTTTATGGGAAGAACGTGGGCCATCATCGAGCGCGAGCTGCGGCGGTTCCGCCGGAGCCCGATCCTCATCGTCGTGTCGATGGTCTTTCCGATCGTACAGCTCGTGGTCCTCGGCTACGCGTTCGGCGGTAACGTCAAGCACCTGAAGCTGGCCATCGTCGATCAGGATCACGGGGTGCCGGCCGTGCGGATCCGCGAGCTCGCCTCAGCGGTCGCGGCGGGCGCGCGAACGATTGACCCCGTCGACTACGCGGATTCCGGAGAGGCGCTGAGCGACCTGCGCGACGGCCGCGTCAACGGGGTCCTGACCATTCCACCCGACTTCTCGCGGCGGGTCCTGGCGAAGAACGAGCCGCGCGTCGCGCTGATCGAGGACAACACCGACAACTTCGTGTCGGTCGCGATGGCCAGCACGCTCGGCGGGCTCATCCAGGCGTACGGGCAGCCGGTGGCCGTGACGCGCGTGGCGAGCCAGCCGTCGCTCGATGTCGTCGAGGTCTATCCATACGTGCCGTACATCCAGTACCTCCTGCCGGGATCGGTGGTCATGTCGATCTTCATGATGGTGATGATCGGCGGGGGCATCATCTTCATCGACGACAAGGCGCGTGGCCTGCACGAAGGCTATCTGGTCACCCCCATCAGCAAGTTCGAGCTGATTGCAGGGTTCAACGTCTCGGGCACGATCAAGGCGGTGCTCGCGGGGATGTTCCTGCTCATCATCGGGTCGTTCATTGCCGGCGTGCCCAATCCGCTGGATCCGCTGCGCCTCGTGCGGCTGTTCGCCGTTGTGGTCGTGACCGCATTTGCGTTGATCAGCCTGATGTTCCTGCTGATGGTGCGGGTCACCGACCCCCTCCTGCCGCGCGCGGTGTTCGGCGTCCTGAACACGCTGCTGTACTTCCCGAGCGGCGCGGTATACCCGCAACAGGGGTTTCCCGCGTGGATGCAAGTGATTGCCGTTGCCGATCCGTTCACCTATGCCGTGCACGCGTTCAAGAACCTGCTGCTGAAAAACACGGGGTTCGAGGCGATTACCTACGACCTCGGGTTCTTGCTTGTTTTTTCGGCGGTGGCGATGACCGCCGCGACGAAGCTGTTCAAGCGCACGTTATGAGCCGCGGGAACCCAGCGACCCCGGCGAACGCCGCGGCCCCGGTCAACGGCCCGACCCCGGCGAACGCCGCGGCCCCCGCGATGTCCCCGGCCGGCGGAGGCCCCGCGAGCTCCGCGAATTCCACGAACGGCGATCGCGAGACACGCGAGCGGCTCCTGACAGCGGCCGAGCGGCTGTTTGCGCAGCGGGGGTTCAAGGACGTGACCGTGCGCGAGATCTGTCACGAGGCGCACGCCAACGTGGCGGCCGTCAACTATCACTTCGGCGACATGATGGGGCTCTATCGGGAAGTGCTGCAGCTCGCCATCGATGCGATCCGGAGCGCGACGGAGGCGGCGCGCCAGGCTGGCCGCGGGCTTGCCCCCGAGGAGCAGCTCCGCAGCTACATCCGCTTGTTTCTGCATCGCCTCCTGGCGCCGGGCAGCGAAACGATCCACAAGATCGTGAACCGCGAGCTGTCCGACCCGACGCCGGCGCTCGACGATCTGGTCGAGCAGGCGGTGCGTCCGCGCGTCGAGTATCTTTCGGGCGTGGTCGCCGGCATGTTGGGCTGCGAGCTGTCCGATCCGCGCGTCCTCCGTTGCGTCGGGAGCGTGCAGTCGCAATCGATCATGTATGCGCGGCCCAACCCGATCGCCGAGCGGCTTGGCTTCACGTTCAAAGCCACCAGCTCGGAAATCGACGAGGCCGCGCGTCACATTGCCGAGTTCTCAGTCGCCGGCGTGCAGGCCATCGGCCACATCGCGGAGCGGACCGACCGTTCATGACGCCGACGGTGTTCCGGCCCGACCTCCTCAAGGGCCGCGCCGCCCTCGTCACCGGCGGCGGTACCGGCATCTGCCGCGGCATCGCGCTGGCGTTGGCGGCGCACGGCTGCGACGTCGCCATAACGAGTCGCAAGGCAGAGCATCTGGAGCCGACCGCCGCCGAGCTGCGGTCGCGCGGCGTGCGCGGCGTGGCGAAGATCGCCGACGTCCGGAACGCTGACGCGGTCGGCGAGATGGTGTCGGCGGTCATCGGCGAGCTGGGGCGGCTCGACATCCTCGTGAACGGCGCCGCGGGGAATTTCATCTGCCTGGCCGAGAACTTGTCGCCCAACGGGTTCGGCACCGTGGTCGACATCGACTTGAAGGGCACCTTCAACGTATCGAAAGCGGCGTTGCCTCACCTGAAGACGCGAGGCGGGTCGGTCCTCAACATCAGCGCAACGCTGCCTTATCTGGGGACGATGGGGCAGTCGCATGCGGCGGCAGCCAAGGCGGGCATCGACTCGCTCACGAGGGTGCTCGCCTGCGAATGGGGCCCGCACAAGATTCGGGTCAACGGGATTGCGCCGGGTCCCGTGGAGGGCACGGAAGGCGTGAGGCGACTGATGAGCGACCAGTCGCGCGCCGGCCTGCACGAGGAGTGCCCGCTCGGCCGCATGGCGACGATTGACGAGATTGCAAATGCCGCGCTCTACCTCAGCTCTGACGCGGCCTCATTCGTGACGGGCGTGACGCTGGTCGTCGACGGCGGGCTCTGGCTCCGATCAGCACGGATTCTCGGTTAAGATCGCACGGCATGAGAAAGTCTCTTGCTGTGCTGGCCAGTGTACTCGCTGCCGTGATCTCGACTCGAACGATCACGTTCGCCCAGCCGTCTTCGCGACTCCTCGTCCTCAACAAGGAAGACGCCACGCTCGCGATCGTCGATCCCGTCGCCGGGTCCATTCTGGGTAGAGTTCCGGTCGGCCAGGGACCTCACGAGCTCGTCGTCTCGACCGACGGCCGGCTCGCCTTCGCGAGCAACTATGGGACCGGAGCGGCGCCCGGTCAAACGATCTCGATGGTCGACATCGCCGCGCAAAAGGAACTGCGGCGCATCGACGTCTCTTGCTTCACTACTCCTTCCGCACTAGCGATCAGCAACGGCAAGATGTACTTCACCGCCGAAGCCAACCGCAAAATCGCGCGCTATGATCCGGCGACCGACAAGATCGATTGGGAGTTCGAGACAGGACAGAACGGCACGCACATGGTGCTGCCGACCGCCGACGCGAAGATCCTGTTCACATCCAACATCGCGTCGAACAGCGTCTCTGCCATCCAGCAGGCTGAAGACGGGTCGTGGACGCAGGCCGTGATCCCCGTCGGCAAAGGCCCCGAGGGCATCGACCTTTCACCGGACGGCAAGACCGTCTGGAGCGCGCACTCGCAGGATGGCGGGGTCTCGCTGATCGACGTTGCCACACGCAAGGTCCGGCAGACGATCGAAGCCGGTACCAAGCGGTCCAATCGGATCCGCCTGACGCCCGACGGCAAGCTGGCGCTCATCACGGACATCGACACCGGCGAGCTGGCCGTCATCGACACGGCCGCGCGCAAGGTGGTCAGGCGTATGTTGCTCGGCCGCTCGCCCGAAGGTGTTCTGATACCTCCAGGAGCGCCGGCGACGATGGCCTATGTCGCGGTTAATGGCGACAACCACGTGGCCGTCGTTGACCTCAAGAGCTGGCAAGTCACCAAGAAGATCTCGACCGGAACAGGTCCTGATGGGATGGCCTGGAAGCCGTAACTTCCTCATTTGCTGACTCCTCACTTCCTGACTTTCTGATCCCCCAATCGGGGGGTGCG
>Ga0182032_10000587_pt1 | contig 15111 bp, 14 predicted proteins | sample tim00Cox00000000_FD_125970 | JGI IMG/M metagenome (GOLD analysis project Ga0182032, IMG submission 125970) | Lab enrichment of tropical soil microbial communities from Luquillo Experimental Forest, Puerto Rico - timezero.00C.oxic.00.000.000 | ecosystem: Environmental > Terrestrial > Soil >... | reverse complement strand
AATTGTCCTGCTGCCGAGTACAGCATTCCTTGGTTCAATTTCGCGACTGCATGGCCCGGCGCCAGGTCCAACGCTATCGCCGCTGCCTCCCGCCCGAGGTCGAATCCCGCTGCAACGGGTTTTGCCGGGTACAACGCGGCCTTTCGCGGCAATGCCGGCGATACATTGCCGGCGATCGAGAGGGCCATGCGGCTCAACCGCACCGATCGCCGTCACAGCATCTGGTTCTTTTTCGGCGGATTTGCCGAGCTGCTCGTCGGCCGGACCGAAGCGGCCGTCGCGCTGCTCGAGAAATCCCTGGAACGCAACCGCAGCTATGGAAGCGCGCAACTGTTCCTGATGGCGGCACTGTCGCTGAGCGGGCGGCGCGACGAGGCCGCCAAGGTCGCCGCATCCTTCCAGGCGCAATACCCCAACTGCCCCGCTGGCGCCGTCGAGCAACTCTGGTTTTCGCGGTCGGCCTCTGCTACCTATCGTGCTCAAATCCTGCCGGTCTTTGGAAGCATCCGCGAACTCGGGGTGGCGGTCTGATCTGGTACCGGCGGGTCCGCCGCCGCCTGGCGCCAAGCGGTTTCAGGGCACTTTTCCAATAATCGATTAAAATAATCAGAAAAGGCGTTTTTCTGACGCCGGCTCGGACAACGCATTGACTGCAATGCGGTTAATCTCCACGGCGGCTGAGTAGCTATTGTGATCGCTTTCGGCGTCGCACTGCACACGGCCTGCCCCTGGAGGAGGTTGTAAAAATGTTTCGTTTGATCAAAGGCTACCGCAGTGATGAGTGCGGCGCCAGCGCTACCGAATATGCCATGCTTATCGTCTTCGTTGCTCTCGCCATTGCGGTCGGCGCGCAGACGCTCGGCAATGATCTCACCACTCTATTCCAGAACGTCGGTCAGACCCTCACGGGCGTCACCATTCCCACTCCGTAGACACCGCTGCCGAGGCGGGCCAGCAACGAGGTGTCCGTTTCCGGCCCCCCGGTTCCGCATAACTCGGTTGGAGTGCGCGATGCATTGGACGGTGCTGGTCGCAGCAGTCGGAGTTCTTGCCGTCATCGCTTATGGCGATGTACGTTTACGGCGGATACCCAATGGGCTCTGCTCGGTAATCGCCGTGCTCGGTCTGGTCCACATCGCGTCCGCTCGAGATGCGCTCGCCGCCAGTTATACGCTTCTTGCTACCGCCGGCACATTCGCTGTCACATTTCTGCTGTTCTGGCGAGGCACCATCGGCGGTGGTGACGCGAAACTGATCACTGCAATGGCGCTGCTGATCGGTCACCAGAACCTGCTTGCGTTTTTCTTTCTGACGAGTCTGTGCGGCGGCGTGCTCGGACTTGCGGCGCTCGCCCGAGACAAGCTCGGCCCGCGGCTGGGGCACCTCAGGTTCGCCTCCAATGGCCGCCTGCTTCGCGAGTGCGTCCCGCCTGCACCCGTAACATCGACGGTGCCGTATGGCCTTGCAATCGCTGCCGCCGGCGTAATCACACTGATAACTGCGAAGTGAAGGGACATCCGTGCCGGCCAAAACAATTCTCTCCCTGCTGTTCCTGACCGCGCTTTGCGTTGTCGCTGTGCTTGGTTTTCGTGCGCTGCCGCACAGATTGGACGGCGCGGCGGCAGCGAAGGTTGAAATGCTGGTTGCGGCGACGGCCCTGCCGGCAGGGACATTGTTGAGAGCGAAAGACGTCGGTTGGCGGCCGATCGCCGGTACTGCGGAGCCGGATCAGTTCGTGCGGCCTATTCCTGGTCCCAATCCTGGCGCGGCGATCGACCAGCAGGGGCCTGCGGCAGTATCCGGCGCAGCGCTGCGCAATCCCTTGAACGCGTTCAAGCCGATCACTCGCGGCGCCATCGTCAGGCCCGGGGATGGCGATTTTCTGCAGGTCGTGCTCTCGCCTTCGGACGCGAGCGATCGCGATCCCGGTGACTACCGGTGGTGCCAGTACCGTCATCCTGTCTCCCGGTGACCGCGTCGACCTGATGCTGACGCAGACATTTAAGAACGACCCCCTGCCGGCGCGTCGTTCGGTAGGGGAGACGGTGGTCGAGAACCTGCGCGTACTGGCGATCGATCCACTCGATGCCAAGGCCGCGCCTGGAGGGAACGGCTTCGGCCGAACGGTGACATTGGAAGTGACACCGGAGCAGGCCGAAGAGATCAATGTGGCAAGCGAGCTCGGCAAGCTTTCGCTGACATTGCGCAGTCTCAACACTAACGATGGGACCGTGGCCGCGGTAATCGGTGTCGACAAGGCAGCGGGGATCAAGCCGATTTGGGCTGGCGATGTCTCGGCTGCCTTGGGCAAGTCAATACCCCCGAACCAGGTGATCCCGGCTGAACTTCCGCAGGTCGAGGTCATTCACGGGACCAAAATTGGGTCGGTCAAGCCTTAGTTATGATCGCCGCGAACTCACTTCCCTGGATCCGGCGAACCCTCCTGCCGATTGGGCCCGTCTTCCGAAGCGCGGCTCAATGAGTTCAGTTCAATTCCTGAAGAGCTCTCTTCAGAGCCCTGGGCTAATCGAAAGCGCAGCCAGAGCACCAAGAGGGCGAGTGCCGCTCATGGCGTTCGTGCGAGATGCAGAAACCGAAGCATCGCTCAACTCATGCCTGTCTCATCTCTCACTTCCCGATGCCGCTATCAGACGCGGCGGCATTATTCGAGCAATTCAATATCTAGGTGTTGAACGCTCGCCCGAAACGATCGTCGCCGACATCAGCGGAATCGAGATGCCGGCTTCGCGGGTGTATGACCTCGTCGAGCTTTGCGAACCCGGTGTAACTGTCATCGTCGTCGGTGACCGTAACGACATCGGCCTCTATCGCGACCTCGTACACGCCGGCGCCGGAGAATACATCGTCAAGCCGCTGACCGCGCAGCTGCTTGCGAATGCGTTGTCTGCGCTGCCCCAGAGGGCCGACGGAAGCCCGATCAGCCGGAAACTCGGCAGGCTCGTCGGCGTCGTCGGTGCGCGCGGCGGGGTCGGCACGACGACGCTCGCGATCCACCTAGCATCGTATCTCGCCGATCGTCAGAACCGCAGGGTCATACTCCTCGACCTCGATCTGCATACCGGGGACTGCGCGCTTACCCTAAACCTAAAACCGACACCGGGACTGCGCGAAGCACTTGCCAATCCGCAACGCATCGACAGCGTCTTTCTCGAGCGCACCGTAGTCGCTCACGGCGAGCGGCTGTTCGTGTTGAGCGCCGAGGAACCGCTCCGCGCTGACGCTGAGTTCACGGCCGACGCAGTTGGAACGCTCGTCGCCGTACTGCGTACCCAGTTCCATTACATTATCGCCGATGTACCGCGGATCCCCACTGCGAGCCGCCAGGTGCTTGATATTGCCGATGTCCGGGTGATCGTCGCCGACCAGACGCTGCGCTGGGTGCGCGATACGGTGCGACTGCGCGATGCGCTCGGCGAGCGCGAGGGCAAGCGGCGCAATTTTCTCGTCATCAATCGCAGCGGCGAAGGCGGCCCTGGTGCAATGACCTTGGAGGAGATGGGCAGGGTCAGGCTGCACCCCGATTTTGTAATCCCGTTCCGACCGAGGCTTTTTACCGCACCGGGTGTTGCGAGACGCGGCGCATTCACCGAGGCGGTTTCGGCTCTGGCGGCAGAAATTTCGGGGCGAACGCCAGAGCGAAAGCCATGGTGGAGGCGCTTCTGATGAGTTCGACCGGCTTTGGACCCCACCTGCCCGAGCTCCGTCGTCCGGGTCTTGTCCTTGTCCCTGACCTTACTGAGGAATCCTCTCCTCCCCGCTCCGATCTGGCCTTGCCCGGCACGTTGAGAGAGCGAATCCGCACGGCGGTGATGTCGCGGATCGATCCCACCGTGGCCGGTCGCATCCCGCGCGCCATTTTGCGCGTCGAAATCGCAAATCTGGTCAGCGAAATCGCGACAGAAGAGCGGGTCCAGCTCAATAAACTGGAGGAAATGGCGCTTGCCGCCGATCTCAGCGACGACATGGTCGGGCTCGGTCCACTGGAACCGTTGCTCGCCGACGATGCGATCACGGACATATTGGCCAACGGCCCGTTCGACATCTATGTCGAGCGCAACGGTAAACTGGAAAAGACTGCTGCGCGTTTTCGCGATGGCCCGCATCTAGCCAATATCGCCCAGCGCATTGCGACGGCGGTCGGGCGCCGCATCGACGAAGCGAGCCCAATGGTCGACGCGCGGCTCGCCAACGGCAGTCGCGTCAACATCGTTTTGCCGCCGCTGGTACTCAACGGCGGCACCATCTCGATCCGGAAGTTTCCGGCATCCAGCCTGACCCTCGAGACGATGGTGCGGCAAGAGAACTTGTCGCACGAGATGGCGCGTGTATTGCAGATTGCCGCCCGCTCGCGCATCAACATTCTGATCTCCGGCGGCACCGGTTCCGGCAAGACGACATTGCTCAACGCGGTCTCGCAATACATCGACCGCCGCGAGCGTGTGATCACGGTTGAAGATGCCGTCGAGCTGCGCCTTCAGCAACCACACGTCGTGCAGATGGAAACGCGTCCGCCCAACATCGAGGGCGTCGGCCAGGTCGGCCAGCGCGAGCTCGTTCGCAATGCGCTGCGCATGCGCCCGGACCGCATCATCGTCGGCGAAGTGCGCGGTCCCGAGGCCTTCGACATGCTGCAGGCAATGAATACAGGGCACGACGGTTCGATGTCGACGGTTCACGCCAATTCGCCGCGCGACGCGCTCTACCGCATCGAAAACATGGTGATGATGGCGAACCTCAGTCTGCCGCTCAAGGCGATCCGCATGCACATCGCCAGCGCCCTCAATCTCATCGTGCACATCGAGCGCATGCGGGACGGGATCCGGCGAGTGCAGAGTGTAGTGGAGATCGCAGGTATCGAGGGTGAAATCATCTCGGCCCGCGAGCTCTTTGCCTTTCACTACCGAGGCGAGCGGCACGACGGTCGCATCGAGGGCATCTTCGAGCCCACCCGAATGCGCCCTGATTTCGTAGTCCGCGCTGCGCGCTACGGGCTCGATAAAGAGCTGCTCGACGCGCTAGGCATAACAGGTGCCTGAATGCTCGACCCGATCTTTCTGGCCGCCCTCGGCGCGACGGTTCTGTTCGGCTGTATACTGTTCCGGACCCTGCGCGCCGAGCGCCGAAAGGCGAATGTCGAGCCGCGCCTTAAAGCCATTGCCGCCGCCGCAGGCGAGGATGCACCCGCCATCTCATTGCGCAGGGCTCCGCCACCGCGCAGAGCGCTGCCACTGGTATGCTCGTCTCATCTCGACTCCGCCCTTTCAGCCACGGGCGGCAGAGTTGGATTACTGCACCTCACACTAACCGGAACCGTCTCCGCGGCCGCGATCGGGTTGGCCGCTGTCGCTGCAGAGCTTCATGCCGCACTTGTGGTCTTCCTGTGCAGCGTTGGCGCTGCGGCTGCTCCAGCACTTCTGGTGCGAATTCTGCAAAGCCGGTATCAGCGGAAATTCCTCGAAGCCTTCCCCGACGCGCTCGACTTGATCGTACGCGCCGTCAGGGCCGGCCTTCCCGTGCCCGAAGCGATGGAGCTAGTGACTAGGGAGATCCGGCCCCCGGTCGGTGCCGAGTTTCGCCGACTACTCGACGAGCTGCGCATCGGCACCGCAATGGAAGAGGCTCTGCAGCGCGCCGCAGATCGTGTCCGCGTCCCCGATTTTCGGTTCTTTGTGGTCAGCCTGTTGCTGCAGAGCCAGACAGGCGGCGGAATCGCTGAGACGCTGTCCAATCTCAGCACCATCATTCGCCAGCGCAAGGCGCTGCGTTTGAAGGCGCGTGCGCTGACGGCCGAAGCACAAGCATCGGCTGTGGTCGTGGCGGCCATGCCCTTGGTGGCCGGGGTGGGTCTTTTCCTGATCAACCGAGAGCTAATGCGTACATTGTTCATCGACCCTCGCGGCCGTTTCCTGCTGGGGCTTGCAGTTGTGAGTCTGGTGTCGGGAATCGTCTCAATGAAGGTTTTAATAAAGAGAAATCTCCGATAGCGCTGTCATCAGCTGATCGACATGCCGACTGAAGCCGTTCCGGGCCATATCACACTCCAAATCGCCGAAATGCGGTTTAGCGCACAAGATGTCTGCGTTCTTGTCCTAGCGCTTGCGGCGGCCTCGCTGTCGGCGCTCAATCTGTGGCGAATTGGGCAATCGGAGAACCGTCAAAAACGGCTTTTCGATGCGCTGCATCGAACCGCTTGGCAGCCACCGGATGCCTCGCTCCCGCCACGCGCGCCTTGGTATCAGCAGCTTGGAGCCCTGATCGCAGCGACCCGAATTGTCGGGACGGCGGAGCAGGAGAGGCTTCTGGGCGCGCTCGCCGCAGCCGGGGCTAAGGGGCATGGCCATCTCGCCGCGCTCGTCGCTGCCAAAGTATGCAGCGCAGCAGCATTTCTCCCATTGGGTTGGCTGGTACTGGAATGGCGCCAGTTCTTCGTCGGCGCGACTGGCATCAGATCAATGTTTCTGGCAGGTGCGGTGTTTCTGGGTTGGCGTTTTCCCGAGGTCGTCCTCTCCCGGCTCGCCGCGAGACGGCGCGCGCGTCTCGAGACCGGCATCCCTGACGCGCTCGATCTTCTTGTGATATGCGCCGAGGCGGGCCTTAGTCTGGATCACGCGATTGAGCAGGTCAGTCGCGTTCTCCGCTCCTCCAACCGAGAAGCGGCCGCCGAGTTCGCCGCCACAGCGGCGGAAATGCGTGTCTGCGTCGTCCGAGGAGAGGCGCTCGAAAACCTGGCCAGACGGGCGGGGATCGCGAGCCTGAGCGGCATTGTGGCTGCGCTCAACCAGTCCATCAAGTTCGGTACGCCGCTTGCCGGGTCGCTGCGGATGCTCGCTTCCGAGATGCGCGCCGAACGTCTGGCCCGCTTCGAAGAGCGAGGCGCCCGCCTCCCGGTGCTTCTGACATTGCCGCTAATGGCATTCATCCTGCCGTCCTTGCTGCTGGTTATTGGGACGCCGTTGGCCCTCCGGATCATTGACATGCTGGGAAGGAACGGATGACAGGAATTGTCGTTGACGCCATGCCGCCGCGGTTCGGCGCTATCGCGCGAATTTTTCGTGATACGCGCGGCGCCAGCGCAACAATCGTGGCTATTGCGCTTCCCGTCCTCATCGGTTTTGGCGCTCTCGGTGCGGAAACCGGGGTGTGGTTCACGCTCAAATTGCGCAACCAATCGGCCGCCGATGCCGCGGCGCTCGCCGCCGCCTACGAAGTCATCGCCGGCAGAACTAATGTCACTGCTGATCTGACGCCGGCGGCCAGCGAGGGAGCGGTACGGAACGGCTATAATGGCGGCACGCCGGCGGTAATTTACCCCTATAGCGATACGACCGTCAGCAATGGTGTCGGGGCTAATCTGCAGCAGACACTCGGCGCGGTGCTCGCATCTATGTTCCTGACGCAGGTGAGTGTAGCCACCAAGGCCGTCGCGGTTATCGAAGTACTCGACAATCCCTGTATTCTCGCACTCGCAGGGAGCGGTACGGCCCTCGAAATCCAGCCCGGCACTCACCTCGACATGCCGAACTGTTCCGCCGCGGCAAATTCGATCGGCGCTAGCGCCGTCGAGCTCAAGGACACCACCGGCTCGGTAACTGCGGCAACCCTGGTGACCGCAGGCGAAGTCTCGTTGCAGGGAAGTCCGATCGATCCAATGGCACCGCCGCCGGAGTTCCTTCTTGCATCGCCTGCGATGATCGGCGCACCAAGCGTCGCCGATCCGTACGCGAGCACCCTCACCCATGGCTTCTTAACGAGTCTGATGCCGACAGCTGGCGGCTGCGCGTCGAGCTCGACGGCGGGTCTGACTACCTATAGCGGCAACTGCGTGGTCGCCGCAACATCATTGACCACTGCGGGTATCAAGCTGACCGGCAACACGCAGATTGCTGGTTCCTGGACAGTTTTGACGGGCCAGACCGTGGATCTGGCGCCCGGGACGTACTGGGTCACCGGCAATCTGACTGTCCAGTCAAGCGGAGTGCTGAAGTGCTCAACCTGCGATAACGTGGCGGGCACCGGCGTCACCATTATTCTGACAACGCGGACCAATAAAGTCGGCGCGCTGTCAATCGCCTCCGGAGCGCTATTAAATCTCAATGCACCGAGTTCGGGGCACTTCGCGGGCCTCGCACTCATACAGGATTCCAACGGCATGCCGACCGGCACAAGCTACACCTCACACCATAGCAGTATTGGCGGCAGACAGGGTGCGACGCTTAACGGGCTTATCTACTTCCCGAACTCGTCTTTGACGTTCCACGGCAAGCCAAGTGCCAGCGGGCCAAGGTGCTTGGTGCTCGTGGTCGACTCGGTGAGCGTCAATTCTACCTCGAGCCTGGATACGGGAGGATGCGCCAGCGTAGGTCTCTTTGGTCTCCCGACCGTGAACATGGTAGCTCTTGCTGAGTGAACAGCGCCCATGAGGTGCAAAACCGATATCGGGAAAGAAACCCCGCCCGCCCGGCCGGCACACCCGACCAGCGCTGGCAGCGTAGCGGCCGAGTTCGCCCTGGTGGCGCCGCTCGTTATCCTGATAGCAGCCGGAACAGCCGATTTCGGCATGCTCGCGGCCAGATCCGCCGCACTGGTGGCAACGACCCGTATCGGCGCTGAATTTGCGAGAGCTCATCCGCTCGACACGAGCGGAATACAAAGCTCGATGCACAGCGCGATGAGTTTCGCGCCACCGTTGTCGTTTCCAGCGAGCTTTACCCACACGTGCGAATGTGATGACGGGACGCCGATCGCGTGCAGCGAATCGTGTGCCACACTCGGCCGCCCCAGCCCCAATCGCATGTTTATCAGCATCACGGCGAGTCAAGCTTTCACGCCGCTGGTACCTTGGCCGGCCGTGCCGGCGACCTTGACCTCGACGACGCAGGTGCGCGTGCAATGAGTGGACAAAGCCGGTCCTGGTACGCCGCCGACGACGGCGCTGCGGCCGTGGAAGCCGCACTCGTCATGACAGTGCTGTTATTATTGGTTACCGGCAGCATCGAGTTCGCACAAGCTCTGTGGACCAACAATACGATGCTGCTCGCAGTCGAGGAAGCGGGCCGCTACGCGATGGTCCACAGCCAGGGCCAATCCGCGACCTGCGCAGCCCAGACGCAAGCCTCGCATTGCCCTGCGCTGTCCGCGACCCCGATCGCCAATTGTGCTGCCTGGGCGGCCGAGCAGGTCTTGTCTGCTTACCAGGCCCCGAATATCGGTGTTTCCGTCAGTGAAGACACGACGTCAACCCCCGCTACGGTCACTATTTGTGCGAGTTATTCGTTCAATTTTCTCGCCCCCCAGCTTCTTCCGTACAATCTCCTCGATCTCAATGTTCGAGTGACCGTGCCGCTGCTTTGAGCGCCGCGGCTAACCCACATGGCCGGCAGACTACTCTACGGTGATCCTGTGTCCCGGAGCAGGCTTGATCTCGGGCGGCTGCCTCGTCGGTCGGCCGGCCGCGCCGAGCGGAACCGCGGATTTCTGCTTTGACCGAAACCTTTCTGATCACCCGCTGTGGTCTTTTTCGCGCCGCGAGCTTCTTCTCATAAGAGGCCTCGTCTCCTCGTTCCTGACCCTGGCCGGCGACGTGCTCGCGGTCTGGACTGTGAGGCCGCTCCTCGTCGACGAGTTCTTTTAGTTTCGGTGGATGCATAACGAGGAATCGGTCTTATTGGAAACATTTATCCGATACGCGTTGACGAAGAAAACCGTACGACTCATCCTCGGATTGTGTTGAAGGCCGAACGTTATTGCGAGACAGCGAGTTGCCGGGAAGTGGAATGGCTGGAGGTGATCCCGACTGGCGGGATGAACAAGATGTCCGCTATTCGCCTTCGCAACTCGGTGACCTTGAAGGGCTTCGCAAGCAGGGGGATTCCCAATACGTCCGACACGTCGAGAACGTCGGCGTGCCCCGACATCAGCAGTACCTTCAGGCGCTGTTGAAGAGCCCGAGCGCGATCTATGACGGCCACGCCATTCATTTCCGGCATCGCGTAATCGACGAGCAATAGGTCGAAAGGCAACTCGGTTTCGATGATCTCAAGTGCCGCCAGGGGAGTGTCGGCTTCAAATACTACGCAACCGTCTTCGCGCAGAACCGTCCCGACGAAACCCAGCACGTCCGGGTCGTCGTCGCAGACCAGAATTCTCATCTCCCCCAGCTCCATGATCGACCGGTCCGACTCGATGCCGACGGATTTGATCGGTTCCGCCTCCGCGGCCGGCAGCCATAAATCAACCCTGGTGCCTTTCCCCGGAGCGCTCGTGATATGAACCGATCCGCCTGACTGGGCTGCGAAGCCGTGCACAATTGATAATCCCAACCCAGATCCGCGCCCTACCTCCTTGGTGGTAAAGAAGGGCTCGAAAACGCGCTGCAAGGTCTTCCGGTTCATCCCGGTACCCGTGTCGGACACTGACACGACCACGTAGTTCGCGCAATGAAAGCTCTGGCGGCAACCAGCTGCTCGCAGCGCGCCGGTTTTCTGCCCCGATGAGCAAGGCGCCGCCACCGGGCATGGCGTCCCGCGCGTTCAGGGCAAGATTTCAAAATTGCGAGCTCGAGCTGGTTGGGGTCGGCACGTGCCGGCTGCAAATCGGGCTGCGAACGCACCACCAGCTGAATCTCGGGGCCAATCGTTTGCTTCAGAATCTCGGCGGCGCCGTCGATCAGACCCGGTATTTCGACCGACCGGGGCTCCAATTGCTGTCGACGTCCGAAGGCGAGCAGATGCCGGGTCAGCGCGGCGCCGCGTTCGGGCGGCGCGGAGTGCCGCCTGCACGAGGGCAGTGGTCCGCGGATCATCACTGACGCGGTGTTCCGCCATCTCGAGGCGGCCAATAATGGCGGTGAGCAAGTTGTTGAAATCGTGCGCAATACCGCCGGTCAGCTGCCCTACGGCTTCCATCTTGTGCGCCTGGCGCAACTGATCCTCCGATGCCCGCCGCTGCTCGATCTCTATCTCCAACCGCCCATTGGCAGCAGCGAGCAGGTCCGACTTCTCCATCAAATCCAGATTCAACTGAAGTCCGTTCGCGAAGCCGCGAGTGGCATTGTAAGCTGCAAGTGTGATCGCGGCGGCGAACACCACCATCATGTCACCGTGTACGGTCCACCCGTCCAGAAAGAGGCGGCCTGCCAGCGGCAGCGAGGCGGGGAACACGTAGGCAATAAAGGCCGGCAGATAGTTAGAGAACGCGACCAGCGAGGCGATGGACATACCGCCGATAACAAAGGCGACGAACGTCTGCTCGACAAGGTTGTCGGAAAGCAATAACGCACTGCCCGCGCCCCACAGCAATCCGGACAGTCCTGACCCTATCGTGGCCGAAATTGCCCATTTAGTGGTGGCTCGGAGCGACGTCAGGTGATGATGGTATCGGTACCATCCGACCGCGCGAGCCCCCGCAAGGCCGACGGCAAAGGTTAGAAAGGCCAGCCATAGAGTGTGCCCCAAATAAGATGCCAGCACGAACGAGACCAGGGCGGAATTGACCACGTCCACGATCAGGACCATGGGGAGGTGCTGGTAAAGAGCCCGTATCTGTGCCGCGTAGATCCCGTCCCGGATGGCAACTGGTTTCACATTGCCTCGCTTTGGCTCTGCAGCCGAAATTGGATAGCACTTGATTTCGGGAGACGAAGCAAAACTCCAGCCGTGTCTTTGGCTGTGCTGTCGGGTTGTTTGCTCCACCGCAATAATAATCGGGTCGTGTCATTCGCGCGTCAATCTCACGTCTGACATATGTCAAAAGGACTTGCCTTATTTTAAAGACTGCTCGTTCGTGCATCGGGTCACGCGTGGTTCCGTCAACAACGTAACGTCGTTCGATCAAATGGGCGAAAATCCGACCATTACGGAGGATCTTGCAACAATCGGTCGCAGACATACGTAATTTTGCCATAATTCACCGCTTAATGTTGCGCCTGGGCAAGGTGCTGCCGACTTCTGATAATCCGGGCCGAGCGCCGCGGCTAATCTCGATGGCGCAATCAAGATTCGGCGGTGATCGGGTTGCGGCTGGCAGAGCATCGCCTCGCGCTATCAGGCAGCGGATGCCCGAGGCGCTTTTAAGATCACAACGGCCGATACTTTAGAATAGGGCGATTGGAGCGTAGCGATGACATTGTCGATCAGCATTCTTGGATCGCTGTTGATTGAGAGTAACGAATGTCGGTTCGAAAGACTGCCAAAGAAGGCGCGGGCCCTGCTCGCTTTTCTCGCGGTTCAGGGCGGCCAGGCGGTCAGCCGCGAGCGGCTCGCGGATCTGCTGTGGCCGTACCAGGGTTCTGAGCAAGCGCGTCATAGCCTGCGCAACTGCCTGTTGGAGCTGCGCAGGGCACTGGGGCCCGCCGCCGGCGTCCACTTGGTCGGCGATTTTTCCAACTGTCGAATACAGCAGGTTGTCGTCGATCTCGATCGGTTTGAGCAGCTCGCCCGTTCGCAGCATCGGACTGACCTGCAGGCGGCTGCGGATTTGTATCGAGGCGAATTTCTCGCCGATTTCAACATCAGTTCCGAGCCGTTCCAGGAATGGCTGGGGACGGAGCGCAGCCGCACGCTCGGCATGATCTGCGAGGTTCTGCACCGCTTGAGCGCGCAACAGGACGCCGACGGCGAGCACGAGGCGGCCGTTCAGTCCGGGCGCCGCCTGGTGGCGCTTGATCCCCTTTCCGAGTTCGGACAGCGCACGCTGATGCGCGCCTATGCACGCGCCGGGAGGCGTGGCGAGGCGATACGGCAATACAAGAGCTGTGCGGAGACGTTGAAACGTGAGTTGGGGGTCACACCCGACGCCGAAACGCAGGCGCTCGCCAATCAAATCTCGCTGGGGAGCGGCGCCGGGACTGCGTGCAGTGTGCCCGATGCGCGGACCCTCGTCCGGCAAGATCCGCCTTCGGAGGCGCGCAGCGCGCCGCAGATGAACGTGCTCTCCACCACACCCTTGAAGCCGCTGTGGCCTTGCCTGTTGCCCAACGTGGCCGTGGCGGTAGCTCCGGTACGGAATTTGACCGGCGACGCCGCTCATCAGCATCTCACAGAAGCATTTGCCGACGACCTGGTCACCGATCTTCTCCGGTGCAGCCGCGGGCTCTCTCTCAAACCTCTGATGGACGAGCGAGTTGCTGCGAGAACGGCTCAGCGAGGGCACAATCCCGAGCGGGGCTACGATTACGCTGTCAGCGGCAGCGTTCAGTACACCAACGCGACGACGTTGCGGCTCAATATGAGGATTGCCGATGCGGCCACCGCGGAATTCCTGTGGGCGGGACGACATGAATTCCGCCCGGAAGACCTCGCTGCAGTCCAGACGAAAATAACACGGCGGATTTCACGAGAGCTTCAAGTCCTGATACTGCAGACGGCCAGCCGTCGCGCCTTTCCCGACTCTGGCATCGAGCATGGGGTTACCGAATGTCTGTCCCGGGCGGAGAGCGCGCTGCATGAAGGCATGCGCGCCGAGCTCTCGGCCGAGGCGCAGCGCTGGTTCCTGGCGGCGCTGGCGAGCGACCCGCGCAATGCCAAGGCGTTGATCGGCTTGGCTGTAACCTGCCAGCATCTAGTCAGCAACCCATGGTGGGGCAACCCGCGAGCCGTAGCGGCCGCTGCGGAGCTCGGGCGCGAGGCGGTGACGATAGCCTTGTCGCTCGCACCGGGGAATGCGGTAGCACATTGCGTGCAAGGGATGCTATCCTCCGCCGCCGGGCAGCTCGACGAAGCGGCATGCGCCTTCAAACAGGCTCTGAATGTTGATCAGGAGTTAGGCATCGCGCATGGCTTTGCTGGTTACAATGCCGCCTTTCTGGGTCGCGCGAACGAAACGCTGCCGGCGATCGAGCGAGCGATGCGGTTCGACCCCGCGGAGCGACGGCACGGTATCTGGCGGTTTTTCGGGGGATTTGCCGAACTGCTGCTCCGCCGCACCGAACAATCGATCGGGTTGCTCCAGCAATCCTTGGGGCGCAATCCCAGCCACGGCAGCGCACAGCTGTTCCTTACCGCCGCACTGTCATTGGCCGGACGCCGCCGCGAAGCCTCGGCGGCCGCAGGTGAATTCCGCGCGCAATATCCGGAGTATTGGAACAACGCCTTCGAGCAGCTCTGGGTATCACGTTCGAGTTGCGCCACATACCGCGCGCAGATCCAGCCGCTCTTCGAAGAAATCCGCGCCCTTGGCTTAGCCAATTGACCTCTTCTACCAATTCGCGGATGAAACGCACCAGGCGATATTGCTCGACATGGTTGCCGGCGAAGCCTGAACGAGGGTGACCCGACCTCGAACAGACCATACAATGTGCTCGCTCGAGCAATGACGCGAGAAGGGAGCCGAGATGGCGGAAACGAGCGTAACGAGCCTGGTCGAATATGCCTGCCGCGATCGGGTCGCGACCCTAACCCTCAACCGGCCGGAAAAGCTCAACGCCTTCAACGACGATCTAGTGCGTCACCTGGCTGACGCGTTGCGCCGCTTCGACCTCGATCCGGAGGCACAGGTCGCGGTCATCTGCGGGCGCGGCCGTGCCTTCTCCAGCGGCGCTGATGTGCATCAGCGCCAATTGCGTAGGCGCGAAGAGTTTTTGGAGCATGGCGGCCCGCAGGGCTGGGGCGCCAATTCCGGTGATCTGTTGACACGCTCGGTCAATTGGAAACCGGTCATCGCCGCGCCACACGGTTATGCGATGGGCCTGGCGCTCTGCATTGTGCTCGAATGCGACCTGATCGTCGCCGCAGCGGGCACCAAGTTTCAGGTGACCGAGACTTCGCGAGGCCTCGGCGGCGCCAAATATTGGGCGTTGCTGAATTTCCGCGGCGCCGCCGCCTTCGCGACCGAGGTCACTTTGACCGGCCGCTTCTTCACCGCCGAGGAAGCTTTCGCCGCTGGCATCGTCAACCGCGTCGCGCCCGAGGGCCACCACCTCGAAGTCGCCTACGAGCTCGCCGCCGAAGTCGCGAAGAACCCGCCGCTCTCGGTGCGCGCGACGGTGCGCACCCGCCGCTGGTATATGGACCAGCTCGAACGCGAAGTGACGATGCAGACCGCTCCCTTGAAGCTCTACCTCACCGAAGACTTCCACGAAGCCGCCCGCGCCTT
>Ga0182032_10000584_pt1 | contig 15125 bp, 9 predicted proteins | sample tim00Cox00000000_FD_125970 | JGI IMG/M metagenome (GOLD analysis project Ga0182032, IMG submission 125970) | Lab enrichment of tropical soil microbial communities from Luquillo Experimental Forest, Puerto Rico - timezero.00C.oxic.00.000.000 | ecosystem: Environmental > Terrestrial > Soil >... | reverse complement strand
GCCCAGAATCTGCGCCAGCTGCTCGCGGATGTTGCGCTCGAACGTCGCGAAAGGAGTGTTCAGCAACTCCGCTCTCCCCGCTTTGTTTTGCTCATGCTCCGGAAGGCCCGGGCGGCATGGAGTCCGGACCATATGCAGCAGGATCGGCTGATCCGGAGAAACGCTGCTGCGGTAGTCACCGATGTCTACCCTCGGGTTCAGACGCAGATACGAGTGATACCCTCCCGGCGCCGACACCGTGGAAACACGCAGCTTTGCAAATGATTGCCAGTTCCGGAGCGCAACGCTAGTGTAGACGAGCGGGGTTTTGACCAGGCTGTGTAGCGCGTTTTTCTGTCTGTCAGGCAGTTCCGGGCACAAAAAAGGGATCATCACGTTCCAGCACGCAAGAACGCATTGGTCGGCCCGCACCAGATAGGCCCTGCCGTCCTGCATGTAGGTGACCTGCACGCCTGATGGAGCGGATTCCGCACCGTAGTGCTGAACCCGCACCGCCGTACTGTTCAGCCGCAATCGCACCCGACTTCCCGGGGCGTCGAGCCGGTCGTACCGGACTCGTGCGGTGATGAGATCCTCAACGCTGCCACCGGGTACCGCCTTGGGGACCAGGTTTCGTACCAAAAGTCTCGCAATGGTCGCGTTGCCATCCGGAAAATGGAGTGTCTTTGAGCCTCCGGTATCCGCGAATCCCGCCGCGGAATAGCCCATGTGAGCAATCGAGCCCTTCTCCAGATTCAGACCCTTGAATCCGGGAAAATCCATCGCCCAGCAGTCAAGCGCTGACACGGCATCTATCCCGATGCCATACCAGCCGTGCGTTCGAGTCTGGTAGTAGGCAATTGTCAGCGGCTGCACTTTGACCATCTGCACCAGGAAGTCCCGGTAGCTCATTTTCGATAGAGCAGTCTTTTTTTGTGCAGATGTCAGACCAGGCAGGTAATCTTCGGAGCCCTCTTCCACCCGCTCGATGTCACCTCGCACACGCTCCGGCAGGGGACTGCCGGCGAGTACCTGCCTGATTGGCGAGCTGCCAACGCCCACCGCCAGGTAATCGCTGCCAAAGGTATCGCGATCCAGAAACACGCCAGCATTGAGTCCGAGGGTGTCATAGAAATCGGGATGCTCGACACGCCGGCTGAGACTCTCTACATTGATGCCAAGCTGCTCGATCAATCCGGCAGCGACCGCGCTATACGGCCGCGGACTCTCAATTTCCAGAGTGCCGCCATTCATCAAGTGCAGCTGTCCACGCAGGTGGAATTCGTTCCGCTTGGCGTGCCCTCCGAAATCGTCGTGGTTGTCCAGGATCAGAATTCGGGTCTGCTTACCGCGGCTTTCACGGTAGAAGTGCGCAGCAGACAGGCCGCTGATGCCTCCTCCTACCACAACAAGATCGAACTTCTGTTTGGTGTCAATTGGATCGCGCGGGTACGTTCCGTCGCGAACGGAGTGCGCAGCCGCGTAAGACCCTTCGTGACTACCCCGAAGGCCCGTCAGAGTCGGCGGATAGTACCCAGCCAGATTTTGCTTCTCCGGAAACTCCAGGCCGCTCTCAGCGGGCGACGCCCTCAGAGAGCCCGTTAGCGTGCTTGCGGCTGCAAATAGCGCGCCCTGCAGAAAATCGCGTCGCGGAATCGAGCGATCCTCCCCCAGACTTCCGTCCGCACGCTTCTCAGGCATTGACGAGCTCCGCCAGCTGAAGCGCCCCTTTTACCATACGGTACTCACGGCACCAATTACGTCCATATCAAGACCGTAAGCCAACCGCACCCGCTCCGTTCGTTCATCGGGATGCAGACTCACTTTCTCTGATGCGGCAATCAGAGCCGCGCAAATTGGCTATGACCTGAAGGTCGATGGCGTCACGGCGTTCTTTAGTTGGCCTTCCAAGGGCTCAACGGCGCAATACATGGCGGACGCAGCAGCCGTTGATGCGTCGGAGGAGTACCTTGGCGCACAGCATGGGTAATCGGGCGCTTCTGCGATCGTTACCCAGCTGCGCACCGATACTGCAATCAAGCCGATAGTTCACATCCTTGTCGGCCAGTCACGGCCGTATGCAGACCGCACCAGACCCCCATCAACGGTCTGTAACGGCGAGCCGAACAATCCCACCCCGAGCAACCGCCGAATCTGCATCCTCAGGCCAGCAGGCCCGTGACCTTGTCGACATAGGAGGAGGCGATCGTGCCCCGCGCGATCGCTCCGCTCAGTTCACCGGCGATCGTATAACCGAGCTCCCGGTAAGCCTCGACGGCCGGCTCGTGAAAGAACTGATCCGAGGTCGGGTCACTCGGAAACTCGGGGTGCTCGCGCCGGTAGGACTCGACGTCCGCCGGCATGGAGCGAGTGGGGACTGACTGCAGGTAGACCAGATAGCCATCGGAGAAGCCCGGCGAGCCGGGATCGGAGTTCGGGTAGCGGATACGGCCGATTGCGAAGCCGCTATCGGCCGGCTTGCCCGGCTCGTAGCGCAGCCGGTGAAGGCCGACTGCCGGATCATCAAACTCGATGAACACGGAGAAGTCTACCCGCACCTTCTGAATCACGTTGGCGAGATCGTCCATGGCGCAGTGGGGGTCGTAGCCCGCCGCGGAGACGACGATCAGCTTCGTGCGCCGACGCACCAGCTCGTAGATGCCGGTATTGTCGAAGTGACCACCGTCGGTGAGCTCGATGAAGGTCTCGCTCTCGCGCAGTCCCTGAGCGAAGAGTCCCTGCCGGGTGCCCGGCAGCCACAGGTTCGGCCGGTTGTGCCGGTTCGAGCGCTCATGGTTGGGATTGGGGAGCCAGTAGCCGAGGCGGACGGAGAAGAGCGACATCAGGAAGCCCACCAGGCGGTTTCGCGTGACGCCCTGTCCATTCGGCGCGGCATTGGGATTCACCGCGGCGCCTGAGATCGACATCGCCGTGGCCAGCGTCATCGAATTGTCGCCGAGCGTCCGGGTGTCCACCCAGCCGGTTGCATTACTGCCGCTGTAGAGCGGGGAGATGCAAAAGGAGTCCCCGCCGCGCGTGCGGAAGATATCCTGCGGGCTGTCGAGCAGCAGGACGTTGCAGTTGACCAGGTGCAGCGGCCGCTGGCATTCCTTGGTTGCCACGCAACTCGCCAGGTCGCCGCTACGGGCGATGCGTCCTCGGAGCGCCGCGATGGGGAAGACATCCGCCTGCGTGGCCAGCGCCCAGGTATTGTTGTTCAGCGCCGCAGCATCCGGCAGAAACGTCTCCATGAGACGGTCGCGGTACAGGCGCCCGACTCCAGCGTAGTTGACATTAACCAGGAATCCGAAGACGAGTGCCAGGCAAAGCGTCCCGAGCGACAGCTGCAGCTGATAATCACGCAGCTGCGGTGACGCGGCGGGCAGCCCCGAAAACACGTACGCGCTCAGCAGGAGCCCGTAGAGCACCAGCGCTGCCGTAACCGCGACCCTGATCTCGTTGAGCACCGACGGGCCGTCTTTCGAGCGGGCGCCACCCCGCCGGAACTGATACAGCGCGCCCACAAAGCCGAGCGCGGAAGTCGAGGTCGCCCATTTCCACAGATCGTGACCGTGGTCTTCGAGATAGTCAGCCACCGCGCGCACGCTCCACAGGATCAGTAACGCGAGCGCAAGACCCATCAGCAACCCGGAGATCTGCCGGAATCTGTTGCGGCTCTTGTAGAGCCAGGTCGGATTGAACTTCCAGGTACTGGCAACCCAGGTCATGGGTCCGTACGCCAGGGTTACGCCGACAACGAACAGCCCGCCCAGCACCGCACTGGCCGTGCCACTGTAGCGAAACACATCGAAATCCCGTGTCAGCAACCAGCGCAGGATTCCGAATATGCCGGTGACGGTGGCGAGGTAGACGAGAACGCTGTAAAGGCATACGCGCAGGATCGAGGTGGCGAGCGAGAGCAGGCCCACATGCGGTGGGTGGAGGTAATTGCCGTGCTGACGCAAATAGGCGAGCCAATTCCACTTAGTCCACGGCTGCTCTCGCTGAGGACTGTCGGCAGCCTCGCCGGCATTGCGGGCGCCGAGTGTCTTTGACCCGAACTGCTCGCGGAAGGCGGCGTAGCGGTCCCGTCCGGTCCTGGGCGGCGCGTCCAGATTGTTGGCCGCCTGGTGCGCCCACCAGGACACGGATGCGCCCAGATAACCCCCACCTGACACCGTCGACAGATAGTCGAAGCGGCACAAGAGATTTGAGTTCAGCAATCGCTGCAGCACGCCCAGGGCAAAAGACGCCGAACGAATGCCTCCGCCGGACAAAGCCAGGCCTGCTCCGGCGGGGATCTTGTGCGGCTCGTCGATACCCAGGAGCTCGCGCTCCCTCTTGTGTAGCAACTCGAAGTCTTTGTACGACGATCGCGGGGGCGCAGCAGCATCGGTTTTATCGGACATAGCGGCTTGCGGAGGCGAACTCAGGTGCGACGCGGGGATCGCCGCGCTGCGTTCTTTTTCCAGCGATGATCGGACCTGATTCGGGTCGGCCCGACCTGAACTCATTATTACATCACTTGCTCTGGCGATGTCTCTGGCTTTCTCTGAGGCGCGCCCCTGGCGCCCTTACTCTGCGCCTGTGGTTTCGGTTCTCCACTCAGGGGCCGGGAATTTACGGAGGCTGCCGACGCGTCGCCCTGCGTTGCCCTGACCGCAGCAGAGGACCCTGACTTGGCGGGCGGCGGGGTCGCATCCGGAATGACCGGTGCTGCCGCACCAGCCTTGTTCTGCGCCAGCTGTACCGGGCCCAACAGACACTGTGGGTGCCAGTCCAACTCGCTCTTAGAAATAACGCTCACCAGAGAATTCACTAATGTCTGGTCGCCGGCAATCGGCAGGTACAGGCCCACTACCCGCGCCGAAGTGAGCGTGTCCGGCGAATATAACAGCGCCTTGATCGACCCGACTGCTACGACTGCGTTCTGAGCAGTTGTGCTATTCAACTCACTCTGAATCGGCAGCGCTGCTGCTACCGATTTTCCGTTGATTCCCAAGGTCTGAACAACGAGTGTTCCGCGTACCAGTTTCGCATCTGCTTCAGCAGCAAGGACTCCAATTCCTGAGATATTCGCGTTGCCGCCAATAGCCTGGACGTTCGCAATGATTCTCAGCCCGACGCCGACATACACGGGAATATTTACTTCCAGCAGGTTCTGATTCTTGATCACCTCATCAGTCGGTCGGATGGTATAGATCGTGTACGACTCTGACCCCGGGACCAGATTTGGCGGCGGTGGAGCATACAGATCAACATATTGAGTGCTGTTGTTAGGGTCACCAGCGACTCTCATGGCTTTATTGATCCAGTACGTCACGTGCACCGTGTCGGCGTTTATGTAGTCGACTGTGATACGGTATGTCTTGTCCTGGGCAGCAATCTTCGACGCCCCGAAAGTAACTTGCCCTGACAGGTCTATCTGCTCGACCTGCGCTCGCACGGCGTTGTCCGGCAGAGCGTCGAGCACAACAGCGTGAGAGTCTGGCTGGGAACAGGTCGGACTATCGTACTTGGGAGTTACCGGAAACGGGTCAATGGGCACGTACGTGAATCCGGAGTTCTGTTCGCCCTCAGACCGGGGCTTGGTGATTTTCGACAAAGCGCTGCAGGCGACGAGAACAAGGCTGGCCACGGCGATCGCATGAATTCTGAATGGGCTCGTAGTCACGTGGGTTCCTCCCCTGATGCTTCTTTGAGCACGTCTCTTCGTCTGGGACCTGGCCACGCCCGAGGGCGCTGATGAACTCCGTGGCCGGTGTCACCATGCATTGGGTTCACCTCCGCTTTCGAGCGGCGCCACGTTTTTTGGGGTTCCCACGTGGATCTGTCGCGAGCGTGCCGTCGATCGCACCAGAAGCCAGGCTTTTTTCCGCCAAGTGGCCCTTCATCGAAGGATATTGCGCTGCGGATAATCCGGACCCGAGACTTGTCTACGCACATCGAGGACCGACGTGAGAGCCGCAAGCGCAAGATCGCGATCGCAGAATGGGCCACGAGTTGCCGCCGCGGGCGCCGCCCTATGTCTAATCTGGGCTCTCGCGGCGCAGTCTGGCAGTACGCAGCCCGCCCTCGGGCGCGATGGACAGCATGACTTCGATTTCGGCGAAGGCACCTGGCATACCCACATCACCCGGACACCCGACCCGTTCAACCAACCCAATGTCACGATGACGATCGAGGGCACAGTCAGCAGCCGCAAGGTGTGGGGTGGCCGGGCCTGGCTCGAAGAGATCGAGGCAGACGGCGCGAAAGGCCACTGGGAGGCCATGACGCTCTTTCTGTACAACCCGCAGGCACACCAGTGGAGCATGAACTTTCTCAACAGCCAGATCGGCACGCTGGGGGCGCCGCTGATCGGCGCCTTCGACCGGGAGGGACACGGCCAGCTCATTTCGGGCGACACGTTCAAGGACAGGGCGATTCTGGTTCGGGGTGTCTGGACCAAGATCAGCGCCGATGTGCACGACTACGAGGAGGACTACTCGGATGACGGCGGCAAGAGCTGGCGAACCGCGTTTGTCGGACACAAGACGCGCATTCCGGCCGGCGCGGTCAAGCCGGTGCCGGTCACCTCCAACGATTTCGACTTCGACATCGGCACCTTCAAATCACACTCCTCCCGCCTTCTCAAGCCATTGACCGGATCGAGTCAATGGGTCGAGACGGACGGCACGACGGTGGTCAGCAGGGTCTGGGGCGGGAGAGCCAACCTGGCCGAGGTTCACATAGAGCCGCCGCTAGGCCCGATCGATTTTCTGGCGTTACGCTGGTATAGCCCAACTGCGCGGCAGTGGTTTCTCACCTTCGCCAACGCGGCCGACGGCACGGTCGGAGTGCCGTTGGCCGGAGTCTTCAAGGACGGCCGGATTGATCTGTACGATGCGGAGCCGATGGACGGCAAACAGGTCGTGATTCACTTCGCGATCTGGCCGACCCCCAGGGATGGCGGGGCCTCCGAGCAGGCCTTTTCTGCCGACGGTGGTAAGACCTGGGAAGTGAACTACAAGACCCGGTACACCCGCATCTCAGGCAACTAAACAACCGACCAGAGGCAGCGTATTGATTCCGCGTGAGCGCCCCTAAAGGCTCTGGGCCAGCGTAATGGGGCCCATCGTGACCGAGAGCGGAGTGCCGGGGTCGACTGGCGTGGCGGTATGCAACGACACCACGACGAGACCCGGCGAGTTGATGAGATGGCGGGTCGAAACGATGAACGATCCCGGGTTGTCCGGTGGATACAGACTGAATCCGCCTAACTGAACTCTGGACCCACCATCGGCGACGAACACGACGTCGAAAATCAGTCCAACGCGCTTTGGATTGTTGACCTGCGCGACGCTAAGGCGCACGTAATCGAACGCGGCGGGATTGTCATTGTCAATGCGCTGAGAAAGATGCGGATGCGCGAGATCGAGCACTCGCGAGTCCGTCTCCCCCGCGCTTTGCGCCGCAAGTGTCTCGGCCAAAGTCGCGCTCCCGAGAACGGCCCACACTCCCAGGAGCCAGAGCGCTCCAATGAATTGCCGGCGAGCCGTGCCTATGATTGCACCGTTCTCACGATGATCGGTGTTGTGATTATATCGACGGCCGTCATTTCTATCTCGGTGTCCTCGCGCTCGAAACTGCCTTTGAAGGGCACCGCGACGAGCTGAATCGATAGCTCGGTATCACGAAGCGCCTGGCCCTGCTGCAATCTCTGCAGCGCTGCGCTCAAGCTCACAAGAAACTTGGGCTGGTGATGCGTAGACGCCCCAGCAGACTCGCCTTGAATCGATGTGCCAAAAAAGGCGAAGCTTCCGGCGTAATGCGCATCGCTCATGGGCGTGTTCCGATTGGCATCGGGGAGATTGATGAACACTCGCACCGCGAAGTCGCTCGTGGGAGGCAGCCTCGCATACTGAACGCTGACAAATACATGTTCGCGCTTCAGCTCCGCGCCCAATATCCTGGCTATCCCCTCGCTTCCCTGTGGCGCTCGCAACGATACCGGTTTGCCGATGCGCACGATCGTGCGATCAACGAGATGTAATCGATTGGAGATCACCAGCCTGATATCAGCCCCCTTACGCACCCGGGTCTCGACGATCTGCAATTCCTTCTTACTCGGGGGCGCCTTCGCGGCGAAACTGCCGATGGGGCTGCTCTCGTATTGATAGCTCAGGAAAGGCATGAGCGTGCTTGCAAAGGCGGAATTACTCGCGGCATTCCCGTCCGCGTCGATGTAGTGGCTGTTGATCACATCACCCCACGCCGGGTCGTTAGTGTTGTCGTTTCCAAGCTCGACATTCCATTTATACCAGGAGTAATCGACCATGCAGTGGTGAGCCCAGAAGAGCGGATCGGATGCCGAACCGCCGCCACCGAACAGATCGCCGCCGCCGATGTATCCGTGGACCGTGTTGTGGGGCGTACCTTCCAGCTGGGAAGAGAAGGTGTAAAAGTTCGAATCTCCGAAGATGGGGTCGAGCGCCGCACCTGTCGTCGCGCCCGACGGGTCGCCAGACATGCTGGTATTGCTTCGCGCAGTGAACAGGGTGCTCGCAGTGTCCAGAAACGGTGCGGGAACATCCGGGTTCTGATTCCAGTTCCAGTATGGCAAGCCGAAGTGCTTCTCTCCGGTCAGTTTCTGACAGATCCGTTCGAAGTTGAGAAGGTAGCCGCGATGCCAGTCAAAGAAGTGATCATTGCCGTGTTGACACCAGATGAATCCCGCGAGTGCGGTCCCGTGGATGGCAGCGATTGAGTTCCAGTTTCGCGCATCACCCGGTGAAAGGCCCTTCATGGCCTTTACCGCCTCGATATAGATCGCGAGATCGTGATTCACGGCGTGCGAGCCCGAGCCGATCCAGCGTCGAGTCGGGCGGTGTTCGATCTCTTCCAGCAAATGCTCGCATCCGCCGAGGGTTGCGAGCACCAGGCACGTACTGACCGCTCCGACACCCCGTAGAAAAATTCGACGATTGAGATCCGTCAGGGCGTTGAGGTCTTTCGTGATCGGCTGCGCCTCTTTCATGACAGATGATTCCTTCTGCTGAATCACAGACGAGTTCTTTTTGAAGGGAATGACCTGGAAGGATCGAGGCTCGCGTCGACCGGCGCAGTGTATTCCTTACTCTTATCTATCTGTCGTCGCAGACCTGCCTGTCTCAGTCGCGCTTACCCATCGGCCTGCGGAGAGGCCGCGGCAATGAGGGCCTTCCGCTGGGCAGCACTCAGAAACACCGCAGCCGCGCCCCCTCCTCAACTCATCTGACAGCGCCCTCAGCCTCCAGGCCGCCGGATTCCCGAGATAGCCGAGCTCGCTCGCCGGGTTGAGGGCGGCCATGACCGATCGAGCATGGCGCTTCACCGTTCTCGGCTGGCGCCCCTCGATGAGCCGTTATCAGTTCAATCACGGAAGGCAGCCCCCGGCAGACCTTGCGAAAACCTGAGCAAGGGCGCAGCATGCAAAAAAGGCTTGGGCGCCTGGAAGTCGCGAATCGAGCCGTAGGCGTCGCGTGCAGAGAGCCTAGGGACGGAGAGCTTGCCAGGGAATCGATCCTCTTGCCTTTGTCTGGCAATCATGGTCTCGCTCCTTCAGTTCGAAGCTAAATCGAACTCAACTAGAGGCGCAATGCGCATGCGTCCGTCTCCACTTGGCGCCTGGAGCCATTCTCAAACAGCGGCTTCATGGCGACGCCACCTCGTGCACGCCTTTGGGAATGTGAGGAAACCTAGAGCGCTGCACGGGCCAACCGACCACGCGGGTATCTGTCCCAATAGCGCATCGAATCTCAGTTCGCTCTGGAAACAGGAGCGATTCTCGAACACCCCCGGTGATGTCGCATCGCGGTGTCGCCGCTGTGGCTCGAATAGACAAGTCCATGCGTGCCTGCACCGGGGACGATTCCCGGTTCGGCGTTTCGGGCATCAAGCCGGCCCCGGAACACAAACGCGTCGGTCGCACATTAGGTACTTGTGCAGCGCTCAGTGCGCTTTCAACCGATTCGGTGAGATAAGCGAACTCGCGGACACAGTAAATGTTTGGACCAGCGGTCGCGCTGTCTGGGCCGACCGTTTCCGCAAATAGATTGCAAACGGCAGGCCGCTGAATTTTTTGCGTGCCTGAGAAAAACAGAGAGTTGGAAGGGGCAGTACGAGAATCCAGGCACCGCTTGTAGCGTTCGCGCAGGCGCCAACCCCAAAGCTGTAGGCACCACAACAACGACAGCGCATACAGGTACTCCGCGATCCAGGCCCATTTATTGTTGGAGCGGCACGTCTTGGCGGATGCAGGCGATAACTCAGATCAGGGAGTCCCCACCAGGAGACGCCCAACTCTGTGGCAAGTCGTCACGATCTGTGTCGGCGTCGCAATCCTCAGCGCCATCCTCTACTACAGCTCAGCCACCGCGCGAGAAATTGCATTCAAGGATGAGCGCGCCTTCCGCGTCCTCGATGAAGTCGCCACACAGATCCGTAACCTGGAGAACAGTCGTGCCACCCTCCTGAGATCCATGCCGACGATTCTCGCGCAGGTGGCGCCCTTGTGCACTGATGACGGATCAGGCGAACCTCGCGCCTCGCAGGATTTCCCCGAGTGGGCGGCGAAGATTCTTTATTCGATATACCTCGCCCGCCTCGATTTACCCGACGCAAGGCTCTGTAGTTCCCCAACTGAGAAAGCTGGCGACGTGTCCGCGCCGTCGAGGCTTGCCAAAGTAGTCATTGCGACCTGCGCCCACTCCGGCGGAGAAGTCGCCCTCAGCGTCAGCATACCGGACAATCGCCTCATATCCATCTTGTGCCAAGACAAAGAGAGGATCGTTGCCCAAGAGTCTCTCGAGAAAGCAACCGCCCAATTTGTCAGCCAGGATTTCTTCGATGAAGCCCTGCTGGCACTCTCGGACGGAACGGTAGTTGGCGAGTTCCCCGTCCACGATCCTGCATCCCGTGACAACGCAGTCAAGCTCCACAGTGTGATCGCCGATCGTCTGAATATTCTCAACGCGAAGGCCCTTTTTGAGCCGGCCGATGCCTCCACGGTAGCGAGCGCCTCCGCGATAGGCAGCACCGCCGCCGCAGGAAGCCCGCCTGGCCAGACCTCGCTCCCATCCAATGCGTCGCGGCGCGGACCAACGCAGGGGCTTCAACCCGTCGCCTTCGAAACAAAGATCGGCGACGAGTCCTACCACATATACGTTCTACCGTTCCGTCAGGCATACCGCCTGCAACTCGCGGAAAACATTGACGAGGCAGACACGAACAAGGCGCCTAACTACCTTTACGTCGTGGGTGTTCATCGCATCACCGTGGCCGACGAGATCATCCACGCCCTTTGGCCGTTCGGCCTCTGGGTAATCACACTGCTGATCGGTCTGAACCTGGTCGCCTGGCCTCTACTCAGTCTGGCATTCGGGCCTGCTGAAGAATCGATCTCGGCGCGTAAGGCGGTTGCGTGTGCGCTCGGCGTTCTTGTCCTTCCAGCCATACTCACGGTCGCCGCGATGTCCCTCTGGAGCATGTTCGAGCTTGAAAGCTGGATTCGCGTTAAAGCTAATGCGTACGCTCAAGAACTCACGCGGCAACTACAACGAGACATCCACGACGGAGCTAAGATTCTCACAAGCTTTCGAAAGGCCTACAAGCCGTTCGTCCCCGTGCAGCCGTACACGGAGCGTTGCCAGCGGGACTTCAGGGCGGAACTCTCAAAGGTTTTTCCCTCCTGCGACAGCGCCATTGCCGATGCGCATGGCCCCCTGATCGGCTTTCACGAAGAGGGCGGACCGCGCTTCGCCTGTCTTCCCGGCGAAGATAGCAAGCATGGGTCTTCTTGTTCTGTGCGTCTGGGCGGCCAGAGCGCCCCGCACTGGTCCCAAATCCGCAACATTCTCGCTCTTGACATCAACGGTAAGCAGTTCGGCCCGGTGTTCACGGTGTTCAAATCCGGACAAGTCAAGCCGGGCCTCGACGCCTCGGATCGCGAATATTTTCAGGCTCTCAAACACGGCCAGGCACGGATCGCGGAAGACGCGGAGGATCCCATTGCGTTCGTCGCGCAGCGTCTCTTTAACCGTGGCGACGCATCGAAGGCGCTACAGATTGCCGTTCCCTTGTGTGATTCAAGCCAGGCTTCCGACGCCTCGAATTTCTGCGGACTGATTACGGGCGATCTGCGAATGCATAGCCTCATCGCCGCAATTGACCCACCGCTCTTGAAGTTCGCCGTCATCGACACGTCTACCGGCACGGTACTGTTTCATTCGAACGACCGACGTGGGCTGGCGGAGAACTTCTTCCGGGAATCGGGACGAGACCCTTCGCTGCTAGCGGCCATCAACTCTGAGCGTACCGAGGAGTTCAGTGGCCGCTATCTTGGCGATCCCCATCATTTCTTCTACGTACCCGTAAAAGACGTTCCATGGGGCGTCATTGTTTTCTACTCCGATAAGGAACTTGGCGATCTGCCCTTCCGTGCGGGAACGGCGGCATTAGCAACTTACGGGGGCCTGTTTCTCGGCGTGATGATCGTTTTGTTATTCGCACGCTGGCTGGTGCAATTGTTTCGACCCGACTTCCCCAGTCTGCTCGACCTTGCAAAGCGACTTTGGCCCCGACTTCCGTTACGCGACTGGCATCGCGACATCAGCCGACTCCGTCCGTCGCTCTGGGCCGTCTATATCCTGCTTGTCGCAACGCTCTTCGGTCTGCCGTCAGTCACTGCTATTTCACTCGCGCTCGTCGCGATGGTTGTGGCCGCTCTTTCCGGTCGCATATTCAGGCCATCATCCGAGCGGAAGTCGCAACGAACTGCCGCCCAGCAACACACCGAGTGCGTAGCCATCCTCCTGACCGCGATATCTGTCGTGCCGGCCTACGGCCTGTTCGGCGTGTTTCATCGTCTGCAGCTCGACGCCCTCATTCGTGACGGTCTCGTTCAAGCCGCGTTTCAGACGCAGAAGCGCTATGACCTCATCCAGCAGGATCTGCGCCGCTGGATTCCGCCCAATGGTCAGGAGTGGGTCAAGGGCGCGAGACAGTTTCCTGACCCATGGAGGCTTGTACTTGAACCTGATATGGGCATGTCCGACTCGAATCAAGCCGTTCCAAGCGACCTTTCGATCAAGTCGACATGTCCCGATACCGAAGACAGCGCACTCGGGCCGCAAACCAGAGACTTAGCCGGTCCAAGCGATTTCTCAAGCAAATCGAAGTGCCTTGATCCCGAAGACAAGGCGCTCGGGCCGGAAGACATAAACATGCTCGAGCATCTGGTGTGGCTGGCAACTGTCGGTTCCGCTGATCAACGGCGTCGCATTGCACTGCTGGACGAGCAGAAGAAGCAACATGTTCCGCGAACAGACATCCGTTGCGGCGTCGACAAGCGGACCAGTATGGAGAGCTGCGTAGTGCGCATGGCCGACGGGACGTACATGACTCTGCAGACTCCCGCCGCGCAATCAGGCCTGCTAATTCAGCAAGACCGCGAATGGACCGCGGGACGCGTGCTTGGCATCGTCGCTGCACTGATAGGCGTAGCGCTCGGAACCTCCTGTATCGCGAGTCTGCTCACGAAGCGTCTTTTCGGCCTCTCAGCATGCTACGCGTCGCGCCAGGACACCGACCCCACCGCGTGCCCCTATAACACTAAGAATTTCAAACAGGAATGGAAGAAGCTCGCGCGTCCAGAGCGGCTCGTTCTTTATCAGATCGCCTCTGGGCATTTGGCAAATCCTCGTAACGAGGTGGTGGTTGACCGTCTCTTTGCTGAGGGTCTCATCCATCTCGCCCCCTGGCCCGCACTCAGGTGGCCTGAGTTGGAGCAACTGATACTCCGCTCCGAGACTGCCCGAGAATTCGCACAGTGGCAAAAGGACGCCGCCAAGGGCGTATGGAAGACCATCCGCGTGCCCCTCTTCATTTTCCTCATGGTGCTGATCGCCTGGCTCAGTTGGGCAGCCGGAGGCTCCATGAAGGCGATCTCCGCAATTTTACTTGCAGCAGTGGCTTTACTCAGTCAGCTCACTCAACTCTTTAACTTTGCCCGCACCGGCGTTCCGCCCCCGACAAAGGGCGCGGGCTGAGAGGTTTCCTGTGAGCGAGCGACAGCCGGCGACCCGCCCTGGAGCGGCCAATGAAGTGTGGTCAGCGGACTTCGTCTTCGACCGTATCGCAACTTCCTCCAGGGCCGCTTGCGCCCTTGCGAGGGCGCGCGAAGTCATACTGATGCCGGTAATATCGGGGACCGTAGTTTCTCCGGTTCAGATGTCCAATAAGAAAGACTGCTGCGGTTACCGATCGGCGCCGGCACTGAGATCCGGCATCTCGTGGGCCTCAGTGCCGTGCCTGCCGATAGCGACGATGATCAGGGCATAAGGGCCCCCTTCGCCCGCGACGAACACCGGTCCCACCGGATTCCCATCGGGACCGAGGCGCGCCCCGTCAACTCCGAGGTCTGCGTTGGTGAGATAGGGGGCGTAGAACATCAGGTGCGGCGGGAACGGTGTAACGATGCCCTTCTGGTTGGGCACCCGGTTTTGAGTTGACAGCATATAGTCGACACCCGGCTGGCTCGGCGGCTTCAGGACGCCCTTGGCCAGGGCAGCCGAGATGACCTGCTGGATCTCTTCGCGGCTCTTACCTTCAGCGCGCAGCTCCGCGACCTTCAATATGCGCGGCAGCCAGGTGCGCGTGCCCTCGGCACCCATGCAACGCGGCTCCTGGGCGGCCGGAACAGTGTGTTGTACGAGCGCCGTGAAGCCGTTCTGGCTGTCGCGCACCTTCACGTAGCCGGACTGGCCGAGGACGTAGACGGCGGCGCCTTTTGCGACCGCGGGCGGGCAAGCGCTCAGGGCCAGCGCAACCTCAGCCTTCTGTGTGTCAGTCTGAACAGCGGTCGGGTTCGCCTGCGCCCAGACTGGCAGGGCGACGGGAAATTGGACAATGAACGCCGTGAGGCATCCGAGAAGCGCGCCGATGTTGGGTCGCAATCGAATCGCTGCCGGGTACGAACGTTTTCATGCTTGGCTCCTCGCTAAGTCGTGTCCCTAGACGTTCGAGCGAGAGAAGTCCGGACATCGGATTTCTGCGGGCTGCCTGGCTGCGGGAACGACTGCGACGGAGTTCGACTACCGGTCGCGCTCGGTTGACGGGGCAAGACG
>Ga0182032_10000575_pt1 | contig 15170 bp, 13 predicted proteins | sample tim00Cox00000000_FD_125970 | JGI IMG/M metagenome (GOLD analysis project Ga0182032, IMG submission 125970) | Lab enrichment of tropical soil microbial communities from Luquillo Experimental Forest, Puerto Rico - timezero.00C.oxic.00.000.000 | ecosystem: Environmental > Terrestrial > Soil >... | reverse complement strand
GCAAAGATATCTGTCGATTCGGCGACAATGATGAACAAGGGTCTCGAACTGATTGAGGCGCATCACCTGTTTCAGCTGCCGGTGGAGCGCGTCGAAATCGTCGTCCACCCGCAATCGATCGTCCACGGTGCCGTGGTTTATCGGGACGGCTCGGTGTTGGCGCAGCTCGGTTCACCCGACATGCGGACGCCGATCGCCTATGCACTTGCATGGCCGGATCGTATCGAAACACCAGCAAAGCGGCTCGATTTGGCGGCGATTGGCCGTCTCACCTTCGAGCTGCCGGATGAGCATCGTTTCCCAGCGCTGCGCGTCGCTAGAGAGGCTTTGCTTCGCGGCGGCGGATGTCCAACTGTCTTGAATGCTGCAAACGAGACAGCGGTCCATGCCTTTCTCGAACAGCGTATCGGGTTTCTCGATATTGTTGAGACGGTGGAGCGGACGCTTGAGGCGATCCCAGAGGGCGAGCTTGAATCGCTCGATGACGTCTACAATTTCGACAGAACGGCGCGTGAGTTTGCCGCCGGACTGTCGGGTCCGCGCAAGTCGCTTCGCGGCACCGCTTAGACGGAATTGGCAATGATCGAGTATCTTAACCACGGGTTGACCTATATCGTCCCGTTCCTGATTATCCTCACCGTGCTCGTCTTCGTTCATGAGTTCGGCCACTTTCTAATTGCGCGGTGGAACGGGGTTCGAGTTGAAGTTTTCTCGATCGGCTTTGGTCCCGAGGTCTTCGGCTGGTGGGATCGCGCCGGAACGCGTTGGAAATTCAGCACCATCCCGCTCGGCGGATACGTGAAAATGTTCGGCGACAGCGATGCCAGCTCCGGGCTGCCTGTTCCGGGACTCGCACGGCTCGCCCCAGCGGAGCGTGAGGTTTCCTTTCATTACAAACGGTTGGGTCAGCGCGCGGCCATTGTGGCCGCCGGACCGGCCGCGAATTTTTTGTTTGCGGTTGCGGTGTTGGCGATCCTGTTCACGACTTACGGGCAGCCGTTTACTCCAGCTGAGGTCGGTCAGGTTCAGCCGGGAAGTGCTGCGGAGCAGGGTGGCATCCAGCCGGGTGACGTTATCCGCAGTCTTGACGGGAGTACTGTACACCGTTTCGAGGACGTCCAGCAGATTGTGCGGCTCAATCCGGGCGTGCCGATGAGCATTGTCGTCAGCCGGGACGGACAAGAGCAGACACTTCGAGTCACCCCTAGCCAGACAGAGCTAACCGACCGATTTGGCAATCATTACCAAATCGGCCTACTCGGCATAGCTCGAAGTGGGATGGAATATGTCAAACGCGACCCGGCCACAGCGATAATCCAGGCCGGGGCCGAAACGTGGAATCTGTCGGTTTCGACCCTAAAGGCGATCTGGCAGATAATCATCGGTACGCGCGCTACAGACGAGCTTGGGGGTCCGTTGCGTATCGCGCAAATGTCGGGAGAGGTCGCTCAGGGCGGAGTTGTTGCGGTGCTTTGGTTTATGGCGGTGCTGTCGATAAACCTAGGCCTTATTAACCTCTTTCCGGTTCCGGTGCTTGACGGAGGGCATCTGCTGTTTTATGCGGCCGAGGCGCTTCGCGGTAAACCGCTCGGTCAGCGGGCGCAGGAGTATGGCTTTCGTATCGGATTGGCCTTAGTACTCACACTGATGGTCTTCGCCACTTGGAATGATCTCGTTCATCTGCGGATCGTGGAGTTTGTCAAGGGGCTGGTAAGCTGACGCGGTTGTGACCCCGGGGGGCCGGTTTCGAATGGGGTGGGGGCGTTTTGCATTGGTTCCGTTTGACTTCCGTATCGCGGGCGGTCGTTGCCACGCTGCTTTTGGTCGCGACGGTCCCGCCTCAGCTGGCAACCGGCCAAACGGCAGTTTCTAACCCCTCTCCCGCCCAGATGGGCGGTGGGATCGTCGCCGATATTCGGATCGAAGGCGCGCAACGGATCGAGCCCGAGACCATTCGCTCGTATTTACTGATCCAGCCCGGTGATGCATGGGATGATGAGTTGGTCGACAAGTCGCTGAAAGCCCTGTTCGCGACCGGGCTTTTTGCCGATGTTAATTTGCGGCGAGTTGGCAACACTTTGGTCATCGGGGTTGTCGAGAACCCGATCATCAATCGCATCGCCTTCGAGGGAAACAACAAAATTAGCGAGAAGGATCTCAGTGCCGAGATCCAATTGCGTCCGCGCGTTGTGTATACGCGGACCCGAGTGCAAAACGATGTCAATCGCATTCTCGATCTCTATCGTCGGCACGGCCGGTTTGGGGCGACCGTCGAGCCCAAAGTAATTCAGCTCTCGGAAAACCGGGTCGATCTCGTTTTCGAGATTAATGAGGGCGAATATACCGGCGTACGCAGCATCAATTTCGTCGGTAACCATCAATATAGCGACGGAAAATTGCGCGGAATAATTCAGACAAAAGAAAGCCGATGGTATAGGTTCCTTACCAGCGACGACAGCTACGATCCGGACAGACTAACCTATGACCGCGAGTTATTACGTCGCTTTTATCTTACCGAGGGATATGCGGATTTTAGGGTAGTTTCGGCGGTGGCAGAACTGACCCCCGATCGGGACGGCTTCATTATTACATATACTCTTGACGAGGGCGAACGGTACCGGTTCGGCAAGATCGGCGTCGATATCAAGCTCAAAGACTTGCCGCCTGAGGAGGTATTGCCCCTTTTGACGGTTCATACCGGTGACTGGTACGATGCCGAGGCTGTCGAAAAGTCCATCTCGGTGCTGACCGATGCGCTCGGTAATCGAGGTTACGCCTTTGTCGAAGTGAAACCGAATATAACCCGAAACCGCGAAGATCATACTGTCGACATCACCTTCGATGTTCAGGAGGGACCGCAGGTCTACGTCGAACGAATCGATATTGTCGGCAACGTGCGGACACTGGATAAGGTAATACGGCGCGAGTTTCAGCTAGTCGAGGGCGATGCCTTTAACACGACCAAGATGCAGCGCTCGCAGACGCGCATCAAAAATCTCGGCTTTTTCAAGAAGGTGGAGGTAACCAACAGTGCGGGCTCGGCGCCCGATAAAACTGTCGTGACGGCCGAAGTCGAGGAGCAGTCCACCGGTGAGCTGTCGCTGGGTCTCGGATTTTCGACGACTGACGGTCCGCTGATCGATGTCAACGTTCGCGAGCGAAATTTTCTTGGCCGCGGTCAAGACTTGCGCATCGGCACCGTGGTTTCCTTCCGATCGCAACAGGTCGACCTTAGCTTTACGGAGCCGTATTTCCTCGACCGAAATATTGCTGCGGGCTTTGATCTCTTCGAAATCAAGACCAGTCCGACGGAAAACTTCTTCTCTGGCGTAACCCCGCCTTATCAGCAGTTTTCCTACGGTGGAGCCTTGCGCACCGGTTATCAAATAACCGACAGTCTACGCCAGACACTTAAATACACGGCGCGCTCCGACGACATTACAAACATTCAGTCCAACACATCATTGTTCATCGCACTTCAAGCCGGACAACATACGACGTCCGAAATTGGCCAGGTATTACTCTACGACCACCGAGATGATCGGCTTGACCCGACAGGCGGCTATTTCGCCTCAGTGGGCAACGACTTTGCAGGCATCGGTTTTGGCGTGGATTACGTGCGCAACAAAGTGAACGCCGGCTATTATTATTCGGTCGCACCCAATTGGGTATTAGGCCTCTCCGCAGAGGCCGGCTACATCTTTGGCTGGAACGGCCAGCAAGTACTCCTCCAGGATCGGTTCTTCGTCGGTGGCGATAATTTGCGCGGTTTTCAGAGCGCTGGTATCGGGCCGCGAGACACGACAAGCGGCGACGCGCTTGGCGGTCAAAAATACTATCTCGGATCGGTGACATTGGGTGTGCCGCTCGGTCTGCCAAAGGAGTTGGGGCTGAGCGGTCGTGTGTTTACCGATTTCGGAACCCTTTATCACCTGGAACCGACAACCCTAACCCTGACCCCGGCACAGTCCGCTGCGGCGGGAGGTCAGACAGAACTCGTCGCCCAACAATCGCCCGCAATTCGGGCGAGCGTCGGGTTTGGCGTTTCATGGAAATCCCCGGTCGGTCCGATCCGCCTCGATATAGCGTATCCTCTCAGGAAGGAATCATTCGACAAGACCCAGTTCTTCCGGGTTAGTTTCGGCACGAGGTTTTGATGTTGTTATGGTATGTCCGGCTTGGAGTGCTTCCTCTGGCCATTCAATGCGGCCTCCCCGGCAGTGCCGTGGCTCAAGCGCCACCGACGCCCGCGCCGCCGACTCCAGCACAGGCGCCCTCGCCACCAACCCCGGCACAGGCGCCCTCGCCACCGACCGCACCCCCTGGGCTGCCGTCGACGCTAACGGTCCTGGTGGTCGATGTGCAGGCCCTGTTACAAAACTCGAAGGCAGCAAAGATGGTACGCGGCCAAATCGAGCAGAAGCGGAACGAGTACACCAAAGAGATCTCTCACCAAGAGGAGACACTGCGGGCAGAGCGGGACGCCTTGCAGCGGCAGCAGGCATCACTGTCCCCCGACGCCTTGAACCAAAAGGGACGTGAATTCCAACAGAAGGTCAACGATCTCGAGCGTAATGTCCAAGGCAAACGCCAGGCCCTTGAGAAGTCTAACGGCGATGCGCTCTCAAAGATTCAGGAGGAAATGCTGAAAATCATCGCCGATATCGCGAAGCAGCGGAAAGCCAATCTCGTCTTCCAGCGCACCGACTTGGTGCTCTTTGACCAATCTTTTGATGTCACGGACGAGGTCCTTCAGAAGCTCGACGAACAGATGCCGGCGCTTACCGTGGATTTTGTGACACCGACCCCTCCTCCTGCCCCCAACGCTCCTGCGACACAACCTGCCGCGACGAGTGCAGCCCCCAAACCGAAGAAGAAATAGGGCAGGGCGATGCGACACAACTGAACCGGAATGGCTGATCCGCGATTTTTCAAGCGAGCAGGGCCTTTTACGCTCGACGCGCTTTGCCTCTTGAGCGGAGCGACGTTATTGGATCGAGAGCGGGGCGGACGGCTTTACCGCGACGTGGCGCCGCTCCAAACCGCCGGTCCGGAAGATGTCAGTTTTCTCGAGAACCGCAGATACATCGAGGCATTCGTCCGCTCGGGCGCCGGAGCGGTTTTTGTAGACGAAAGCCTCGTCGATCGGGCGCCTCCCAGGATGGCGTTGCTGGTGAGCAAGGAACCGTACAAGGCATACGCTCTGGTTGCCCGGGCGTTTTACCCCGGCGTCGGGGTCATCGCGAGTAAAGCGCCTTCGGCGATCATCGATCCCAAGGCTGAAGTGCCCGATGATTGCGAAATCGGTCCCAATGTTGTGATCGAGCGCGACGCGCGTGTCGGTCGACGCTGTAGCATCGGTGCCAATACGGTGATTGCTGCGGGAGTCGAGATGGGCGACGATTGCCGGATCGGTCCAAATGTGACGTTGAGCCATTGCCTGATCGGGTCCCGCGTTGTGTTGCATCCCGGCGTTCGCATCGGTCAGGACGGATTTGGCTTTGCGGTCGATCCGAAGGCGCCAATAAAGGTTCCGCAACTGGGGCGGGTGCTCATCGGCGATGATGTCGACATTGGCGCGAACACGACAATCGACCGTGGATCCGGCCACGATACAGTCATCGGCGCAGGTTCCATGATTGATAATCTGGTGCAGATCGGGCACAACGTAGTTCTTGGTCGCTGTTGTATTCTCGCCGGCCAAGTCGGCATTTCTGGGAGCACCAAGCTCGATGACTTTGTCATGGTCGGGGGACAAGGTGGCCTCGCCGGCCATTTGCACATTGGGACCGGGGCACGGATCGCTGCAAAGAGCGGGTTGATGCGGGATGTCCCAGCCGGAGAGACCGTATGCGGCAGCCCAGCCGTGCCGCTGACCGAGTTCATGAGACAGACTGCAGTGCTGCAACGTCTCGCAAAAAAACAGAACCAGCGATGATCGATCCGGCTTGTGCAGTGGATCAGGGCATTCAGATCGACATTCAGCGGATCATGGAAATGATCCCGCACCGTCACCCATTTCTGATGATCGACAAAGTCGTCGACGCGGTCGCGAACCAGCGGGCGACCGGTATCAAGCACGTCTCGATCAACGAAAATTACTTCCAAGGCCATTTCCCGGCGCGGCCGATAATGCCCGGCGTGCTGATCATCGAGGCCATGGCGCAAACGGCGGCCGTCCTCGTCGTCTACACATTAGGTCGAGAATCGGAGGGTAAGCTCGTCTATTTTATGAGCGTCGACAGCGCGCGCTTTCGCCGTCCGGTCTTCCCCGGCAACCGTCTCGACGTCTACGTCACCAAGCAGCGGCATCGCGGCAATGTCTGGAGGTTCGAAGGCCAGGCCAAAGTTGGAGACGACGTGATGGCCGAGGCCGTGTTCGCCGCGATGATCCTCGACGATTAGACGAGCGATCCATGCCCCAGATCCACCCCACGGCCATCGTAGCGCCGGGGGCAGCGCTCGCCGACAATGTCATTGTCGGGCCCTACTGCACTATCGGCGAGAATGTGGTGCTCGCCGCCGGAGTCTCGGTCCGCTCGCACGCCGTGGTCGATGGCCGGACAACGGTTGGCGAGGACACGCGCATCTTTCCTTTCGCATCGATCGGTCTCGAACCGCAGGACCTCAAATACCGCGGTGAGGCGTCCGAACTCGTTATCGGGCGGAACAACAGGATCCGCGAATATGTGACAATGAACCCAGGGACGGTCGGAGGCGGGATGGTCACCCGCGTTGGCGACAACTGTCTGTTCATGGTGGGGGCGCATGTCGCCCATGACTGCCAAATCGGCAATGATGTGATCATGGCCAACAACGCGACCCTCGGGGGACACGTCATAGTCGACGACTATGCCATACTCGGTGGGCTTTCCGCCGTCCACCAATATGTCCGAATCGGTAAGCACGCCATGATCGGCGGCATGTCCGGCGTCGAGCGGGACGTCATCCCTTATGGTCAGGTGATGGGCGATCGGGCGCGGCTTTGTGGCCTGAACATCATAGGCATGCAGCGCCGCGGTTTCAGCCGAGAGGACATTCAAGGGCTGCGCAACGCTTATCATTTCCTGTTCTCCTCGGACGGGACGTTGAGCGATCGCGTCAACGAAACCGCCGAGCGCTTCACCGGCATCGGACCGGTTGACGACATCATCGATTTCATACGCGCCGACTCGAGCCGAGCCATTTGCCAGCCAAAAGGATCGAATGACGGGTAGGCTAGGGATCGTGGCCGGAGCCGGGGAGTTGCCACGGCGGCTCGTCGAATCCTGCCGCGCCTCTGGACGCGATGTGTTTGTCCTCGCCCTCGAAGGGGCCGCGGAGGCGGAGACTGTACGCGACGTGCCACATGCCTGGTGTCGGATCGGGGCCGCCGCGAACGGACTTGCCTTGTTGCGCGAAAACAACGTGAGCGAGCTGGTATTGGCGGGCGGCATCCGCCGACCGTCGCTCGTTGCGTTGCGGCCCGACTGGCGCGCCGCCAAGCTGTTTGCCCGCGTCGGTTATCGGGCGCTCGGCGATGACGGCCTCTTATCGGCGGTCGTCGCCGAGCTCGAGCAGGAAGGGTTTCGGGTGATCGGTCCCGATCAGCTGCTGGTCGGCGCACTGGCGGCCAAGGGCCCGCTCGGAAGTATCTGTCCCGATGAGCAATCGAACGCCGACATTGAGCGCGGACTGCGCATCGCCCGGGCACTGGGAGCTCTCGATGTTGGTCAAGCCGTCATCGTGCAACAGGGTCTGGTGCTCGGCGTCGAGGCGATCGAAGGGACGGATGAACTGATCCGTCGCTGCGCTCTGCTCCGTCGTGAAGGCACGGGAGGCGTGCTCGTCAAGGTCGAGAAACCGGGCCAAGAGCGCCGCGCCGACCGGCCGACAATCGGGCCGCGTACTGTTCTGTTGGCCGCCGAGACCGGGTTACGGGGGATCGCCATCGAGGCCAATGGCACCATCGTGCTCGATCGCCACGAAGTCGTTCGGGCTGCGGACGGGGCAGGGCTGTTTGTGATCGGCGTCAGCCGATCGTGACCACGGAAGAAACAATCTCCATTTTTTTGATTACAGGAGAGCCATCCGGGGATGCACTCGGTGCAGCGTTGATCGCGGCGCTGAGGAAACGCATTGGCAGAAGGCTCCGGATCGCCGGAATCGGCGGGGAGCGCATGCGGCATCAGGGTCTGCTGAGCCTTGTGCCGCTTGAGGAGCTGGCGATTATGGGTGTAGCCGAGGTTCTGCCCCGGGCTCCGGTCATATTTCGCCGCGTTCGTGAGACGGTCGCGGCGATCCGTACTCTCCGTCCCGATGCTGTCGTAACGATCGACAGCTCAGGGTTCAGCTGGCGGGTCGCGCATGGGCTGCGGCGCCGCGGTGAGACTTTGCTCCTAATTCATTATGTCGCGCCGATGGTTTGGGCATGGCGGGCAAGTCGAGCCCAGCGGATGGCGCGTTGGTACGATCATTTGATGACGTTGCTGCCCTTCGAGCCACCCTATTTCGAGCGGGTGGGGCTGTCCTGCCGCTTTGTCGGACATCCCGTTCTCGAAAGTGGTGCTGACCGCGGCAGCGGCGGCAAGTTTCGAGCGGCTCATGGACTGGCTGCGGATGATTTGCTGATCACGGTGTTGCCGGGTAGCCGGGACGGCGAAGTGCGCCGCCTGCTGCCGATTTTCGGTGCGGCCCTGGATCACCTGCAGCGCGCGATCGGCCCGTTTCGCGTTGTGGTACCCACGGTTGCGACGGTCGCGGCGATGGTCGCCGAGGCTGTCGTGGCTTGGCCGGGACGGCCGATCGTAGTGCAGCGACCCGAAGAGAAATATGACGCCTTCGCGGCCAGCCGTGTTGCATTGGCGGCTTCGGGATCGGTCGCGCTCGAATTGGCGTTGGCCAAGCTGCCAATGGCGGTCGGATACCGACTGAACCCGCTAACAGAGATGTTGCTCGCTCGCGTCCTCAAAGTGCGGCAGGTTAACCTTGTGAACCTTCTGCTTGGAAGGCCCTTGGTCCGCGAGTTACTGGGATGGGATTGCACGCCCCCGAAGCTCGCCGCCTCCCTCGCCGAGCTCATTCGCGACGAGCAGGTTCGCTCAGCGCATCGGGAGGGGTATGATGAGGCCGTACGACACCTCGACGGGGGCGAAGTTTCGCCGAGTTTGCGGGCGGCGGATCAGATACTCGAGCTCGTTGCCGCACGCCGATGTGGCGGCTCAAATTCCACAGCGCGGAGGAGTGTAAAATGACGACGACGGATGTGGCGGATACCTCCAAACCGGTGCTCGACGCTGACAAGTCCCGACTGTTGCACACGATGATCCGGGTACGGGATCTCGATGCCTCGCTAAATTTCTACAGCAATCTGCTCGGCATGAAGGTCCTGCGCAAACGCGATTACCCAACGGGAAAATTTACACTCGCTTTTGTTGGGTATGGCGACGAGACCGGCAATACTGTGATCGAGCTGACCCACAATTGGGACCAAGCCGAGCCTTACAATTTGGGTAGCGCCTTTGGCCACCTCGCGATTGGCGTGCCGGACGTTTACAAGGCCTGCGAGCGTCTCGCCGCGGCGGGTGTCAAAATCCCGCGACCAGCCGGCCCGATGGCGCATGGCGGCTCGGTGATTGCCTTCATCGAAGATCCCGACGGCTATCGGATCGAGCTCATCGAGCATTCATAGCTCGTTACTGCCCCCTCCCCGTGTGCCGGCCGGGGAGGGGAGGACTTGTCGAGCGGGATGATGGGTGCCGGGGGGTGGTGCTCAGCCCCGCTTCTCTACCGGTACGTAATGACGCTGGACCGATCCAGTGAAGAGTTGGCGCGGCCGGCCGATCTTCATGTCAGGGTCTTCGATCATCTCGGTCCACTGTGCGACCCAGCCGACTGTCCGCGCGATTGCGAACAGAACAGTGAACATCGAGGTTGGGAACCCCATCGCTCGCAGAATGATGCCTGAATAAAAGTCGACATTCGGGTAAAGCTTACGCTTTATAAAGTATTCATCGTTGAGTGCAATTTTCTCGAGCTCCATGGCTAAGTCGAGTAGCGGTTCGTCTTTGATGCCCAACACATCGAGCACTTCATGGCAGCTCTCGCGAAGAACATGGGCGCGGGGATCATAATTCTTGTAAACGCGATGGCCAAAACCGAACAGTAATTCGTGGTCGTTCTTGTCTTTGACATGGTCGAGAAATTCTTTGATCTTGGACTTGTCCCCGATCCGCGCCAGCATCTTCAGGACGGCCTCATTGGCCCCGCCATGCGCGGGACCCCAGAGCGAGGCGATCCCTGCCGCGATACAGGCGAACGGGTTGGCACCGCTCGATCCGGCGTTGCGCACCGTAGCCGTCGAGGCGTTCTGCTCGTGGTCGGCATGCAAGATAAAGATGCGGTCCATTGCCTTCGCCAGGATTGGATCCACCTTGTATTCCTCGCACGGAACAGCCCAGGCCATGTGGAGGAAGTTCTCGGCGTAGCTCAGCGAGTTCTGAGGATAAATGAAGGGCTGCCCGAGCGAATATTTGAACGCCATTGCGGCGATCGTCGGCATCTTGGCGATAAGCCGGTACGACGCGACCATCCGCTGATACGGATCGTGAATATCAGTGGAATCGTGATAAAAAGCTGAAAGGGCGCCAACGACACCGCACAAGACCGCCATCGGGTGCGCGTCGCGGCGGAAGCCGCGAAAGAAAGTAGTGAGCTGTTCGTGCACCATCGTGTGATGGGTGATGTCGTAGATAAACTTCTCCTTCTCTTTCGCGGTCGGCAATTCCCCATACAAGAGTAGGTAAGACACTTCCATAAAATCGCTGTTGTCCGCGAGCTCCTGGATCGGGTAGCCGCGATACATCAACACCCCTTCGTCGCCGTCGATATAGGTGATGCTCGACCGGCATGCCGCCGTGGCCATAAACCCGGGATCGTAGGTGAAGTGCCCCGTCTGCGCATAGAGCTTGCGGATGTCGATGACCCGTGGACCGATCGTCCCACCGAGCACAGGAAGCTCCACCGACTTCCCGGTCTCATTGTCGGTAAGCGTCATCGTGCCGGTCGTCATGTTATTGCCGTCCATCGATCCACCTCTATCGCTGAGCCTTTTGGGCGAGTTACCGGATTTCGTCGAAAAATAAGCCGGTAAAGCGCGATTAGCAAACAAGAGCGTCATTCGCTGACGCCCGCGCGGCGACGTCGGCAATTCGCCCAAGCGTTTCCTCACGCCCCAAGATCTCCATCACGACGAAGATCCCGGGTGATGCGACCGATCCGGTCAATGCGGCGCGCATAGGCTGTGCCACCGATCCGAGCTTTATGCCGCGTCCCTCGGCAAAGGTGCGGATTACTTCCTCAAGGCGCTCCGGCTGCCACTCAGCGCTACTTAGAGGGTGGAGCAATTCGCGCAATAGCCGGCGCGATTCTGGGGTCAGCAGTTTTGCCGCCCTCTCATCGGGCCGGATGGGCCGCGGGGCTACCACAAAAGAGGCATTGCTAGCGAGCTCGACCACAGCCTTTGGTCGCAACTTCAGCTCCGGCATAGCCTTCAGCAGACGTCCACGCTCGATCTCGGAAATAGGACGGCCAAGGACCTTTTCGAGCCTTTCGGTGACCATCGCTACGAGCCGGTCGTCATCGGCGGCTCTGATGTAGTGGCCGTTCAAATTATCGAGCTTGGCAAAATCGAAACGCGCCGGGGCGCGGCCGACGGCGTCGATATCAAACCATTCGATCGCCTGCTCGGTCGAAATGATTTCGTCGTCGCCGTGGCTCCAACCGAGCCGCAGCAGGTAATTGCGCAATGCTTCCGGAAGGTAGCCGAGTTCGCGGTAAGCATCGACGCCGAGGGCACCGTGGCGCTTCGACAGTTTTGCGCCGTCGGGACCGTGGATCAGGGGCACATGGGCGAATTCAGGGATCGCCCAGTCCAGTGCGTCATAGATTTGTTTTTGTCTGAACGCATTGTTGAGGTGGTCGTCCCCCCGGATGACGTGGGTGATCTCCATGTCGTGGTCGTCGACCACCACCGAGAAATTGTAGGTCGGAGTGCCGTCCCCGCGCAGGATGATCAGGTCATCGAGCTCGCTATTGGCGACTGTGACCTCACCTTGAACCTGGTCCCGAATTGTCGTCGCGCCCTGCTGCGGCGCCTTCAACCGGATCGCCGGTGGTACGCCGGGCGGAGCCTCGGACGCGTCGCGGTCGCGCCATGTCCCATCGTAGCGCACCGAGCGCTTTTCGGAGCGCGCCTTTTCGCGCATCGCTTCGAGCTCGGTCGGTGTGCAGTAGCAATAATAGGCCCGGCCCGCCGCGAGCAACTGCCGCGCAACCTCAGCGTGGCGCGTAGCGCGGGAGGATTGGTAAACGATTTCGTCGTCCCACGAGAGGCCGAGCCAATCGAGCCCGTCGATGATGGCAGCCACTGCCTCCGGTGTGGATCGGATGCGGTCGGTGTCTTCGATGCGCAGCCGAAATGTGCCGCCGTGATGCCGCGCGAAGAGCCAGTTGAAGAGCGCCGTACGGGCGCCGCCGATATGAAGAAACCCGGTCGGGGAGGGTGCGAAACGGACGACGACGCTCATTTTAGCCTAACCGATGCATCGGGGTCGCGGTTCATTTAAAGCGCACCCGAAGAACGCACAGCGTTGATCCGATGATCCTTCCTTCACGAGGATGGGGAGAGGGGGCTGGCGATATCAACTCTCGGACAGCTTGTGGTTCTGAAACATCTCGCGCAGACGTGTCTTCATGATCTTGCCGGTCGCGGTGTAGGGCATCTCGTCGACCACCACGACGTCATCAGGGAGCATCCAACGCGGGAAACGTGCGGCGAGAAATGTAATGAGATCATCCCGCTTAGGATGGCACTGCGGTCGTGGCGTCACAACCAATAATGGCCGTTCCGCCCAACGGGGGTGAGGGATTGCAATCACTGCCGCTTGGGCGACATCGGGATGCGCGATCGCGGCATTTTCAAGGTCGATCGAACTAATCCATTCCCCGCCCGATTTGATGATGTCCTTTCGCCGGTCCATAATTTGCATATAACCGTCAGGGTCGATCGTCGCAACGTCGCCGGTGTGAAACCAACCATCGCTCTCGACAGCCGCGACGCTCGCCTCGGCATCTTCGAAATAGCCGCTAATGATCCACGGGCCGCGCACCAACAACTCGCCCATCGAGTTGCCGTCATGCGGTTGGGCTCGTCCCAAATCGTCGACCACCTTCATCTCGACTCCGAACACCGGTCGGCCCTGCTTCGATTTGACGGACATCTGCTCGCCAGCATCTAGACCGAGATGCCCGCCCTTTAGCGCGGCGGTCGTGCCGAGCGGGCTCATCTCGGTCATTCCCCAGGCATGCAACATCGCAATCCCGCGACGTTCGAGGGCTTCGATCAAGGACGGCGGCACCGCCGATCCGCCACAAACCAGCCGACGTAATGTCGAGCAACGCGCCTCCGTAGCAGAGAGGTGAGCCTCAAAGCTAAGCCAGACCGTCGGTACCCCGAGGCTCATCGTCACCCCCTCGGCCTCGAACAGCTCGCAGAGGCTCGGGCCGTCGAGCTGCGCTCCGGGCAGGACCAGCTTTGCCCCGTTCATTGGCGCCGCATAAGCGGTGCCCCAACCGTTGGCATGAAACAGTGGCACCACTGGGCACACCGTGTCGCGGGCGGAAAACCCAATAGCGTCGGGGAGGGAGGCGCCAAAGGCGTGCAGCACTGTCGAACGATGGCTGTACAGGGCGCCCTTTGGCTTGCCCGTAGTTCCCGAGGTGTAGCAGAGCGCGGCAGCGGTCCGCTCGTCGAACTCCGGCCACTCGAAATCCTCGCTTTCTTCGGCGATCAGCCTCTCATAAACAGGTAATTTCGCGAAGCTGGCCGAAGGTTCGGCGCCTTCCCCAGTCATCAGCACGATGCGGCAGTCCAGTGGCAGATGGGGCAGCAGCCGTTCGATCAGCGGGATGAAACTCGTATCGACAAATAACAGCCGGTCAGCGGCGTGATTGATGATGTAGGTGATCTGGTCATCGAACAGTCTGGGGTTGATCGTATGGCAGATCGCACCGACGCCGGAGATGGCGTAGTATAGTTCGAAGTGGCGAAAGGTATTCCAGGCGAGGGTCGCGACCCGGTCACCGGGTCTGATTCCAAGCCCGACTAACGTCCGGGCCAGCTGCTTGATGCGGCGCTCCGCAGCACCATAGGTGTAGCGGTGGATCGGGCCCTCGACGGTTCGCGAGACGATTTCTGTATCGCGATGGTAGATCGCCGCGTGCTTGATAATCGCGGAGACGAGGAGCGGCCGCTCCGACATTAACCCTTGCATCGCTTCCTCCCGTGCCAGGGCGAAATTAGAGCCGCTGCTCTACCGGGTTACAAGGGAATCAGCAGACTTTCTCGTTCCTCCCTAAGCAGGTTGAGAGGTTCGATTGTCAGAAGCGCCGCATCAACGCGACGAGACGACCCTGCACCTTGACGCGGTCGGGCCCAAAGATGCGCGTCTCATAGGCCTTGTTGGCAGGTTCGAGCGCGATCGAAGCGCCCCGGCGACGCAACCGCTTCAAGGTGACCTCCTCATCATCTACCAGGGCAACGACGACGCTGCCGTTTTCCGCCGTATCGCAGCGCTGGATGATCACCGTGTCGCCATCGAGAATCCCGGCTTCGACCATGCTGTCGCCGGCTACTTCGAGCGCGTAATGCTCGCCGCCGCGACCGATCAAGCTCCCCGGTACCCCAACCGTGGTGCTGTGGTCACGCAATGCCTCGATCGGCGTGCCGGCGGCGATCCGACCATAAAGCGGGAGATCGACCGCCTCGACGTCCTGAGCGACCGGCGTACCGGGCAGCGAGCCCCGAAAACCGCCTCGTATCACAGTGGGTGAGAAACGGCTTCGTTCGGCCGCCGGCGGCACCGCGCTCTCTTCTGGCAATTTGACGACCTCGACCGCGCGCGCCCGATGCGGCAGCCGCCTGATAAAGCCACGCTCTTCGAGCCCGCTCACCAGGCGATGAATTCCCGATTTGGATTTGAGATTGAGGGCGTCTTTCATCTCATCGAAGGACGGTGATACACCGGTCGCGGTCAGCCGTTGGTTTATGAACAGCAATAACTCGCGCTGCTTTCTCGTCAGCATGCCATCCCCTTCCGCATCGCAGAACGAACCCTAAACATCATACGTTG
>Ga0182032_10000571_pt1 | contig 15189 bp, 10 predicted proteins | sample tim00Cox00000000_FD_125970 | JGI IMG/M metagenome (GOLD analysis project Ga0182032, IMG submission 125970) | Lab enrichment of tropical soil microbial communities from Luquillo Experimental Forest, Puerto Rico - timezero.00C.oxic.00.000.000 | ecosystem: Environmental > Terrestrial > Soil >... | reverse complement strand
GTGTTGTCTACGGTCGAGATGGTTCGTTCCATGTCGACAACAATGGTCACTTGGTAAACGCCGGTGGTTCGATGGTCATGGGTTTTTCGGCGCCGGCCAGCGGTACCGGCGGATCCACCTCGGGGGCATTGCAACCGATCCAGATCGACCAGGCTAATATTGCACCGGTTGCCACCAGTACGCTGACCTTGGGAATAAATCTGCCTGCGAGTGACGGACCGATCAATACGACAACCAATCCGTTCAGCATCTCTAATCCCAAGAGCTACAACGAGAGCACGACGACAACGGTATATGACAGTTTGGGCACGAGCCGGACGCTCACGACATTTTTCACGCAGGCGAGCGGATCGGGGACTCCGGACCAGTGGCAAACGCATTACGAGTTGACCGATTCGAGCGGCACGTTTGTGGCCTCTGGAGCGGGGCCGACCTTGACCTTCAACAGCAGCGGCCAGCTGGTCTCGGGCAACGGTACGATTTCAGTCAATAACCTGCCCAATGGCGCCGCCAACCTCAGCATCGCCGAAAGCTTTACCGGGTCGAGCCTATCTGGCCTGCCGTTTGGTGTTAATTCCGTAGCCAACAACGGTAGCGGAGGTGGTGAGCTGACGGGAGTCCAGATAGCCAATAACGGCGTTGTCTCGGGGCAATATTCCGATGGCGCGACGCGCGTATTCGGTACGATCGCATTGGCGAATTTCACCGATCCGCAAGGATTGGCTCCCATGACCGGCAATGTCTGGGCGGCCACTGCGGCCTCGGGCTTGCCGGCAACTGGTGCGCCGGGCACCGCCGCTCTCGGTCAACTGGAATCAGGTGCGCTCGAAGGGTCGAATGTCGATCTGTCCACTCAGCTCGTCAACCTGATCGTCGCCCAGCAGGCCTACCAGGCGAACGTACAGAGCATCAATATCGAGCAGCAGAACTTCCAGCGCCTGCTGACAATCCAATAAGACCTGAGGTCATCGGGCTACGAGGTGGGCCGGTACAACGATGAGCCAGCAACTATTCTACCTTGCGATGGCCGGATTGGGCGCCACAATTGATCGCGTAACGGCAGCGACCAACAATCTCGCCAATCGCGGCACGACCGCCTACAAGGCTCAGCAGCCGGTATTCCGCGCGCTGCCCCTTTACGGTCAAGGTCTACCCGACCGCGTAATTGTCGACGCGCAAGAGGACAGCGCCGATTTTCGCGCAGGATCGCTCGAAAACACCGGCCGCAATCTCGACTTGGCGATCAAGGGCGACGGCTGGATCGTCGTGCGCGCCGGCGACGGCAGCCTCGGCCTGACGCGAAACGGGGCATTAGCGATCTCATCGACCGGACTCGTCGAAACCCAAGACGGCCACCCGGTGATGGGCCGGGGCTTTGCCCCGATTGTATTGCCACCGCTTCAGACAGTCACGATCGGGGAAGACGGAACCGTTTCTGGCACGCTAATCGGCCAGACACCCGATCAGATAGCGACCGTCAATCGGATCATGCTCGTAAACCCGCCGACTTCCTCCTTGCGACGCCGACCTGACGGGCTGTTTCAGGACGCCACTGGAGCGCCGCAGCCTGACGCCGCTGTCCGGCTACAAGTCGGGGCATTGGAGGGGAGCAACGCCGACACCGTCGCGATGATGATGAGCATGATCGAGAATACCCGCATGTTCCAGACCCAAACGGAACTCATGCGAATTGTGTTGAACGCCGGACAGGGGCAAGGCACGCCCCTTTCGCTGTCATGAGCGCTGAACCAACCGTGCCGACGAGGATCCCACAATGATGCAGTCGTTGGCCGTCGTTCGCACGGGCCTTGAAGCCGAACAAGCCAAGATGGACGTCATCTCCAACAATTTGGCGAACGTCAATACGACCGGGTTTAAGAGAATGCGGCCGGTCTTTTCGGACTTGCTGTACCAGGATCCGACGCAAGCGGGTGGATTTACCTCGCAGGCGACGAACTATCCTTCGGGTCTGCAGCAAGGCACCGGCGCCAATGTCGTCGCGACCGAACCAATGGTCACACAGGGGAGCCTGGAGCAGACCGGAAATGCTCTCGATATTGCGATCAACGGGCAGGGATATTTTCAGATCCTGTTACCGTCGGGTCAGATTGCCTATACCCGTGACGGCAGCTTTCAGATCAGTGCGCAGGGGCAGGTCGTTGATGCCAAGGGCTATCAGCTGCAGCCGCCGATTACTATTCCGCGTAACGCGCAAAGCATCACGATTGGGAACGACGGTACCGTCAGCGTTCAGATCCAGCGTCAGGCCCAGCCGTCGCAGGTCGGTCTGATCCAGCTCGCAAATTTTATCAATCCAGCAGGTCTGCAGAGCATGGGCGATAATCTGGCATTGCAGACGCAAGCCTCTGGCGCACCAATAACCGGGCAACCCTCGCAGAACGGTTTGGGTACTGTGGCGCAGGGCTATCTCGAAGGCTCGAACGTGTCGGTGGTCGACGAAATGATCGATATGATCGCGACGCAACGTGCCTATGAGCTCAATACGCAGGCGGCGAAAAATGTCGATCAGATGCTTGGCTATCTGACGCAAGTGGCACAGTGACGCTCCGGCGAGCCTCTCCCGCTGCAGTATTGCTGGCGCTCGGCAGTGGTCTTGCCGGGTGCCAGCACGCGCCGTCCGCGAAGGACGATTTGGTGGCGAGCCTGCAGCGGCTCCCGGGAGACGAGGGAACTGGATTACCGACCACGAATGGCGCGATCTATCAAGGTTATCCGCAAGGCGGCGCTGGGCTCTCACTCTTTCGCGACCACCGTCCTTGGCAGGTCGGCGATATCGTCACAGTGCAGATCACGCAAGCTGCGACCGCCACCAAGAATGTGAGCCAAAACATTGGCCGCAACGACAGCATCGCAAGCAATCTCAACGCGTTATTTGGCTTGAATCCGCGGAATATTTCCCACGCCAACCTGAACTACAACAGCGCCAATAGCCTGCAAGGCAGTGGTGCCACCGCGCAAAGCGACAGCTTTATCGCTACCATGTCCACAATGGTGCGGCGCATCAGGCCCAATGGCGATCTGGTCGTCGCCGGAGAGGAAAAAGTGCAGCTCGTCGGCGGCAACGAATACATCCGCATCGCCGGCGTGGTGCGGCCCGAGGACATCCTATCTACCAACATCGTACAGTCGCAGCAGATGGCCGAGGCGCATATCGAGTTCAGCGGTGACGGTCAGACGTATCTGGCGCCGCAGATGGGCTTTCTGCAGCGCCTCTTCCTGACGGTGAGCACGTTATGGCCGGGCGATTGGTTCAAATAGCGGCTCTCGTTGGCGCGGTCTGCGCTACGGCGGTTTCACCGGCCTTGGCCGAACGGCTCAAGGATCTCGTCCAGGTCGAAGGGGCGCGTGAAAATCAATTGATCGGTTACGGTCTCGTCGCCGGGCTCCCTGGAACGGGCGATCAGACCACTCAGGTGCCCTATAGCGTGCAGTCGCTTCGGATCATGCTGAGGCAACTTGGTTTAACCGTCGATCCGAATGCCTTTCTCCAGCCGACAGCGGTGGCGGCGGTCATGGTCACCGCTGAGCTGCCGACTTTTATGCAAATAGGCCAGAAACTCGACGTGACGGTATCGACGCTCGGTAACGCCAAGAGTCTGCGTGGCGGCGTGTTGCTGATGACGGAACTGAGGGGCGCAGACGGCCAAGTTTACGCTCTTGCTCAAGGTTCGCTGCTGGTCAGCGGCTTCGAAGCCAACGGTCAGGCGGCGTCAACGACCGTTAATATTCCGACAGTTGCGCACATCCCAAGGGGTGCGACTGTAGAGAAAATGCCGAAAGCGAGCTTTGCCGCCGACGACACGATTTTGCTCGACCTGGACGATCGATCCTTCGCGAATGCGGCGCACATCGCCGATGCGATTAATGCACGCCTAGGGCATGTTGCGACAGCAGTGGGACCAGGGCAAGTTGTTGTGAAAGGATCCAGTGCGGCCGCCACTCGGGTGAGGTTTGTCGCAGACCTACTGGACATCTCAGTTACTCCGGAGGCGCCAAGCCCCGAAGTAGTTATCGATGCGCAGAGCGGGACCGTCGTCATGGGCCAGGATGTGCACATTGCCCCGGCGGCGGTGGCCTATGGCACCCTATCGGTGACCGTTAACGAGTTTCCGCAGGTTTCGCAACCTGCACCGTTTAGCAACGGCCGCACCGTCGTCGTGCCGCAGACGCAAGTCAACGCAAACGAGAAGCAGGCAAAGATCGTCGAGTTGCATAACGCTCCGCGGGTTTCCGACATCGTCAGAAACCTCAATGCGATCGGAGCAACCTCGTCGGATCTGATGGCAATACTGCAAGCGCTACAGCAGGCAGGATCGTTGCGCGCTCACATCAAGGTGCTCTGAAATTGGACCTACAGACCGCCGAGCGGTTGATCTCTGCATCCGATCCTAAGGGTCTGTCCGCGCTCAAGAAACAGAGCAGCGACCCGGCTGCTGCCAAAGCGGTTGCTGGGCAGTTCGGGGCGATGCTGATGCAAGGCATGATGCAGGGCAGCGACGGCGATTCCATTGCCATGGCTGGCGGCGGGGTCGGCAGTAATATCGTCAGCTCACTGTTTGCCAGCACAGTCTCACAAGCTGCGGCCTCTGGCGACAAGCTCGGTCTAGCGGACGCGCTTTTTCGATCGATCGAAACCAAACAGCACTTTGCAACAGCCGGTGGCCAGCAAATCCAAGCGGCTTCCGCTGTCGCACCGGCTGCGCATTCCAGCCCGGTGCCAGTTTCCGTGCCGCTTTCTTCAGGCGGTTTCCCCCTGACGCCTTACTGGCAAGTCAATGGTTCACGACCGCTTGCGAGGACTGGCAAGGCAGGCGACGTCGTCGCGCACGAAACTGTTTCTCCGACCTATGGATGGCCGGCTCCGCCTTCGATGACGACGAGTACCGATGCTGATGCGCCGAGGGCGACCTCCGCCGCACAAGTACAAGCTTTTTCTGAACAGCTGACGCCATTGCTGACGGAGGCTGGTCGGCAACTCGGCGTATCACCAAAGATCCTACTGGCGCAGGCGGCGCTCGAGACCGGTTGGGGGCGCTCCGTGGTCGGCAATAATGTGTTTGGCATCAAGGCAGGCTCGTCCTGGTCGGGTTCGGACGTGACGACGATGACCCATGAGGTCGAGGGCGGGCAAACGGTTTCGCGCCAGGCTTCGTTCCGCGCCTATCCCAGTCTCGATGCGGCGGTGCAAGATTATGTCGCGTTGGTCGGCGGCAGCCCCCGTTATCAAGCGGCGATCGGAGTGGGCAACGATGCCGCCGCCTACGGGCGTGGTTTGGTGGCAGGCGGGTACGCCACCGACACGGAATATGCCCACAAGCTTGAGGCTATTGCCGCCAGCCAGTCCGTCTCCGCTGCCTTCGGTGTCCCGGCCCCGCCAACGGGCTCAAGGCCCATTGCAACTCAAGGGTAGGTCGAGATGGCCGAGACGGCAACCGACACAATCCTCCGAGAAGTTCGCATCGCAGGGCGCCTCAGTCGTTTGTTCAAGATCGAGCGCTGCGGCGGTTTTGCTCGACGGCCGGTCGGGACAGTGCAGCGGTTACTCGAGCGCCGCTCGACACTCGTCGAGCAGTTGCTGCTCCTCGACTCGGCACGACGCGCATTCGCGTCACCGGTCTCGGTGGAACTCGGCTATGCGCTCAGGGAATTGGCGCGCGAGGTACACCGATCACTGCCCTCAGCAGAGAACAGGTTGTATCGGCTCGGTAGAGATTTGCGCTCGCAGCAAGGCCATGGCTTTACGACAGGGATTCGCAACTGCGCCACGGGGCGCCTCTTGGGCACGAGCTGACATGACTGGTCTAACACAGCTCCTCGAAATCGGTTTAACAGGATTGTCCGCGGCGACCGAGGCCATTCAAACGGTTTCGGATAATACAGCGAACGTGAACACGCCTGGCTACAATGTCGAATCGGTCAATCAAACGGAACTCCCTGGGGCTGCCGGCGGCCCGGGGCTCGGCACGAACGTTACCTCGATTCAGCGTGCCTTTGACCAATTCGCCTATCAGGAAGTCGTGCAGGCATCCTCGGCTAACCAGGCGGCGCAAACGGTGCAGACCAATACGCAGACCCTGGCGGCGATCTTTCCCGTTGCTTCGGGCGGTACTGGCGGGCTCGGGGCTGCGCTCAACAGTTTTTTCGCGGCCGCTAACCAAGTCGCTCAGGACCCGACCAGTACGTCCAATCGTGCCGCGTTTTTGGGCGAAGCCCAATCTCTCGCCTCGACATTTCGTTCAGTTGGCGGCCAGCTGGCGGCGGCATCGACATCGTTGGACGGGCAATTAGCGAGCGCGGTTCAGCAGATCAACACTCTGGCTCAACAGATCGCCACGCTCAACCAGCAGATCGCAGGCCAAACTGCAGCCTCCGGCGGAGCACCGAACAGCCTCCTCGATCAGCGCGACGAGCTTGTGCGGGAGCTTAGCGAGCAGGTCGGTATAACGACCATTCAGGGTGCGAATGGTGTACTTGATGTCTACACCGCGGGCGGTGCCGCTCTCGTAAATGGAACGAGCGCGTATCAGCTCGCCGTCTCGTCTGACAGCTATGGCGATGGCGAGCCCACTGTCACTTATACGCCGAATGGGCAGGATCTGACCAACAGCCTCACAGGAGGGCAGCTGGGCGGCATCCTTAGCTCTCGCTCGCAGCTGGTCAGCGCACAGGATACCGTCGGTGGGCTCGCGGTCGGGCTCACCTCTGCCGTTAACCAGCAGCAATCCCTGGGGCTCGATCTCAATGGCAAGCTTGGCGGGCCTTTGTTTTCGGTGGCCGGACCAACCGCTTACGCTTCGCAGTCGAACACGGGCAGCGGCGCCTTGACTGCGACGATTAGTAATCCTGTAGGTTTCACGCCCGGCGATTTCATCCTGACAAAGACAAGCAGCGGCTTTCAAGCGACGGATATTGCGACCGGGCAGGTGACAACGCTCGGTAATGGCCCGACGCTCAATTTGGATGGCCTCACGATCACGGTCTCCGGCACGGTGGCGACCGGTGACAGCTTCAAGCTCGAACCGACCGCGGCAGCGGCGCAGAGTTTCGCGACCACGACCAGCGACCCGTCGGCGATCGCGGCTGCATCCCCCTATGTCGCGACGGCGGGCAATAACCTGGGCAATATTCAAGCGACGGTCGGCAGCGCGGTTTCGGGCGCCACCCTGCCGCCGGGAACGGCCGTCATCCCGGCAGCAAATTTCGGACAACCAATCTCTATCAAATTCACCTCGAGCTCCACTTTCCAAGTGCTCTCGAGTGGCAATTCGGTCATCGCCTCTGGGTCGTACAGCGCAACCTCGGGGGCAGAGATCGCGATTGCCTATCCGTCGCCAGCACCTGCTGGCGACGTCGTGCCGATTTCGCTGTCGGCCGGGACCGCGGTCGCGGGCGACTCGTTCGGCATTACCCCAGGGGGCACCGGAAGCAGCGGGAACATCGTTGGAATCGCGGGCCTCGCGAATCAGAACGTGCTGTCGGGACAGACCTTGGGAAGCGCCTACGCAGCTCTTGTTACCAATGTCGGAAGCCGCGGTCAGGAGGCAAAAGTCACCGCGCAGGCGGCACAAGCGGTCCTCACCCAAGCGCAGAATACCCAGCAATCGATCTCTGGGGTCAACCTCGACGAGGAAGCGGCGCATTTGGTGGCCTATCAACAGGCCTACCAGGCGGCAGCAAAGGTTATTGCCACTGCGCAGACGCTCTTCGATAGTCTGCTGAATGCCGTGTAAACGAGCTGAGGCAACCAAGATGCGCATCAGTAGCAATGAATTCCTGCTCGGTTCGTTAAACGACCTCTTGAACCAAGAGAGCAATGTCAATCAGCTCAATCAGGAGATCGCGACGGGGCAAACGATGCTCGATGCCACGACCGATCCCGCCGGAGCTGGACTAGCAGTTGAAGTCGCGAGCCAAATCGATCGCCTGAATTACGACAGCAAGAATGCCGATAGCGGAGCACAGAGCATCGAAAGCGGGCTGAACGCGCTGCAGCAGGTTACTAGCTTAATCGATCAACTTCGACAGACCGCCCTGCAGGGAGCCAACACCGTTACAACGGGGGCCACCCGCCAGGGATTGGTCACCGCGGCACAAAATGCGCTGCAACAGCTGATTACCCTCGCCAATTCGCAGGACGCTAGCGGGCGTTACATTTTCGCCGGATCAAAAGCGAACGCAGCCCCTTTCCAAAACCTGCCCAGTGGACAAGTGGTATTCAGCGGGGACGATGGGACGAATACCATTGAAATTGCACCTTCCCTGACGGTGCCGGTGACAGCGTCCGGTCACAACATCTTCGCGAATGTGCCGCTCGGCACGGACGGTGTCGCAGTGTCTGCGGCGCAGGCCAATGTCGGGCAAGCGACCGCCTTCATACAAGGCGTGACGAGCGTCAGTCAGGTCGCCGCCGAGCGCCAGGCGGGGACGCAATTTGAGATTTCGTTCAGCACGCTCGCGGGTGGCAGCCTCGGATATACCGTCACCAGCGGTGCCGGAAGCCCCGGCAGCGCCAATTTCTCGGCTACGAGTGGCGTAGTGGCCTCAGGAAGTTTTGTAGCGAGCTCGGATTTATTATTCGGAGGCGTCGACTTGAGAGTCGACGGAACGCCGGCGGCAGGAGACCAATTCGTCGTGCAGCCGGGCGCGACCTCTAGCGTCTTTCAGATTGCGCAGGACCTGATCTCCGCACTCCAGGCGCCCCCGCAACAAGGTCAAGCGACAACCCCCTATACCCAGCAGCAGATCCAGAACACGATCACAAATCTCGATGCCGCCCAGACTGCAGTCGCATCGGCCGAGGCCTCGCTCGGATCGGGACTGGCCGAAATCAAGGCCGTTCAAGGGCAGGACAGCACGCAGACCACCGATGCGCAGGCGCAACTATCCAATCTACAATCGGCGAACTTTCCCGAAGTCCTATCGAATTACAGCGCTGGCGTTACAGCGCTGCAGGCGGCAGAGGAAGCCTTCTCGCGGATCCAGAATCTGACGCTGTTTTCAGTTCTTCATTAAATGGGCGCAGAGATGAGTGAAGCGGCGTTGGATAACAGCTCAGCTCGCACGGCTGCCCAACAAATACCGGCAAACGACAGCGCCCGGCTCGAGCCCGGTACAGCGCTTGAGGGCTCGACCGCAGTCATCGTACTCGGGATGCATCGAAGCGGGACGTCAGCGCTTGCCGGGACATTGCACCACCTCGGTGTCGAGTTCAGCGAGCGTCTGATGCCGGCTTCGCCGGACAATCCGCGCGGTTACTGGGAGCATCGCGATATTGTCTCGGTCAACCACCGGCTGATGGCCGAGTTCGGCGCGACTTGGGATGACATCCGTCCGCTTCCGGCGGGGTGGGAACGAGGCGAGGTGGCGTTGCACAGCAGCGCCAAGCTTGCATCCATCATGACGCAGGATTTCGCACAGGCTCCTCTGTGGGGCCTGAAGGACCCCCGGCTCTGCCGCCTGTTGCCACTTTGGACAACACTCCTTGCCCAGGTGAAAGTGAAGCCGCGCTTCATTCTAATGCTGCGCCATCCGTGCGATGTCGCGGCGTCCCTCGCCGCCCGAGACGGGCTCAGCGGAGCGCACGCCGGCCTATTGTGGCTGCGTCACGTCCTTGAAGCCGAATGGAGTACGCGCGATCGCCTCAGGACAATAGTGCATTACGAGGATCTCGTCGGGCACCAAGGATGGCGGCGCGCTGCCTCACAAATTGCAGGTGAGCTTGACCTCTCCTGGCCCGCCGGACGGACGACCGCCGACGCAGCGATCGATAACTATCTCGCCCCAGAACTCCGCCGCAACCGCGTCAGTGATCTCGTGCCGCAGACGTCGGCACCGCAGACGCACCCTTGGATTGAGGCGGTGTATTCGGCTTTCCGCTCCGGTGCTGGTGCGCTTAGCTCGGTCTGCGACAGGGTACGCCACGAGCTCGAAATCGCCGATCAGTTATTTGTGCCGGTGATCGAGCAGACGACGCGACGCCTCGTCGAGCTTCGCGCGCAAGGACAACAGCATGACCGCGAGCTCGCCGAACTTCGGCAGTGCTCCACTCGCGCCGAGCAGGCGGCCGGGGAGGTCCGTTGGGACGCTACACGCAATACTAATGAACCCACTGAGCCCAAACCCGGTAAGGCTGCAATCACCGCGGAACAGCACGGGCAGCCGCCGCCGCTCGCAGTTGAGGAAGCTTTTCCGCGATGGATCGCCAGCCGTGAGACAACCGCCGTCGCGCGAGCAGATTGGGTTGCCGAACGCGTTGCCCAATGGACGTCAAAACCGACGCTGGCGTTGGGCATGATTTTGCCGACGGGCAGTGAGACGCGCGTCGCCCTTACGCTGCGCTCCCTGCTCGCGCAGACGGCCGGCGACTGGATACTGCACATCGCGGCTGAAGGCGAGATGCCGGAGCCCTTTGCGAGCGAACGGCGGCTTGCGTGGCATCGCGCAGATGGCTCACTGACCGAATTGCTCAATCGCTCTCTCCTCAATTCAGGTGCGGAGTGGGTGGCGCTGATAGATGCCGGAGACCAGCTCGCCCCCCATGCGCTGTTCAGCCTCGCGGAGGCGTTCTTTCGTCATTCGGAGTGGCTGGCAGTCTATAGCGACGAGGACCGCACTGATCTACAGGATGTGCGCTCGGGCCCGCATTTCAAGCCGGATTTCAATCTCGACCTGATGCGCAGCCTACCCTATGTCGGCGGGCTGCTCGCTTTACGGCGCGAGCTGTTCGAAGAACTCGGCGGATTCGAGGCTCGCTGGGACGGGGCCGAGGAGTACGATCTGGCGCTTCGTGTTGCCGAGCGGGTTGGCGCGGCCGGGTTCGGTCATATCGCCGATATCCTCTATCACCGCCTGACTATTTCGGGGCGGTCACGGCGCCAAGTCGCAGAAATTTGTGCGGACTTGCCAAAGATCGTCCAGGCTCATCTCGATCGCGCCGGGATTGCGGCAGCTACGCAGCCCGGGCCGCTGATGCATTCCTGCAGGGTGCAGTACCGCCACGCGGGTCCCGACCCTCTGGTTTCGATCATCGTCCCGACGAAGAACCAGTTGCCTCTGCTGAAACGCTGCGTCGAGACGGTACTGCAAATCACCGAGTACCAGAACTACGAGGTGATCATTGTCGATAACGGGAGCACTGCGGCGGATGCTTGTGAATATTTGCAAAGGATCGACGACCGAGCCCAAGAGATCGGCGGCCGCTTGCGGGTACTGAGGCACCCGGGCGAGTTCAATTTTTCCGCGATAAACAACCGTGCAGTCCGCGAAGCGGCGTTGGGCGAGTATGTCTGCCTCCTCAATAACGATGCCGTTCCACTCGAAGGCGCGTGGCTCGGCGAGATGATGATGCTTGCCCGGCGCCCGGATGTGGGCGCCGTCGGCGGCAAGCTCTTTTTTCCTGATGGCCGCCTGCAGCACGGCGGCGTCATTCTCGGCGTCGGTTGGGGATCACCCGCGAACCATCCCTACATCGAGGAGCCCGGAAATGCCCTCGGCTATTGGGGCCGATTGCAGGTGGTGCAGGATTTCTCCGCGGTGACTGCGGCGTGCTTGGTGACGCGGCGTTCGATCTACGAACAGGTCGGTGGCCTCGACGAGCAGGACTTTGCGGTGTCCTATAACGATGTCGACTACTGCTTGAAAGTCGGCGAGGCCGGTTATCTCGTGGCGTGGACCCCGTTCGCGCGGTTGCTACACGAGACCAGTGCAAGTCTGCGCGGGGATGTCGAAGCCAAGGCGCACGAGGAGAAGATTGCGCGTTTCGCGCGTGAAGGCCTCGCAATGTATCGCCGCTGGATGCCACAGATTGCCTTCGACCCGGCGTATAATCGCAATCTTACCTCGTTTGCGTTTGGATTTTCGGTCGAGACCGAAGGGGCGCCGACCTGGGACCCTGAATTTCGCCCGCGGTCGCGCGTGCTGGTCTACCCGGCAGACCGCGAGGGGTGTGGCGAATACCGTATCATCGCGCCGAGCCGCGTGTTGCTCAAATCCGGGCTCGTGCACACTTACGAGACAATGCGTCTGCTGTCGGCTCCGGAGGTCGCGCGGATGGCGCCGGATAGCGTCGTCTTCCAACGCCAGCTCGAATGGGGTCAGATCGATACGATTGCGCGGGTAAAGAACACGAGCGCTGCCTTTCGTGTCTTTGAACTCGATGATCTGATCACCAACCTGCCGCCAAAGAGCGTTCACCGAACTGCCATCCACGCCGATATCGCGAATCGTCTCAAAAAGGCGCTGTCTCTTTGTGATCGGCTTGTAGTGAGTACCGAACCACTGGCCCGGTGCTATGGCAGGTTGTGTGATGAGGTGGTGGTACTTCCCAACCGGCTAGAAAAGCGGCGCTGGCTGGGGCTCAGTCCAAAGCGCCGTTTCGACGGCAAGCCGCGGGTCGGATGGGCGGGGGCAGTTGGGCACACCGGCGATCTGGCGCTCGTCGCTAGTGTCGTCCAGGCGACCGCGAAGGAGATCGACTGGATCTTCTTCGGAATGTGCCCCGACCAGCTCAGGCCGTTCGTCGCCGAGTACCACGAATGGGTGCCGCTCCAGTACTATGCCCACAAGCTCGCCTCACTCGATCTCGACCTCGCCATCGCGCCTCTGGAATCCCACCCGTTCAACGAGTGCAAGAGTAATCTTCGCCTGTTGGAGTACGGAGTATTGGGCTATCCCGTGCTGTGCACGGATACCCTGCCTTATCAGTGTGAGCTGCCGGTCTTTCGGGTAACTAGCCGGCACCACGCCTGGACCAAGGCTGTTCGTGACATGGTGGCCGACCGTGAGGCATGCCGGAGTGCCGGTGAGCGTTTGCGCAAGGCGGTACTCGAGAACTGGATGCTCGAAGACCATCTCGATGAGTGGCAGCGGGCGTGGCTGCCCCCTAATCGCTGAGAGATAGCGGCCAAAAGGTTACATTTACCTTAGATTTCGAATTTTGATCTATTATTGATAAATATAGGTATGTAATTCAGGCATAAATAGAACTTTGAAGTAATCGTAGTTTGGCATATCCATTAAGTAACCCGTAAAGCCAAAATTTACCGTTACCCGACAAGTCTACGGTCGGCCGATCGCTCGTCGAGCGGCATACAAAAACTCGTGAGGAGCCGAATTCAATGAACAAATCTTCAACAGTCGTGTTGGCTCTAGCGGTGACATCGGTGGTCGCTCTGGGGGCGCTGACACCTGTGGCCAAAGGCGACGACGAAGTGACGTTGCGGATGGCCACGATCAACGCCGCCAATACGCGCGCCTTTAAGGAGGTGCAGGCGCCGTGGGCGCGGGAAGTCGAAGCGGAATCGCAAGGGCGCATTAAGATCGACCTGCGCGGAAGCGGAGAAGGCGCGTTTGGCAAGCCAGCCGAGCTGCTGAGCCTGGTCGAAAAAGGCGATGTCGACATTGCCTATACTGTTCAGGGTTATACACCAGGCCATTTTCCGCGGACCACAGTGGCCGAGCTGCCACTCCTTTTTAAGACTTCCGAAGATGGCACCCGCGCGCTTTGGGGTCTCTACCAGGAGGGCTTGCTCGACAAGGAATACGGCAATCTGAAGGTGCTGTCGCTCAATACCGGCGCTCCAGTCGCCGTTTTCGGCAGCAGCAAAAACGTCGCGACGCTGAAAGATTTCCGCGGCCTGCGGGTCCGCGTCGCCAGCCCTACGACGGGTCTTGCGCTCGGTAAGCTCGGTTCTGTGCCGATCGGTATGCCTGTCAACCTGATCGGCGAGAGCATCGCAAACGGAATGGTCGACGCAATCACGTTCGGTTTCGATGCCATCAGAACCACCCCCGGACTCGGTGGCAAGCCTCTCATGGATCAAGTGAAATCGACCCTCGACGGTGAGTTTGGCGCTTTGACCTTGATGGTCGTTATGAACAAGAAGGCCTACGACGCAATGCCAAAAGACCTGCAAGCGGTCTTGGACCAGCACAGCGGCGCTTCTCTGTCGATGGCGATGGCGAAGGACCGCGATGACAACGAGGAGAAGGCCAAGAAGGAGCTGCAAGCCGACAGCCGCTTCACCTCGGCCTCGCTGTCGACTGAGGAACATGCTGAGATGGCGAAGCTCGTCACCCCGGTTCTCGATCAGTGGAAAAAGTCGATGGCCGGGCAAGGCATCGACGGCGATAAGCTGCTTCACCGGATGCAGGAACTCGTCAACCAAAAATCCGCTTCAGCGCAGTAGCGCGTCGAACAAACGTCCTTTCCTGGGATTGCTGCGATGAAACTTTCTGCTCTGCGCGTCAGAGCGCGCCTTTTCCTCGCGTTTGGCGGCATCGCAGCGACGACGGTAATTGCCGCCGCTGTCGCCTGCATGTTGTTCGGTCAATTCCGCGATTTGTTGGGTCAAGTGACGGGGCGCAGCATCCCGGCGGTGACGGCGAGCCTCGAGCTCGCCGCCCAGACCCAATCCCTGGCCGCAGCAGCACCCACGCTGCTGGGCGCCAAAGACGATGCGGAGCGCACCCCGCGACTTGACGTTCTGCGGCAAAGCCTTCTCGCCGCGGGGGAGAGAATCAAGCGGATAGAGAGCTCCGGTGCCGATCCGACAACCGTGAAGGCGTTAAACGCCGAAATGGCAGCACTGACCAACAAGGTCCTTGAGCTCGACGCGGCCGTGGGTGAGCGTATCGCAGTGCGCGAAGCCGCAGCGAAGAAAATTGCCGCCGTCGACGCTGCCCATGATCAATTGCTACATCTCGTCACACCGGCGATTGAGCAAGCCAAGAACGAGATCGAAATGGCATCGATGTCGATCGGCGGCGATATCAAAGAGGTGACCGGCACCTTAATCAAGCTGGCAGCGCGGCAAGCTCCAGTGTCGCTGACATTGTCGGATATGCTCGCCGAATCGAACCTCGTCAGCGCCCTGCTTCACCGTGGTGATGTCGCGACTTCCGACGAGCCGCTGCAGGCTTTGGCAGCGGAGTTTACTGAGGCCGGCAATCTATTGCGCGAGCGGCTGGACGCACTCGACAATCTCGATCCGTCTATCAAACTGCGCGATACCGTAGATTCGCTGCTTACTCTTGGTAACGGTCAGGACAACGTTTTCGATCTGCGCCACCGTGAGCTCGAGGCGACACAGAAGGGCGAAAGCGTGCTCAACGATGCGCACGCGGTGATCAATGAATTGCAAGAAAATGTTAACAATCTAGTCAAGTTGG
>Ga0182032_10000569_pt1 | contig 15203 bp, 12 predicted proteins | sample tim00Cox00000000_FD_125970 | JGI IMG/M metagenome (GOLD analysis project Ga0182032, IMG submission 125970) | Lab enrichment of tropical soil microbial communities from Luquillo Experimental Forest, Puerto Rico - timezero.00C.oxic.00.000.000 | ecosystem: Environmental > Terrestrial > Soil >... | reverse complement strand
GATTGAGAGCTGGCGCCAGCTGTCGATCTCTGCGTGCATGTCAGCAAGCTTTCATCAGCCACCTTGACAGCAACTGCTCCTGCGAAGAAGCGCAACGGTGGTCTGGCTTCGTTCGCGAGGCGCACCATAGACTCGGCCAGTTTCTCCGGATCGCCCGGCTGTCGGCCATTTCGCTCCTCCATAGACGCGCGGATCTGCCTGCGCGAGTCTCCATACTCCGCGATGGGCTTTCCTCCGAAGCGCAGTGACTCTGGCTTTAAAAAGTCGGTGCGAAAGGGACCCGGCTCGACAATCGTTACAGAAATGCCGAATGGTGAAACTTCTTTCGCCAGCGATTCCGAAAATCCTTCGAGTGCGAACTTGCTTGCGCAGTACAGCGATGCCATCTGCCCACCGACGAAGCCGCCGATCGATGACACGTTGAATATCCTGCTCTTGCGTGCGGAACGCATGAACGGGAGCGTCGCCCACGTCACACGGAATACGCCAAACAGATTCGTGTCGAACTGTTCCTGCGCATCTTTGATCGTCATCTCCTCGAAGAATCCCATGTGGCCGTAACCAGCGTTGTTCACGAGCACATCCATGCCACCAAAGCGACGAACGGCGGCACCTACTGCGCCCTTCGCCTGCATGGCATTGGTCACATCCAACTCAACGGATAGAAGCGAGTCGCTGTCTGGCCCTAGCTTCTCGGCAATGGCTGAGCGCTTGCGGCCGGCAGCAACGACCCGGTCGCCTGCTCGCATGGCTGCTCTTGCAATCTCGGCTCCAAGCCCGCGACTCGCCCCCGTGATAAACCATGTTTTCGGCATTGGTCATTCTCCTTGGAATCTTTGGCTATCCTTCTGTTGCCGAGTCATTGGATGACTGGGACCGTAGCGGCGGATAGACTCATATGCTCAATGTCTTGCATAATCCTCTCAGCGCTCCTAAACCAGCTATCTTGCGTCCTTGGTGGTGCAGCAGCAGATGGATATTTACTAACTGCGGCGTGGGATGCATCGCCAGACGGAGATGCATTCCACACGCAAGCAATGTGAATCGTTTGACTCGCCTACTGGCCATTGCCCTCAGTCAACTCCGCTGAAACCGCCGTCAAGTAGCCGAACAAGCCTCCCGATCCGCGGTTGGGTCCTGCCGTGAAATACACGTGTGCGGCAGGCTCAGCTGCGGCATCGCTATTAGCTGGGCTGATGTTCCCTGAGCTAAGTGCCCAAATGCCGTTTATCGCAAGAGGGCTTCCGGTTGCATTTTCCAAGAGACCATCAAATTTCCCTGTTGCAAGATCGTACGCGGCAATCCACCCGCTGGACTGCGTATCGCCCCCGCCCGCGAATTGTCCGATGAGCAGGTCGTGACTGAATCGCCCGAAATCGAGCGGAGCCAGCGCGACTCCCCATGGAGCGTTCAGCCAGTCGCCGTGTTCGAGACGCACTAAGAGGCGGCCTGTGGAACTATAGATGTCCACGAAGCCCAGACCCGGGCCATCGGTTTCAAATCGCGAACCTTCCTCATGGAGCGCGTAGGTGACAACGATGTCGTTGCCGATGGCCTGCACGTTGAAAGGCATGTAAGAGGGCGGCAACTTTTCGTCCACGAAAGAGTCCTCAGAATCGCTGTCGCCAGCAACGGTATGCTCGCCAAGATGCGTTTTGGAAGCGTTCACCAGATGGAAGGAACTGTCATAAACATCCACGCGGCCTTTGGTGAAGTTCGCTGCATAGAGGTAAGGCTTGCCATCAATGAATGCGCTGGTGAGGCCGGTGTAGCTGGAGTCGTCCGTGGTTTTGACCATGGTCACAGCCTGGGTCGATGGAGGCGCGGCCCCTTGAGCTACTGCGACGGCTGGGTTCCACCCCGCGATCGTTCCGTCAATCGTCGAGAACAGGAAGATAGCCGGTTTACCGGGTGCCAAAAAGAAATCGGTCTGGCCGCCGTTAAAGATGGTGCCGGTTGGCGAGCCTATCGGCGTGTTCTTGTTCGTCGGGTCGGCTGGCGGGATTGTCACAATTAGAGACTGCCTGGCTCCCGCGCCGTTGTAGAGTGTACTGACACCGGTCGCGTTGTCTGAGACCCACCATGGGCTGCCGGAACCGCGCGATAAGCCCCAGGGATTGGTCAGTTGCGGATCGGTTACAGCAGCCCCTGAGGTATTGGAAACAAGATTGGTTTGGTTGTAGTGTTGCCCGAAATTAGCAATTCCCGTTATCAAAATCAGGACGGTGCTCACTGCAAAACGCATTAACAGTTTCTTCATTCGCTATCTCCTTTTAGATAGTCCTCTCGCAACACGACCAGCGACCCACACGAGGAATGTAAGTGCTTCTCTGGGCCAAATTGTTTTTTAGTCTGAAAACAAATACGCGAAGGAAATTGAAGAACTATTTCAATTCAGTCTTCGCGCTGAGCTGCGTCCGCGCTTTCGCCCAGATCACGCATGAACTCAAAGAACGCGGCCGATTGGCCGATAAAAAGGCCGTCCGCAGTCAGGCCCGCCAAAGCTCCCGTTGCAGCTCGGTTCGTTTCAGTCGGACGAATGATCGAGCATGCAGGCAATTGTCTGCTGAGGAATGTAGTGGGCTCGGGCATGATGAGATTAGTTTGAAAGTCCTCTCCGCCAAACGGAGCTGAATTCAAGTCGGGAAAAGTGACTTTCACACCTGTCACGGGATCCACCACGTCAGTCAACTGCGGTGCGTTGCCGGCCTTATCATGCCAAGTCTGAAAGTGGGCGATCTCCACTCCGCCAATGCTGAGAAGGATGCGCAAAACCTCGACACTGCTGACTCGTTGCGCGAGCTGGGGGTAGAGACTACTGCCTCCTTGCTCGATGAAAGCAAAATGAAAGCCAGCTGTGTTCGCGATTGCCTGCAGGAAGTTGGGGTTGGCAGTGTCCTTATCTGTCCGGGGGATCGCCGGATGTTGGCCAACGGCTAAGGATGGAATGGCTTGCGGAAATGTATCGCCCAAATCGGGGTTGCTATTCCGGCTGCGATAGCGTGTCCACCAAGAGGTATCCACGGTCAGCTGCGTCAAGTTCGTAAGCCGACCGAATTGGTTCGCGCCTGTTGCCTTGCTGCTCGGCAATGTCCGGAAGTGGTCCAAATCAACTGCCGGTGCGCCCTTCGAGGCGAGGTACTTGTTGATGAAAACCTCGTGCGTTAGTTCATCTTCAGTGTTGTCGTGAATATACTGCGGCATATCGCCGTCGAGCGGCAAAAGGTCCTGCACGTACGATGGGTTTCCGCCAGTGGGTTGTGCGGGATAGCCCGGAATCAGCTGACTTGCGAGTTTGGATACTTCGTCGTCCTGCACTCCTCCCAACTCCTGATATTGCAGCCACAGGTCGCTTTCGATGATTTCTGCTGCGGCCAGGAACCTCAGTATCGCCACGTCTCCTTTCGTAAGTCTCTCGTTACCTTCCCCTTCTTGCTCCGCTAACACCGAGGGTGCTCCTGTAAGAAGGCCCAGACTCGCAGTCGCGACGGCGCCGGCTGCCACACTCTTCTTCAGGAACGAGCGCCGGTTTGTGAGGCTTTGCTCTAACCGTCTCCTTTGGCCTTCATTGACCGGCGAACCAGTGCCACTCGAGCTAACTTCGCTTGCCGATTTTCGGTTCATTTCGCGTGCTCCATTTCCTTTCTCATGTGTGACTCGTGTTCAATGCTTCGACCTGAGCAAACCATCTCGTGGACGCGATATGTGAAACACGCGCCCCGCATGTTTATTCCAAAGAAGGAAGAATAGTTTTGTTGCCATCCGGGCACTCGCTCCAATTCGTCGACTCGCTGTGTCATTCATGGATCGCTGACTCAACCCAATCTCGATCCTCAACTCGACAGATGTTGTGGCGAGGACGCCAGATACGGACGATTGCAAGAACTCTGCAATTCGTCGCCCTTTTCTGGTTATTTCGCATTTTCATGAAAGGAGCGGCGGCAACGAACGCACAGAGCGGTCGCGAGGATTGCTACGGCGGAATGCCTCCGCGTGACTCGAATTGGCCACGTAGCCATGCGGCCTAATCGATCAGGAGACAGCAGGGCGGTTATGGTCTCTGATGAAACCACTCATGAGGGGCGACGAACGCGGGGATATATCGCGCGATCAACAATGAATTTTTCATCGCAGATACTATTTAGATTTTACAATCGCGACCACGGTGGCATTGACGGCGCGGATGTAGTCTCGTGGGGCCAGCACGATCTGCAATCCCCTAATGCCCGCGGATACGGAGATCACATCGCAGATTTCCGCGAGCTCATCGATATACACGGGGTAGTCTCTCTTGCAGGCTAGAGCGGTAACGCCTCCCCGAATGTACCCGGTAGCAGCTTGAACTTCCTTCAAAGCAAGCATTTCGATCTTACGCTTGCCGGTCAGTTGCGCGATGGCCTTGAAGTCCAGCTCCTCATTCGCCGGGATTACAGCCAAGTAGATTTCGTTTCGATCGCTGCGGATCGCAAGTGTCTTGAAGAGCTGCTCGGGTGGTAAGCCAACCTTCGCCGCCACCGTTTCGGCCGAGAAGTCGCTAGGATCGACCTCGTAGTCGCGTAACTCATACTTGATCCCGAGTCGGTCTAGAACCCGTGCTGCGTTCGTCTTCACGGCTCGACAGGCCTCATTTCTATGCGGTAAAGCCCTGGATCGGTCTCGTTACAGAAAGAATTGCGATACCTTGTCTGATGACTCCCGCAGATGCTTCCAGCTTTCCGCTCCCAACTATTGAGCGGAACCGACAACACACGCACGATTCCGTTTCGACCAACGACGCTTGGTAGAGACAAAGAGACATCACCCAGTCCCAGCGATTCAGGGACCCGGCTTGAGACTGCCAATATCCCATGTTCGTCTTGCAAAATCGCACGAATGATACGAACCAGCGCGGCTCCGATCCCGTAATAGGTGGCACCCTTTGCTCCTACGATCTCCGAACCGGCATTACGGGTTTCGTTTGCGATTTTCTGGAACACGTCCTGGTCTTGAGGCAGCCCTAATTGTTCGCAAAACTCTTCGAGAGGAAATCCCGCGATACGAGCCGACGAAAATGCCGGCAATTGGCTGTCACCGTGTTCTCCAATTACGTACGCGTGCAGATTCGCAGAAGAAACGCCGTAGCCCTCCGCGAGCCGGCGCCGAAGCCGGTAGGTGTCGAGCGCTGTTCCTGAACCGATGACACGGTTCGCAGGAAGTCCTGACCACTTCCATACCGCATAGGTCATAACATCGACGGGGTTTGATGCTACAACCAGAATACAGCGTGGATTCTGAAGACAGACCTCGCTTACAAGGCAATGGAGTATCGCTCCGGTATCTTGCAGTCCTTCTGACCGAGATTTCTGGCCACCTTGACTAACTCCCGCTGTGATGAGAGTTACGTCGGCAGAGCAGCAGTCAGACAAATCGCCAGCAAATATGCGCGTCGAGTGAGAAAACACTTCAGCATCGCGTAAATCGTTTACCTGTCCCTGAGCACGGCGGAGGTCGCGATCGATGAGTACAATCTCGGCCGCCATCCCTGACATCATCAGTGCATATGCCGTGGTAGATCCTACTAAGCTCGAGCCTATAATTGCGACCCGAGGGATTGTGGCGACCGACGGCTCTGGCGTTACCGCTGATCTGGTTTCATCGTTCCACCTTATTCTCAATGTTCCATTCACCTGAGAGGCTTGCCATGCCTCATGCACCACCTTGGCATTTGTTCGCCTGTAAAAGCGCGACGGCTTTCATTCTCTTGGGGCAAGCAACTGCCGATACTTTCCCGCGTAGAAAAGGAGTGGTTTATCATCACGGAACTCGAAATACTCGACGCTGCCGACGTATAGAGTGTGGTCCCCAGCTGGGTGGACATCTACGACCTTAACGGCGAAATAGGCTACAGCACCATCCAGCAGTACTGCGCCGGCTCGATTTGTGAACTGGATCCTCGCATCTGCTGCTGCCCGTCCGGCGAAGTGGTCGCTCACAGTTCTCTGATCTTCTGCGAGCACGCTAATGCCGTATCGCCCGGCCATCGGGAGGACTCGGTGCATTTGTGAGCGATTGTCCAAGGATACCAAGACAAGAGGCGGATCGAGTGAAACCGACATAAATGCATTAGCGGTCATGCCATGCGTTTTCCCGTTCTCAAGCGCCGTGACAACCGTAACGCCTGTCGCGAAGCGAGCCAACGAATTGCGAAACTCGCGGGGGTTGAAGGTCTGATTCGTCACGTTAGGCCGTCTCGGATAAGGGGTTAACTTCGGGAGTTAATTTCTGGCGATGAATGCTGATGTCGTCAGAATTGACGAGATCGGGGACGGTCCAACCGTTGAGGTCGTACTCGGAGAGGCACTGCTCGACGAGGTGACGATATGTTTCAGTGAGACCAGTGGCTTCCTGCGCTTCGAGTATCTCTGTTCGGATGGCTTCGTGATTCCCGCCGTAGTTGCGCTCATAGAGCGCGTGGCGGCCCCCGAATTCGGAGCCAATGGCATCCCACAGAAGCTTCAGCACCTTTACGCGATTCATAGCATCGTAGCCGTTGGAGCCGCGAAGATATTTGTCAAGGTATCGGCGGATGTCGGGATTCTTAAAGTCGCCGACGTGGGAGTTCAAGTAGATGAGGGCGCTGCCGAGATCCTGCTCGATGATTTCCTTGACGCGCGGGTATCCGACGGTCATGAACCAACGATACGCAAACGCGCCGTTTGCGTTCGGCAGAACGGCATCGCCGATCCATGGGTCTGGATTGTGGGCCATCGAATCCGTCAGAGACCACATCATGTTGCGCCAAGCGAGGACCTCCCCCAAACGGGCCTGCACGCCCCGGAAGCCCTTAGACCCTGTGATATCCAACGCTTTCAGAAGCAGTCCGGCGAGAAAATCAAGCTTGACCGCAAGCCGCGTGCGGCCGTGGAACATGGCGCGCGGGAAGAAGCCTGACCGCGCGAAAAATGAACTGGCCTTCTCAAGATCTCCGTAAACAAACACATTTTCCCAAGGGATTAGGACACGGTCGAGAATGAAGATGGAGTCGTTTTCATCAAGCCGGCTCGATAGCGGATAGTCAAACGGGCTACCCATGACGGCAGCGGTCATGGAGTAGGATGGGCGGCAGATGAGCTTCATGCCTTGTGCAGCCATGGGTATGGGGCAAATCAGCGCGAACTCCTTTTTCTTGAGAGGAATGCCGTAATGCGCAATGAAGTTCATATGGGTGAGAGCTGAGCCCGTCGCGACGACTTTCGCGCCGCTGATAATCAACCCGTTATCTCGTTCCTCTTCAACATGAACAAAGACGTCGGCTACTTCATCGGGCGGGCGGTTTCGGTCCACCGGCGGATGGATAATGGCATGGTTCCAAAACAAGACTTTCTCTTGCGATTCTCGATACCAGCGCCGCGCGTTCTCCTGAAAGGGATCGTAGAAGTCAGCATTGGCTCCTAGAGTGCCGAGGAATGAGGCTTTGTAGTCCGGGCTACGTCCCATCCAACCGTAGGTAAGCCGCGCCCAAGTTGCAATCGCGTCGCGGTCACCCACAAGTCCCTTCGCCGAGCGCGCGGACCGGAAGAATCGCATCGTGTAGCCCTCACTCCCGGTGTCTGTGGGGCAGGTCAGCACTTCACGACTCTTCGGATCGTGGAGCGCATCGTAAAGGCGGGCCAGCATGCGCGCAGGATTGCGAAATGCTGGATGCGTCGTAACATCCTTGATGCGATCACCGTAAAGATAGACCTCTCGCCCGTCGCGGATGCTCTCAACATATTCTTCGCCCGTCATCGGCCGGGCGGACCTGCCCATTGTGGTCGCCTGAGCGGGTTTATCTTCCGTGGTCGCTACACCCGAATTAACACCCTCGCGGGGAGATGCACTCGTTTGTTTCGTTGTCATAAGACCCGTTTCTTCCTTTCACCGTTCGTTCTGGACTTATTGACAAAACACACCGAAGGTTGATTTATTCCAGGAAGGAAGAAGAAAACTTCGGCGGTTTGCCTCGCAGGGGCGCAAATTCCCATAAACATCCAATGGTCAGAACGCGGCCCTTTTGATTGTTACTCCAGCCGAATACTGGCGGGGTCAGTGACTTGATGTGACCCGATCGAGGAAACAGGCATCCAACGAGGGTGCGATAGAGTCGCCAATATCCTTGGTCCAGTCGAGTCGAGCAAATGTTGATTGCGTCCCATCTCAAGACTTCATCATCTCCCCTCGCTCGTTTGACACTTCCATCTTCGATTGTCCATTCAAGCGAGAGCCACAACTGGGACGGTTTTGTTCTTGAAGATCATCTCGTTCCTGTCGGGGAAAAGGTCGAGACCGTAACAAATCGGCACGTTCTGTGGCTTTGGACAACGCCCTCTTCCGGCGAATACGCGCCATCTCGTGGGCGCTTCGTTCAGTGCAAAGAAGGGCCTGGAACAATAGCCGTGACACCAGCAGGAGTCGTGCCAAAGTGGCAATGCCATGAGCCTGGCGAAGTTGTCCTTTGCGCTTTGGATTCGACCTATGTTGGGAATATTTTGTCTGAGATGGACCGGCGTCCTAATGTTGAACCGATCATTCGTTCCAAGTTCCACAATCCTGCAATTCGACGAATCATGACACTTCTCTTTGAAGAAGTTCGAATGGGAGCGCCCTCAGGGAGGTTATACGCCGATTCGCTCGCTCACGCTCTGGCAATCCGATATTTGCAATTAGGTGAACGCGACGAGAGCCCGAAACCGGCCTCGGCCGTATCTGCCCTTCCGCCTTACATCTTGAAGCGTGTTCTCGACCGGATCGAGCATACCTTTCAGTCCGCGGTTAGCCTAGTCTCGCTGGCGCAAGAAACGGGCTATAGTCGAGGACACTTCCTTAAAATGTTTCGCGCCTCGACAGGCATCACACCCCATCGGTATGTCCTTAACCGACGAATCGAGCATGCTCAATCCCTTTTGAAACTCCGGAAGATGTCTATTATTGAGGTTGCCGCTGAGTGTGGATTTTCTAGTCAAGCCCACCTGACACACGTTTTCCGTGAACATGTAGGAGTCACGCCGGCCGAGTACCGCCGCACTCAGTAACACTGTCCTGCAAAAACCTTGCTTTCCTGTAAGACGCGGCACGACAGACCCTCTATGCTGCGGCTATGGTGCTACTGGAGTATCTCGATGGACTGTTTAGCTATGCTATGGCGCTTACTCGGAATTCGTTTGAAGCCGAGGATCTAGTCCAGGAAACATACGTCCGTGCCATAAAGGCCATGGGGCGCCTCCGCCAAGACAGCAACATTAGGGCTTGGCTTTTCGCCATTCTCAGGAACACTTGGCTGAACCAAATACGGCAACAACGTACCAGACCCCAGTTGCTCGAACTTGACATCGATGAGAAGAGTGCAGGTCTCGCGGTAGAAACTGCCAAAGATCCTCACTCGCTCTACGTGAAGAAAATCGAGACTGACCAAGTACGTGAGGCGCTCGAGCAACTCCCTGAAGAGCTTCGCGAAATCATCGTGCTGCGTGAATTTGCGGAGCTTTCATATCAGGAGATTGCTGCGCTGCTGCAGTGCCCGCTGGGAACAGTGATGTCACGCCTCTCCCGAGCGCGCGTCAAGCTGGGAACGCTGCTGTCTCCGTCACAGTCAATTTCGAAAAACAAGGTTTTATCTCAAGGGGCTTTGAGTTCTCAGGCCTCCACAGTTGGGCTTGGCGAGATCATCGGCACAATCACTGAATAATTATTGGGGGAGGATGGAAGCAAGCAATGCAGGATAAACGATTTAGAGACAAAGTGGCTCTCGTAACGGGTGGCTCAAAGGGCATTGGAGCAGGTATTGTCCGGCGCCTCGCAGCCGAGGGTGCTTCTGTTGCATTCAGCTACTCAAGTTCCGAAGAAAAGGCGCTCCAACTCGCGCGCGAAGTCGAGTCCGCAGGAGGCAAAGTCTTAGCTATCAAAGCCGACAGCGCTTCGGCCGACGAACTCCGCGCCGCTATCAGGAGAACCGTAATGGGGCTCGGCCTACTTGACATCTTTGTTAGCAACGCCGGGATTCTTGCTAGAGGTACGATCGACACCTTCAGTCTCGAAGATTTTGATCGCATGCTCACGATTAACGTGCGCGCCGCGTTCATTGGAATTCAGGCAGCCGCAAAAGAGATGAAAGAAGGTGGTCGAATCGTGATCATTGGCAGCAATACAGCCATCCGCACTGCCTTCCCTGGCGCAAGCGTGTACAGCATGACCAAGGCTGCGCTCACGGGCCTTGTCCGAGGCGCTGCAATCGATCTCGCCCCACGCGCCATCACAGTCAACAACGTTCAACCTGGACCAACGGCTACGGACATGAGTTCACCGCATGCAGAGCTGGTCAAAACGCTTATTCCCTTGAAGCGAATGGGAGATGTCTCGGAGGTCGCGAGCTTCGTCGCCTACCTAGCATCAGCCGAGGCTGGGTTTATTACCGGGGCCAGCCTGACTATTGACGGCGGATACGTAGCATAGATTAATCGCTCGGTGGTTGAGCTGTTGAGAGGATTGCGGAATTCAAGAGCTCTTACTCCTTACGCTGCGACAAAAGCTAGTCGAGTTATCGGTGGGTGATGATCGGTACTTAGGGAGGTCGTAATGGTCTGGGTCGGCAGTTTCAAATCTCTGCAAACAGCGCTTCGGACTCGTTTCATTCGCACTCCGTTTCAAGTTCACACTTGGATACGGACTGAAATCACCGTGATTTCGCCGGTCGTGGACTGGTTCATGACTCTGATCGTTGCTTCTCGCTGTGTCGCAGGAAAAGAGGATCTTGTTGCTCTTGCGCTTCAAGAAGCATTGAATAACGCCATGCTGCACGGCAATTCCTTGGATCCTCGCAGGTTGGTTCATATCCGTTGCTGCTGCGATCATAACAAGGGAGTGCTGTTTATCGTCAGAGATCAGGGACACGGATTTGATCCCAATCAGTTGCCGGATCCTCTGGCTTTGGAAAATCTGCTTGCAGAACACGGGCGCGGTATTCATCTAATGAAATTGGCTATGGACGAAGTTTCATTTCGACGAAACGGCGCGGAGATTCACCTGCGCAAACCACCCGAGCAAAAGCAGGAAGGCTTTCCGCGCCGTGCGCACGAGAAAGTTCCAAAGTGGATTGTCAGACCCTCGCTCCGAGCATCGTTTTGTTGAATGGCGCTAGCACCCCGTTAAGGATACGGGAATCTAACCGCCCATTGGTCTGCCGTACGCGCTGTATGTCGCCTCGTAGATTCCTTCAATATTTGTTCCTGACGGTTCCAAACTGCGAAGTGGCTGCGATCGGTGCCGCGTAGTTTCAGGTACGAAATAGCAGTGCGCTGTCACGGCAGCGGCGACTCACGAGCCTCTCGACAAGGTAAGCGGAGATGCCACGATGGCGTGATACTCGGCCTTAGTCTTTTTTCTTCGGTCCAATTGACCGAATTTCAGTCCAATAACCGGTTGGACGAACAGTCGGCTTTCTTAGCACTGACGCCCATTCACTGGAGACGGCTTCGGTTCAGCCATTGCGGAAAAGTTGAGCTCTCAATGTTTAGAGGGTCCAATTGGACGCACTGGGGTCCATTTTGGGGTCCAAAACGATCCGATTTTGCAGTGGATTCAGGTAGGTTAGCCGTGTAAGACCAATTGGGACATCGTGATTTATGGAGCGGGCGATGGGAATCGAACCTATCGCCAATTCACTAAGTCCCGTTGAATCAGTTGGCCTTACACTCCTCGAAGACCTTATTTGGGCATAAAAAAGGGGGATTTTGCGCCCAAGTTGCGCCCAAATTTACCCATCGCCCAAAATTTTGGGCGACGGGAGCGAACCAAAAACTCGCTCAGATTTGGGCGCAATTGGGCGGCCTCGCCAGGTAGTTTTGCAACGAGGGCACGTCCATCGGCTCAACGAAAATAGCCTTCTAATCGGAAGCGAGGGAGATGTCATACGGCTTCAGTGTGGTCATAAATTTGGTCATTCGGTCAGTGATAAAATATCGCGCATGCCGCTTACGAAAGTCGAACAAGACATTTGTCAATTCGTAGTTCATCACTTCCTAGAACAAAGTGATGTCACCCGTCGACACGCTTTGCTCAAGAAATTCAAAAGTGATCTGCCCGATGCCCTGCGAAGATTAGTGGATCGCGCCGTTCTCAGGTCCGTGGAACAGGTCTCGAACAACGAGACCTATCTTCCCAGGGCAATTGCGTTTCATTATTGTGGCGACCCTGACGCATTGGCGTTTGCAAAGAAATCTACTGAAATCGTTTTGCAAGCGCTTCTTAGCCTGTATGAGCATGAGTTGGACAAGGAACCTCAAGAGCAACGAAACCTTTCACCTTCGGATGTGGAAGCGGAAGCCCGCAACTTGAAATTCGATGTCGATGAAAAGATGGTCCGTACCGGACTGTATTTCGCGGAAGAATTGAGCGTCTTTTGGACGATGCAAAAGGAAACAAAGCAAATCTTTCTAACCTCCTTCCGGGTTAGCGAGCGAATTTACGAAGTGATGAAAGTCAGTAATCCCTGGGATGTGCAGATTGAGCGAGGCCGGATGAATATCGAGAACCATCCATACGGCAGATCGTTAGACCGGCTCGATATTTCTGAGCAGCCCGACCACATTGCTGATCTCCCAAACAAAGAGAAGCTACTGGCAGATGTTGGTAGTTTTCTCACACGAAAGGGCGGAATCGCACTGCTAGTGATAGACCTTGACCATTTTAAGGACGTAAATGACACCAAAGGGCATCCAGAAGGTGACGCTTGCCTTGATCGCGTTGTGAAAGCGATTGGAAGCGTCTTAGGCAGAAAGGGTATTCTCTACCGCTGGGGAGGCGATGAGTTCGCTGTGTCACTTCCTGATTTTTCCACTGATGAGGCGCACGCTACAGCGGAAAGAATTAGGCGCACCGTGGAAGAAGCGAAGCCGGGCGGCGATGATTTGTCTGTGACTACGAGCATCGGTGTCAGCGGGAGCGACCGAATGACTACCGGATCGGCGGCGGAATTATTAGCTGCGGCCGACAAAGCGATGTACAGATCAAAACATCAGGGAAAGAATTGCGTGACATCATGGTCCGCCGCCGAATTCGACAGGGCAGATGCGAAAGAGGAACCTAAACCTCGCGGTGGAAAAACCAGAGCAACTGGAAACGCAGATTCTAGCAATCTTGCAAAACATGCGAGAGTGCGGATCACGCCGATAGTTCCTCGCCAACACGAACAGTCCGAGTTCATGCTTATGGAAGACTCGGACGAATGCCTTGTTTTTCAAAAGATGGACTCACAGCGGGCCGTAGATATCCCGAAATCGTTCATCGAGAAAATTCGCAAATTTAGCGATTCGCGACCCGCGCTCGTACAACTCAGCGGCAGACTTCAATGGGTTTCGACAAAGCGGAGTTTCGAGTTATTCCCAGACAAACCTCCTTCGGGCAATGATGGAACCTACGGTATCGGGAAAGATGTAGATAACGGATATCCTGTGAGACTTGGAGTCGAAGGCAGGTTCGGTCGTGAGGATCGATTGCCTGAGATTTTGGGACGCGGTTGGTCAATCTTCTACGACTCAGACGGAACGTATCTCAGGTCGGCAGGCCAAGTCTTTGTTGTGGCTGCTTGAACCACTAGCTAGTGCTTGCCCCATTCAAGGTAGAGTGCCTGGGCTTTGTTCGCCTCAGGACGGAATCCCAAATGAATCGTAACGAGGTTCGTGACCATCCAAACCGCACTTGTGCAAACACGAATCACTTCGACGATTTCGCCATCATCGTATGACGCCTCCAAGTCGTGTCCATCGAAGCGTCTTCCTATTTGAGACAGGCCAGCGTGCGCAAAGCTGTGGAGCGCACTTTGCGCTTTTTCCAGAAGATTCGTGAACAAATCGTCAGTTCCAAATGCTTTGTCGATCCACGAACCGATCCTGTCGAAATCCGTAACATAAGTGTCGTCCTGTAGCTTCTTTATATCGTCGGTTGATCCTTTCACCGCGACATGAGCACGCACTAGCGCTTCTAAGCATGGTCGCACTAGGGCAAACGCGCTGCCGCATAACTGGCTCGGTATGAGACTTAGTATAGCCTTGTGAAAATCAAAGATGAGCGACCAATATCCCATCAAGAGAATGTTCCGTTCATCGTCAGGGCATTGACCGCGCTTAACCACTAGCTCCTCCAACTGCTCACCAAGTTTCTGGGCGCTGGCAATTTCCTTTGGCACGTCAAATTCCTTGGCAGGCTTTGCGGGCTTGGCTGTGGGAGGTGTTGTTGACGTTTTCTGTTTTGCTCGTGGATGAGTGCTTGCGGGGGCTACAGCTTCCATAATTGCGCCGCAGATGCCGCACCTGCCGAAATCATGATCTCGGTTGCGTGAGACGCCTTCCGATGGACAACCCGGCGTGGGACAGCGGAACGCCAACCATTCATCACCGCTATTTCCTTTTCCAGTGTGAGGCCAATTAAGGACGGCATATGCTTCTTTCTCGACCATAACGGTTTACCTCAATGTTCTTTTCATGTCGCGGATCGAATAGTCGGCTTCAACGGGGGAGCCAATGCGATATGGCTAACCCTAAGTGGACGAACCTCACCTGCGAATCTGCCTTTAGGCCCGTCCCCAAAATGCTTGTAAATGTGACCTGTCGCACCGACTGCAATGCCACAGATATTCACACCCAGACGGACGGTATAAACCGGAGCGCGGTAATCTGAGCACACAAATAGTTGGACGTGCGCTAGATATTCCGCACCGATTTCCGCACACAACGCGTGCGCTCGCCAACCGTCCGGTCTAAAACCTTCCATCATCGGTCCAAGCAGCGGACTTGTACGCTCTCCAATAAAGTCATTGATGCGATTCATACCACGGCCTGAGTCATCCATTATGAATTCCCGGATGTCGGAAAAGAACGGTTCGGAACCGTCGAAAGTAGGAAACTGAGTCAGAAAGTAATGGAATCCGATTTTCGCGATCCCTCGGAAATAGCGATCCCTCAGTTCAATTTTGCCAACAGCGCCGTTCGCATAGTTCTTGGCACCTAGCCCGTGCTCTCCGAATGATGCTGATGGAAACGCCGCTTTGACCAAAGGCTCCAGCCAAACCAACTCTTTTGGGTCATAGATTAAGCGAGCATCAGCTATGTCCTCGCTTTTGACGTTTAGTTTAAGAAACCCGGCCCGCAACTCCTCTGGGCTGACCCTTTCCGGGATAGGCAAGTTGTGGGTTT
>Ga0182032_10000567_pt1 | contig 15217 bp, 12 predicted proteins | sample tim00Cox00000000_FD_125970 | JGI IMG/M metagenome (GOLD analysis project Ga0182032, IMG submission 125970) | Lab enrichment of tropical soil microbial communities from Luquillo Experimental Forest, Puerto Rico - timezero.00C.oxic.00.000.000 | ecosystem: Environmental > Terrestrial > Soil >... | reverse complement strand
GCAACGCAGCGTTCAATGTGTTCTCGGAGATCGGTCGCACGAAAGTCCGTACCGACGGGAAAAGCCACCGACCGCCGCCGGTAATATCATGCAACCCATGGAGAATGGCCAGCGATTGCCTTGCCAACTTCACGCGATGTGGACGACGCATCTTCGTCTTCTCGGCCGAGATGCACCACACGGCGGTATCGAGATCGAATTCCTTCCACTCCGCGTGTCGTAGCTCGCCCGGCCGGACAAAAACGTAGGCAGCCAGTCGTAGCGCGGCATGAGTGGTCGGTTGTCCGTCGAAGCCGTCGATGGCGCGTAACAGAGCCCCTATGCCAGCCGGGTCAACGATGGCGGCGCGGTGGTTCACTTGATGCGTCGTCAGCGCGCCGCGCAGATCGACCGACGGATCACGCTCAGCTCGGCCGGTGGCGATGGCGTATCGGAAAACCATTCCGCAAGTGCTGCGAAGCCTCTTCGCCGTTTCGTATAGGCCGCGACCCTCTATTTCTCGGAGTAATGCAAGTAACTCACGTGCCGTGATCTGCGCTACCGGGCGCTCACCGAACGCAGGGAAGGCAAAGTCGAGCAACCATTTCTTCTTGGTGAGGGTCACTTGAGCGCGACCCTCACGTTCCAGTTTGGCAATTACCTCCTCGGCAATCGCACGGAAGCTACTGTCCTTCCCTACCTGTCTGTTGGCCTTTCGCTGAGCAGACGGATCGATTTCCCGCGCCAGGAGCCTCTTCGCCTCCTCTCGCTCACTGCGAGCGTCGGCAAGCGAGACGGCCGGATAGGCACCGAGCGCCAACGTCTTCTGCTTGCCCGTGAACCTATAGGCCAAGCGCCACAGTTTGCTGCCGGTAGGTTGGATCAACAGGTGAAGGCCGCCGGCGTCCGAAAGTTTCCTTGGTCGCACGCTTGGCTTTGCATTACGTACACGGGCATCACTGAGCATGTTGGTATCGAGGCTACGAGACCTTCCAAAACACCAACAATGATACCAACAAATCAGTCGAATGGCAACGGATGGGCACGAACCACCCGCGCCCACATAAATTCGAAAAAACGGGCTTTTCTTCAATTACCGCGAATGGTGGCGAATGAGGGCGAAGGCCATTGTGGTGCCCAGGAGAGGACTCGAACCTCCACGCCTCGCGGCGCTAGTACCTGAAACTAGTGCGTCTACCAATTCCGCCACCTGGGCTTTGCGGCGAAGGGGCAAGCAGCCGTAGGTACGAAGCACCGCCGGGCTTGTCAAATGCGGGCGAGCCCGCTCTATACACCCTGCAACCGATCTTGTATTCGGCGCGCCACGGATCCGAGCGAGCGCGGAAATGACGGCCACTCCCTTCGAAACCCTGGTGACCGTGTTCGGCGGGTCCGGCTTTCTCGGCCGGCACGTCGTGCGGGCGATCGCCAGCCGCGGCTATCGCGTCCGCGTCGCGGTGCGCCGGCCCGAGCTCGCCGGTTATCTGCAGCCGCTGGGTCGGGTCGGTCAAATCCATTCCATGCAGGCCAATCTGCGCGACGCGGCATCGGTCGAGGCGGCTGCCCGCGGCGCCGACGTCGTGATTAATCTGGTCGGGATTCTGTTCGAGCGCGCCCGGCAGCGCTTCGATGCCGTGCACGCCTATGGCGCCGAGGCGGTGGCGCGGGCCGCCTCCGCCATCGGCGCGCGCCTGATCCACGTCTCCGCCATCGGCGCCGACGAGCGCGCGTCTTCTCATTACGCGCGCTCGAAAGCCGCGGGGGAGAGGCTGGTGCTGGCCGCCACGCCCTCGGCAGTGGTATTGCGCCCCTCGATCCTGTTCGGCCCGGAGGACGACTTCTTCAACCGGTTCGCGTCCATGGCCTGCTTCTCGCCGGCGCTGCCGCTGATCGGCGGCGGACGGACGCGCTTCCAGCCGGTGTTCGCCGGCGATGTCGCCGAGGGCATCGTTTCCGCAATGGAGGGGCGGGCCCGCCCCGGGGCGACCTATGAGGTCGGTGGACCGGAAGTGAGGAGCTTCAAGGAGCTCATGCAATTCGTGCTCGCCACCATCGAGCGCCGCCGCCTCCTTATCCCGATCCCGTTCGCGCTTGCCAGGCTGCAGGCTTCGCTGCTGCAGCTGATGCCGAAACCGCTGCTCACGCCGGACCAGGTGGCGCTGCTGCGCCGCGACAACGTCGTCTCGGAGCAGGCCGGCCGCGAAGGGCGCACCCTCGCGGCGCTTGGAATCGATCCGCTCACCATGGCAAGCGTAGTGCCCTCCTATCTATGGCGATTCCGCAGGGCAGGGCAGTTCGCCAGGCCGATGTCAGAGAACAGATGACAGGGGACAGATGACAGGGGACAGAAAAAAGGATGCCTGTCATCTGTGATCTGTCATCCGTCATCTGCCTAATGCCCCAGCGCCAGCGCGATCAGCCCAAGCGAGCCCACGATCACCCGCCACCACGCGAACAACGCAAAGCCATGGCGCTGCACGTAGCCGAGGAAGGACTTCACGACGATCCAGGCGCAGACGAAGGAAACTACGAAGCCGAACGCAATCACGATGGCGTTGTCCATGCTCAACTGCCCGCGGCTCTTGTAGAGATCGAACGCGAACGCGCCGGCCATGGTCGGCATCGCAAGCCAGAACGAGAATTCCGCCGCCGAGCGCCTGTCCGCCCCCAGCAGCATGGCCGACACGATGGTGGCGCCCGCGCGCGAGGTTCCGGGGATCATGGAGAGGCACTGCGCCAACCCGATGATGAAATACATCGGGAGCGAAAAGCGGGTGGCGTCGTGGTAGCGCGTATTGAGCTTCATGCGGTCGACCCACAGCAGAATGGCGCCGCCGACGATGAGGGTGAAGCAGACGATCCAGACGTTGAACAGGACCGTCTTTATGAAGTCGTGCGCCAGCGCGCCGACCACCGCCGCCGGCAGGAATGCAATCAGCAGGCCGATGACGAAGCGCCGTGCCGCGGGATCCTTGAACATGCCGACCACAATGTGCCAGATGCGGAAAAAATAGATCGACAGCAGCGCCAGGATGGCGCCGAACTGGATCAGAACGGCGAAGGTCTTGCCGAAATCCTCGTCATCGAAACCGAACAAGCGTTGCACCAGGAGGAGATGGCCGGTCGAGGATACCGGCAGGAACTCGGTCAACCCCTCGACCACGCCGAGGAAGAATGCCTTGAGAAGCTCAAATGTCATGAGCGCCTCCACGCGCAGGGACCCATACAGCGTGCCGCTTTTCGCCCATCATTAACTCCGGAGCAACGCCCGCAGGGCAGCATTGCACAGCTTGCTCCGCCCACCTGCGTCCACATTGCTGAGCGCAATTCAAGGTCATAAAGGAGCTTCGCGATGCGCCCTACCATTGCCGCAATCCCCAAAGCTGCATGCTGACGCTGTTCCATCACCCCTTCTGCCCGCACTCCCGATTCATACGGCTCGCGCTCGGCGAGTATGGGGTTTCGCCACGCCTGGTGGAGGAGCGGGTGTGGGAGCGCCGGGAGGAGTTTCTCGCCCTCAATCCGGCAGGCACCACGCCGGTGCTGGTGGAGGAAGGCCGGTCTCCGGTCCCGGGCGCTTCGATCATCGCGGAATACCTCGACGAAACGCGCGGAACGGAACTGGGCGAACGCCGGCTGCTGCCCGCCGACATCCGCGGGCGCGTCGAGGTGCGCCGGCTGATGAGCTGGTTCAACGAGAAGCTTTTTGCCGAGGTCACGGGCCCCCTCACCATGGAGCGGCTCTACAAGCGCCAGATGCCGGCGAGCGCGGGAGGCGGATCACCCGATACCGATGCGATACGCGTTGCGCGCCACAACATGCGCTACCATCTGGCGTATATCGGGTGGCTTGCGCGCACGCGCGACTGGCTCGCGGGCGAGCGCATGAGCTACGCCGATCTTGCCGCCGCAACGCATCTGTCGGCAGCCGACTATCTGGGCGACGTGCCGTGGAACGAAAGCGAGATCGCGAAGAACTGGTACGCGCGCGTGAAGTCGCGGCCGTCGTTCCGTCAGTTGCTCACCGAGACGCTGGCCGGAATACCGCCCTCGGAAACCTACGCCAATCTGGACTTCTGAGCGATCCGCAGGCCCTCAAGGCGGCGCTCGCCAAGGCGGCGACCGAGCAGGGCTTCGACCTGATCGGCATCACAAGCCCCGATGCGGCTCCGCAAGCGCCCGAGCGCCTTGCCCGGTTCCTGGCGGACGGCGCGCATGGCGACATGGAATGGCTGCGCACCACGGCCGCGCGGCGCCAAAGGCCGCGCTCCCTGTGGCCGCAGGTACGCTCCATTATCATGCTCGGGCTCAACTATGCCCGCGCGGGCGATCCACTGGCCATTCTCAAACGGCGCGAATGCGGTGCGGTCTCAGTCTACGCGCAGAGCGCGGACTATCATGACGTCATCAAGCCCAGGCTCAAGCAGCTCGCCCGCTGGCTCATCGCGCAGGCCGGCGGTGAGGCCAGGGTGTTCGTCGATACCGCCGCCGTGATGGAGAAGCCGCTCGCCGGTGCCGCGGGACTCGGCTGGCAGGGCAAGCACACCAACCTGGTCTCGCGCCAATTCGGCTCCTGGCTCTTCCTGGGCGCGATCTTTACCACGCTCGATCTGCCCCCCGACGCACCGGAGGAAGATCATTGCGGGACGTGCAGGGCCTGCCTCGACATCTGTCCGACGGCGGCGTTCCCTGCCCCCTACCGGCTCGACGCGCGCCGGTGCATCTCGTATCTGACGATCGAGCACAAAGGTCCGATCCCGCGCGAGCTGCGCGCCGCAATCGGCAACCGCATCTACGGCTGCGATGATTGCCTTGCGGTGTGCCCGTGGAACAAGTTCGCGCAGGCTACGCGCGATGCCAAGCTCTCTTTGCGCGAGGAGCTTGCAGCACCTCGCCTTGTGGATCTGGTGCGCCTTACCGACGCGGAATTTCGAAAGCTGTTTGCGAAAACACCGGTGAAGCGGACCGGACGGGATCGTTTCGTGCGCAATGTGCTGATCGCCATGGGCAATTCTAACGATGCGACGCTCGCTGTTGAGATCGAGCGCCTGCTTGACGATCCCTCGCCCCTGGTGCGCGGCGCCGCGGTCTGGGCGCTGGGACGGCTCGACCGGGATCGGCTTAGCCGCCTCGCGACAATGCGCAGGCATTCCGAACCGGATCCGCAGGTGCAGCGGGAATGGGCGGCAATGCTGGCAGACGCCGTATAGTTGTTCGACACAATGATTTTGACTGTTTGAATCTCGGTGCGATCAACAAGCTCCAATCCCTCCCCGAAGGGGAGGGTGGCCGCACGCAGGCAAGTTTACGCAGCCTGCGTAAACTTGGCTGCGTAGGCGGCCGGGTGGGGACGCAGCAAGCTCAATCGGTGAAGATCCGCGGCCGATCCCCACCCGGTCTCGCTTCGCTCGACCACCCTCCCCTTCGGGGAGGGATTCAGCAGTGCACCGCGCAAACGCGCGCTGCACTGCGTCCGGGACACGAATCAGGAATCAAAACTCCGCCACTGCCGCGATCAGTCGCTCGATGTCCTCGGGGCGAGAAAGGCGATGGTCGCCGTCTTTCACCAGGGTGAGGACGACGTCGTCCTGTGCAAAGCGCGCGGTGAGCTCAACGGCATGCTGCCAGGGTACGTCGGCATCCTGGACTCCCTGCAGGATGCGGACCGGGCAGCCGGTCTCGATCATGCCCGCGAGCAAAAGATGGCGGCGTCCGTCCTCGATCAGGCCACGCGTTATCAGATAGGGCTCCGCCGAATATTGCGAGGGCCGCAGCCAGCTGCCTGCCTGCTCGATTGCGCGCTTCGCCTCGGGCGGAAAGCGCTTCCACATCAGCTCCTCGGTGAAGTCGACCGCGGGTGCGATCAGAACCAGGCCCGCCACCCCGGCAGCACGCTCGCGGCGTTCCATCACTGCGCGGGTGAGAAGGAGCGCCAGCCACGCTCCCATCGATGAGCCGATCACGACCTGGGGGCCGCGGCAGCAGGCATCAAAAACGGCCAGACTCTCCTCCAGCCATCGGCCGATGGTCCCTTTAGCGAACTCGCCCCCGGATTCGCCGTGCCCTGAATAGTCGAAGCGGGTGATCGCGCGGCCCTGCGCCAGCGCCCAGCGGTCGAGCGCCTGCGCCTTGGTGCCCTTCATGTCCGACTTGAAGCCTCCGAGCCAAAGCAGCGCAGGCTCGGCGCCCGCCCGCCGTCGAATGGCGATGCGCCGGGAGGCATTGCCGGTTCCCACTTCCAGAAAATTCAGGCAAGGATTGTCCACTGCACTCAACCAAAAGATGCGCCCGGCAGCCGCAAGGGGCCTATAGTGTTTGGCCGCAAACGCAAGCGTCGGGAACGGGGTAGACCAATGCAGTGGAGCTGGGTTCTTGCGAGAGTGATACGCGCCTGTGCAGGTTCAAATCCAAGATCCCATTAGAATCGCAATATTGTCAGCTCCCTTCGATTGCGAAGCTTGCATTGGATGGGGCCGTGCCGGGACCCCGCCGCGCTTGTGCGGCGGGAACCCGTGCCACCGAGGTTCGGCATCGGGGCGCTGGCCGCAGGGACAGGGTTGGTGAGCAACAACGGCGGCGACGGCAACGTTTCCCCCCGCACGCTTGCGGGTGCAACGATCCTCCAGATCGTGCCGCAACTGCACGACGAGCCGGTCGCCCGTACGGCGGTGAACGTGGCAAGCGCGCTCATCCAGTCCGGGGCCCGCGCGATCATCGCAGCGGAAAACGGCCCGCTCGCCGACGAGCTTCGAGCGTTCGGCGGCGAATGGGTCGAGCTTGTGAACGCCACCGTCAACCCGTTCAAGCTGCGCGGCTGCGCGCACAGGCTGGAGCGCCTGATCGCATCCGAGCGCGTCGATATCATGCACGCGCAAAGCATCGGCGGAGCCTGGGCCGCAAATATGGCGGCGACGCAGATTGCGGTCTGGCTGGTCACCACGCTCGCCGACGTGCCGCCGGCGTCGGGCCTGCGCGCCTATTGGGCGGGCGCGCTCGCCCGCGGCGACCGCGTCATCACGCCGTCCAATTTCGCCGCCGCGCCGGTCGTAAAGCGTTTTGGCCTGCCGCGCGAGCGCCTCACCGTCATACCCCGCAGCATCGACACCGGGATATTCGATCCCGCGGCCGTGGACGCCGCGCGCATCGAAGCCCTGCGCGCGGCCTGGCGGGTCTCTTCGCACGACCGCATCGTGCTGGTGCCGGGCCGCCTGGCCCCCTGGAATGGTCAGCTCATCGTGCCTGACATCGCGCGCATTCTTCTCGACAGCGGCGCCCGCGACTTCGTTTTCGTGATGGCCGGCGAGCATCGCACGTTTCGCAAGTACGCCCGCTTCATCGCCGAGCAGGCGAAGCGCCGAGGAATGACCGAGCTAACCCGTTTTGCCGGACATTGTTCCGATATGCCTGCGGCCTTTGCCGCCGCCGACACCGTGCTGGTGCCGGCGATCGAGGCACCGATGCTTGGGCGGGCAGTCGCCGAGGCACAGGCAATGGGGCGACCGGTGGTCGCCTCCAACCTCGGCAGCCAGCCCGAGCACCTGGTGACGCCGCCGGAAATGCCGGAGGACGTGCGCACCGGCTGGCTTGCCGAGCCCGGCGATGCGGCGGATTTCGCCCGCGCGCTCAGCCTCTCATTCTCGCTCGACAAGGCCGCATACCACGCCATGGCCGCGCGCGCGCGCCAGTTTGCCGAATACATGTTTTCGCCCCGCAGCATCGCGGTTGCAACCCGGGCGGTCTATACTTCGCTGCTGGCGCGCGACGCTTAAATTGGCTACTGGCGCGCGACGCTTAAATTGAAATTCACCGATTAGGCGTTGACTTATGAGCCGTTTGTACTGATCTTTCGTCGGCCTGCCGCGGCAGGCACGTTGCAACAGCAAGAGGAGATGCCAGCCATTCGCCGCCCAATCAGACCCGCGCAGCCCGCTCCCAAGGACGGTCCGCGCATCAACGAGGAGATCCGCGTTCGCGAAGTTCAGCTCATCGACCAGACCGGCCACAATCACGGGCCCGTGGATGTCCAGATCGCCCTGCAGAAGGCGCAGGAGGCCGGTCTCGACCTTGTTGAAATTGCTCCCAATTCCGCCCCGCCGGTCTGCAAGATCCTCGACTACGGCAAATACAAGTATCAAGCCCAGAAGAAGGCGGCTGAAGCGCGCAAAAAACAGAAGGTGGTCGAGGTCAAGGAGATCAAGCTCCGACCGATGATCGACGATCACGACTACGACGTGAAGATGCGCTCCATGCAGCGCTTCTTCGAGGAGGGCGACAAGGTCAAGGTGACGTTGCGCTTCCGCGGGCGCGAGATGGCCCACCAGGAGCTCGGCTACCAGCTGCTCAATCGCGTCAAGGACGACACGCTGAAGGTGGCGAAGGTGGAGCAGGAGCCCCGCTTCGAAGGACGGCAGGTGGTGATGGTGCTGGCGCCGCGCTGAGCGCCGGGGCAACCGCCAGCTAAGGTCACTCGGCAAGAGTTCGTCATGGCCGGGTTTATCCCGGCCATCCACGTCTTTCGCGCCAAGACGATAGGATATCGCGCCGGCCGGTTGAAATCGGGCTTGCCGTCTGCCATAAGGCTCGCCTCCCGCCGCCCGGCTGTCAGGGCTGCCGTGGCGGCCGGGAATGCTCAGCAGCAGCGCGAATGGGCAAGGCCCGGTGAGCCGGGCTCGCGCCCACGTTGCTTTGACAGAAGCGGCGGTGCCGCCAAGGAGAGCCAAATGCCCAAGATCAAGACCAAGTCCGGGGCCAAGAAGCGGTTCAAGGTCACCGGCGGCGGGAAGGTGCTTTATCAGCAGTCCCGCAAACGCCATGGCATGATCAAGCGCACCAAGAAGCAGATACGCCAATTGCGCGGCACCAACGTGCTGTTCAAGACCGACGGTGACAACATCAAGAAATATTTTCTGCCGAACGGCTGATCACCCAATGGCGGCCGTCATCGGATCGGCGCTTGAACGAATTATGAAAGGAGGTCGGTCATGGCGCGCGTGAAACGCGGGGTCACCAGCCACGCCAGGCACAAGAAGGTGCTTAAGGCTGCGAAGGGCTACTACGGCCGGCGCAAAAACACCATTCGCGTCGCCAAGCAGGCGGTGGAGAAGGCCAATCAGTACGCCTACCGCGATCGCAAGCGCAAGAAACGCACCTTCCGTGCGCTCTGGATTCAACGCCTCAACGCGGCGGTGCGGCCGTTCGGACTGACCTACAGCCGTTTCATCAACGGCCTTGGCAAGGCCGGGGTGATAGTCGATCGGAAGGTGCTGCCCGATCTTGCTATCCGTGGGCCCGCGGCGTTCGAAGCGATTGTCGAGAAGGCAAAAGCCGCAACCGCGTGATGCGCTAGTGTGGCGGACTGCGGTATCTCCCGCTGCACGGGTCCGGGACGTCGGCATCCCGAACTGAGACGGCGAATGACCGAGATCGAGGTGCTTGAGAACAAGCTGCTCGGCGAGATCGCCGCCGCCGCGGACGAGGCTGCGCTCGAAACCATCCGCATCGCCGCGGTGGGCAAGAGCGGGTCCGTTTCCGCCTTGCTCAAGACTCTGGGCGCGATGGCGCCGGAACAGCGAAAGGAGCGCGGCCCGCTCATCAACCGCCTCAAGGAACAGGTGAACGCGGCAATCTCGGCGCGCAAGGCGGAACTGGGGAACGCGGCTCTCGATGCACGCCTCAATACCGAGACGGTCGACGTGACCCTGCCGGTGCGTCAGCCGCCGGCCGAGACCGGACGCATTCATCCCGTCACCCAGGTCATCGAGGAGCTGGTCGCGATCTTTGCCGACATGGGATTCTCGGTAGCCGAGGGACCCGACATCGAGACCGACGACTACAATTTCGGCAGGCTCAATTTTCCCGAGGGTCATCCGGCCCGAGACATGCACGACACGTTCTACTTCAATCCGAAGCCGGACGGCTCGCGTCTTCTGCTGCGCACGCACACGTCGCCGGTGCAGATCAGGACAATGCTCGCCAAGCCGCCGCCCATCCGCGTCATCATTCCGGGCCGGACCTATCGCAGCGACAGCGACCAGACCCATACGCCGATGTTCCATCAGGTCGAAGGCCTGGTCATCGACCGCAGCTCGCATCTCGGCCATCTGAAATGGATACTGCAGGAGTCCTGCAAGGCCTTCTTCGAAGTCGACCAGGTCGGGATGCGGTTTCGTCCGTCCTTCTTCCCCTTCACTGAGCCGTCGCTCGAGGCCGACATCCAATGCCGGCGCGAAAAGGGCGAGCTGCGATTCGGCGAGGGCGAGGACTGGATGGAGATTCTCGGCTGCGGCATGGTGCATCCGAACGTGCTGCGCAATTGCGGGCTCGATCCCGATGTCTATCAGGGTTTCGCCTGGGGTATGGGCATCGATCGCATCGCCATGCTCAAATACGGCATGCCGGACTTGCGCGCGTTCTTCGAGGCGGACGTGCGCTGGCTCGCGCATTACGGCTTTCGACCGCTCGATTTCCCGACGCTGGCGGGAGGATTGAGCGGATGATGAAATTCACGCTCGGCTGGCTCAAGGAGCATCTCGATACCGATGCTCCGCTTGCCGCGATCATCGACAAGCTCACCATGATCGGGCTTGAGGTCGAGTGCGTGGCCGACCGCGGCAAGGCGCTCGCCCCGTTTTCCATCGCGCGCGTGATTTCCGCCGAGCAGCACCCCAACGCTGACCGGCTGCGCGTCTGCATGGTCGACACCGGCGCCGGCGAGCCGGTGCAGGTGGTATGCGGGGCACCGAATGCGCGGTCCGGGATGAAAGGGGTCTTCGTCCCGCCCGGCGCCTTCATTCCGGGCAAGAACATGACGCTCGGAGTGGGCAAGATCCGGGGCGTCGAAAGCCGCGGAATGCTGGTCTCGGAATTCGAGCTGAAAATATCCGACAATCACGAGGGCATCATTGAGCTTCCCGGTGACGCGCCGGTGGGCGCCAGCTACGCACAATGGGCCGGTCTCGATGATCCCGTCATCGAGATCAACCTCACCCCGAACCGCGCCGATTGCGCCGGGGTGAACGGGATAGCGCGCGATCTCGCCGCGGCCGGAATGGGAAGATACGATGATCGCCCGGTCACGCCGGTCAGAGGCGGCTTTCCCTGTCCGACCAACGTGACGCTTGATTTCGGCGCGACGCCGTCGCTCTGCCCGGCGTTCGGACTGCGCCTGGTTCGCGGCGTGAGGAACGCCCCATCGCCGCAGTGGCTGGCGCGCCGTCTCACCGCAATCGGGCTTCGGCCGATCAACACGCTCGTCGACATCACCAACTTCATCACCTACGACCGCGGACGGCCGCTACACGTTTTCGATGCCGCCAAAGTCAAGGGCAATCTCACGGTGCGACGCGCGCACGCGGGCGAGAAGCTCACCGCACTCGACGGCAAGTGCTACGAGCTCGACGAGACGATGTGCGTGATCGCGGACGAGCAGGGGGTGGTCTCGCTTGCCGGCATCATGGGCGGCGCGGCCACGGGTTGCTCGCACGAGACAACCGACGTGCTGATCGAATCGGCGCTCTGGGATGCGCCCAACGTCGCGCATACCGGCCGCAAGCTCGGCATCAATTCCGATGCTCGCTATCGTTTCGAGCGCGGCGTCGATCCCGCTTTCATGCTGCGCGGCCTCGATCTCGCGGGCGCGATGGTGCTCGATCTATGCGGCGGGGAGCCTTCGGAGGTCACGGTGGCCGGCAAGGTCGAGTGTCCCGAGCGCAGCATCGACTTCCCATTCGGTGAAGTCGCGCGCCTCAGCGGCCTTGATCTGGACGTTGCGGAGGTTACGCACGTCCTTGGGAGACTGGGCTTTGGCGTCGCCGGCCAGGGCACGCTGCTCAAGATCAGGGTGCCGTCGTGGCGCGCCGACGTCCACGGCAAAGCCGACATCGTCGAAGAGATTATTCGTATCGTCGGTGTCGATCGCCTGCCCGCGACGCCATTCGATCGCGGGGACACGCCGCGCCAGCCGGTGCTCACGCCGTTTCAGGTTCGCAGGCGAAAGGCGGCGCGCGCGCTCGCGACGCGCGGGATGGTGGAATCCGTCACCTGGTCATTCATTGCGAAGGATCGGGCCGAAATCTTCGGCGGAGGCGCATGCGACCTTTCCCTTCATAACCCGATCGCATCGGACCTTTCCGACATGCGGCCGAGCCTCATTCCGGGACTTGTGGCGGCTGCGCAAAGAAACGCCGATCGCGGCTTCCCCGATGTCGCGCTGTTCGAGGTGGGGCAGATTTTCACGGGCGACCGTCCCGAAGACCAGCTCACCGCCGCCTCCGGCGTGCGCACGCGGCTTGCAAGAGGAGGCGGCGGCGGACGCCACTGGTCGGCACCCGCCGTCGAGGTGGACGCCTTCGATGCCAAGACCGACGCATTGGCGGCGCTCGCGGCAGCAGGCGCACCTTCCCAGGCGATGCAAGTCGTTCCAGGCGGTCCTGCCTGGCTGCATCCGGGACGCAGCGGCACCATCCAGATCGGTCCGCAGAACGTGCTCGGCCATTTCGGCGAGCTGCATCCGCGCGCGCTCGAAGCGTTGCGCGCCGAGGGGCCGCTCGTCGCCTTCGAGGTGATCCTCGAGCGCATTCCCCCCGCGAAGGCGCGCCCGACGCGGGCCAAGCCCGTGCTCGAATTGTCGCCGCTGCAGCCGCTCGAGCGCGACTTCGCCTTCGTGGTCGACCGCGCCGTCAAGGCCGGCGACATCATGCGCGCCGCCCAGTCGGCGGACCGCAAGCTCATCGAGGCGGTGACGGTGTTCGACGTCTACGAGGGCAGCGGCATCGAGCCCGGCAAGAAATCGATCGCCATCGCGGTCACCCTGCAACCGCGCGAGAAGACCCTGACGGACCAGGAGATCGAGGCGGTGGCGGCCAAGATCGTGGCCGAGGTCGGCAAGCGCACCGGCGGAGTGCTGCGGGCTTGAAGCGGCGGTGACCCGACAGGGAGGAACGCACAAAACCGCGTCCAGCAACGCTGACCGATTTTAATCGAGTGTTGCAGAATGGTGACATCCTTCGCCCAGTCAATCTGCTAAGCATTTACCATCCGGTACGACTCATTTGCCTGGGGGACTTCATGAAAACGCTGCTTGCCTCTGCTTTCGCTTTTGTCGCCGCAGCCGGCATCGCGCCGGCGAGCGCCGCCAACCTTCCCGTGAAGGCTCGGCCGATGGCGCCTCCCCCGGTATTGACCTGGACCGGGTGTTACCTGGGCGTGGATGCCGGGATAAACACGGGGCGAAGCCAGCATTTTGCGCCCGACCTCGGCGGAGTGCCCATCACGAACAAGTTCGACCTGAGCGGCGGCGGCCTCGTCGGTGGCACGCTGGGCTGCAACTAGCAAGTTGCACCCCAATGGGTTATCGGGTTCGAGGGGGACTTTTCGGCGACGGACAAGCAGGGGAATGCCCACGACCTTACGCCGTTTTTCAACCCGCTTTTCGAGCAAGAGACAAAGGAACGCTGGTTCGCGACCGCCCGTGGCCGCCTGGGTTTCAACCCGACCCCGGACTCACTCGTTTATGCGACCGGCGGCGCCGCCTTTGCCAAGTTCAATGTTGACGAGTTCTTCACCAACAATCCGGGGTTCGGAGCTTCTGATTCGACTACGCTCACGGGCTGGACCGCCGGCGGTGGTGTCGAATGGAGGTTCTCCTACTGGCAGAACGTGACTTTGAAGTTTGAATATCTCTTTGCTGACTTCGGCACCCATACCTTCTTCAGCCCCCCGATTACGCCGGGGAACTGCGGTTGCTTCAGGGCCGACGTGAAGACGACCGAGCAGATCCTTCGTGCCGGCTTGAATTGGCGCATCTTCTGAGCCGGCCGCGTCGTCGCCAAATACTGATCGACTGAATTCTAGAGCGGGATGAATGATCTTCGGATCGTCATCCCGCTCTCCATTTTTGGTGGAGCATGATCCCCGCCTTCGCGGGACAAGCCTTTTCCGATCGACCGCTGATCCGCCTGATCGCCCTACCCCGCCCGCCTGCCAAGCGACTTCGCCACCGCGTCGGCGGCGCGTTCGCCCGATTCCCAGGCGCCGCCGACCGTGCCCCATAGGGTCTCGTGCGCAGCCTCGCCCGCGAACCAGATGCGCTCGCCCACCGGCTCCATCAGCACGCGCCGGGCGCCTTGCGCCCCCGGGGCCGCGGCCGAGAAGGCGCCGAGCACCCAAGGTTCCTCGTTCCATCGCGTGGCATATTTGCGCCTGACCGTCTTGCCGATCTCGACGCCGAACAGGCCGGTGAGCCAGCTCTGCGCGAAATCGAACATTGCGTCCTCGCCCTTGGCGGCGAGATCGCGCCCGAAGGTTCCGGCCACGTCGACGATGCTCAGCGGCGTGCCTGACACATTGGCGAAGAGCGCCGCCGTGCGGGCGCCGTCGCTCTTCTCGAACACGAGCTCGTCGGCCCGCAGGGCGAGCGGATTGTCGGGCAGCTCCAGGGCGATATGGTCGTAGCTGCCGAGCTTGAGCTTGGCGGCGGCGTCGAGGTGACGCTTGGGAAGATCGGGGTCGAACTTGATCTTGCCGGAGGTGAGCACGTTGGTCGAGACCGTGACGATGGCGGCGCGCGCCGAGAGGGTGCCGCGCATGGTGTCGACATCGACGCCGCGCCGCGCCCCATATGAGAAGGAGATGCGCGTCACCGGCTTGCCGAGCTCGACCGGAAGACCGCCGGCGAGCCGGGCGAGCAGCGCGCCGAAGCCCTGGCGGCAGAGGAGATCGACATCGCGCTCGGCGGAGCGTGCAAAATCGAGCGCGGAGACTTCGCTCAAGTCCTTGGCGCAGCCGAAGGGCCCGAGCACGAACTCGATGGTCGAGCGCCAGTCGCCCAGATCCTTGGGCAGCGCCTGCGCGCAGGACACGTCGATCCTGCGCGACGCATCCGCGATCGCGGTCGAGGCGCGCACCATGCCGCTCAGATAGCTCTCCATCTCGCCTTCGCGCGCATAGCGACGCCCGATGCGCATGCGCTGGCCGGGAGGCGCCGGGTAGAGGTCGAGGCCGGTCTGGGCGCCGAGCTTCGCCACCGGATTGATGTCCGGCATGTGCAGCCAGTGGGCGCCGCGATCGAAGGGCACCCCGAAAGTGCTGGTGTCGGTGACGCAGCGCCCGCCGCCCGCGGCGCCCGCCTCGACCAAGGCAACGCGCAGCCCCGAGCCCGACAACCGCCGCGCCGCCGCAATGCCGGCCGCGCCCGCCCCCACGATCACCACGTCGAGGGGGCCGGGGCGCGAAGGCGGCG
>Ga0182032_10000554_pt1 | contig 15334 bp, 14 predicted proteins | sample tim00Cox00000000_FD_125970 | JGI IMG/M metagenome (GOLD analysis project Ga0182032, IMG submission 125970) | Lab enrichment of tropical soil microbial communities from Luquillo Experimental Forest, Puerto Rico - timezero.00C.oxic.00.000.000 | ecosystem: Environmental > Terrestrial > Soil >... | reverse complement strand
TTCTGGAAGCGGGCAACGGGGCACGGCGCCTTTGCCGGTCTCGTCGCCGGAACGGGGGCCGCCGCGCTGCACCACGGGCTCACGCTGCCGACCGGCGCGGCAGCCGGCGTCAAGGGCGGCTGGCTGGCGGTTGTCGCGACGTATCCGAGCGAGATGGCCCAGAACTTCTGGACGGCCATCGACGCCTTCGTGGTCTGCTTCGTTGTGACGATCCTCGTGAGCGTTGCGACGCGCCCCCGTGCCGAGGCTGAGTTGGCCGGACTGGTGTATTCACTGACCGAGCGGCCGCGCGACGACCGTCTGCCCGTCCATCTCCGGCCAGCGGTACTCGGCTCGGTCGTGCTGGGGATCGCCGTGATCCTGAACGTCTTATTCTTCTGATGCGGCTCGACGTCCGGCTTCCGGTCGGCGCCATGCTGGCCCTGATGGGCGCGTTGCTGGCGGGGTACGGCCTGCTCGGCGACCGCGCGATTTATGGGCGATCGCTTGGGGTCAATATCAATTTGGTCTGGGGGGTCGTGTTGATCGCGACCGGCGCCTGCCTGCTCGCGCTCTCGGCCCGGGCGAAATGACGGAAAGCCGCACGGTGGATCCTCGCGACGTCGCCCGCCGGTTCCGAGAGGCGTTTGGACGGCAGGGATGTCTGTTTCGCGCGCCGGGCCGCGTCAACCTGATCGGGGAGCATACCGACTACAACGACGGCTACGTCATGCCCATGGCGATTGATCGATCGACCTGGGCGGCCGCGGCCGCTCGCGTTGATGGAACGATCTGCGTCCGTTCGGACGCCTTCGGAGAAACGCACACGATCGACCTCGACAAGCTTCGAGAACGAGCGTCGAGCGACGAACTGCCCGGGGGAAGGGCCCCCCGCAGTGGACAACGCGCCGCAGGCGGGTGGAGCGACTACGTTGCCGGCGTCGCGGCGGTCCTCGAAGAAGCCGGCGCGGTGTGCGGCGCCGATCTGTTGATCGTCAGCGAGGTCCCGATCGGTGCCGGCTTGAGTTCATCCGCCGCGCTCGAGGTGGCGGTCGGTCTGGCGCTGTCAAGACTGTCGGGCCTGACCATCGACTCGACGCGCCTCGCACTCTCATGTCAGCGCGCCGAACACGAGTTTGCCGGCACGCGGTGCGGCGTCATGGATCAGATGATCGCCTGTCACGGTCGCGCCGGCACCGTATTGCTCCTCGACACTCGCACGCTTGCGTGCGATTGGGTTCCTCTCCCATCCTCGGTCCGGGTGGTCGTGTGCAATACCATGGTCGCTCACGAGCTCGCCACGGCCGAGTACAATTCGCGTCGCGCCGACTGTGAAGCCGGCGTGGCGGCGCTTGCCAGGCGGTTCGATGACGTGCGAGCCTTGCGCGACGCGTCGCTGCCCCAACTCGTGGCGTCGCGGCGTGACATCTCAGATCGCGTCTTTCGCCGATGCCGTCACGTGATCGCGGAGAACGCTCGTGTGCAGCAGGCCGCCGCGGCGTTCCGTGCGCATGACTATCGGCTGTTTGGGCGGCTGATGGGCCAGTCGCACTCGAGCTTGCGTGATGACTACGAGGTCAGCTGCCCCGAGCTCGATCTGATGACATCGATTGTCACGAGTTGCGCCGGCGTCTACGGAGCGCGCATGACCGGCGGGGGGTTCGGCGGGTGCGTGGTTGCGATTGCGGACGCGCGGGGCGACGAGGAGCGGCTGCGCCGCGAGATTCAGGAGCGGTACGCGGCAGCCACGGGGCTTGTTCCTGACGTCTGGTTCTGCGCTGCCGCGTCCGGCGCGACGGCATGGGGGGAGATCGGCGGGGCAGGAGTGGCTGCAGGCGTCACCGGGGAAGGGGCCCGGGACCGATGATGACACGCCGCGAGCTCATGGCATTGGCCGCTGTGCCGCTCACGCGGGCGTTTCCTTGGGAGTCCACAGCCTCCATCGATAGCGACGGCAGACGTCTCGAAGGCGTCGATCTCGTGCGCGAGTTTGACGGTCCCTTCACACGGCCGCGCCTCATCAATCGGAGCACAACCAGCCTTCGCGTCAAAGACGTCGTGGTTCTTGAAGTCGATTTGCATCTCCCTGCGGCGACCGGGCTCTACGGCGAGGGTTTTCAGATGCTGACGCAGACGGGCGGCACCCTCGGCAGCCCGGTAGATTTCAGTCAGTACACGGACGCGAAGCACTACCGCATTCCGGTTGCCGAGGGCGCGCGAGCTTTCTACGGACTCGTGACGCTGACCCCACCCGGGGAGGGCAGCCGGATGTTCGCGTTCACGTCATGCCGCAGATTCAGCGGGCGGTTCGACATCCATGCGCAAGGCGGTGAGCAGTATCGGCTCCGCTCCGTGGTCGACACCGAGGGCCTCGAGATCCACCCTGGCGAGACATGGCTGCTCGAAGAGCTGATGGTCACGACCGGGCCTGGTCGGGGCAGCCTCCTCGAAGATCTGGGCGCGCGGATCGCATTCCATCATCCACGGCCGACGGCGCCCGAACTGCCGACAGGCTGGTGCTCCTGGTACTCCTTCGGTCCTCGCGTGACCGCCCAGCAGGTCCTCGACAATCTCGACGCCATCGCGACGTCATTTCCATCGCTCAGGTATGTCCAGATCGACGACGGTTATCAACCGGCCATGGGCGACTGGCTCGAAACAGGCGCGGCGTTCGGCGGCAACGTCCGAGGCGTAGTCGACCAGATTCGTCGTCGCGGCTTCGAGCCGGCCATTTGGGTCGCCCCGTTCGTGGCCGAGGCCGGGTCACACGTGTTCAAGGCGCATCCAGACTGGTTCATCAGCGATGCCACGGGCGCGCCGCTTCGATCGGACCGTGTCACCTTCGGCGGCTGGCGACGCGGTCCCTGGTACGCCCTCGACGGCACGCACCCCGAAGTGCAGCAACACCTCCAGCGGCTGTTTCAGACGATGCGCGGCGAATGGGGCTGCAGCTACTTCAAGCTGGACGCGAACTTCTGGGGCGCGATGCACGGCGGGCGCTTCCACGATCCGTCGGCGACCCGCGTTGATGCCTACCGGCGTGGCATGGAGGCGATCCGCCGCGGCGCGGGCGATGGGTTTCTGCTCGGGTGCAACCATCCGATCTGGCCCTCCTTCGGTCTCATTGACGGTTCGCGCAGCTCGAACGACATCAAGCGGTCATGGGATCGCATCGCGACAACTGCGCGTCAGAACTTGAGCCGCAACTGGCAAAACGGGCGGCTGTGGTGGAACGATCCGGACGCTGTTGTGCTCGCCGGCGATCTGACCGAGGCCGAGTGCCGGTTTCATGCGACAGCGATCTACGCCACCGGTGGCATGGTGCTGTCAGGCGATGATCTCACGCGCCTCCCGCCGGATCGTGCCGCGATGCTTCGAAAGCTGTTGCCGCCGACCGGTATCGCGGCGGCATTCGACGACCAGTCGCTCATGGTCGGCACCGTTCAGCTGCCCGATGCGCGCATGGTGTGCCTGTTCAACTGGGACGACATCCCGCGCACCCTCTCCATCCGGATCGGGGAGGCGTCACTGGTGGCCGACCACTGGACCGGCGAACCGCTTGGCCGACACTCGGGCGCGCTGGCGATTGAGATGCCGCCCCGATCGGCCCGCCTCTTGAGGGTGAAAGCGTGACATCGTCGTCGCCGCGCGCGGCCGACGTTCAGATCACGGCCACCGCGTCGCTTGCGCTCTTCTCGGTCGTGGGCCTGGCGTTCTACGGTCTGCCGCTCTACTACGACTTCATGGTGCGTGACTTCGGATGGTCGCGCGCGATGGTCACGTCGGGCAACGCGATCAGCAAGCTCATCGTCGGGCCGGCATTTGGCTTTGCGGCCGGCTGGTTTGTCGACCGCTTCGGACCGCGGCGGCTGATGATGGCGGGAATCCTGATGGCGGGTGGCGCGCTCATCGGGCTGGGCGTGATGTCGGCCCTGTGGATGTTCTACCTGTTCTACGTCTTCAACGCCCTTGGTTATGTCTGCGGCGGGCCTCTGCCGAGTCAGGTTCTGCTGTCTCGCCGATTCGATCGCACGCGCGGCCGGGCGTTGGGGATTGCCTACGTCGCCATCGGCGTCGGCGGAGCGTTGGTCCCGTACCTGTCTCACTGGTTGACAGAGTGGTTCGGTTGGCGAGGGTCCCTGCAGGCGCTCGGCGTGATGGTCATCGCGCTCGCGCTTCCGCTCGTGTATGTGATGAGCGAGTCCGGCGAGCCCGCCAATGCGTCCGGCGCCCATGGAAAGGCTCCGATCGGCGCCGTGTTGTCACAGCCGGCTTTCTACTTTCTTGCGATCGGGAGCCTATGCTCGATTGCCGCCGTCGGCGGCACCAATCAGCATCTCAAGCTGTTTCTCAGCCTGGATCGCAGGTTCTCGCAAGCCGACGCCGCGCGCATCATCTCGCTTGTCCTGACGGTGAGCATCGCTGGACGCTTGTTCATGGGTTGGCTGGCCGACCGCGTTCGGCGCAAATACGTCATGCTCCTGATTTATCTGCTCGTGGCGGGCGCGATCCCCCTGCTCCTGGCCGACTCGTCGCGGGGCGCCGTGACTCTTTTTGCAATCGTCTTCGGATTGGGCCTGGGCGGCGAATACCTGATCATTCCGCTCATGGCAGCAGAGCTCTTCGGCGTCGCCGTGTTGGGGCGTGTCATGGGGATCGTGCTGACCGTCGACGGCGTCGCGGAGGCAACGGCGCCGATGCTTGTGGGACTTCTCCGCGATCGCCACGGCAGCTACGATCTCGGATTTCTCGTGCTCGTTTTCACGGCGCTCGCCGGCGCAGCCTCCATCGCCCTCCTGCCGAGTGCGCCGGTCGCAAAACGTCCGATGGCTGCCAGGGTGGCACACCCCGAGCTGTCGGCCTCCACTCATTCCTGAGAACAATGCGCATCGTCGACGGCAAGGTCATTGTCTGCAGCCCGGGCCGCAATTTCGTCACGCTCAAGCTCGTCACCGAGGACGGCATTCACGGGCTCGGCGACGCGACCTTGAACGGTCGCGAGCTCGCGGTCGCGAGCTATCTCAGCGACCACCTGCTGCCGCTCGTCATCGGCCGGGACGCGCGCCGAATCGAAGACATGTGGCAGTACCTGTATCAGGGCGCGTACTGGCGGCGCGGGCCGGTCACGATGACGGCGATCTCCGCCGTCGACACAGCGCTGTGGGACATTCTCGGCAAAGCGCTGAACACGCCGGTTTATCAGCTGCTCGGCGGCGCGTCGCGCGATGCCGTGCTGGTGTACGGCCACGCGAACGGAGCGTCGATTGAAGAGACGGTCGCCGCGGTCAAACGCTACGCCGAGATGGGTTACCGCGCGATTCGCGCCCAGTCTGCCGTGCCCGGCGTCGTGAACGCGTACGGCGTTGGCCGCGGAACGATGTACTACGAGCCGGCGCAGAAGGGGCGGCCGCTCGAAAGCGTCTGGAGCACGGAGCCGTACCTCGACTTCGTGCCCCAGCTCTTCGACCGTCTACGCCGTGAGCTGGGATACGACCTCCACCTGCTCCATGACGTGCATCACCGGCTGACGCCAATCGAGGCCGCGCGGCTCGGACAGAGCCTCGAGCCGTACCGCCTCTTCTGGCTGGAGGATCCCGTGGTGGCGGAACACCAGGCCTCCTTCCGCACGATCCGGCAGCACACGACTACGCCGATTGCCGTGGGGGAGGTCTTCAACACGATCTACGACTGCTCCGAGCTCATCGAGGAAGAGTTGATTGATTACATCCGCACGACCGTCGTGCACGCCGGGGGCATCACGCATCTGCGGAAGATCGCCTCGCTCGCCGAGCTCCACCACGTCAGGACCGGCTCGCACGGCGCCACCGACCTCAGCCCGGTCGCGATGGCGGCGGCGCTTCATTTCGACCTGAGCGTGCACAATTTCGGCATTCAGGAATTCATGCGCCACACCGACGAGACCGATCGCGTGTTCCCGCACGCATATTCGTTCAGCGACGGGGTGATGCACCCTGGCGACCGACCTGGGCTTGGCGTGGATATCGATGAGACGCGTGCCGGCAAATACCCCTACGACCGGGCTTATCTGCCGGTCAACCGCCTCGCCGACGGGACCGTGCACCCTTGGTAATGATTTCGAGCCACGAGTCCCGAGTTACGCCCCGAGTCGCGCGGGCTCCAGCTTCGGCGACAGGAGATGGACGATCGCCAGGGCTGTCAGGTACGCCGCGCCCGCAATCATGAACACGGTCACGTAGCTGCCTGTGAGTTGCAGCACGTAGCCGGTCACTTTCGCGATCAGCATTCCGCCAACCGCGCCAGCCATGCCCCCCAGGCCGACGACCGAGCCGACGGCCTGCCGGGGAAACAGGTCGGTCGCCAGCGTGAAGACATTGGCTGACCAGCCCTGATGGGCCGCCGTCGCGAGGCTGATGAGCGCGACGGCCGCCCACAGGCTCTGCACGCGCGCGGCGGCGACGATGGGGATGACGGCGATGGCGCAGATGAGCATGGCGGTCTTCCGCGACGCGTTCACCGTCCAGCCGCGCCGGATGAGCGTCGACGAGAGCCAGCCGCCACCGACGCTCCCGACGTCCGCAACCAGGTAGACGATGATGATCGGCGGCCCGAGCTCCAGCAGCGACAGCCCGTAGGTCCGGCTGAAGAAGTCGGGCATCCAGAACAGGTACAGCCACCAGATCGGATCGGTCAGGAACTTGGCGGCTGCGTACGCCCACGTTTGCGGATACCAGATCAGGCGTGCCCACGGCACGCGCACCACGACCTCGGGGGGATCGCTCGAGATGTGTGCACGCTCCGACGCGCCGAGGCGGGGATGGCGGTCCGGATGGTCATAGACCAGGAGCCAGAGCACGAGCCAGGCGAACCCCAAGAGCCCTGTCAGAATGAACGCCCACTGCCAACCGAGGTGTGCGGTAATCCACGGCACGGTCATCGGCGTCACAACCGCGCCGATGTTGGTTCCCGCGTTGAACACGCCCGTCGCCAACGCGCGCTCGCGCCTGGGGAACCACTCGGCGACCGCCTTGATGGCCGCCGGAAAATTGCCCGACTCACCGAGGCCGAGCATGAACCGTACGGCAATGAATCCGGCCGCCGACGCCGAGTACGAGAGCCCGATTGCCGCCAGGCCGACGGCCACGGCGGGCCCGAAGGTCGTGGCGCCGGCGGCTGCCACGGCCGCGATCGACCAGACGATCAAGGCCAGCGCGAACCCGCGCCTCGTGCCCAGCCGGTCGATGAGCCGGCCCGCAAAGACGTAGCCGATCGCGTAGGCGAACTGAAACGCAAAGACGATGTCGCTGTAGTCGATCTCGCTCCAGCCAAACTGTTGTTGCAGCGTCGGCTTGAGGATCCCGATCACCTGACGATCGATGTAGTTGATCGTCGCCGCGAGAAACAGCAGGCCGCAGATCGTCCAGCGAAAGCCGCCCGCGCGCGCGGGCTGGGCAACGGCTGCAGACGAGGCCGCGGTATGAGTTCTGGGTTGAGCTGCAGACTGAACCGGGGTCGCCATCAGATCGTCGGATTCCGCCGGTAAATGGCAAACTCGCGGTGGCCGAGGCGCTCCGCGACGGTCGGCGCCCCGGAGCAGACAGACAGGAGCCGGTTGAAAATACGGTCTGCCGCTTCGATCAGCCGTCCGGTGGCCATGGCGGCACCGGTGCCCTCGCCATCATCAATCACCTTGCTCACGTCGATGTCAATGTTATCCGCCATCGTCGCTGCCGTGCGTGAATTGCCTGTGATCTTGATCACCGGCGCAATGGGGTTGCCGGTCGGCGTTCCGAGCCCCGTCGTGAAGAGCACAGCCTGCGCTCCGCCACCCACCATGCCGGTCACCGACTCCACGTCGAGTCCGGGGGTGTCCATCACGGTGAGCCCCTGGCCGGTGATCGGCTCAGCATACCCGACCACGGCTTCGAGGCGTGTCCGTTCGCCGCCTTTGTGCGTTGCCCCCAGCGATTTCTCCTCGATTGTCGTCAAGCCGCCTCGAATGTTGCCGGGCGACGGCTGCGTGCCTCGGATGTCCAGCCCGAGCGCCATCGCCTCGGCTTCGACGCGGCTCACGACGCGCAACAGCCGTCCAGCGGCTTCTCGTGTGGTCGCGCGTTCGGCAAGCAGATGCTCGGCGCCCATGATCTCGGCGATCTCGCCCAGTACAACCGCGCCGCCGGCGTCGGCAATGCGGTCCGCGACGCGCCCGACCGCCGGGTTCGAGGCGAGGCCCGACGTGTAGTCTGATCCGCCGCACTTCACGGAAACGATGAGCGACGAGAGAGGACATGGCTCGCGCTCGACACGGGAAAGCCCGTCGGCGAACGCCTGCGCGAGCTCCACGCCGTGAGCGGTCGCGCGGACTGTTCCCCCCTCTGACTGAATGGCCACGACCGCAGACGGCTTGCCGGCCTGCCGCGCCACGTTCGCCAGATGCTGGGCGACGACCTGCTCACACCCCAGGGCGACGACGATGACGGCGCCAACGTTCGGATGGCGACAGTAAGCCGCCAGCGTCGCGTGGGTGGTATCGAGGTCTGGTCCCAGCTGGCCGCAGCCGGCGAGATGAGGCAGCGCGGCGCCGACCGGAGCGACAGCGGCGGCGATTCGCTCGGCAACCACAGCCGCGCAGATGACCGTCGGCACGACCAGCACGTGATTGCGCACGCCGACGCGCCCGTCCCCGCGTCGATATCCGAGAAACGTGATCGGATGGGCGGGAGACGTCATCTCGCTCACGAGGGGCGATGTCATCACGCCCCCCGGCGCCCCGACTCGGACCCGCCCGGAGGCACGTTGATCGTTTCTTCGTCCGTGTCGGCCGGCTCAGCGATCCGTGCACGCGTTTGGCTCGGAACGCGCAAATCGCCGCGCCCGCGCGCGCTGGCCAGGTTGTGCAGGTGCACGTGCGCCCCGGCGGCGATGTCGGATGTCGCGGTGCCAATCGGGCTGCCGTATTTCACGACCGGCTCGCCCATGGCGATGCGACGGAGGGAAACCTTGTGCCCGCGCGGGACCGGCTCCAATATGACGAGCGTTGTGCCGGCCACTTCAATCGCGCGGCCGCGCTCCAGAGGCTCGAGTGCGGTTGCTACGTTGTCGCGCTCGCTGATCACGAGGGCGGCGCTCATTGGTTGACCCCGCTTGCCAGCAGCCCGCCGTCGACGACCAACAGCTGCCCCGTGACGAAGCTCGACGCAGGCGACGACAGATACACGGCCGCGCCGACGAGCTCTTCGACGCGGCCGAATCGGCGCATCGGCGTGCGCATCAGGAACTCCTGCCCGCGCGGCCCCTTAAGCAACGCGCGATTCAAATCGGTCTCGAACACGCCGGGGGCAATCGCGTTCACCGTCACGCCATGCGGCGCCCACTCGACGGCCAGCGCGCGCGTGAGGCCCGCGACCGCTGATTTGCTCGCGCCATACGCCGCGACCTCCTGGAGGCCGACGAATGAGGCGAGGGACGCAATACCAATGAGACGTCCATGGCCACGCGCAATCATGGACGGCACAAACGTCCGGTACGTGCGCATCATTCCCGTGAGGTTCGTGTCGAGGATGCGTTGCCAGTCCGTTTCCGTCATGTCCAGTGACGCGACCCGTTTGGTGACGCCGGCGGCGGCGACGACGATGTCGACCTTCCCGAAAGCCGCAAAGCACGCCTCCCGCAGCGCGCTGAGTGACTCCGCGTCGCCGACATCCGCCGGCTGTCGCAGTGTGCGACGGCCCCGCGATTCTATTGCCGCGGCCACGTCATTGACGTGGTCGCCTCGCCGCCCGGTCGCGATGACGTCGGCGCCGGCGCCAGCCAGTCCGAGGGCGAGCGCGCGACCAATGCCGCTCGTGCCGCCGACGACGACGGCCGTATAGCCCGTGAGATCGAATGATGCGCACGGGTTCGTGTCGTTCAACGGTGAGCCCCCTGACGCGGCAGACGCAACCGCGCTTCGCGAGCGTCGTTGCGCGACTGGCGAGTATCGTTGCGCGCCTCGCGAGCATTGGTGCGGGCCTCGCGAGCCTGATAGGACCACGCCCGGAGCAGGTGGTCGTTCATGGCGCGGCGCGCGGCCTCGCCGTCGCGCCCCCGGATGGCCTGGTAGATGCGTCGGTGGGCGTCGGCCGCGTCGCGCAGGTCGCGGTCGGTCGCGCGCTCCGCGGTGGCGCGCCGGCGCTCGTAGTAGAGCGAGGCCACCATCTCGACGAGCGAGGCGACGATCGGATTGCCGGACGCGGCGGCGACGCTCCGGTGAAAGTTGATGTCGTGGACGAGAAACACCTGGCGGTCCGTCAGCGAGGCGAAAAGACCGGCGACTTCGTCGGCGAGAGTCGCCATCTGATCCGGCGTTCCGCGCTCGGCGGCCAATCCGGCGGCGCCCACCTCCAGTATCCGCCGCGCCTCGTACACATCGTCAACGGTGAACTTGTGAAGCGCTGCGAGGAAGCTGAGCGCTTCGGCGCCGAGGGTCGGCGGTCCGACGGGAATGTAGGTGCCCGAGCCGCGGCGCGACCGAACGACGCCGAGCGCTGCGAGCGTCCGCAAGCCTGCACGGACGGTCGGGCGACTGACACCGACCTGGCGCGCGAGGTCGCGCTCGGGCGGCAGGCGTGCGCCGGGCAGCAACGCCCCGCGATCGATCAACCGCCGGACGTGGGCAACGACCTGCGATGCGCTATCGGCCGGCTTCGGCTCCGTCATACTTGGCAATCAGACCCAGCCATGATGATCGGGTCGATTGGTTTGACCAATTATACGTTGCGGCGGAGGTCCGGCAAGCATGTTCCAGTCAGTGCAGGTGACGCTTGCAAAGTGGCTCCGCCAATTGTAGGCTCCAGCCACGAAGTGGGTTGGCCACAAGCCATTCCGCCGTTTTCAGGCGTTTTTGAGGCCCGAACATGTCACCCAGAGCGGCAGCAACCATCGTGGCCCTCATCGCGGCGCTGGGCGTCGCCCGGGCGCAGCTGCCTCCGCACAGCGCGTCGTCGATTTCGAAGGCCGCGCCCGGGCAGGAGAGCGCCGGACCCATGGCCGTCACCGTCATGCCGAACGAACAGGGGCGCCGCGTGGACATTGCGATCGGCGGCGCGCCCTTCACGTCCTACATCTGGCCCGAGCGCGTGAAGAAACCGGTGCTCGATCCGATTCGGAGCGCCCGCGGCACCATCGTGACGCGCGGATGGCCGCTCAATCCGCGCCCCGGCGAGCGCGTCGATCATCCGCATCACGTAGGTCTGTGGCTCACCTACGAGAGCGTCAACGGCGTCGACTTCTGGAACAACTCCGATGCCGTGAAGCCGGCAGATGTCGCCAGGATGGGCACGATCGTCCACCGGCGCATCGTCGGCGCAAAAGGCGGAGCCCAGGCGGGCGAGCTCGCGGTCGAGATGGATTGGGTGCTGCCTGGCGGGGACGTGGTGCTGCACGAGCTGACCGAGTTCCGGTTCTCGGGCGATTCCTCCGAGCGCACCATCGATCGGGCGACGACCTTGACGGCTGCCGGCGAGCGCGTCGTGTTTGCCGATGCCAAGGACGGGATGCTCGGCATGCGCGTGGCGCGGTCGCTCGAGCAGCCGTCGAACGAGCCGCAGGTCTTTACGGATATTGCAGGGCGCACCACGGAGGTGCCGGTGATGGACAACCGCGGGGTGACCGGCCTATACACGAGCAGCGAGGGCAAGAAAGGCGACGCCGTCTGGTCGACTCGCGGACGCTGGACGATGTTGACGGGGAGGATCGATGACGAGGCCGTCACCATCGCGATGATCGATCACCCCTCGAACCCCGGCTATCCGACCTATTGGCACGCGCGCGGGTACGGACTGTTTGCCGCGAATCCACTCGGGCAGCGCGTGTTTAGCGACGGCCGCGAGACGCTGAACTTCACGCTCGAGCCCCGCGCGTCGGCGACGTTCCGCTATCGCGTCGCGGTCCTCGAGGGCACCGCGAGCGCAGACCGGATTGAGCTTGAGTTCCGAGCGTTCACGGCGCTGCCGATGTCTCGGCGTTGATCGCGCTCGTGGCTGACCCTGTCGACACCCTCCACATGACAGGAGGCCCAACCCTCGTTCAAGTCGGGCTCGTCGGCGCCGGCAACATCAGCGAAACGCACGCCCGCGCGCTCCGCGAGATTCCCGGCGTCGCCATCGCGGGTGTCTACGCGCCCACGCGAGAGCACGCCGAGCGTCTGGCCGCGCAGCACGGCAGCCGGGCTTACGACACGCTCGATCGCCTGCTCGACGAGCGCCCGCTGGACATGGTCGTGATCGGCAGCCCCTCAGGGTGCCACGCGGAGCACGGCATCGAGGCGGCCAAGCGAGGGCTCCACGTGCTCGTCGAGAAGCCACTCGATGTCACCGCCGCGCGCGGGAAAGCGCTCGTCGACACCGCGGAGAAGACGGGCGTGACGGTCGGCGTCATCTTTCAGGACCGCCTGAAGCCGGACGTGCAGCGGATCAAAGCGCTTGTCGACACCGGCCGGCTCGGCACCCCGATTCTCGCGGACGCGCGGGTGAAGTGGTACCGCAGTCCCGACTACTACGGCGGCTCGCGATGGCGCGGCACGCGCGCGTTGGACGGCGGCGGCGCGTTGATGAACCAGGGCGTCCACACCGTCGACCTGCTCTTGTGGCTGTTCGGACCGGTCCGGCGTGTCTTTGGTCGGACCGCCACAAGGCTGCACCGAATCGAAGTCGAAGACACGGCCGTCGCCGTTCTCGAGTTCGCGAACGGCGCCGTGGGGACGATTGAGGCCGCGACATCCGCTTACCCCGGATACCCGCGGCGGCTCGAATTGACCGGCTCGGAAGGGACACTGATTCTCGATGGTGACAATCTCGCGGCGGTCGATCTCCGGCCCGGAAGCGCCGGTGAGCGAGCCGATGTCCGACCCGCGGCGCCGTCCTCCTCGACGCCCGCCAGCGCCACGTCGCCGGTCGTCGCCGATGCCTCTGCGCACCGACGCGTGTTCGAGGACTTCATTCGGGCGGTTCGGACGCGCGGCTCTCCGTGTTGCGACGGACGTGACGGCCTGCGGAGCGTAGAGGCAATCGAGGCGATCTACGAATCCGCGCGCAGCAACCGGGCAGTTGATCTGTCGTAGGTCGGCGCGGCTTCGGTTCCGATTTCTGTTTTGACGGGCGCGGTCGCGACCAACGGACGACCGTGCGCGCGGCCTCCCTGCGCGCGCGGTCGCGCCCGTCACGTTTCCGCGCCATATAATTGGTCCCCCCGATGTCCTTCGATCTCACCGGGCGCGTCGCGCTGGTGACCGGCGCGTCTCGCGGTCTGGGCGCCGCCATGGCGCGCGCGCTCGCCGCGCACGGCGCCGACGTCGTCCTTCATGCCAGCCAGCACGAACCGACCGTCCTCGCCGCCCAGATCGCCGCGGAGCTCGGCGTACGGACCGCTGCCGTGGCGGCTGATCTCGCCAGCCGCGAGGCGTCCCGCCGGTTGGCCGCGCAAGCGCTCGACCACTTCGGCGCCATCGATATCCTGGTCAACAACGCCGGAATCATCCGGCGAGCGGAGGCCGCGGCGTCCACCGACGCGGATTGGGACAGCGTGATCGAAGTGAACCTCTCCAGCGTGTTCCGGCTCTGCCGCGCGCTCGGCCCTCACATGCTCTCGCGGGGATACGGCAAGATCGTGAACGTCGCATCCCTGCTTTCGTTTCAAGGTGGGATCCGCGTGCCGGCCTATGCCGCCGCGAAGGGTGGCGTGGCGCAGCTGACCAAGGCGCTCGCCAATGAGTGGGCCGGGCAGGGCGTCAACGTCAACGCCATCGCACCCGGCTACATGCGCACGGACAACACCCGGGTGCTCGCCGAAGATCCGGTGCGCTACCGTCAGATTCTCGACAGGATTCCGGCGGGGCGATGGGGCGAGCCCGGCGACCTGGGAGGGGCAGTTGTGTTCCTCGCGTCGTCGGCATCGGACTACGTTCATGGTCACGTGCTGGTCGTCGACGGTGGGTGGATGGGCCGATGAACAGGCGATCGGCCATCACCAAGGCGGTCGAGGCCATGGGGGTCGTCGCGGTCATCCGCCTCAAGGACGCGGGGAAGCTCCGCGGCGTCATCGATGCGCTCGCGAAAGGCGGTGTGCGGGCGCTCGAGCTCACGATGACGATTCCGGGCGCGGTGGATCTCATCCGCGAGATCACGCCGACGCTGCCGAACGGCTTCCTCGTCGGCGCCGGCACGGTCACGGACGCGGACACGGCTCGTGCGGTCATCGACGCAGGTGCCCAATTCGTCGTCGGACCAGTCTTGCGCCCCGACGTCATCCGCGCCTGCCATGAACGTGACATAGCGGCTATACCCGGCTGTTTCTCACCGACCGAAATCCTCACGGCGCACGAAGCCGGTGCCGATATCGTCAAAATCTTTCCCGCGACCATGCTCGGGCCGCAGTTCATCCGGGATGTCCGAGCGCCGCTGCCCCAACTGAAGTTGATGCCGACGGGCGGCGTGACGCTCGACAACGCGGGCGATTGGGTTCGCGCGGGCGCGGTTGCGGTCGGCGTCGGGTCGGCGCTCGTCGATGTCAAGGCCATCGACGCCGGCCGTTTCGATGTCGTCACGGCAAACGCCCGCCGCGTCGTCGCCAGCGTGTCGGACGCCCGCGGCTGACGAGCCACGAGTCCCGCGCCACGAGTACCGCGCCACGAGTACCGAGTACCGAGGATCGAACTATGCACACCGTGGTCACCTTCGGCGAGATCATGCTCAGGCTCAGCCCGCCGGGGTTCGAGCGCCTCTTTCAATCCCCCGTGCTGTCGGCCGTCTTCGGGGGCGGCGAAGCCAATGTTGCCGTGAGCCTTGCACATTTTGGCCTGACGAGCCGGTATGTCACGTGCCTTCCTCCGCACGCGATAGGCGACGCTGCCGTGCGGGCGTTGCGTGCCGAAGGCGTCGACACCCGGTTCGTGGTTCGCGGCGGCGACCGCGTCGGCATCTACTACGCAGAGACGGGAGCCAGTCAGCGCGCGTCGACCATCGTCTACGATCGCGCGCGCTCGGCAATCAGCGAGATGGATCCCGGCGCGATCGACTGGCACGCCGTGATGTCCGGCGCCTCCTGGTTTCATGTCACCGGCATTACGCCCGCCCTCGGGTCTCGAGCGGCCGAGGCGACGAAGGCGGCGATCACGGCGGCCAAACACGCAGGCGCCCGCGTCAGCGTCGACCTCAATTACCGCAAGAAGCTCTGGTCCGAGATGCAGGCCCAGGAAACGATGCGCCCCCTGATGGCGCGCGTCGACGTCGTGATTGCGAACGAAGAAGACCTGCAGGCGGTACTCGGCGTGCCGGTGGCCGGCGCCGACGTCTCCGCCGGGTCCCTCGACGTGGCTGGCTACCGGACCGCGGCCGAGCGC
>Ga0182032_10000552_pt1 | contig 15362 bp, 14 predicted proteins | sample tim00Cox00000000_FD_125970 | JGI IMG/M metagenome (GOLD analysis project Ga0182032, IMG submission 125970) | Lab enrichment of tropical soil microbial communities from Luquillo Experimental Forest, Puerto Rico - timezero.00C.oxic.00.000.000 | ecosystem: Environmental > Terrestrial > Soil >... | reverse complement strand
CACCTGTCCTACGCTTATCTGGATAAAGGCCGAGTCAACGACGCAATCTTACAAGCCCGTGAAGCTGTCAAACTTTTACCGGAAAGCGCGGATGCCCACGGAGTCTTAGGCGCGGCGCTCGGGCTAACATCACAACTCGACGAGGCCATCGCTCATTTACAAACCGCGGAGCTATTGAATCCAAAGCTCGCGCGCGTCCATTTCAATCTCGGGAATGTTCTCCTGCAACGCGGGGAAATCGATGACGCAATCGCCAACTATGAGACTGAGCTTCGAATTTATCCGACCTTCGCCGAGGGCCATAACAATCTGGCCCACGCTTTGTTTCGAAAAGGACGACCCGACGCCGCCTTCGATCACCTAAAGACAGCATTAGAGCTAAATCCGAACTATCCGGAAGCACGCAATAATTTGGGGATCGCTCTTTCCCAAAAAGGAGAAATGCACGAGGCGATTGCTCAGTGGAAGAAAACCCTCGAAGTCCAGCCGAACAACCTAGAGGCTCAATGCAATCTGGCTTGGATCTTCGCCACCTTCCCTGATGCATCGATTCGAAATGGCGCCAAAGCGGTTGAGCTGGCCCAGCGCGCTATCGAGCTGTCCGACGGCAAGAACGCCAGAATCTGGCGTCTGGCCGCGGCGGCCTACGCTGAGGCCGGCCGATTTCAAGACGCGGTCAAGGCCGCTCAAAACGGCCTCGCGCTCGCTGAAGCCGAAGGCAATGCCGCTTTCGTTCAGACGTTAGAAGGCAACATCAAACTCTTTGAGCAAAATTCGCCGCTTCGCGATACGGGCGCCGCGGCCAGCCACTGAGTTTGCAAGGGACGAGGCGACCAGCAAAAACAAACGGCTGGGTCTTTCGGACACGGCTGCTGAATTTTCGAATTTGCGCCGTGACTTTCCCGGGGGTCTGCTTTCCGTGCGCTCCTTAGTCCAAAAATTTGAATTTCAAGACCGGCACAATCAACCGCTCTGCCACCCCTCCAGATAGTTACAATCGCGAGAATTGTGCCACCACCGCGGCGTTGAGCAAGCGAGCGCGGTTATTGCCCCTCAGTCGGCACGCAACAATTTCCTCCTGGCCAATCTCCAAACGATCAGCGCGGACAAAATTCCGAGCACGGCCGCACAAACCACATCCGACAAATAATGCGCGCTGCCGTAAATGCGCGAGAAACCGATCAAAATTGGGATCGCCAAACATGGAACGCCGATCCGCCAATTCGCAAGGATAAGCACGGCAAAGAATGCGGTCGATGCTGCGACATGTCCTGAGGGAAAGGCATGATATTTGGAGCTCCACTCCAAACCGTTCCAAACCTGCTCTGATTTTACCGCCGGCCGGGCGCGACCGGTTGAAATTTTGATCACGCGCCCCGCGACCCCCGCCAACGACAATGCGATTAGCATTACCAGAAAAATCCGCGTCCATTTTTTATTTCCGAACTGCCACGCGATGCCTGCGCCAGCGAGTCCGACGAGGAAATGCCCCCACCATTCGCCGAATCGGCTCACGTTGCGCATGAAATTCCGCAGATCGTGAGTCTGATGATTCACCATGAACTGCGCGACCGCTTCGTCGAAATAAAAAGCGGTCACGATGCATGTCACGGCAATCACTATGCCGATCAGCCAGTAAAAAAGAGCGGCGCCCTTCACGAAAGTTCTCTATTTTGAGACCGCACTTGAAATCAATCAATTACGCGCTGCTCTTTTTCGGCTGCATCGTTTTCCACGCCATCGGGACATGGAGTATTCCGTTGTTCGACCGCGACGAACCGCGCTTCGCTGAGGCCTCACGCGAAATGATTGAGCGCGGCGACTACATCGTTCCGCATTTCAACAATCAACTTCGCCTCGACAAACCTCCCCTTGCCTACTGGATGCAGGTCGCAAGCTATAAGATCTTTGCCGAAAACGATTTCGCCGCTCGTTTTCCATCGGCAGTCGCGGCCGCGCTTGTCGCCCTCTCGATCTTAGCATGGGGAGCACGAATCGGCGGCGAACGCACTGGTTGGTGGGCGGCGATCATTTTCACCCTGTCGCTCCAAACCTTTCTGCACGCGAAAGCCGCGGTTGCCGACATGTGGCTGGTTTTGTTTGTCACAACGGCGCACTGGGCCGGCTACGAGTTGATTCAGCGCCCGGTCTCAAGTTGGAAATCGTGGTTTGTCTTCTACGTTTCACTCGCGCTCGGTTTTCTCGCCAAAGGTCCGATCGCCTGGACACCGTTGCTCACGGTCGTGGCGATGAAATTATTTGTCCGCGATATCGAGGTCGCACGTCGATTTAAATTCGTGCGCGGCGTTTTGCTCATGCTCGCAATCGTCGCGCCCTGGGGGATTCCGGCCCTGATTCAAACCCACGGCGAATTTTTTAAGATTGGTATCGGCCGCCACGTCATTGGTCGATCGCTTAGCGCGATGGAAAGTCACGGTTCAAATTCGTTCGGCAGCTATCTGCTTCTATTACCGTTTTATTTTGTAACGATCTTCGCCAGCTTTTTCCCTTGGTCGATCAAACTGCCCTCCCTTACCAAGAAGCTTTGGCACGAGCGCGACAGGATCGACATCTACCTGCTTAGCGGCGCCGGAATAGTTTTTGTCATCTTCACCTTGATCAAAACAAAGCTGCCCCATTACACGCTGCCCGCATTTCCCTTGCTCGCATTATTGGCCGCTCGACATTTCGAGAGCGAACTCTTCCTTAGATCGGCCGCAACCGCCGCGATTTGTCTCTATTTGCCACTCGCCCTATTCGCCGCGCCGTTTGCCGCGCGGTTTTTCCCGGCCAAACAACTTTTTCAACAAGCAGAGAAAGAGCTCCGGACGGAGATGGAACTTGGCGCGGTCGATTTTCAAGAGCCGAGTTTGGTTTGGTATTTTCGCTCACGAATAAAAGGCTGGATGACGCCGTTGAATTCGAAAAGTGCGGCGGAATTCATGCAGAAGGACGGACCGCGCCTTGTGATTTTACCAACTGAGACTGGCGCAAATGCTCTTCCAAGTCCGCCGCCGACTTGGAAAACTTTTTCCACGAGCGGCATTAACGTCGCTAAGGGAAGAAGCGTTGCTCTTAGCTTAATTCTAAAACCCGAATGACTAATTGCAGAGGTTGTAGAGAACAAAGCTGAAGTCAATTTTATTATCTGCGAACTCCGCGAGCTCTGTGGTAAATCAAATCCGGCATGATCACCTTTTTGGACGGCAAACTTGTGGCTGCCCTGCCGACGCAGGCGACAATCGACGTGAACGGCGTCGGTTATGAGGTTTTCATCCCGCTGTCCAGTTACGACAAACTCCCCACCGCCGGCCAGCCGATCCGAATCCTCACGCATCTCGCAGTGCGTGAAGATGCACATGTGCTTTACGGATTTATGACGGCGCCTGAGCGGGATCTGTTCCGGTTACTCGTGAACAATGTGAGCGGGATCGGCCCCAAACTTGCCCTCGCCGTGTTGAGCGGAATGAGTGTGACTAATTTCAAAACGGCGGTCGTGAATTCAGACATCGCAGCGATTTCGAAAATTAGCGGGCTCGGAAAGAAAACCGCGGAGCGGATAGTTCTCGAGTTGAAAGACAAGCTCGGAGTCGCAGCGGCGTGGGAAGCTGCGACCGCAGCGCACGCGCCGACGCCAGAGCAAGAGCAGGCAAACGAAGCAGTGCTGGCGTTGATCGCGCTTGGTTACAAACAAGCCGATGCACACAAAGCGGTTCGCAATTTGCAGGGCCAAGCGAAATCGGCCGAAGAACTGGTGAAACTCGCGCTGAAAAAGATGGCCGCTGGACGCTGACGCTAAAGTTGAGAGTTGCTCGTTGAGAGTTGAGAGTTCTCGACTCAATGCTTGTCAACGACGACAGACTCGCGACCATCCGATCAGCTTTCCCCAAGGAAGGCCTTTTTGCAGCAAAGGATTGGCTGCTTTCACCTGACGCGTTTCCGATCGAAAAGAAATTTCTGACCGATCTCGAGCAACTCGGCCATCGCCTGTTCGTTTTTCAGCGGGCTTGCAATCAGCTTTATCAACTCAGTGTTAAAGGAAAACAGCCGGAGTGGGTCGCACGCTATCTCGACGCCGGGAAACCGAAAGCGTTAACCGAGCTTTCGCGACGCAAGGAAATCCGCAATGCTTTGCCGTCCGTGATTCGGCCGGATCTAATTCTGACCGAAAGTGGTTACATCATCGCTGAGATCGATTCCGTCCCGGGCGGGATCGGATTGACCGGCTGGCTCAATCAAATCTTCTCGTCATTCGACAAAGAAATCATCGGCGGACCGGAAGGTATGCTCAATGGATTTGAAAGCGTGCTCCCGAGCGGCGGTGATATCGTCATCTCCGAAGAATCCGCGACTTATCGGCCGGAAATGGAATGGATCGCAGCACGACTAAAGGACCGACGGCCTAATCGCGACTGGCGCGTAGTTGCAGCTGGCAATTACGAGCCGAAAAATGGTCGGGCCGTTTATCGGTTCTTTGAACTGTTCGATTTGCCTAACATTGCAAAGATCGACAATCTCCTGCGCGCGAACGCCGAAGGCCGAGTCACGGTCACTCCACCGATCAAACCGTTCCTCGAAGAGAAGATGTGGTTCGCGTTGTTTTGGATAAAACCGCTCCACGAATTTTGGCGACGGGAGCTCGGCGAGAAATATTTTCTGAAACTCCAGGAAGTGATCCCCTACTCCTGGATGCTCGATCCAACGCCATTGCCGCAGCACGCAGTCATTCCGCGTTTGGAGATTCACGATTGGCGCGAGGCAGCAAAACTAAGCCAGAAAGAGCGCGATCTTCTTTTAAAGGTGAGCGGATTTTCGCCGCTCAGTTGGGGCAGTCGCGGAATTTCGCTCGGATCCGATCTCGCTCATACCGACTGGAAAAAACGGATCGAGAGCGCGCTCGCCACTTTCGATTCGTCACCGACCATCGTGCAGCGGTTTCACAAGGGCCGCTTGTTTCAATACCGTTACTCGGACGCGGATTCCGGCGAATTAAAAACGATGGAAGGTCGCATCCGCCTTTGCCCGTACTATTTCGTCGAGCAGGACAAGGTGAACCTGCGCGGCGCGCTCGCGACGATCGTTCCCGCCGACAAAAAGTTTCTCCACGGTATGCGCGACGCCATCCTGGTGCCATCCAGAGCTAAATTGTAGTTGTTAGCGCAAAGCTAGGGCGCCTTCTGTCGACCCAACGGTTTCAGATCAATTGCGATCGCGTGGGCCTCGGCGGCGCCGATGTTTTTCACCGCGTGCGTTACGGGCTCGCGCCAAATGATTTCTCCGGCAGCGGCCTTCACTTCATTTCGGCCGTCCGGGATAAGTGAATTTAAGTTTGGCACTATTCAGGACATAAACGACGCCCGGCGGGATGCCAATGGATCGACTCTTTCTCGCCCGTTTTCAGGGATACCCTGAGCAATTGTGTGACGTCATTTCAATTCGTACGTGGTAATTTCTAGTCTGTGACCATCAGGATCACGAAAGTAAATGGAATGGGAAATCTCATGATCCTGAAAGTCGAATTTAATGCCACGACGTTTTAATTCGCCCTGAGCGGCGAGAAAATTCTTCCGGTTCGCACGCAGCGCGAGATGAAGAAGGCGAACATCCGCCGCCGTCCCCGATGTCGATCTTGATTGAACTGGAAAGAGCGCGAGCGCGGTTGTGCCTTTGCCGATGAAAACCGGAACGCCGTTCCACATTCCTTCGTACCGCCGCTCGAAACCAAGAACGTCGATATACCATTGGGCGCAACTCTCGACATCACGGACGCTCAGCGCGAGGTGGTCGATGCCTTCAAGATCCATAAGAAGTAGGCAGCATTCACAAGATTCAATTCAATTTAAAGACAAAGAAGCATAAACCGGCATCACCAGATCTTACGCAAGGTCGACATCGGGCTCGGACAGCGCCGGAGGGCGACCGCTTAACTTCGCGAGATTGCGGTTGAAAATGCCCGCCGTTTCGATTGCGTATCTGTCCCATGCGCGTTTTTGGAATTTCAGCGGTCGTTTTGCTGTCGGTTGTCGGTCTTGGCCGGTCGCAGGTCGACGTTCCATCTTCGCAGAACGCGAATTTACCCATGTATCGCCCGATCCTGCTTGGCGCTGGACCGGAGGCTTTGATCAACCGCATCGACACGGCGGATCTGATTAAACAAGGCCAAAAAGACGCCGCGATCATGTTCTCATGTTCGGTGAGAAAGGATGGTAGCGTAATTTCGGTTTCCACTTATCGCGGCACGCCCGAGTCGAAATTGCTAGAGAACGAGCTTCTCAAAAAACTGTCGGCCGCGGCGAATCCAAAATTTTACCCCGCGATTTATAATCACATGCCGGTGGCCGCGATATATTATGGCACGGTCACGTTCACGATTGTGAACGATCGACCGCGGCTACGCATTTTTTCCAATCAGGAACGCGCCGAGCTAGCGAAAGAGAACGATTTCATCGGACCGCAACCATTCTGGGGCGGCGACTCGAAGTTCGATGGCCTTCACTATCCAGGCCGTGACACCGCACCCGTGAGAGTGGATGGTTCTGCGGAGCTGGAATTAAAGGTCGACGCCACCGGCCGATTACAGGATCTGAAACTTCTGAGTGAGCAACCGCCCTTCCTTGGTTTTGGCGACGCCGCGTTCGATGATATGAGCAAGGCGACGTTTATTCCGGCGTTTCGGGATGGAAAACCGGTGGCCTGCGACGTGAAGATTCCGGTTTATTACAAAGGGCAGACGTTTTAGGCGTCTTCATCCTTGTCGATCCAGCCCGCGAGCGACGCTGCAGTCACTGTGAGAAACCGAATCATTCGCGCGACCTTTTTCCAACGCGACCCAATCACGTGCGCGCGCGACCTTATTGGAGCGCAATTGATCTGGGGTAAATGCGCAGGGAAAATCGTCGAGACCGAAGCTTATCTCGAGAGAGCTGATGAGGCTTCACACACGTTTTCGCGGCCAAGTGCGCGCGCGTTCATCTCACGAAACAAACCCGGCGTTGCATATATCTACTTTAGTTACGGCACGCACTGGATGTTGAATGTCCTGGTGAAAGGCAAGTCGAACGGCTTTGTTTTGTTCCGTGCGGTCCAACCATTGCAAGGCATCGAGTTAATGAAAAAACGGCGCAAGATCGATAACGAGCGACAGCTTTGTTCCGGACCGGGAAAATTGACCCAGGCTTTCGACATTACCAATCGGTATCATGGAATGAACTTGTGCGTCGATCCGTGCCATTGCTTTGCCTACGACAACGACGATGTCGATGTGGTGGCCGATGCACGAATCGGGATCACGCGCTCGGCGCATCATCTTTGGCGATTTACGGTTCGAGGCAGCGAATTCGTCAGCCGTCGCGTGAAATTGTAGCGGAAGCTGCTAGCTTCCTCATTCAATAATGACAGCAAAAAGAACACGCGTGTTGCTTGGCATGAGCGGCGGAGTGGACTCCAGCGTCACTGGCTATTTGTTGCGCGAGCAAGGCTACGACGTCGTGGGCGTGACCATGAAAGTCTGGCCACAGGATTGCATCTCGCGCGCGGAGGACAAGTGCTGTGGCCCGCAAGCGGTCGCGGACGCGCGGTCGGCCGCCTATTCGTTAAGCATCCCACATTACGTGGTCGACGAAGCCGATCAGTTCGAGCGGACGGTGATCGATTATTTCACGAGTGAATATCAGGCCGGGCGGACGCCGAACCCTTGCGTGATGTGCAACGAGAAACTCAAGTTCGGCAATCTTTGGGGCAAAGCCGACGCGCTCGGCTGCGATTACATTGCGACCGGCCATTACGCGATTATCGAGCATCACGCAGACCGCGCGGTCTTGCGTAAAGGCGTCGATCCGGGCAAAGACCAATCGTATTTTCTGTTCAGCTTGCGACAGCCACAGCTTCGTCGCGCGCTCACGCCACTAGGTTCAATGCGCAAGCCTGAGATCCGAAGAATCGCGCGTTCGTTAGGCCTAAAGGTCGCCGACAAGATGGACAGCCAGGAAATCTGTTTCGTCCCGGGCAACGATTACAAGGCGTTCTTGCGTTCGCATCTCGGTGAAAACGAATTTCATCGCGGCGAAATTTACGATGTCGAAGGCAACTTCGTCGCCGAACATGACGGCATCGAGCTCTTCACCATCGGCCAACGCAAAGGACTTCCAGGCGGATCGCTGCGCCCACGTTACGTGGTCGATCTCGACCCCGAAACAAATCGCGTGATCGTTGGGGACACGGACGATTTGGTTTGCGACGAATTCGAAATCGAGCGCACAAACTGGATCGCCCACGAGCTGCCGGCCGAAGATTTCGATCTAACGGTGAAGATTCGCTACGGCGATCCCGGCACGTCGGCGACCGTAACGCCTCTAGAAAATAATCGCGCTCGAATTCGTTTACACGAACCGCAGCGCGCGGTCACGCCCGGTCAAGCGGCAGTGATCTACGATGGCGCCGTCGTGGTTGGCGGCGGTTGGATCTGTCGGCGCGAAGCACTCGTGCCTGCATAACGGATGGCCGAGACAATCCTACTCGCGCTCAGCACGTTTCCGGATCGCCAGACTGCGCAACGAATCTCGAATCAGCTTGTGACCGAACAATTCTCCGCCTGCGCAAACATTCTGCCAGCGATCGAATCGATTTACCGCTGGAAAGGGAAAATCGAATCGGCAAGCGAAACCCTTGTTTTCTTCAAGCTCAGCGAGGATCGACAATCCGCGTTTCAAAAGAAACTGCGCTCACTGCATCCTTACGAAGTTCCTGAAATAATCTTCGTCCCGGTTTCAGCAGGTTTGCCGGAATATTTGCGCTGGGTTGCTGAAACCTGCAGTCGTTAGGCTTGACTGCTTTAAACAATCAAGTTTCCTCCGCGCGCCGGCGTTTGTTGCCAAGCAAGTAAATCAGAACGCCAATCGCATTCGCGATCGCCGTCACCGCAATGATCTTTACCGCAAAACTAAACGGGCTTGGCACGTCGATGATCGGATAGATAGTGAAAAAAATCGCGGACAGCGCAACGCAGGCGCCGCAAAGCGCTGCCACGCGCAACCAGAGTGACGCGCCGGAACGAATCGCGCTCGCGCCAAAGATTGGGATTACGAACATCATGAAGTAAACGATGCCGTAGAAAACGTTAGCGGCGTTATCGACAAGCTGAAACGCTTCCTGAATTCCGGCGCCGATCTGACTCGAAATCGCGATCACGAGCGTAGTGGCGCCGACGAAGATGATTGAATTGATCGGCGTCTTGTAACGAGGGTGCAAATGCGAGAACCAATTCGGAAGCAAGCAGTCCCAGCCCGCGACCATCGGCAACCGCGAGCTGCCCGTGACGTGCACGCTGGTTGAAGAAATCGAGCGCGCCGTCATCAGCAAAATTCCGACCGAAGCCATTGCGCCTGCAATTGGAAAGGAGCGCAAACCGAGTCGCAGTGTTTGGGGCACCGGACCGATGAGATCAATCGGGTTGTTACCGACATAGGCCAGCACCGAGCTAGTTCCGAGAATGAACATGATCGCGATGATCGGCGAAGCGATCAGAACCGAGCGCCCGACATCGCGCCCTGGCGAGCGAGTCTCGCCGGCGAGAATCGCGACGTATTCGAATCCGCTAAGCGCGCCGACCGCGAGTTTGCTGAAAATGTTGAAGCAATAAAAGATCGACATCGTCGGCAACGCAAGCTGGAGCGGCTGATAACCTTTCAATTCGCCGCGCACGAGACCGAGGAGCGGCAAGAGGATCAACGCGGCGTAGACGACAAGCATCGCAAACGCGCCGACATTGTGGAGCCATTTGCCCAATGACAAACCGCGGACGCAGGCCCAGCCAAGGCCGCCGACAAGACCGGCGCTGATCAGCGAGACGCACCACTTGCTGTCGGGCATCCATGCGGCGCCCGGACCGATCGCGTAGGAAATGTTCGTGGTAGTGAACATTCCGCCGAGCGCGATCACGGTGATCGAGAGTAGCCAGAGGTTCCACGCGACGATGAAACCGGCGAACTCGTTGAAGCCAAGTTTCGCCCATTGATAAATCCCGCCCTCGAGCGGCATCCGATTGCTCAAGTAAATGACGACCGCGGCCTGTGGAATGTAGAAGAGCAAAATGGCGAACAACCAAAAGAAGAGATGCGCTTGCCCAAGTTTTGCGGCAGTTCCTACCCAGGTCGATCCGACGACGAAAAGGATTTGCGTGAGGACGAGATCGAGTAGTCCGAGCGGTTTCTTGATCGATTCGCTGCGCGTTTCGACGTTCTCCTCGGCGCGCTCGAAATCCGTCGTCACAACGATCGTTTCAATGAGAAGCCGATCTTAGTCTTTTTCGTCCGATCTTTTCGGCGGCGGAGGGACGTTGCGAAACTCCCGATGCCGAATTTTTCCCCCGGCGTAAGCAATGTAACCGCCAAGTCCCAACGTAACCGCGCCCAACAAGATCACTGAGATCACGAGCGGTGTAGCAGAACGCGGCCATTTGCGCGGCGCGACCAAGGCGACCGCGCTCAACGCAGCCAATCCATAGAAGACCCAAATGCAGTCCCCTGCACGATCTTCATGCTCTTCGAGCCACGCCTGGCCGACCTCATTTTCCATCGAAAGAACCCGATCCTTGGCTTGTTTACCGAAGACAAAGACCGGCCATGCCGACCCGGCACAAATTAGAACGAGAGTTAATGACACGATCTGGGCGCGTCGGCTTTTCAAGAAGAACGCGATGATCAACGCGAGTAGCCCCATCGCCAGTCCGTAAACCGGCAGCGGATTGATCAGGACGTGAATGTATTCCGGCTGGCGCAAGTCGCGCAGGATCGCGTCGATCATGAATTTCTAAACGCCCGAGACCGCAGTTCAACTTTTTCGCGCAGCCGTGTCGCCGCCCTGCGACATTTGTTTGTCTTCCCACCACGGAACGTACTTTTTCCAATCAGCGGTCGTAAAATGCCACCATTCAACACGCAGCCCGTAGAAATTGTTATGGGCCATCGCTTTCTGCAGAAGATTCAGGTGCTGCTTGACCAGCGAATCGCGCCCGGCGTAACCCATCATCGCTTGTGGCGTGAATTCGTCGAACTTCGTCGGCATCGTCACATCCTGACTCCAGTCGTCGACCAAAGTCGCATCGACTGAAACGCCGTAGGCATGCATCGAACCAAAGCCTCTCTCGGGGTTCGCAACGTATTGGTCCTTGGCCGCATATTTCCAAAGCAACTCCTGAGCTTCCTTCGGCCGGTACGCATCCCAGATTTTCAAACGATAACGAAATTGTTTGAGATACGCCTGCGCACCGGCAAGCTGTTGCGCGACGCTCGGCAAAATCATCGCCCGCGAGCCCGGCGGATAGAGCGCACGCCCAGTCACATTGTGCTCGGTAGCGTAACGCAGATCGATCACGATTGTCGGATCGACTTTCGCGATGTCGACGAACTCGGGATTGGCGGCCCGAGCCCTCGCCAAGATCGACACCGTCGCAACGGCAACAATATAAAGGCACCGGGACATTGGCGCGAATTATAAGCGCAAACCACGGCGGGGCGCAATCAACCCCGAAAGCAATCAATCGCCGGCAACGGTACTGGTCGTGTCGGTCTTGGCGATGCGCTGCAGGACAAGGCGTGCCGCTTCATCCGGCACATTGAAACGAAGCTCAAGGTTAGCGGCTTGGCGGCTAATATCCGGCGGCTGCGCGTAGAGCATGAAATTGGAATCTTGCAGACGCAGCCATTTTTGCGGCTCGTTGTGGAGATTCCGCGCCAGCTCTGACGCAGACTCCGGAGACTTCAGCTTCAAAAGCAGACGCGCTTTCACGGGGTTTTGCAGAATCAGCGCAAACCCCAGCAACTGCGAATTTCCCAGCAACTCCGGCGCGAAGATCGGATGAAGCATGCGTGGCAGATTTGGCGGATCGCGCGAGATCAAACGCAGTGAGCTCTCCTGATCCAACGCTTGGAACCGGTCAAACAATTGTCCGGTAATTTTCAGATCGACAGCGATGCCGAGGCGAACGCGCACCAGCTGGTCCACCTCGCTGGAAGTCCCGACCGCAAGCGTGCTCGGCCCGACGCGCGCGATCGCCAGGTCAGGTTTTTCCCAAACCGGCAATCCGCTCACCGTGCGTCGATGAAACTCCCTGTTAGTTTGAGCCGAACGAATGATTTGCGAAACATCACTGCGATTCTCAATCAGGATGAATTCGCGAACGGTCCCATCATCGGAACTCGTGGTCGCGCGGGTGATTCGAACTGTGTCGCGGGCGAGATTCAGCGCCGGCACGCGCGCCACTGGACCAATCAATCCGTTCCAAAGATTTTGCCAGACATCCGACTGTTCTTTGCGCCAGCGTTTCGGCAAATCGCCGCGTTCGAATTGTTCGGTGTTAATAGAGAGAATCGCCTCCGTTTGTTGCGGCAGCCATTCGCGTTTGCGTGGCGATTTCACGACGAGTGGCAAAATGATCGCGAGAAGCGCGACAACTGAAACGACGCTGAAATAAAATTGGCGGAGTTCCTGTTTATCAATTTTGGCCGAAAGCTGCGCCAGCTCATCGTTGTGTTGCTGATGTCGATCCACCGCCGTGCGATGCTTGCGCACGCCCTCGAGCAGATGCGGCGCATTCGGCGGCGCGATTCCTTGAGTGGCAAGATGCCGGCCGATGTGGAGATAAGCGGGATTTTTTCGCTCTTCGACAACTTGATGATGTTGCTTGGCCTCGCGAACGGCGTCCTGCTGCGTCCGAATGTTATCGGCGAAGCTCTTGTCACGCGCTTCGTACTCGCCGCGCACTTTCGCAATGTTTTTCTCGATCGCGGAAAGTTCTTCCTCAGCCGCGGCGAGTTTTTCCTTGGCGACGCGCAAAGCGTCACTAGTCCCAAGGCGTGCGCGCACCAGTTCCGCGCGTTGGTCCGGTAAACGCGCGCGACGCGAGCTGATCGTCGCGGTTTGCGTTTCCAGATCTGCCGGCGGCGGCGCCAGCGCCTGGAGTTCCGATAGTTTCTTCAACAACTCTTGATCCGCCGAATCGTTGTCGCGAATCCGGCGTTCCACCGCGTCCACTTCGCGCTGGGAGAGCTCGGTCGCGCTCTTGGCTTCGTTGCGATGCTGCAAAAAGGGCTTCTTTTCAGCTTCCAATTTCGCCATCGCTTCCGCCTGCTCGGTGGCGTTCTCCGCGCGTTGTTCCTCGATTTTTTTGATCCCCTCTTCGATTTGCGCGATCCGGAGCGCGACTTCCTTTTGTTCCTGCTCAAGTTTCTTTAAAGCCACAATTTCGTTCCGAAGCTCCGGAAAATTTGCTGCCTGCGAAGTTCCTTCGCGCCCGAGGACGATCTCGCTTTTTTGCAGCAATCGTTTCTGGTGGCGCAAAATCATCCGGGTCCGTTGCCGACGGATTTTCAACCCAATCTCGCGCAGACCTGTGCGAATGAAGCTCACGAGAATTTATTCCTCCCGCTCGGCTAACTTTGCCAAAACGCTGAAATCTTCGAGCGTAGTTGTGTCGCCGCTCACTTTCGCGCCACTTGCTATTTCTTTCAACAAACGACGCATGATTTTGCCGCTGCGCGTTTTCGGCAGCGCCTCGGCAAAACGCACCTCATCCGGTTTCGCGATCGAGCCGATGTGAACGCCGACATGTTCGCGCAATTCATTTTTCAAATCGTTGGAAGCGTCAACTCCGGTTTTCAGCGTCACGAACGCAACTACACCTTGCCCCTTCAACTCGTCTGGGCGACCGACAACTGCGGCTTCCGCGACTCGGGCATGACTCACCAGCGCGCTTTCGATTTCCGATGTGCCCAGCCGATGCCCGGCGACGTTCAGAACATCATCGATGCGGCCAACGATCCAAAAATAGCCGTCTTGATCTCGCCGCGCGCCATCACCGGTCAGATAACTGCCCGGATATTCACTCCAATACTGCTCTTTGTAGCGCTCCTTGTCGCCGTAAATCGTACGCAACATCGACGGCCATGGCCGGCGAATAACTAGTTTCCCGCCAACATTTGCGCCGACTTCCTTGCCGTTTGGATCAACCACCGCGGGATCGACACCGAAGAACGGTAGCGTTGCGCTTCCAGGTTTTGTCGGAATCGCTCCCGGCAGCGGCGTGATCATGATCGCGCCCGTTTCAGTTTGCCACCAGGTATCGACAACCGGGCAACGTCCACCACCGATCGTTTTGTGATACCATATCCACGCTTCCGGATTAATCGGCTCGCCAACGGTGCCGAGTAAACGCAGGGACGAGAGGTCGTGTTTTTTCGCCCATTGATCGCCCCAACGAATGAATGCCCGGATTGCGGTCGGCGCGGTGTAGAGAATGTTGATCTTGTTTTGCGCGATGATTCGCCAAAACCTGTCGGGCTCCGGCCAGTTGGGCGCGCCTTCATACATGAACGTGGTCGCGCCGTTCGCGAGCGGACCATAAACGACATAACTGTGGCCAGTGACCCACCCGACATCGGCCGTGCACCAAAAAATATCTTCGTCACGAAGATCGAAGACATATTTCGTTGTCGAATAAATTCCGACTAGGTAACCGCCGGTCGTGTGCAAAATTCCTTTCGGCTTTCCGGTCGAACCGCTGGTGTAAAGAATGTAAAGGGGATGCTCGCTGTCGACCGGCGTCGGCGGACAATGGTCGCCGACGTACTCGAGCTCGCGATGCCACCAGACGTCGCGGCCTTCCTCCATGTGGACTTCGTTGTGTGCGCGCTGAAAAACAATGACACGTCTCACGGAAGTGCCGCCGCGCAGGGCGTCATCCACATTTTTTTTCAATGGAACGATTCCGCCGCGGCGATAACTTCCATCCGCAGTGATCAAGGCGATCGCGCCACTGTCCTGAATTCGATCGCGAATTGAATCCGCACTGAACCCGCCGAAAACGACGGAGTGCACCGCGCCGATTCGCGCACAGGCAAGCATCGCGATCGCGACCTCTGGCATGCTCGGCATGTAAATGATGACGCGGTCGCCTTTGCCAACCTTGTTTCGCTTGAGCACGTTGGCGAAACGGCAAACTTCGCGATGCAATTGCTGATAAGTCAGCGTGCGTCTTTCGCCAGGTTCGCCTTCCCACAAGATCGCCGCCTTGTTCCGACGACTCGTCGTTAGATGGCGGTCGAGGCAATTCTCGGAAAGATTGAGTTTGCCGCCAATGAACCATCGCGCGAACGGGGCTTTCCATTCCAACACCTTCCGCCAACGCTTTTGCCAAGAAAGCTCGCTCGCCTCGCGCGACCAGAATTTGTCCGGGCGCTTCATCGACTCGCGATGCATCCGCCGATATTGCCTGAGATTCTTAATCCGCGCTTTCTGCGCGAACTCCTTCGACGGTTTAAAAACGCGCTTCTCCTTGAGGTGCGATTCGATGTGCTTGTTATCGATCT
>Ga0182032_10000548_pt1 | contig 15384 bp, 17 predicted proteins | sample tim00Cox00000000_FD_125970 | JGI IMG/M metagenome (GOLD analysis project Ga0182032, IMG submission 125970) | Lab enrichment of tropical soil microbial communities from Luquillo Experimental Forest, Puerto Rico - timezero.00C.oxic.00.000.000 | ecosystem: Environmental > Terrestrial > Soil >... | reverse complement strand
GGCCCGGACCTCGCCCCGGGCCGCGGCTCGTTCGAGCAACTCGGCCAGGCCACCCCCGATGATGCCGGCGAAGCGTTCCAACAGTGCCGCGTGCAGGGTCGGGTCGGCCGCCATCTCGCCGACCAGCCCCGGCAGGGCCGCTTTGGCGGCCGGTGTCGTCAGGAAAACCATTGCGCGGCAGACCATCTCGCGCAAGTCCTCGGGGAACGACCCCCTGTCGGGAATTTCGGTCGCGGCGCCGATTGGGAACACCGCCTCGTGCACGAGGTGCGCCTTGCTCGGCCAGCGCCGGTAGATCGCGGGCTTGCTGGTACCGGCCCGCTCGGCGATGGCGGATACCAAGAGGGCCGGGTAGCCCGTTTCGCCGAGGAGTTCAACCGTCGCGCGCAGCACCGCACCGTCGATGCGGGGGTCACGGGGCCGGCCAAAGTCTACTACCATTACGAAACTCAGAGTAACATAAGTCGCCATGACCGCCGCCATTCGCCTTGAAGACCTGGCCAAGCCGCGATTCGGCCCCGAGGCACAGCAGATGCTCGACATGATGGCCGCGATGGCCCCGCAGTGTCCGCTCGACGCCGACGCGCTGCACGCCAGGGCCAGCGCCGACACCGGCCTGCACGATTTCGGCGCGGGAGACTACCGGGAACGACTCGATGTCTACCTCGCCGCGCTGCGCGAGATCGATGGGCTGCACGCCGCCGGGGTGGTGAACTTCTACGGGCAGCTGCTGCAGTTGCTCAAGAACCGGCTGCTGTTCACCGACCTGCTCCGCCGTCATCCCGAGATCGACGACATTGAACTGCAACCGCCGGTCGTGATCGCCGGCCTGCCCCGCACCGGGACCACCCACCTGCACAACCTGCTGGCGGCGCCACCCACCTTCCGCACCATGCCGTACTGGGAAAGCGTCGAGCCATTTCCGTTGCCGGCGGAGGCTGGGGTCGAGCCGGATCCGCGGCGGGCGCGGATGGACGTCGCGGTCGCCGTGATCAACACCGTGATGCCGCATTTCCCCCTGATGCACGAGATGACCACCGAACACGTCCACGAAGAAATCCAATTGCTCGCCAACGACTTTTCGACGATGTTCTTCGAGACGCTTGCTGATGTGCCGCGCTGGCGCGACTACTACCAGGCCCACGACCAGACGCCCCACTACGGGTACCTCGCCAGGCAACTCAAAGCGATGCAATTCTTGCGCGGCGGGCGGCGCTGGCTGCTCAAGTCGCCCCAGCATCTTGAGCAGGTGCCGGTGTTGGATCGCGTCTTCCCAGGCAGAATCGTCGTTTTCACACATCGTGATCCGGTGCCGGTGGCACTGTCGATGATCGCGATGATCACCTACTCCGCCCGCATGCACCGCACACCTGTGCCGGTGCACCAGATCGCGGCTTCCTGGATCGACCGCCTCGAGCAGATGCTCACCGCGCTCGTCCGCGACCGTGACACCATCGGTCCACAACGTTCGGTCGACATCCGTTTCGACGACTTCATGGCCAACGAACTTGGCGTTGCCGAGCACGTGTACGCCCTGGCCGGCGAACCCTTCACCGAAGAAGCGCGCACGGCAATCGCCGGCTACCTGGCGGGCCACCAACGCGGCCGGCTGGGAAACGTCGAAACGTCGTGGGAGATGTTCGGGCTGACCGAGGAGGGTCTGCGGGCGCGCTTCGCGCCGTATGTCGAGCGGTTCCTGCACGACTAGTCTCAACGCATGGTCATCATGCCCGCCCTCGACGGCGTCGAACACAAGTACGTGGAACTAGGTGGGGGTATCACGATCCATGTCGCGGACGCGGGCCCGGCCGATGGGCCGGCGGTGATGCTGGTGCACGGCTTTCCCCAGAACTGGTGGGAGTGGCACGAATTGATCGGCCCGCTGGCCGCCGACGGCTACCGCGTGCTGTGTCCCGACCTGCGAGGCGCGGGCTGGAGTTCCGCACCGCGCTCCCGCTACCGCAAGAACGACATGGCCGACGACCTGGCCGCCGTCGTGGATCACTTGGGCGTCGCGACCGTCAAACTCGTTGCCCATGACTGGGGCGGGCCGGTCGCGTTCATCATGATGCTGCGCCATCCGCAAAAGGTGACCGGCTTTTTCGGAATGAACACCGCGGCGCCCTATCTCAAGCGCGACCTTGCGATGCTCCGCAACGTCTGGCGGTTCTGGTACCAGATCCCGATAATGCTGCCGGTGATCGGTCCGCGGGTGATCGGTGATCCCAAGGCCCGGTTCTACCGGTTGCTGGCGAAGTGGGTCGGTGGCGGATTCCTGGTGCCCGAGGACGACGTCCGCTTCTACATCGAGTGCATGCGCGAGCCCGGGCACGCGGAGGCCGGTTCACGGTGGTATCGAACGTTTCAGACCAGGGAGATGGTGCGCTGGATGCGTGGCGAATACGACGACGTTCGCGTAGGCGTGCCGGTCCGCTGGCTGAGCGGCACCAAAGATCCAGTGCTCACCCCGGATCTGCTGGACGGATATGCCGACCGCATGAGGGATTTCCAGGTCGAGCTGGTAGACGGGGTCGGCCACTGGATCGTGGTGCAGCGGCCCGAGCTGGTACTCGACCGACTCAGGTCGTTTCTCAAGGCCGAAACTTAAACTGTTGCAACGCTTTCGGCGTGTCGGGTTACTCGACGCCGATGGTGACTTCGGTGGACTTGATGAATACCGTCGCCGGCTGACCCTCCTTGAGACCGAGGTCGAGTGCGGCGTCCTTGGTGATCGACGACGTGACGATCTGATCGCCGCCGTCGAGCTTGACTTTCACGATAGCCATCACGCTGCCCAGATCGACCTCGGTGATCATTCCCTTGAGCTGGTTCCGGGTCGATAGCCGCATGGCGATCCTCTCTGTGCGCGGGGTCCGGGATCGACCCTAGCGTCGCGCTATTGAAGTTTGTTGACCTTTCATGCGTGCGGGATGAGCTGGTCGATGGATTGGTCCAGATGAAGGACCGCCCTACGAGCCCTCGGCCGCTCCGCCGTCTTGCGTCTTCTTCTTTTCGCGCCCCGAGCCCCAGCTCGTGCCCGAGCTCGAGCCCAAGGAGTCCCCAAACGCCCACAGGATGAGCCCGAGGATCACCACGACCAGCGCGACCGCGCCGAGCGCGGCGATGAACACTAGCGCCGCGAGCGGCACCGCGAGTACCAGCGTCAGCACGTGCTTCACGAACGGCCGCGCGAGGACCATCGAGCCGAGTACGAACACGACCGTGCCCGCGATGATCAGCGAGCGGCCGTGGGGGTCGTGGATCGCCTGGTGCCAGACGAGCTTCACCGTGAGGCCCGTCACGTGTTCCAGCAGGTTCTCGCTCTTCGCGCGCTTGAACAGCACCGCGATCGGCGCGGCCGCGCCGGCGAGCTGGATCAGCAGCCCGGCTGCGATCCAGTAGTTGCGATGCGCGACAGGGCGCAGGGAGCCTGCTGCGCGTTCGGTTTCCGGCGCCTCGAACGCCGCCATGCCATCGGCCATCAGACCGCAAACCCTAGCGGACGTCCGGCAACCGGGCCAGGCCACGCACGCGTACGGCGCGCGAACCTAGTGTCGGGGGCCGAGCAGGGCTACGGACGCATCCACGGCCGGTTCAACGATTTCTCGGACGGGTCTGCCGTCTTCGACGGCCAGCGCGGTCAGCTCGCGCAGGCCACCCACCAGGATCACGGCCAGCGGCGCCGTCAACGGCGGCAGGCTGGCCCGCTTGAATCCCGGGCTGGCGCTGAGGTCGATCAGCAAGGTGGACAACAACGTCAACCCGCGGCGCTGCGACGGGCGAGCCGCGGTACCGAGCGACGGAAGCTCACGAATCCAGCTCAAGGTGAGGGCCGGGCGGGACTCGATATGTCCGACGTATGCCTCGACGGCCTGACGAATCTGCTGATGCCAGTCGGCTTCGGGATCGACCGCCGCGGCGATGCGCTCTGCGAGCCTCTCGACGTCGGCCCCCAGCAGCTCCAGAAAGCACTCTTCCTTGCCGGCGAACCGGTCGTAGAAGGTGCGCTTGGACGTGCGGGCGTGGCGGACGATGTCGGCGACCGTGGTGGCGCGGTACCCGCGCTCACCGATCGAGGTGCCGAGGCCGTCGAGCAGCCTGAGCCGAAACGGATCGTCCTCGCCCAGAACCGCATCGTCAGCCGCCGCTGTCACCGCTGATGTCACGGCCGGCGCCCCTTTCGGTGGGTACGGCACCCTTGTCAGGTTTGGTACTACAGAGTACCGTACCGGGAAAGGCCTGCGGTACACGGTCGTACCACCCCCCGGATTCGGGGCAGATGTTGGGAGCATCAGCGCCATGAGCGAAGTAGCCACCGCCCCGTCCACAGCCCCTGCCGTCAAGTTGCCTCCCGCGACCCGATTGCCGAAGTTGTTCCAGGCCATTGGCTTTGCGACATCACGGCGGCGGATGATCAACCTGCTGGCGCGCCGCCACGGCGACGTCTTCATGCTCAATCTCCCGATGTACGGCCGGATCGTGGTGGTCTGTGACCCGCAGCTGGCCAAGCAGATATTCACCACCAGCCCGGAGGAACTGGGCAACATCCAGCCCAATCTGAGCCGCCTGCTCGGCTCCGGCTCGGTCTTCGCGCTCGACCGCGACGCCCACCGCCAACGGCGGCGGCTGCTGGCGCCGCCGTTCCACGGCAAGAGCATGAAGAACTACGAGACGATCATCGAAGAGGAAACCCTGCGCGAAACCGCTGACTGGCCCGAAGGCCGGCCGTTCGCAACGCTGCCGTCGATGACGCGCATCACGCTCAACGCCATCCTGCGCGCGGTGTTCGGGGCCGAGGGTGCCGAACTCGACGAGCTGCGCCGGCTCATCCCGCCGTGGGTCACGCTGGCCTCCCGAATGGCGACGGTGCCGAAACCGGAACGCAATTACGGTCGCTATAGCCCATGGGGGCGGCTGGACGAATGGCGTCGCCAGTACGACGTCGTCATCGACAGGCTGATCGACGCGGAGCGGGCGGATCCGAATTTCGCCGATCGGACCGATGTGCTCGCGCTGATGCTACGCAGCACCTACGACGATGGTTCGGTCATGTCGCGCAAGGACATTGGCGACGAGCTGCTCACCCTGCTTACCGCGGGCCACGAAACCACAGCCTCCACCCTGGGCTGGGTATTCGAGCGGATCACCCGGCATCCGGGCGTGCTGGCGGGCCTGGTCGAGGAGGCCGACAACGGCGGTCAGGAATTACGCCAGGCCACGATCCTCGAGGTGCAGCGGAACAGGACGGTCATCGACTTCGCTCCCCGCCGCGTCTTTCCCCCCACTTTTCAGCTCGGCAAATGGGTTATCCCCCAGGGGTATTCGCTCATCGTGAGCATCGCGCAGATCCACAACAACCCAGAGTTCTTTCCCGACCCGGAGCGCTTCGACCCGCAACGGTACATCGACAAAAAGCCGTCCGCCTTCGCGTGGATCCCCTTCGGTGGCGGCACCCGCCGGTGCGTGGGCGCCGCGTTCGCCAACATGGAGATGGACGTCGTGCTCCGAACGGTGTTGCGCCACTTCACTATTGCGCCCACGACGGCGCCGGAGGAGCGCTGGCACGCCCGCGGTGTCGCCTTCACACCGAAGGACGGCGGGCGGATCGTGGTTCACCGGCGGTGAACCCGCGGCGCGAATTCAGCTGCCGGCAGTAGCCCGCCGCGGCAACTTCCAGCCGGGGCGCACGTAGTGGCAGGTGTACCCGTTGGGATAGTGCTGCAGGTAATCCTGGTGCTCGGGCTCGGCCTCCCAGAACTCAGCGGCCGGGCTCACCTCGGTCACCACCTTGCCTGGCCATAGGCCGGACGCTTCGACGTCGGCGATGGTGTCCAGGGCGACCCGCTTCTGCTCGTCGTCGAGGTAGAAGATAGCCGAGCGGTAGCTGGTTCCCCGGTCGTTGCCCTGGCGGTCCTTGGTCGTCGGATCGTGGATCTGGAAGAAGAACTCCAGCAGCGTGCGGAAATCGGTAACCGTTGGGTCGTAGACGATTTCGACGGTCTCCGCGTGTGTGCCGTGATTGCGGTAGGTCGCGTTGGGGGTTTCGCCGCCGCTGTATCCGACCCTGGTCGAGATCACGCCGGGCTGCTTGCGGATCAGGTCTTGCATCCCCCAGAAGCAGCCGCCGGCAAGGATCGCTTTTTGTGTGCCCGTCATTCGTTGTCCTCCTTGGCAAGTCCTCCATTAAGGACCGGCGATGTTGCTCAGGTTACACTCCGGCGGTGACGTGCAACGGCGCCGAGGACCCCTCGTGACCACGCGAGAGTTCTCCCGCAGCGAACTGGCCGGCGCCTTCGAAAAGTTCGAGCAGACGGTCGCCCGGGCCGCCGAAACGCGAGACTGGGAGGCCTGGGTGGCCCACTACACGCCGGACGTCGAGTACATCGAGCACGCGGCGGGCACCATGCGCGGCCGCGACGAGGTGCGCGAGTGGATTCAGCGAACGATGACGACGTTCCCGGGCAGCCACATGGTCGCGTTCCCGTCGCTGTGGTCGGTCATCGACGAAGCCACCGGCCGGATCATCTGCGAACTGGACAACCCGATGGCCGATCCCGGTGACGGGACGGTCATCAGCGCGACCAACATCTCGATCGTCACCTATGCCGGTGACGGCCTTTGGTGCCGCCAGGAAGACATCTACAACCCGCTGCGCTTCCTGCGGGCGGGTCTGAAGTGGTGCCGCAAGGCGCAGGCCCTTGGCACGCTCGACGAGGACGCGGCGCGTTGGATGCAAGAGAACGGTGGTGAGCGACCGTGAGCACCAAACCCAAGCTGGTCATCGGCGCCAACGGTTTTCTGGGGTCCCACGTCACCCGCAGGCTCGTCGCCGACGGCGCAGAAGTGCGGGCGATGGTGCGCCCGACCGCCAACACCCGCGCCATCGACGACCTCGCGATCACCCGGTTCCACGGCGACGTGTTCGACACCGCGGCGCTGCGTGCGGCGATGGACGGTGTCGACGACGTGTACTACTGCGTCGTCGACACACGCGCGTGGTTGCGCGACCCGTCGCCCTTGTTCCGCACCAACGTCGACGGCCTGCGCAACGTTGTTGACGTCGCCATCAAAGAGCCCGGCCTGCGCAGGTTCATCTTCACCAGCACCTACGCGACGGTGGGCCGGCGACACGGGCACGTGGCGACCGAAGAGGACGTCATCGGCTCCCGAGGGTTGACTCCCTATGTCCAGTCCCGGGTTCAGGCCGAGGACTTGGTGATGCGGTACGTGGCCGACGCCGGGTTGCCCGCCATCGCGATGTGCGTCTCAACCACCTACGGCAGCGGCGACTGGGGCCGTACCCCGCACGGTGCCTTCATCGCGGGCGCGGTCTTCGGCAAGCTGCCGTTCATGATGGACGGCGTCCAACTGGAAGTCGTCGGCGTCGACGATGCCGCCCGGGCCATGATCCTGGCCGCCGAGCGCGGGCGCATCGGTGAGCGGTACCTGATCTCCGAACGGATGATCGCGCTGAAGGAGGTCGTGCGGATCGCCGCCGACGAGGCCAGCGTGCCGCCACCGCGACGCTCGATTTCGGTCCCGATGCTGTACGCGCTGGGTGCGTTGGGGAGCCTGCGAGCCCGGATCACCGGCCAAGATGCCGAACTCAGCCTCGCGTCGGTGCGCATGATGCGCGCAGAAGCCGAGGTCGATCACGGCAAGGCCGTCCGTGAGCTGGGGTGGCAGCCGCGCCCGGTCGAGGCATCCATCCGCGAGGCGGCTCGGTTCTGGGCCGCACTGAAGGGCGCGCAGACCGCTCGTAAAGGCACGAAGAACAGCGCCGCCGCCCAGGCCGAATAAGCTCGGCCCGGTGGAACGCGTTCGGGTCGACCTCCACGGGCCGCCGCAGACCATGCTGGCGACGCTGTACGCAAAGGCGCTCGACGCCGACGCGCCTCACTCGATCCTGAGCGACCACTACGCCAAAGCCGCCGTGGCGCGCATCGAGTACGACTGGGAGACAACAACGATCGGCGCGCGCCGGGCCCCATCGGTCGCGGTCCGCAGCGCGCACTTCGACAACTGGACGCGCCAATTCCTGGCCGTACATAGGGAGTCCGTCGTGCTGCACGTGGGATGCGGACTGGATGCTCGCGTGTATCGCCTGGATCCCGATGAAGGTGTGCGATGGTACGACATCGACTACCCGGACGTCATCGCGTTGCGTGAACGCGTGTACCCCGGCCGGATGAACTACCGAATGCTGCCGGCGTCGGTCACCGATCCATCCTGGCTGGCCGACATACCGGCCGGTCGTCCCGTCCTCTTGCTCGGCGAGGGCCTGACCATGTACCTGACGAAGGACGACGGACTTGCGTTGTTGCGCCGCGTCGTCGACGGGTTCGGGTCGGGGGAACTTCAGTTCGACGCCTTCAGCGGGTTCGCCATTCGGACGCAGTTGATCAACTCCGTGGTCCGCCGCTCGGGGTCGAGGTTGCGGTGGGGGATCGACGGGCCCGGCGACATTCTCGACGCCATTCCCGGGGTACGGCTGTTGGCGTGCGAATCGGCGTTCGACAGCGACACCTGGGATTTGGTGCCACCGCTGTTTCGCCGGGTGGGCAGGGCGATGGCGGCGGTCCCGGCGCTGCGGAATATGTCGCAATACCACCGCTACGCATTCGGGCCGGCCGCCGGGAAGGGTTGAACGGCGGCTGGTGTTGCACCAATCACTCGCGCCTGAGGAGGTAATAACCATGAGCCATCCGGAAGTCAAAGAACCCAGCGCTGGGCACCCGATCACCATCGAGCCGACAAAGGGACGCGTACAGGTTCGCGTCAACGGCGAACTGGTCGCCGACTCCACCGCGGCCCTGGAGTTGCGCGAGGCGACTCTGCCTGCGGTGCAATACATTCCGATAGTCGATGTGGTCCAAGACCGGCTCACCCGGACCGACACCAGCACGCACTGCCCGTTCAAGGGTGACGCCAGCTACTACAGCGTTACCACCTCGGCCGGCGAAACCGTCGAAGATGTGATCTGGACGTACGAACAGCCCTATCCGGCCGTCGCCGCGATCGTCGGGCACGTCGCCTTCTACCCCAACAAGGCGGAAGTCAGCGTCCTAGCGGTATAAGCCCACCCAGGGGAACGCATCCGCCACCGCCCGCGTGTCGCTGTATTCGCGCACCGAGACGATGAGGCCGTCGCGGGTCTCGAAGATGCAAACGAACGGGCTGTCATATCGAACGCCGTCGACGGTGATGCCCTGGGCACGCGCCTCCACGACCACCGTCTCCCCTTCGTTGACGCAGCGAACCAGGTCGATGGTGAATTTCGTTCCTTTGAGCCGGTCGACCCCTTGCCGCAGCGTCGGCTTGTCCAAGGAAACACGGGTGAAGAGGCTCCAGTAGGTGAAGTCGTCGCTGAGCAGCGCGAAGCCCTCGTCCAGATCGCCGTCCTCGCTGAAGCTCTGCAAGAACATCCAGGCCAGTTCGGCCTGCGGGCCATCGAACGGCGTCATCACATCGCAATATTGTCTTGGGAAGTAGTTCACGGTCAATCAGCGCGGGCCGTCGGGTTTGGAGTTGTGATCTGCTGAGATTGGAGCGCTACTGGTGAAGAGCGCGCGCACGGTCACATTTGCCGGGGTGGCCAGCTTCGGGCACACTTTGGCGCCACTGCGCCGGGGTTCCCTGGACCCGTGCTTCCGGGCCCCCGGTGACGGCACCATATGGCGAACCAGCCTGCTGTCCACTGGACCCGTGACGGCGCGGATCAGCCGCGCCGCCCCCAACGCCGCCCACTGCGTGGCGTGGGGTAGCGGGGCGGAGGAGTTCGTCGAGACGCTGCCCGCGCTGCTGGGCGCCGACGACGACGCCTCGGGTTTCGTGCCGCGGGACCCGACGGTTGCGGCCGCGCACCGACGGGTCCCGCACCTGCGCCTGGGCCGGACCGGGTTGGTGCTGGAAGCCCTGATCCCGGCGGTCATTGAGCAGCGGGTACCCGGCGCCGACGCATTTCGGTCGTGGCGGCTGCTGGTGTCCAGGCACGGGACGCCGGCGCCCGGTCCGGCTCCGGCGGGCATGCGGGTGCCGCCGTCAGCCGAGGGCTGGCGAAACATCCCGTCGTGGGAGTTTCATCGCGCCAACGTCGACCCGAGGCGCGCTCAGACGGTGGTGAGTTGCGCGCGACGGGCGGCATCGCTGGAACGGCTGGCGTCGCGGCCGGCGGCGCAGGCCCGCGACGCCTTGACGTCGTTGCCGGGGGTGGGCGAGTGGACCGCCGCCGAAACCGCGCAACGGGCCTTCGGTGACGCCGATGCCCTGTCGGTGGGCGACTACCACATCCCGAAGATGATCGGCTGGACACTGCTGGGCCGCCCGGTCGATGACGCGGTGATGCTCGAGCTGCTCGAACCGATGCGACCGCACCGCCACCGGGTGGTTCGGTTGCTGGAAGCCAGCGGGCTGGCATACGAACCGCGGCGGGGCGCGCGGCTACCCGTGCAGCAGATCAGTCAGCTTTAGCTTGCGACGAGCGCGCGTGGCAATTCCTAGCGATCATCTTCGGCCCGGCCCGCGCGCTCGGCCGCGGCGGCTTCACGATCCAGCCGCTGCGTCTCATAGATGGTGACGTTGGTGCGTGACATCACCAACGCCGCGATCCCGACGGCGAGGATCGCTCCGGGCACCACCGAGAACGAACCGGTCATCTCCGCGACCATGATCATGATCGCCAGCGGCGCGCGCGCGACGCTGCCGAAGCACGCCATCATTCCCACCACCACAAAAATCCCGGGCTCGTGGGGCACCCCGGGCAGGCCGGACAGATCGCCCAGCCGCCAGATCGCGGCTCCCACGAAGGCGCCGATCACGATTCCGGGGCCGAACAGTCCGCCGGATCCGCCGGTGCCGATCGACAGCGACGTGGCGACGATCTTGGCGATCGGCAGGACGACGACGATCCACAACGGGATCGCCATCAGCGATGCGCGGTCGGCCGCCAGCTGTGCCCAGCCGTAGCCGCTGCTCAGGATCTGGGGGATCAGCAGTCCGAACAGGCCGACCAGGAGCCCGCCCAGCGCCGGCTTGAGCACCGGCCCGCCCGGAAGCCGGTGGGTGAGCCCCACCGTGGCGTGGAACGTCCGGGCGTACAGGTAACCGATCGCCGCCGCGACCAGACCGATCACCACGAACCACAGCAGCGGCCAGGCCTTCTCGAAGCGGTACTCGGCGTCGATGTAGCCGAAGAGCGGTTCGAAGCCGAGGAAAGCCCCGAGCACCGCATATGCCGTGCCAGAGGTGATGAAACCGGGCAGCAGGTAGCGGTAGTCGAAATCGTCGCGGTAGGGAAGCGATGCGGCAAGCACCGCCCCGCCCAGTGGTGCGGCGAAGATCGCCCCGATGCCGGCGCCGATGCCCAGCGCCACCGCGGTCCGGCCGTCCTCGTCGGACAGGTTCAGCCGTCGGGCGAGCAACGAGCTGAAGCCGGCCGAGATTTGCGCCGTCGGGCCTTCGCGGCCCGCCGAACCACCCGAGCCGATCGTCAGCGCACTGGCCACCATCTTCACCAACACCGCGCGGAAGCGGATGGCGCGGGGATCGCCGTGCACCGCCTCGATGGCTTCGTCCGTACCGTGGCCGGTGGCCTCCGGGGCCAGCTTCGCCACGATGAAAGCAGACAGCAATGCTCCGGCCGTCGTCACCAACGGAAGCGCCCACGGACGCTGAAAGCCGGCCGACCCGTGGCTGCCCCCCTCCCCGACGGGCGTCGGGATGTGATAGCCCGCCAGATAGCCCAGCAGAAACTCTCCGGTGTATTTCAGCGCGACATAGAAGAGGACGGCTCCGAGGCCGGCGATGAAACCGATCGTGACGCCCAGCAGCAACCACTTTTGCAGGTAGCCCGACGCCCTGATCGATGCGCCGAAGTGTCCGCCCGCGGCGGCGGGCGGGGCCACTGCGGGCTGGGGTTCGTCCTCCGTTGGCTCGCTCACGAGTTGCTCACAAAGGGTGCACCCCTGCCCTAAGCGCCCCATGCACCGGCCCATCGTATGACACGAACATGCGGGAATAACTGGACCACAGTCCGGTTATATGGATAGCTCTTGATAAGTAAATAAGGAGGAAAACATGCCTGCTGTTACCGCAGACACGCTGACGTTGCCGCGGGTCAGCCCCGCCGCCCCCGCCGACACCGAACGACCCGTGCGGTCGATCACCGCCGGCCCGCGAGGCTACGAGGGCGAGGGTTTCCCGGTGGTCCGCGCGTTCGCCGGGGTCGACACCGCCGCTCTGGATCCCTTCGTGCATATGGACCAGATGGGCGAGGTGGACTACGAGCCGGGGGAGCCCAGGGGCACCGATTGGCATCCGCACCGCGGCTTCGAGACCGTCACCTACATGATCGACGGCAAGTTCGCGCACCAGGATTCGCATGGCGGCGGCGGCCTGATCACCGACGGCGCGACGCAATGGATGACGGCCGGTTCCGGCATCCTGCACATCGAGACCCCGCCCGCCGAACTGGTCGAAAGCGGTGGGCTCTTCCACGGCGTCCAACTGTGGGTGAACTTGCCGAAGAAGGACAAATTCGCCGAGCCCCGGTATCAGGCCATCGAAGGTGGCGACACCAAGTTGGTCGCGTCCGAGGACGGCGGGGCGCTGGTGCGCATCATCGCCGGTGACATCGGCGGCCAGCCCGGACCCGGGATCACCCACACGCCGATCACCCTGGCGCACGCGACGATCGAAAACGGCGCCCGGCTCAACATTCCGTGGCGGCGCGACTTCAATGCGTTGGTATACGTGTTGTCCGGCAGCGGATATGTCGGTCCGGTCGCCCACCCCATTCGACAGGGTCAATTGGCCGTGCTCGGACCCGGCGATCGGATCACCGTGGGTGCCCAACAGACGCAGGACTCGTCGCGCACGACGGCAATTGATGTGCTGCTGTTGGGCGGACAGCCGATACGCGAGCCGGTATTCCACTATGGGCCTTTTGTCATGAACACTCGCGCGGAATTGATCGAGGCTTTGCAGGACTACGAAGCCGGAAAATTCGGCAGTATTCCGCCGAACGCGTTAATGCCACATCGCGGTGGGGGTGGCACACTTTAACAATGCCGCCATCGGCGAGCCGCCGGCCGGGCCGTCCGCCCGCGGGGAAGGCAGATGACACGCGCAAGCGTATCTTGCACGCGGCTCGCCAGGTGTTCAGCGAGCGTGGTTATGAGGGAGCCACTTTCCAGGCGATTGCCGTGCGCGCCGACCTGACCAGGCCGGCGATCAACCACTACTTCTCGAGCAAGCGGGTGCTGTATCGGGAAGTGGTGAACCAAACCAACAAACTCGTCGTCATGGCCAGCATCGAACGTGCCGAGCGCGAGACCACGCTGATGGGGCGGCTGACCGCGTTCATCTCCGCCGCGGTGCTGGCGAATTCCGAAAATCCGTCGGCGTCGGCGTTTTTGGTTACCAATGTGCTGGAATCGCAGCGTCATCCAGAACTGAACACGACCGAAAACGACGCCGTGCGAATTAGCCGGGAATTTCTGATGCGGGTCGTCAACGATGCGATCGGGCGCGGCGAGATCGCGGCCGATATCGATGCCTCCGCATTGGTCGAGACCCTGTTGGTGGTGCTCTGCGGCGTGGGTTTCTATGCGGGCTATGTCCAGAACTACGAAGAGATGCTGGCCGTCACCGACGTGCTGCGGCAGCTTCTGGAAGGTGCTCTCTGGCGGCCGCAGTGACATCGCGCACAAAGCGCATAGGCTAACTAACTTACTCGGTAACATAGTCCCGACATGACTGATCTGGACGCCTCGTTACCGCCTTCACTACGGACTGCCGGTGACAGCTGGGCCATCACCGAACTCGTCGGCGCCACCGCGTTGGGCGTCGCCGCGGCGCGCGCGGTGGAAACGGCCGGACCCAACCCACTGATTCGCGACGATTTCGCCCAGGCGTTGGTGTCGTCGGCCGGCCCGGCGTGGGCTCGACTGACCGACCCCGAGCTGGCCTGGCTCGACGGCGATCCTTATGGGCGACGCGCGCATCGACTTGGCATCGACTACCAGGCGATGCGCACTCACTTCTTCGACGAGTACTTCGAGAACGCCGTCGGCGCCGGGATTCGGCAAGTGGTGATCCTGGCCGCCGGGCTGGACTCTCGCGCCTACCGGTTGGGCTGGCCGGCGGGTACCGCGGTATACGAGATCGACCAGCCCAAGGTGCTGGAATACAAGACGGGAATTCTGGAACAGCAGGGCGCGCTTCCCACCGCCAGCCGGCGCGCGGTTCCGGTCGATCTGCGTGATGACTGGCCCGCAGCCCTGACCGCGACCGGCTTCGACCGCACCCAACCGACGGCGTGGCTCGCCGAAGGGTTGCTGCCGTACCTGCCGAGCGAGGCTCAGGACCGGCTGTTCGAAATCTTCACTGCGCTCAGCGCGCCGGGCAGCCAGGTCGCTATCGAGGCGTTCGGCATGAATTCGCGAAGCAACTCGCAGCGCTGGCTGCGAATGCGGGAGCGGCTGGGTCTGGACGTCAATGTCCAGGCGCTGACCTATCACGAGCCCGATCGCACGGATGCCGCTCAGTGGCTGACCGACCACGGCTGGCGGGTAGAGGCCGTGGACAACCGCGACGAGATGGCCCGATTGGGCCGCCCCGTGCCCGAAGACCTGGCCGACGAGGCCGTCCGCAGCAAGCTGCTGCGAGCGCATCTCGGCGGGCCGTCCAACTAACCGAGGATCGACCCAAGGAGCAACACGATGAGCTCACTGCGCACACACGACGACACCTGGGACATCAAGACCAGCGTCGGCAGTACCGCGGTGATGGTGGCCGCCGCCCGGGCCGTCGAAACCGAGCGGTCCGACGCACTGATCCGCGACCCGTACGCCAAACTTCTGGTCACCAACGCCGGGGCCGCCGTCTTGTGGGAGGCCATGCTCGACCCCGCCGTCGTAGCCAGGGTCGAAGCCATCGACGCCGAATCCGCGGCCCAGCTCGAGCATATGAGCAGCTACCAAGCCGTGCGGACCAACTTCTTCGACACCTACTTCGCTGATGCTGTCGCCGCCGGCATCCGCCAGGTGGTGATTTTGGCGTCGGGGCTGGATTCGCGCGCATACCGGCTGGACTGGCCGGCCGGCACCACGGTGTACGAGATCGATCAGCCACAGGTGCTGGAATACAAATCCGCGACACTGGCCGAGCACGGGGTGACGCCGTCGGCCGATCGGCGTGCGGTGGCGATCGACCTGCGTCAGGACTGGCCGGCTGCATTGCGTTCCGCCGGCTTCGACGCGACAGCGCCGACCGCGTGGCTGGCCGAGGGTCTGCTGATGTACCTGCCCGCCGAGGCTCAGGACCGGCTGTTCACTTTGATCGGCGAGCTGAGCCCGCCGGGAAGCCGCGTCTCGGCAGAAACCG
>Ga0182032_10000537_pt1 | contig 15529 bp, 16 predicted proteins | sample tim00Cox00000000_FD_125970 | JGI IMG/M metagenome (GOLD analysis project Ga0182032, IMG submission 125970) | Lab enrichment of tropical soil microbial communities from Luquillo Experimental Forest, Puerto Rico - timezero.00C.oxic.00.000.000 | ecosystem: Environmental > Terrestrial > Soil >... | reverse complement strand
CAGGTCTTTTGACAGTTCTCCCGCCGATGGCGCGGCATGCACAAAATACTGAACCGGAGCTGTTGTACTACAGCATTACTGAGCGGACGAACTCGCCTTCACCCCCGGAGACCTACGACCAAAATGCGGACCGCCAGAAATGCCCAAAATCAGCGTGTGCAAGAGCTTGATTAACGTCAACCTCAGTTGTCTCGCTCTTCGAGCTCCACGCAGGCTTGACCTGTGTCACGGGAAAGCTCGCGAAGTCATCCCGCTAAAGTGAGACCGTGATACGGAAGCACATCGGGTCGGATGTTCGTTCTACTGTGGCGCCGCCGTGAACAGCTAGGTGCCGGATAGCGCTGTTCTCCGAGTGAAATTCGGCCACAATCCTTTTGAGCTTCTCGGCTCGGGCAATTTCCACCAGCCGCGCGATAAGTTCCCCGCCCAACCCCCGATGCTGCCAGCGGTCGGCAACAACCACGGCGAGCTCGGCTTCTTCGGATAGCGGTCGGCGTGACAGGCGGCCCACTCCTATAATGAGCGGAACCTTTGAGTCAGCGGCTGACAGTTCGGCAACTAGGGCCATCTCGCGGTCGTAGTCGATGAAGCATTTACGCACCAATCGTTCGTGGGCAACGCGTGTATCGAGCTTAGCCATGTGGAAGTAACGCAGATAAACCGTCTCATCGGAAAGCAGCTCATGGAACTTCACCATGGCCGGTTCGTCTTCTGGGCGGATCGGCCGGAGGATCACCCCGGTGCCGTCTTGCATCGTCCAGCGGGAAACGTACTGGAGCGGGTACGGTCGTATCGCTGGTCTTGGTAAAGACTCCTCGGGGACCTTCGGGTCAACAAGAACAATGCGGGCATCCAGTGCCAGGATTTTCTCTGGTGATGCCAAAAGCGGATTGATATCCACTTCCGCGACCCGCGGCAACTCCACAAGGAGCTGACTGAACGCCACGAGTACGGCTCTAAGGGCGGCTAAGTCTACCGACCGCCGACCGCGAACTCCGTGCAACGCGATGTTGATTTTTGTTTGCTCCATTAGGCGCTCGGCCAGCGTGGCATTCAACGGCGGCAACGCAAGAGCGCGGTCTCGGTACACTTCTACAAGCTGACCTCCCGAACCAAACAGCAGCACTGGCCCGAACACCGGATCCACACTGCTGCCAAGAATGAGTTCATATCCCTCGAATCGGACCATCGGCTGAACGGTCACACCTTGGAACGCTTGGCGTCCGGCCTTAGCGGAGACTGAAGTCTTGATCGAACGATATGCGTCGCGTACGTCATCGCTGCTCAAAAGATTGAGTTTGACGCCGCCAACATCGGTCTTGTGCGTTACCGTCTCGGAATCGAGCTTAAGGACGACTGGATAGCCGATCTGTCGAGCGGTTTCGACGGCTTCTTGCTCGCTCCGCGCCGCACGAGTAGTCACCGTTGGAATTGCGTATAGCGCCAACAGCGCCTTCGACTCCGCCTCGGTGAGAAGCGTTCGACCCCTGGACAGAACGCTACCGATCAGCTTCTCGGCTTTCTGACGGCGAGTCGCTGCGTCATCCAGTGTGTCTGCAATCGCCGGCGTCTCGTACAGCAAGCGGAGGTGCTCGCTGTAGGCCGACATGTAGTCGAACGCCCGGGCTGCCGTATCGGGATAAGAAAACGTAGGGATGCGAGCGGCGCTCAGGGTGGCTTCTCCTTCCGCGATATCTCTTCCGCCCATCCAGCTAGCCAGCACAGGCTTGTTGTAGCCTTTGGCATAGGGAGCAAGGCGCCTGGCGACCTCCGCAGGGTTGGACATTCCCTGCGGGGCAAGCACGACCAGAAGACCATCACTGGCCGGATCGTCAATGGCGATCTCCAACGCCTTGGCGTAGCGTTCTGGGTCAGCGTCTCCGAGGATGTCGATGGGATTCGCGTGACTCCAGTGCGGCGGAAGAAGCGCGTTCAGCCGAGCCTCCGCGTCGCTCGAAAGCGCAGCGAGCTTTCCTCCGCCCGCAATCAGGGCATCGGTCGCCAGGACACCTGGACCGCCGGCATTCGTGAGAATGGTGAGTCGAGGGCCCCGCGGTCTTGGCTGCTTGCTCAAAACTTCCGCCATATAGAAGAGGTCGGAGATGCTTTGGACGCGAAGAACGCCGCAACGGCGTAACGCTGCGTCGAAGACTTCGTCGCTGCCGGTCATTGCCCCTGTGTGTGAAGAAGCTGCTTTAGATGCTGCTTCAGTGCGACCCGCCTTGATGATGATGATTGGCTTGCTGAGAGCGACTTCGCGCGCGGCCGACAAGAACGACCGGGCATCTCCAACCGATTCCATATAAAGGAGAATACTTTGTGTCTTGGGGTCTTCGCCGTAGAACGAGATTAGGTCGCCCCAATCCACGTCCAGCATGGACCCCGTGGAAACAATAGCGCTGAAACCAACCCGTTCCCGCAGACTCCAGTCCAGAATCGCCGTAAGCAGTGCCCCGCTCTGGCTGAGAAACGCTACATTCCCTGGTTGGACGATATTCTTCGCGAATGTCGCGTTAAGGCCGATCCAAGGATTCATCATTCCGAGGCAGTTTGGGCCAACCAGGCGCATCGATCCGCGCCCGAGTTCGGCCTTGACCTGGCGTTCCAACTCTAGACCTTCTTGACCGCGCTCTTTGAACCCTGCGGAAATGACGATGGCAGACCGCGCACCCGCATCGACACACTCACCAACCACGCCTGGTACCGTCTGGGCTGGCGTCACGATCACTGCGAGGTCGACCGGTTCGGGCAAGCTCTTCGGACTCGGATAGCAGCGCACCCCGAGCAGCTTTGCGTGCTTCTGATTCACTGGATAGACGCGGCCTTGATACGAACCCTGAACCAGGTTCGCGACGACCGTGCGGCCCACGCTGCCTTCCCGCTCCGTTGCTCCGACGACCGCGATGGACGCTGGCGTGAAGAAACTCTGAAAAGCCGTACGTTCAGAAGGGACGCGGTTTGTCGATGCGGGTGATGCCATCATTGATCTTTAACTCCTTGACTTAGCTCAGGAACCGGCAATTCAGCAGACGCGCCGGCAGCTCACGCGCCTGCACGGCCCCGTGCCCATCGGCGAAGCCGGCGTGATTGGGTAAATTGCAATGATTTCGCTGAGCCGGTACGCCACCGACGCGGCGGCTTCGTTGCCATCCATGATGACCATCTGCTTAGTCATTGGGCCTTTCCTGCTAACAGGTCAACATCACAAGGTATCGTTCCAGCGGCCAGTTTCCGGTGACGGAGGTCACGCCTTGCGGTGACGCGCGTCACCCGCGGAATCGGTGCATCCCCTATGCGTCATAAGACCTTGAAGGAAAGCAGCGGGAGATTGCGATGAGCTTGCAGACGCTCATGAAAAGTGAGTTCGGTTTGGCACCAATGCACGTCGGAAGTGACTGTCAGACTTCTCGACAAACTGCAATGAGCGGCTCATCCAGCAGTCGGATTTCGTCATGCTGACTTCGCGCAAGCACGCAGGCCTTGCGCCCGTTCCCGGCCGAGCCGCTCAATGGTCTCGCGGAGCCAGTCCGCCACAGCCGCCTCCAGTTCCTCTTGCGTGCCCATACGGTAGTACGTGTCAATCGTGTACCCTTCGGCATTTAGAGGAATGTGCCGGCATGGGATTTTCTCCTCGCGGCAATCTGGTGGCACGAATTGCATTAAGGCGCACTCGCTGCAAGCCAAAAAGCGTTGCTGTCTGCCGTAGTTGATGCACGTGGGCGAGTCCTCAAAGATGAAGGGGGGCCGCCAGGGAACCCTGAGCGACTCCCGATAACCGCCCCTCTCCAAGAACTCGAGTTCGGACTTCAGGATCTCCACAACGTCGCGATTGTCGTTTGTCATTTGGCGCCCTTCGTCGTTAATAAGATATTTTTTCGAGCGCGGTGATGCCGACGCACTCACACTCCCATTCCAGCAGGAACGGTCAGCACCGGGCATGGAGCCTGGCAGACCACGCGATATGCAACTGTGCCGGGGAGGTGGCCGGCCATCCGCTTCCCGCCGTGCAAGCCAATAACAATCAGATCTGCTCCATACGTACGCGCGGCCTGCGGAATCTCGTCAGCGGCGCGCCCGCGGGCAACGACCAGCGTCGCCTTTGATGCCACGGGTATTTCCGATGGAATCAGCCCTTCCATTCGAGCTAGCGACGCAAGCCTCTGTTGCTCGGCACGCCCGAAGTCGCTGACTTGGTCTTCGATGACGTGGAGAACAATCAGCTCGGCTCCCTGCCGCTCTGCCATTGCGACGGCATAGTCAGATGCGCTGTGCGCCTCGTCTTGCAGGTCCGTGGCCAGGAGGATGCGTCGGGGTTTCATTTCGCTTTCCGAATTAGCCGGGTTCCCCGGACCAATGGTGAGTACTGCGCAGTTTGCCTTGCGATAGATCTCTTCTGCGACCGATCCGAGCATCATCTTGCTAAAGGCCTTGCGGCCGTGGGTTCCCATCACGACCAGGTCAATGTTCTTCTCTGCAATGATCTCTTCCACAACAGGCCACAGCGATCCTTCGGCCAAAACCATCTCGTGCAGCACTCCGTTGAATTTTCCTTCACTCAATAGGGTGCCGAGTTTTTTTTCCGCCTCCCTTTGCAACGAAACGGTTTCGTAGAAGGCCGCTGACGGCGGAGCTGGGATTGGCGCCTCGACGACATGGGTAACATACACTTTCGCCTCGAAACGCCGAGCTACCGACAGCGCATGAAACAGCGCGGCGTCCGAAGCCGGTGAAAAGTCTGTCAGAAACAAGATGTTATTGATCCATACTGGTTCGGGTGCACCTCTGTGAAGCGACCTAGCGAATTTGCTAGCGGTTGTCATAACTCAACTCCTTTCGACTCGTTGTTGGTCCCTCCCGATACATGGTTTTGCTCTTCCGTGTAACTAGTTTTGCAACTCAAAATGGACGGTCACAATGCACTGGACATCGATTGCTTCCTCATTGAGGTATGTCGGCTCGTACCTCCACCTGCGAACTGCGGCCAACGCGGCTGGGATGAGCAACGGAGGACCGGACACGACCTTCATCTCAACGACGCTGCCGGTCTTGTCGATCACCGCATCGATGACCACATCTCCTTGTATCCTCGCCTGCTTGGCTAGCGGGGGATAGTCTGGCGCGGGCCTGGAGATCGCGCGCGGCGCTCGAACGTGCCCGCCGACCCGGATCGGCGCACGGACCTTTTCAGCTGGTGGTGCCGGTGATCTTGAAGCATCGGTAGAAATTCCTCCCAAAATGCCGCCGAGTACTCCGCCGAGCTGCCCTCCCGGTACACCACCAGGCACCCCGCCGGGAACTCCGGCGATATCGCGATCGGCTGGCATTGCCTCTTCCTTGAGAATGACAACCTGCTTGGGGATGACAACCGGAGCTAGCAGTTTGCCGCTTGAGAATAGGTTCCGCCGCGCTGCCGTGACGGCCTTCACCGTAACCGCGGCCGGCGGAGGAGGTGGTGGTGGCGGCGGCCCCACCAGGAAGGTACGGGTGTAGCTCTCGAGATCGAGGGCATCCGTGTGCCACAAAGGAATCAGCAGCACGCTAGCAAGCAGCACTCCATGGAGCAGCAGGGTTCCCAAAACATCCCTTAACCGCGAGCCTGATCGTATCCGATGCCTTTCAAGCAGCGCGTCAGCAAGCCTAGCTTCAGTGGGCCTTGAAGCTCCGCGGCCCGTTTCCGGCGCTGATTTGCGTGGGATGGTTCCACAGGAACAACCTGAACTCCCATTTTCGACCTCAACTTCAGGCCAAAGAACCGATGCGTCCGGCATGGCGCCCTCCCGTTTTGGAGTCCCTTACCAGGACCCACAGTGATCCGGCCGATTTCCGCCCGCCGTGGCGTAGAGCACGCATTTTGGTGACGCGGATCACATGCTCGCGAGCGACCTACTCAAAACAGCAATGGCCCGGAGCGCTTTGGAGCTCCGGGCCATTGGAAAGCAAATACGCCTTACGCGGCGACCTGCTTCACGTACGGCGCTACCTTGACTTCAATCTTCCGCGGCAACGCAATCGCGGCCACTGGCGCCGTGATCTCGAGAACGCCGTTCACGAACTCGGCGTTGATTTTTTCCGTGTTCACGCCCTCGGGCAGCTCCAGCACCCGCTCGAACTTGCCGTAGGCGAACTCCTCATGGAGCGGTTCATGCTCTTTGGTTTCGCGCGCATACTTCCGTTCGCCGGCGATCGTCAGCAGGCCCCCTTGCACATGAATCTGGACTTCTTTCGGCTCCATTCCCGGCAGAGAAAACTTGCAGACATACGTCTTGGCCTCCTTGTCCACATAGGATTCGACCGCCGGAACGAAATTAAATGGCTTCCAGGGAGCAACTTCCTTTTCCCACGGCTTTACTGTCAGCATGCGATTGAAGATCTTGTCGAATTCACGACGGAAATCGAAAAGGTCCTCAAAAAATGGGTCGCGCAGAGTCACTCTGGTCATAAATCCTCCCTTCCGCGTTCTTAAGAATCCCCCCATTCACCGTGTTTCTACATTGAGAGGCAGCGATTGGGGCCTCAGCCTGTCCGGCCCTGAAGGGCCGGTGCGTCGCATTCCTGGGCGCTTCGTGTACGCTTGGTACCCAACCGCCGCCTCTAAAGAGCAGAGCTCTCGCAACGGTCATGCCCCTTGGCGAATCGTGTCTTCCCAAGAGGGGGAGTCCTGTTCCGGTCGGTGTCTGTCGGTCCCCGCCGGTTTTCTAACTCCGTCCCATCCGGTCTCTGCCCTTCCACGCACGTTTGTAAATCTTCCCGCGGTTCACTTCAGTGACCGGTGTTACGGTTCGACGTATTCGCGGTCACTCGAAAGCCTCAGCCGCCGACAGTTAGTACCGGGCTCTTGGCCTTAGCCACGACGTTGTACGCTGTTGTCTGCGGCGCATGGCCCGCGAACGTCTTTCTCGTCTTGGCCCCCATAATGATCAGGTCGGCCTTTGTCTCCCACGCTTCATTGATGATTTCCTCAACGGGCGCTCCGAAGGTTACGCGAAATGTGACCTTGCACCAGTTCTCGCTTTCGGAGGGCATGAACTGCTTCATCTTCTGAATGTTGACCTTGCGTATGCGCTCCACCTCTTCCTCAGTGTAGGCATGCGCCTCTTCCACAGCATGGAGCATGGTGAGTCGCGCATCGTGCTCTTGGGCTAAGGAGAAGGCGTACTTCGCAGCCTGCTGGGCACCGGGCCCAAAGTCAGTTGCGAGCAGAACGTTCCTCAAACTCAGTTCGGGCGGCACTTGCGTCTCCGTGCGCGGACCCACGGTCAACACCGCACAGCTCGCTTGCCGGAACACTTCTTCCGCCACCGAGCCAAGGATCATCTTCTTGAACTTGCCCCGGCCATGCGTGCCGACAACCACCAAGTCGATCTCGTGCTCATGAATCAAGCGCTCCACGGTGGGCCACAGAGTGCCCTCAAAGAGTAAGGTTTCATGCGGAACGCCACGCAACCTGCCGGAAATCAAAATGTCAGCGATGCCTTGCTCCGCTGCCTGTCGGAGGTTCTGGTAAGTGATCTCTGCGAGACCCGGTTCTCGAAGCTGGTAGGAATCCGGGGCAACGATGTGAGTCAAATAGATTCGCGCGTCGTAGCGCCGGGCCAACGCTAAAGCGTAATCGAGCGCCAGGTCAGATACTGGCGAGAAGTCGGTCAGCACCATGATCTTAGCGAGCGATATCTTCTTGTCGGCTTCCACTTGTTTCTGCGGGGTTCTGGCTGCGTCGATGATGTGAGTGGTCATAAGCTTTCCCCCTTCCCGTGAAAATGGACACCGGGCGGATCTTTCATCCCCTTGATAAGCCAACCTCACGCGGAACGCGGTGACCAAGGTCACAGAGGACGGTGACGAGCGGCACGGTCAGGCGTAGGGTTTCCAGTTACCGTAAATCTCCGTCAGCTTCCTACTTTGCTTGAAATGGAGTAGGAGCCGAGGAGTTGAATATGACATCGCCCACTTACCTCCTCATCTTGGTGGCGCTTGTGATTCTCTTGGGTGCCTTGGCCTTTTGGTTTGCTGAGGCTGTGCGTGTGTTTTCCCGGTATCGAGGCAGGATGCTATTCACCTGTCCTGAAACAGGCAAAGCTGCTTGTGTGAAAGTAGCGCTCGCTGATGCGGCGCGCAGTTCGTTGACTGGTCGTCCCCAAATCCACTTGAGCGAATGTTCCCGCTGGCCCGAGCGCCAGAGCTGCGGCCAAGAATGCCTCAGCGAACTCGGCGCGGATCCGCAGAACTGCCTCGTGTGGACGAAGGTCTCTGACTGGTACCGGGGCAGGGCCTGCGCCTACTGCCACAAGCCCTTTCTTGAGCTGGCCTGGCATGACCACAGGCCCGCCCTTGTTGGGCCCGACCGAAAGACGGTGCAGTGGAACGAAGTTACGCCAGAGAAATTGCCGGAACTCTTCGAAACGCACCTGCCCGTTTGTTGGAACTGCCACATCGCGGAGACCTTTCGCCGCGAATATCCAGAAAAAGTTGTTGTCCGCCCCGGAAATCGCGGGCCAATGGGCGAATTGCTTACGGAATGCAAAAAACAAGACGCCGCCAGCCGCGGTCTTGAGCACGTCGCCCGTCCTTCCTAGATGAGAGCAAGGAGGCTATATGGAAGTCACCGTTGAACACCTCGGAGGTGTCCAGTTCGAGATTAAAGCCCGGCAGCACCGGATTGCTTGCGATCAACCCGCGGAGAACGGGGGCTTTGACGAAGGCATGACGCCTCCCGAACTGCTTCTGGCGTCATTGGGGGCCTGCGCCGGCTTCTACGCAGCGCAATATCTGAAGAAGCATCAGCTAGCCACAGATGGCACCCTCGTTCGCGTCTCCGCCGAGAAGGCCGCGAATCCGCCTCGCATGAATAACTTTCGGATTCAGGTGGAAGTTCCGTCGGAATTTGGCGACAAACACCGGCAAGGGATCGATGATGCGGTGCGTCACTGCCTCATTCACAATACCTTGCTCAATCCCCCGAAGATGACGCTCGAGATTAAGCATTCGGCTTTTCAAGCGGCTTGAAACAGCAAGCTAGCCCGCTACCCTGTCCGCGTTTGTCCACCTAATTGGCCGCAGAAGCGAGATTTGATATGGCAAGCCACGCACAGATCTCACACGACTTTGCGGCGCCAAAGAAGCCCAACAGTTTTTCGTTTTTGCTGGATCCGAGGGCGACGGCGACTATCGCCGCTGGCGGCATCCTTCTTCATCTAATTGCCCGATACATTCTAAGTGCCGCCACGCCTGCTTGGCAGGCACCTCTCATCGCAGTGCTCATCCTTGGAGGTTTGCCGCTTCTGCTCTCTCTTGCCCGAAAGCTTATGGCCCATGAATTCGGGTCTGACCATCTCGCAGGTATCTCCATCATCACCTCTGTCCTTTTGGATGAGCACCTGGTCGGTGCAATCGTAATCCTCATGCTCTCAGGTGGCGCGGCACTCGAACAGCTCGCAAGCCGAAAAGCGTCCTCAGTTCTCGATGCACTGGCACGGCGAATGCCGCAAGATGCCCATCGAAGAACTGGGTCTGATGTTTCTGATGTAAAGCTCGGCGACATCGGGGTCGGGGACACGCTGGTTGTTTTTCCACACGAAATCTGTCCAGTCGATGGGGTGGTCATCGAAGGCAATGGGAAAATGAACGAGGCCTACTTGACAGGCGAGCCCTTTGAAATCGAAAAGGTGCCGGGCTCGCAAGTTATCTCCGGCGCCATAAACGGGAATGTGGCAGTGTCGATTCGCGCTGAAAAGTTGGCAGTGGATTCTCGCTTCGCGCGAATTATGAGAGTCATGCAAGACGGCGAGCAACAGCGGCCTCATATTCGTCGGTTAGCGGACAAGCTAGGCGCCTGGTACACACCTGTGGCCCTTGCGCTTGGCCTACTAGCCTGGTTGTTCACCGGAGAGTCCCATCGTTTCCTCGCGGTTGTCGTGGTTGCGACACCGTGTCCCCTGCTCATCGCGATTCCGGTTGCCATTATCGGCGCAATCTCTCTTTCCGCTCGACGCGGCATCATCATCAAAAATCCTGCGGCACTCGAACAGGTCGATCGGTGCCGCACGCTGATCTTCGATAAGACGGGGACGCTGACTTACGGCGAACCCTCCTTATCCGGGGTTTTTTGTGCGCCTGGATTTTCCCAAGACGAGGTCCTGCAGCTTGCCGCCGGTCTGGAGCGATACTCCAAACACCCACTCTCGAAGGCCATCTTAGAAGCCGCGCAAAGGTCCAGCCTGCCCGTGGAAATCGCCTCGGAAATAAGTGAACGCCCGGGCGAAGGGCTACGGGGAACCGTCGACGGTCGAACGGTTTTGCTTACGGGTCGTAGGAAGATTTCAGGGTCAGATATCACATTGCCGCCGGTGACATCCGGACTGGAATGCTTGGTTTTTATCGATGGCACATACGCTGCCACTCTTCGTTTCCATGACACGCCCCGTGCCGATAGCCGCACATTCATTCGGCATCTGCGACCGCGCCATGCTGTAAATCGCGTCCTACTGGTGTCCGGCGACCGCGATGAGGAAGTGCGGCGCCTCGCTCATCAGGTGGAGATCACGGAGGTACACTCCGCCAAAACCCCTGAAGATAAGCTAGAGATTACTCGAAAAGAAGTGAGTGTTTCTCCGACACTCTTCCTCGGTGACGGTGTAAATGATGCCCCGGCGATGCAGGCGGCGACAGTCGGCGTTGCATTCGGAGTCCACAGTGACGTCACTTCCGAGGCTGCCGATGCCGTTATTTTGGAGACTTCATTGGGGCGCGTAGATGAACTGATTCATATCGGTCAACGCATGCGGCGCATCGCTTTGCAGTCCGCCGTTGGAGGGATGATGCTGAGCATACTCGGGATGTTTGCTGCGGCATTCGGACATCTGCCGCCCATTGGCGGAGCCATCGTACAAGAAGCCATCGATCTCGCCGCGGTGCTCAACGCCGTGCGTGTCGCTATGCCTCCCCGTAATCTCGTAGACTTCTAGTCTGATTACGCGCACCAAACGCAATGAAGAGTCGACCATCGTTACACGGCCGACCGTCGGAGCGTCCATACGCATCCTTACAAAACTCTACTGGTGCCAAGATTTCTTCTGACATTTTGAACTCCTCTGGATCCGCGGGGACTCCGATGGTTCTCGAACATCTTTGAGGCGTCTGCGGTGTTGCTTCCTCACCCCTCCCATGTGATTTGAGCCAACGCTTCAGTTTCTCGATCATCAGGACATGCGTCGTCGGTTCCTCGTGAACCTCGACCGGGACATCGGTGGGATCAAACACTTTCTCTTCCGTGCAGAAGCTTGAATCCAATTTGTTCAGCCCCACGGGTCGCAGCTTCGAGCCGCGGTTCCGCTTCAACTAGCGCCTCCTGCGCGTTATCGTCATCTCTTGCGGACCGTCGCGAATACGCTCAACAGCAAGCTGCGCGGTTCAAATGAAGCTATCGATCATCCCTGTCGTCATCGCCGCGATGCATGGCGATCTGTCCTCGGATCTCGCCGCCCATGAAACGCGTCGTATGCATGTTCGCATAGGCGGACCCGTGCCGGAGCGCGTCGAGGAAGCCGGCGAAGTCATGCTGATTGAGGGCCTGATCGTTGGGGGCCATGTTCAGTGCAAGGAAGGTCCAATTCAGAGTGGTACCGTCCTCGCTCAACTTCGCCCGAAAAGTCCCGTTTGCACCATTGGCCTTCGGTGGCACTTCGTTGAAAGTCGAAAGGTTCGCACTAAAAACAACGCCGTGGTCATCATCAGCTGTCAGCGCGAGGCTGAATGCTGGGACGAGTAGCGCCGCCAATAGGAATCTTTTCATGAGCATCTCCTTTCCTTTGTAAGATTTGCAAGAATTCTCGCAAGTTCCGGGGCGTAACGGGATTCCCCCTTTTTGACTCTTACTTATGGGCAAAAACGCTGCGTCAGCGCTTCGTTCCTGTCAAATTGAGATTCGGCTAGTTGGCAACATGCGACTCCAAAGCTGTCAGCATACTCGAACGACGCAGTTCCGTTTGAAGATTGAAAGTCCGGGAATGGCTTGGTAGAAAGGGCTTGGTTAGTCTAGCGCCGTTCGCTTCACGGTTGCCAGAGAGATTGCACGGCTGGTGGTGAACGCCCCGCATTAGCGATTGTTGCGTCTTGTCCCCGGTGCTAGGCTCTTTGCATGTCGGATAAATCTGCAAACCATGGCAATCAAAGTGCGGATATCGAGGACGATTCTGCGACGTCTTCCCAGGAGTTCGAGCTTTCTGGAGGACTAAAGACCGCGTTTGCTTTCGTATTCGGCATCCCGGCGATTGTGATCCTTGGACTGCTCATACATTACGGCCTTAGGGATGACGTAAAACCGAGTGAATTAGGTCTAGGGGCAGCATTGATTTTTTGCCTGGCATGCTTGGCGATAATTCTCATCCCGTGGAGAATGTTCGGGCTGGGTTTGAAAAAGGTCGGGCCCTTGGAGTTCCGGGAGGTGATCTCTACTCAGAAGCAAGAGCAGAGTGAAAGCGTCACATTTCTACAAAACCAAATAGACCAACTCAAAGCAGCACTTGAGAAGAAAGTGGGCAGCCCGGTCGATGCTGAAAGCTCGTTCCGCCCGACACCTAGTATTGCTTTGTCCTTCCTCGTGGAAAAGTTCTTGCGTAATCACTCAGGACGCTTCTTTAGCCCGTTCAAAGTCAAGAGTTGGGGTAGCGAGCAGTCGGGGTTCGAGCAGTTGGGTTCATTCAGCACCGCTGAAATAACCCAGGCGCTGTTGACAATGTTGGCTGCGAACAGGGTGCGGACCAAACTCAGCAAGAAAGGGAATACCTTATACGGTGTCAGTCGCACGACCGGATAAATACGTTTACAACCAGCTTGACGAAATTCCCTTTACCACTCGCCTCGGGTCTTTGTCTTCGCGTAGCCCGCCAAACTTTGCATGCCTGATCCGATCTCCCGCCGTTGACTCCCCAAACTCGCCTTGCGCAACCGCTTCGGTACGCAGCCAGACAAACTCCTTCAGCTCTCCGCCGTTGGGGCAGAAGCGCTCGAAATCTTCAGGGGGTTCATGTTGAGTTCAAACTCGCCTTCAAAAAAGCAATACGCAGAACTCGCTGCTGTCAAACGAACTAAAGCTGTAAGCCGCTCGGGTTTGCCCAAACGGCGCAGGTCATTAACCCAGAACTGTCGCCGGTGCCCAAAAACCTCGCTTTTTTCAAGGACACAAAAGTCATCACCTAGAATGAAACCGATTATGAGCGCGTGCGAAGAATCAACTGGGAAGGGAACATCTGCTCTGTCTTGCCCCAGCCAGCTACCTGTAACCCGCAGTAGTTCTTTCGGCCCATCGCGGTAGATGATGGCCGCTTTGACAACAGCTTCCTTATTCTCCGCTCCCTTGATCGCATCGTTCGAGAATTGCACGACCGCTGCACTATTCCCGTTGTCATGCTGAAAGAACAGGCCACCGCCGCCGCTCAAAGATTCTTGGATAGCGATTGTGTCTGTACCGCAAAACGCAATGTTAGCCTTTGGTGGCCCCTGGTAGGACGCTTGCGCCGCACGACCTGGCTGTGGTTGTGCTTGTGCGGTAGCCGCTGGCTGGCCGGTGTTCACGTTGACCACTGGTGCGCTGATGCTCGGATTGATTGCCGATCCAGCAGCCACAGGGGAATTGCTCACCTCGGAGTCTTGGGCGTTCAGCGTCGCTGGGGGCGCGGGTGCCGGATTGGACGTGCTGTTCCGAGAATCAACCCACCGCTTCAGCAGAAGCAGGATAATGGCCACCACAACAACGGGTATGAGCCATTGATAGTTGCTGCTAAGCCAGCGCATTTGCCCCCACGCCTTCCGTCGCAAGTTTGTCCTTGGCAAAATCGGAAGTCAACGAAGTATACGTCTTCAACCGAAATGTGGGACCGCGTGGATTCGAACCTCCAAGAGCGACAGGCCAGACGAAGTGGCCACGCGGCGCAGGCAAGCGATCAACGGTCCCACGTTTCAGCGGATGTATGGAGTGGGACAGTTGGGACAGGTAAACCCTCAAGCCCTAGGGTAAAAGCCTTCCCATCATTGCAGGTAATTACCCGATAGTTCGACGCAAGAAACCGCCTACGAGCTGGTTTTGAAAGCTATCGCCGCACTAGAACTAAATGACAAGGCCCCTCACATTCAGAAACTCCAGCTTTGTAACGCACTGGCCAGAGGCGTATTGGAGTTAAAGCCAGGCGAGGAGCCTAGAGGTGCGTTTCTGGGGACAAGGGCCCCCATGTTTTGCTTCATCCACGCGCCTAAGCGGGTATGCAGGCCGCAGTTCTCCCCGGCCAAGCGCCGAAACTCTGCGACGTCACTTTCAACCGCATTACCATTTTCGAGCTTGTGAAGCAGCGCCTCGATTTGAGCTGATCCGGGTGGCCATGCACTAAACTTTGACTTCTCCAGTTCTTTCTGCAAGGCCATACCATACGCAAAGAAAGCTTGGTGCGGTCTACGGTATTGGGCGCAGTAGCGCGGAAAGCTTTAATGCGTTCCTGAACCTCTGGCGCCTTGTGCAATCTGCGCCACATCGCCGACCCGAATTTTTCTCAAGACCCAGTGAGTGATCGGCCATGAGCCAATTTTCCTCGCGATACGCTCGCGCGTGTCCATCGGCGGCCACCTGAAGCAGGGAATGCTGCGAGTCTACACCTCTGGCGCTCCGGGCGCTCCGATGCTGGCTTTGATTCTACTTAATTCTAAAGTATGCTTCTGGCCCCGTTTCCGCCCGGCTATAGACTCGACGACAGAAACTCGGCATTCGGAGGTTCCTACGATGAGGCTAAAGGAAATCACGCAACGACTGCTCGCGATCATCCTCATCTCAATAGGATTCTTCGTCTCAGTTACGCAGGCTTATGTTTTTGGCCGTGCAACCGGCGAGCTAGGCCAGAGTAGTTTGAGCCCAGAATTTTCTCGCCTCCTCGTCTCGGTTCGGCGCAACACTGTCATCGGTTTCGCCGGCGGAATAGTCATCCTCGCGCTCGGCGAAGTACTCCTGTACAGAAGTTCGCGCGGGAATAAAGGTCCCTCCGACGGAGCGCCAACTGTTGTTTCCTAATTCCCGGTTTCCGCTGGAAGCATTCAAACGCATGAGCAGTGGGAATACGCAATCCTGTCGGCTGCAACGATCCGGGCAGATTGCCTTGAGACGCGCGTAATTCCTGCTACTCCAACCCGATCCAGGGGATTCTGCGGCACCGCGGAATGCGCTTGACGATGAACGTCTACGTTAAGAGTGTGAGCGATTCGCAAGCAGATGCGCTGGCCGCGCTGCCGATCGGATTCCTGTTGTATTAAAATGGCAGCCTGTAACTCGCTCGTAAAAATTTTCCGCGGTCACGTAACGGCCTTCTGGCCAAGACAACGTGACGCTGCTGTTAGCGGGAGTGGCAAAGTGAATTGGATGTGCAACGTCAGCCGGAGAGGGTTCCTAAAGGATGTGTTCTCCGCGTCGGCTTTTGTTGTGGGCGTTCAGTTCGTCCCGGGATTCATGCGGGCAGGTCTGCTGGCGGAGTCTCTGGCCGATCGCGCGACCTTT
>Ga0182032_10000533_pt1 | contig 15572 bp, 12 predicted proteins | sample tim00Cox00000000_FD_125970 | JGI IMG/M metagenome (GOLD analysis project Ga0182032, IMG submission 125970) | Lab enrichment of tropical soil microbial communities from Luquillo Experimental Forest, Puerto Rico - timezero.00C.oxic.00.000.000 | ecosystem: Environmental > Terrestrial > Soil >... | reverse complement strand
TGGATGCCGTACTGCACGAGGAGCGGCTGGACCGCGGCCGCAAACGGGTCCATGCCATACCTGGACCTATCGCCGAGCTGCCGGACGGCACCGTGATTGCCGCGGCTGGCGAGGCCTGCACGATTGTGCAGGGCCGCTCGTTCTGCTGGAGCGAGCAAGGCTATCAGGTAGAGCGACAAATCCCTCGCGCTGACGGGTTGCTGACCCCGCCCTCAACGTTGCTCGCAATCCGCGCCGGCTACCGGCCGGCGCTACACCCCGACCTTGAAGCAAGTCCCTGTGTCGGAGCCGATCTTTAGGTCGCCGAGCTAGATGGTTGCAAAGGGCGCGCGGTTGCTGTCGGTTCGACTGGGCGACCTTCGCAGCGACGGACCGCAAGGAGCGAGACGCGCGGAAAGCGCCCCTCACCACGCGCAGCGCCGAACCGGTGGGGTTACCCGAAGCTGCCGTTCGTGGCCGCGAGACACGGCCGCACCCGTGACCCAATCTGCACCTACCCTAGGCTGTGGGTCGCGCGGATCTCGGCCGGCAGCGGGTATGACTGTTGTCGAGCCGTTGGACGATTGCTGTCAGCACGTTTACGTCATCGCGTAGGCCCGTGAGCTCCGTCAGCATACGATCCTGCTGGCGTGCCAAAAACTTCAACGTGAGCGGTTCGCGTTCGCTCATTTCGGCTCCATTCTCATCGACCAGGCCATCATTCGGTCTCAACAACGGTCGTATCGGGAACAACCATCCATTGACCGGATCGTAACGCGACACTGCGGTTTTTCGCCAGCTGTGCTGGTCCGGCTACGATCAGCGTACCGGTGACCGTCCCAGTTGTAGGTAAGCCGAGCAAGTGTGCATATGGATCGACTGTCGGCAGCGTCAAGAAGAACGGCCCGAGCCTGACCGAGCGATTGTTTTTGCCGTGAACTAGCGGCGATGCGGATTACGGCGGCGATCCGTGATACCCTGAGTTCGTTACCTCGGATCGGGACCGATCAAACCAATGCCCGAAGCGCAAATCGCAAAAGCGGTGCAGTTGCTCGATCTCATGCTCGAGTTTTTTGCCGACGACGGACACTGGACGCGCGGCAGTTATGATGATGGAAACGGCGGCCACTGCCTTGTCGGCGCTCTCTTGCACCTAAGCCGCAAGCATCGTTTGCCGATGGCACCGGTGATCGCACTCCTGCAGGATGCGATGCCTCGTCCTGGCCTTCCGCTTGTGCATTTCAACGACACTCGTTGCGGCAGCGTCGCCGAGCTGCGCTCCGTAATCCTCAAGGCCCGCCGTCTCGCCCATGACGATGCGGAGCGAACGCGGGCGGCCGCCGCGGTCAAGAGTTGGCTGCTCGCCCAGATCGAGAAAAAGCGAGCCGCGCCGGCCGCGGATACCGGAGCAACGGCGCCGGACCAGCCATTCGTCTCCGAACGCCTCGCCGCCTAGCGGCCGCCCTATCGTCCAGCATAGAATGTCAACCACACGCTGCTGCGCCAGGACGTGGTTGTCATTGGTTACAAGTGGCGTTTTCGCCGCTGCGCTCAGCGCTGCAGATTTTCGATCGTCCCGATCCGCGATCATGACAGAGGCGTTGGGATCGAGGGACCGGTAAACTCACCCTCTGGCTGGTACAGATCCGCGACCCTAGCCCAATCGAGGCCCGGAACTCGGCGCAGGATTGTCTCGGTCGCGCCACGGGTCGGCTTGTTACAAACCAGTTGAAAGTCTCCCTCCCGGACTGCCGCGAGAATGCGCGCGGATGCGCTTTTAGCGTTGAACCTCGCCGCGACAAACACGTCGGTATCGATCACAACCCCGTTTATGCCAACTCCGTGCTGCGAGCAATCCATGATGAGCTCGAGGGATCCTAGGAGAGGCATCGGCGCTTTCGCCACAGATGGGAGGCTCGCCGCTCAGGAACGCACTCACGGCGATATTCTTGCAAATAGCGCCTGGAGATCTGGCGATGTCGATTGACTCGTCGCCGACCGACGGGGCAGCGTTGCCGATCATCGAAAAACGGAGGTTCCGCGATGGCCATCATTGCGCTTGAAATCAAGGCTCGGAAGACACTCGCAGGTGGGCGGGAATTTGCTGCAGTCGGCCCATACTTACAACTCGACGGCACAGCACATTTTGCCGTCGACCCGGGCCATCCCGGTAACCGTTGCATTACCGACCTCGATCTTGCGCCGCGCGATAGCGATGGTCGTGTCCGATTTGCTGCAGATATGCGGATCCTGACTCCCGAGGACCCTAAACGCGGCAGCGGCCGCCTGCTGTTCGACGTGGTAAACCGAGGCAACCGGCTGGCGCTCGCGATGTTCAATCGCGTCGCACGGCCCATCACCCCCAGTGTGCCGCTCGATTGCGGAGATGGGTTTCTGATGCGCCATGGCTACACTGTCGTGTGGTGCGGTTGGCAGCATGACGTCCCGGCAGTCGATGGGCTTATGCGCATCCATATCCCCGACGCGCAGACGGCTGGTGGCCCGGTTTCGGGGAAACTGCTTGTGAGCTTCCAGCCCACTGCTCCGGGCCAGGTCCAGCTGCTTTCCGACCGCGCGCACCGTGCCTATCCGAGCAGTAATCTCGATGACCCGGAGGCGATGCTGCTTGTGCGAGGTGCCGACGACACGCCGCCGCAGGTGATACCTCGCGGGCAATGGTCGTTCTCCAAGATAGAAGGCGGGCAGGTCGTGCCTGACGCCTTTCACATCTACCTCGCAGCAGGGTTCGTCCCAGGCAAGGTCTATCAAGTGATTTACACGACCACCGGCGCACCCGTTATCGGGCTCGGGCTGTTGACTGCACGCGATATCGTAGCCTTTCTGCGCCATGGTACAACGCAGCAAGGCAATCCATGCGCCGGCACTATTGAGCGTGCCTATGCGTTTGGCGCATCACAGAGCGGGCGCTATCTGCGCCAGTTTGTCTACCTGGGCCTCAACGAAGATGAGCAGGAGCGCGTGGTCTTCGACGGATTGCTTGTCCACATAGCCGGCGGCAAGCGCGGCGGCGACTTCAATCAACGGTTCGGTCAGCCATCGGCCTCGTTGCAGCCGAATATGAGCAACCTGTTTCCGTTTAGTGATACGGTTCAGACCGACCCGGTAACGGGGCGCGCCGATGGCTTGCTGGAGCGACTGGCAGCACGACGGCAGATGCCGAAGATCTTCGTTACCAACACCTCCACCGAGTATTGGCGCGGCGATGCCTCGCTGATTCACACCAATGTGGAGGGGACGAAAGACGTAGCTCCGTCTGCCTCGCTTCGCATCTACCATTTCGCCGGAACACAGCATTCCTCCGGCACCTTGCTGCTGACCGATACCAATCCAGTCGACGGCACTCGGGGTCAACAGAAATTCAACTCTGTGGACTACACACCGCTGCTTCGGGCCGCGCTGGTGCGAATGGATCGGTGGGTAACCGAGCAAGAGGCTCCACCGCCGAGTCGGTATCCACGACTAGCCGACGGCACTGCAGTCGCGCCGGAGCAGCCAAAGGCCGTATTCGCGGCACTTCCCGGGGTCGGGTTTCCGTCTTATCTGCCCCAGGTCAGACGGCTCGACTTTGGCTCAGATGCCGAACGCGGGGTCGCCACGAAACTACCACCTGAGGTCGGAAAGCCCTACCCGCACTTTGTCCCGGCAGTCGACCCGGACGGCAACGAGGTGAGCGGCGTTCGCCTGCCGGATCTGACCGTGCCACTGGCGACCTACGCGGGATGGAACCTCCGCCATCCGCAAATGGGCGCTTCAGACCAGCTGATGAGCCTGATGGGCTCGACGATCCCGTTCCCGGCAACACGGAGGGACCGCGAGGCTCTGGGCGACCCGCGTCTCTCGATCAGCGAACGCTACCCCAGTAAGCCTGACTATCTCACGCAAGTGCGGAGGCAAGCTCAGCGGCTCGTGGAAGATGGCCACCTCCTCGCCGAGGATCTCGAGCTCGTGGTCGACCAAGCGTCACGGCGCTACGAGATCTTGCTCGAACATACGCGAGAGTCTCTAACGGCAAGTAATTAGCGAGAATTGAGGGTATCGGGTCGAGCCGGCGGATCTGCGCCGGGGCGTCAGCTCGTCGATTGATGTCATCGCCCAACATCCGATGATGGTCGGCTTCGCGCCACTGGCACAGCCTTGCCCCACGTGCTTGATCAAGAGCGACGGGCTTCGCACACAATGGCCATTTTTTCGTTTTTGCCCCCCCAAAACGCGCGCGCCCGCGCGCGAGGGGCCCGGACCCACAGCGACGCTCAGGTGCCGCGCTGCTCCGCGAACCATTGAAGTCCAGTGGTGCAAATGACCAAGCGCTGTGTCATGTCGCAGTTAACGAATGCACAGTTTTCGGGCCTTTCAGATCGCCGGCGGTGAGGCGCGCCGAGCCCGGTGTGTCCGTCGAACTGTCAGCGGGTGCACTAGGCGACCGTATGTGAGCTTGATCTGATGCAGCACGCCATCAGGTCATGGAACGGGCTCAGACTTTGGATCCGAACCAACGGCCGGAGAACTCTCCATGAACCCGTGAACCTGACCCTTGACTTCGAACAAGCCCATATAAGCAGTCATTAACGTACACCCGGGCCCTCCAGTCGCGTACCGTTTCCGCATGCTCGTGCCGGCCGACGACGTGCAGAAACCAAAATCGCACCTTGTGTGAATTACCTCACACTAAAGTCCGGAAAGAAGCGCGATAGTTAATACAGCCAAGCCATCCCGTGATTGCCGGGGACGTGGGACGTGCCTGGACCGATCAGGGTTCCAGACATTGCGGGGTCTATGCGGTCGGGCAGGCACGATGAGGAGGAACTGGCGATGAGCCCTATTACGGCTGTGCCCGCGGGTGGGATCACCTCGGCACGCGGCCCAGCAGGCAATCGCCGCTACCTGGCGCGAAGCCAGGCCGCTGCGATGGTGGTGACGTCCTTGACATCGCTAGCTGTTGGCGCCGCACGCTGTCGACGATTTAAGGGGGCACTCGCTCGTGAATAACGAGGACTACCCGCGCCCGCGAGCAGGACCTCGGGCCAACGCTCGCCGCTCACCGCGGACCGAACGATCTGCCGATGTGACGGAGAAGGCCGGCTCAGCCCCAACCGAACGGCCGCAAGGCTCGCCTCAGGCGGGCACCTATCAAGAGGAAGAGGTGAAGCGCGGCGCCGATCTGCTCCCGTCAGTCTCGTTCCCAAGGGCGGTGGCGCCATTCGCGGCCTCGGGGAAAAGTTCTCGGTCAATGCCGCGACCGGCACCGCCACGATGTCGCTGCCGCTGCCGATGAGCCCCGGTCGCTCCGGCTTCACACCAAAGCTTGAACTCTCTTATGATTCCGGGCCAGGCAATGGGATTTTCGGCTTCGGCTGGAAGCTCGAAACGTCGGAAATCACCCGCAAGACGGACAAGGGGCTACCGCAATACTGCGACAGCGACGAGTCGGATGTGTTCATCTTGTCCGGCTTGGAAGACCTCGTGCCGATCCTCGACGCGACCGGCGCCCGGATGATGCTGCCGCGAACGGTTTACGGCACCTCATACCGGATCTCCTTCTATCGCCCGCGGATCGAAGGGTTGTTCGCCCGGATCGAGCGCTGGGTCGCCAAAGATACCGGCATCAGTCACTGGCGCAGCTTGTCTCGAGACAACGTCACCACCCTCTATCGATATGACCCGACGAGTCGGGTAGCCGACCCGACTGACCCGACGAAGATCTTCTCCCGGCGGATTTCCCGGTCGTGGGACGCCAAGGGCAACGCCGCCGCCTATTCGTATGCTGACGAATACGGTGCCGGGATCAATCAGGCGCTGGCTGCCGAGGCCGACCGCACCGCCGCGACCCGCGCCGTGCAGACCTATTTGAAGACGATCCAGTACGGAAACCTCGAGCCCTACTTTCCGGGTTGGACCGCGGCGACGGAAGCCGGGTTGCCGAGCGACTGGATGTTTCTGGCGGTCCTCGACTACGGCGACCATGGAGCGTCTCCACCAACGCCGACTAGCGATCAGCCTTGGCCAGTCCGGCCAGAGCCGTTCTCCACCTGTCGTGCCGGATTCGAGATCCGCACCTACCGGCGGGTGCAACGGTTCTTATTCTTCAACAACTTCCCGCAGGAGCCGACTTCCGGAGCGAACTGTCTCGCCCGCTCCCTCGATCTCGTCTATTCCGATCAACAGGCGCCCGCCGATCCACGCAACCCGATCTATACATTTCTCGTCTCGGCCACCGAGACCGGCTACCGGCACGACAGCGGCACCCTTGTTACCCGTTCGATGCCGGCGCTCGAATTTGCCTACAGCCAGCCGCAGATCCAGCCTGGAGTGCTGAGCCTCGACCGCGAAAGTCTCGGGAACCTCCCGGAAGGACTGGATGGAACCCGCTTCTCTCAACTTGACGGTGCGATTTCGACTATTATTGCGGACCATTAGGGGAACCGCCCATGAGTACTTCGACCGTCGCTGCCGACATCGCCAAGCCGGGGCCATACTGCGGTGCGAGTTTCAACGCCTGCGCTAAGCTCCCCTGGGTTTGGGGGTAGCGATGGTTTGGTCTTCGCGGCCTGTTTTCATCAGCAGTACGTTCTACGATATGCAGGAGGAGCGCGATCTTTTGCGCAATGTTGTTTTTCCTGCACTTGAGGAGAGGCTGAAATCGCGGCGGGTTCATCTCGGATGGATCGATCTGCGGGTCGGCGTCGCAAATGGAGGGGCAGAGAGCGAGGAAGCGTTCGAAGCGCAGGTGCTGAAGGTGTGCTTGGAGGAGGTCAAGCGCAGTCGGCCGTTCCTGGTCGGCCTGATTGGCGACCGCTACGGCTGGGTTCCATCACTGGAGCGAGCGAAGTCTGCTGTCGAGGAAGCTGCGGCCGAGGAAATGGAGTGGCAGATAGCCGCCGCTCTCGACGGCCGCAGCGTTACCGATCTCGAAATCGATTTCGGCGTGCTGTCTGACCCGGAGCAGCGGAAACGCAGCGTGTTCTGGTTCCGCCAGCCGCTGCACTACGATGCGATGGCGCCTCACGCAGCGGCCGAATACAGCGACGCGGTAGCGACTGACCCTGAGGCACCCAGTCGTGCGAGGAAACTCGAGGCACTGAAGGATCGAATCCGTACCGCACTGCCCGGCCGTGTGTTCGACTATGCGGTCGAGTGGGATGGTCGAAAGGTGACCGGTCTCACTGGTTGGGCGCGCCAGGTCGAGGACGAACTCTGGAAGGAGCTCGACGCGGAGACGGCCGAGACGAGACCGGCGCTCACGTGGGAGGAAGAGGAGCGCGAGGCGCTACTGGATTTCGCCGAGGATCGGGCGCGTGATTTCGCTGGACGCGCCAGTATAATTGATCTGATCATCAGGTTTGCGAGATCAAAGCCTGGCGAGACGCGGCGCGGGCTTGTGATCGTGGGCGAGGCAGGGTCGGGCAAGAGCGCGCTCTGGGGCGCCCTGCGTGCTCCACTGATCAAGGAAGACCTGTTCCTACTCAGCCACGCAGCAGGAGCAAGCCCGCGCGCGCCCTCAGTCGATCTCATGCTGCGTCGGTGGATCGCGGAGCTGTCGGTCGAACTCGGTGTAACTACGGCGCTGGAAGACAATGCGAAAGATGAAGAGGTCGAGAACGTCTTCGCATCGCTGCTCGGCAAGATCGCGCAACGGAGAAGTGTTCTAGTGCTCGTCGACGCGATCGACCAGTTCGAGGCGACCAATCGCGGCCGCTTCGCGACTTGGCTGCCGAAACTCTGGCCAGCAAATGTGCGCCTTGTCGCGACATGATCGCAGGCGAGTCGACTCAGGTGATCGAGCGCATGCCCGCAATGCGGACGATTCCCTTGCCGCCGCTCAACGCGTGTGAGGCGCGCGACATCGTCGGGGCAATTTGCCGGCGCTATCACCGGATGTTCGAACCTAAGGTTGTCGAGGCGCTGGCGGCTCGGATCGCCGAACCCGGTCCCGCCCAGGGCAACGCGCTCTGGCTGGTTCTGGCGGTGGAAGCTCTCAACCTCCTCGACAGCGATGATTTCGCACGCGCCTGGGAGGACTACGCGGATTTGCCCAAAGCGAAGCGCACTGCGGCGTTGATGCTGGCCATGATCGATGCGATGCCGGCCGACATTCAGGGACTCTATGGCCAGAGCTTTGACCGCACGGCGAAACTATTCGGCGAGAGGACAGTATGGGCGGTTCTTGGTGCGATTGCGGTGAGTCGCGGCGGCTGGCGCGAAAGCGACTTTCGCGGCTTCCTGCCTAAGCTCGCTGGTGAGCCTTGGAATGAGCTGCGCTTTGCACAACTTCGTCGCTCATTCCGTGGCCAGATGCGCGCACGCGGCACCCCTGCACAATGGGACTTTGCGCACGGGCAAATGCGCGAGGCCTTTCGGGCCTGGGCAGCAAACCGAAAACTCGACGACGATAGGGCGATCAACACTGCAATCGCCGATCACCTACTAGCGGCACCAGAGGACGACCAGCTGCGCGTTAATGAGACCATGTTCCATCTCATCGAGGCCGAGGACGGCGTGCGGAGAGCCGTCCGCTACTATGGCCGCCCAAGTCTAGACAAGGCTTCCAAGGACGGCGCGACACAAGTCCTCACCGACCTCATTATGGCCGACCGCAGCAGACTGAGAGCGACCAGCCTTAGCAAGGTCTTCTTGCTCTTGGACGAGCTGACCCGCTTGTACGACTTGGGCGAGCCCCTTGCGACGCAGACAGCTCTCAATGTCGCGAGAAGTTTGCACTTTGGCCTCGCGCCATCGATTTCAAATCGTGTTGAGCTCGAATCCCAAGGAGCACTTCTCATCAGATTGCGGGACGTTCTTGAACAGAGGGCAATTGGATCCTCCGCTGGTTCGTCTTGGCAGAGCGACCTAACGCTGGCTCAAGACAGAATCGGTGATGTGCTGGTCGCTCAAGGCAAGCTCTCGGAGGCCCTTAGAGAATACCACGGAGCGTTGATCATAAGAGAACGCCTCGTTGAGGTCGACCCGACTAACGCCGATTGGCAGGGCCGATTGTCGTGGTCGCATATCCATGTCGGCGACATTCTATTCGCTCAGGGGAAACTTACCGAGGCGCTGAAGTCCTTCCGCGAAGGACTGGCGATCAAGGATCGTCTGGCGCGTGCCGACCCGGCTAACCCGGGTTGGCAGCGGGATCTCTCGGCAGCGCAAGACAGAATTGGCGATGCCCTGGTTGCACAAGGCTACCTGCGTGACGCTCTAAAAGCATACCGCGAGGGATTGAAGCTCGTCGAATGCATCGCACGCGCCGCGGCCCACAACGTTGACTGGCAGCGCGATCTGTCGGTTTCGCGGATGAGGATTGGCGACGTGCTGGTCGCTCAAGGTAAGCTCTCGGAGGCCCTTAGAGAACACCACGGAGCGTTGACCATAAGAGAACGCCTCGTTGAGATCGACCCGACCAACACTGATTGGCAGAGCCGATTGTCGGTGTCGCTCGTCAGTATCGGTGATGTGCTGGTGGCTCAGGGCAAAACTGCCGAGGCGCTGATATCCTTCCGCGAAGGACTGGCGATCAAAGACCGTCTGGCGCGTGCCGACCCGGCTAACCTGGGTTGGCAGCGGGATCTCTCGGCAGCGCAAGACAGAATTGGCGATGCCCTGGTCGCACACGGCTACCTGCGTGACGCTCTAGAAGCATACCGTAAAGGACTGGCGGTTAGAGAACAGCTTGTGCTGATCGACCCCTCGAATGCCACGTGGCAAACCGATCTGTCGGTTTCGCGAATGAAGATTGGCGACGTGCTGGTCGCTCAAGGCAAGCTCTCGGAGGCCTTTAGAGAATACCACGAAGCGTTAACCATAAGAGAACACGTCGTTGAGGTCGACCCGACCAACACTGGTTGGCAGAGCCGATTGTCGGTGTCGCTCGTCAGTATCGGTGACGCGCTTGTGGCTCAGGGTAAAACTGCGCATATAGGGAAGCACTGGCTATCGACGAACGCCTTGCTCAAATCGATCGGAGCAACATGGAATCACAGGCCGATCTGTCCATCTCACGGGAGAGGCTCAATGAGCTGCTTGCGCAGACGGGCCGCACTGGACGACGATCAGGTCAAGTGGCGGGGCTTCTCTACCAGTGGTCACGATCCACACTTGGCGCGGATTGTTGAGGGCTCATATTCCGATCGCGCGCTTGGAACTCCTCGTCGCTGTCTCCGACGCTATCGCGCGGAATCTGCGCGAGCTCGCCGCGATTTTTTGCGTCGTGTCGACCCGGCGATAGGCGATGCCGAGCTGGGCCAAGAGCAATCGCACCTTATAGACGTTGCCGGAGTCGACGTCGCCGTAGAGCGTCAGCATCGGCGCTTCCTGCCCGAAACCTGCACGCCCCAGTTTGGCTACTAGGATCATGCCCAAGGCTTCGGTCCAGGCAATTTATGCGCCCCTAGCCTGCGCGCAGCCGGGTGGATGCGACAAGGGAGAGCCTCAGGCCCGGTCCGGGACCCGCCACCGATTTGGCGACTAGCCGGCCAACGCTTCCGATGACGCCCAGCCGGGCCCGGACCGCCGGTTCAGCGTCGTCCTCATACGCCTGCGGATAACCGAAATAAACGACGATTGCGTCGCCCATGTATCTCGCGGCAAACCCATCGAAGCCCGCGACGATTTCTGCCACGCTACTGTGATATCCGGAGATGACCTCACGCAAATCCTCTGGGTCGGCTGGCCATCCACGAAGTTGACAGGCTCGTGGCAAGGCACGTGCTGCTAGTTTGTTTTCCGCCCTCGCGAGAACGACACAAGACCCACAAATCAGCGAGCCCGCTGATCGGCCACTCTCTTGCGCATATTGGACAACGCCTCGTCGAGCTGGCCCGTGACGGCCTCTCGCCGCTCCTGGCCTTGTAGCCACTGACGGTGTTCGGCCATGAGCTGCTCGTGAACCGCCTGCACGAACGCGGAGAGCGCCCCTGTGTCACCACCTCGGATCGTGGCCTTCACATCGTCCACCTTGCCCAGCAGATCGTCCAGCGCATCGCGCGCATTCTCATACCGCTCCGCGTTGCGTCGGTCCTGATGGATCTCCTCGCGTCCGGTAGCAAAACTGGCCATGGCGGCGCCAATGACGCCCAACGTTCCCAGGGCGGCATAGACAGGGTTAGCGGCGGCCGCGGCACCAGCGGCGAAGGATGCGAAGGCACCGATCCCGGCTGCAATGCCGCCGAGGGACAAGCTACGATCCGCGGACGCAAGGTGTTCGCGCGCGCGGCGTGCGTACCAGTCGCGTTGTTCTACAACGTGCTCCTGCAAAATGTACTCGAGCTTGGCCAATGCCACTTCGATGGGGTCGGCACCCTCGGGAGGAGACGCTCTGGCGAGTTCGAGGTACAGGGCCCGACGGGCCGCCTCCGCGGTCGCCCGCCGATTCATCCAGCGCTTGAGCCGTTCCCCCTGCCGAGCCTGGAACAGCCACACCGAGCCCAGCACACCCGCAAGCCCTGCGGCGACGCCCAGCGCAGTCGGAATCCACTCCAATCTGGAGCGAGCGCCCGCATCGCCCACCGCCGCGACGAGGATGCCAGCCGCGAGCAGGAGCCCGCCGCACACCGCGGCCAGGCAAACCGCCACGTTGGCCCTGCTCATCTCGCGCTTGAACTGCGCTTGAGCCTCTATAGCCTCAGCGTCAGCGGCATCAAATCGCCTTCGCGCAGCCTTGACGGCAGAAATTTGCTTTAGGGATTCAATGGATACTGCCACGCTGCACGCTCCGTCTGAAATTGCGCATTACGATCGCCCGCTGGGGTTGCCGTGACGCGCCGAACGGCGACCCGTCCAGCAGCTCCGCCCCCTTCGCACGCAGCAACTTAGCGGCTGTTTCCGGGCAGATCCTGGGGCTTGATCACCTCAGGCTTGCGTCCGGTAAGCTGTTGTACGAGGTCGTTCATGTGCTGGACTCCGCCCGGACCGTCGCCGCCTTGGCCATTCCACAAGCAGAGAAAACGCGCCTTGTCAGCCCCGTGGGACAAGGCCGTGTAGAGGAGCCACAGGTTCCCCCGCTCGTAAACCTCGATCCCCAGGGGCGTTGGGCCCAGCTCCTCCGGGGCAAAAAGCATCCTGACGTCTGGATGTGCCTTAACCTCGTCGTAAAGAGCCTGCCAGCGCGGACCTGCAAACGCGACTGAGTTGGTGAGAAACTCCGGCTCGAGCTGTGGCAGTCGGAGTTCCAGCCGCATCTTCCGCTGCAGGCAGGCTTTAGCGAACAGCAGGTCGCCGCCGCAGGCCGCCTGCGCCAAGCCGAGGTCGCCCTCTTTGGCGCCTAGCGCGTCCAGCCGGGCCGCGATCTCACGCGCCGCTGCGCCGGCTTTGCTCTCCGGAAAACGAGCCTCGGGGCGCTCAGGTCTGTCGACCATGTGACCGCTGAAGAGGACGACGAGCGCCGGCTCGGCAGTGCGTTGCGTCCGCGTCATGCGGGCCTGTTCGCGCTCGAGCACGGCAATGCCAGCCGCGACCTCGGCCGGGCGGATACCGAGGTCGCGGAGCATCTGAAGCTGTTGCTTCGACGAGTCGAGTGCGAACCAGTCGTTGTCGGCTACCGCGGTGGCTTCCTTGTATGCACGCTCCACCGAGGCGACGCTCCCGGTGAGCACCTCGAGCTCTGCGACGCTCGCGCGTGCCCAGTACCACTGCGGCTTGGGATCCCGCAGCAGGCGGCACGAGACCGCCCATTGCACACCGTGGACCATTGACTCGATATCGAAGGCCTTGTCTTGCTGACCGGTCAGCTCGCGCAACAGCCAGGCCATGGTGACCGCGTTGATGCCGGGGTAGTAGTCGAGCGGGTCAGCGCGGAATGCGGCGGCGTAGACGCGGGCCGCCTCGCGCAGGCGCGCGTCCTCGTAGGCCGCGTCCTGACGCATCTGCTCGCGGTTGGCTCCCTCGCGCCGCCAGGTCAACACCCACTCATCCTTGTAGGTCCGGCCGAGCAGCCCGAGCGTCTCGCCATCGTTCGGATGGTCGCGCACGACTGCCTCCAGCCACTGCCTAGCCTCCTGGAACCTCTCAGGGCGCGACCCGATCACGCCAAGGCGCTCAAGCGCGAGCCCCTTCTGTTGCCGGCAGACCAGGTCGTTCGGCTCGAGCGCTAACGCCTGCTCGAACACCTCCAGCGCGAATCTGGGCTTCCCAAGTCGCATCAGCGCCTTCCCCGCGATTCGCAGCGCTTCCAAGCGCAGTGGACGGGTCGGCACCTCCCGCGCAAGGACGAGGATGTAGCCGGGGCGTCCGCCGCTGCGCGCCGCCTCTACGCGGCGGCCCCACTCGTCCAGCCTCTGCCAGAACGCGTTTGCCTCGCCGACGCGCAGGGACCGCCAGTCGGGCTCCTGCAGGTTCGGCAGCAGGTGGTAGACAGGGCTTACACGGCGGCCTTGCCACGAGTCGACGGTCGCACGCGCCATGGCGGCAAGTGCCGATCGGTCGTGCTCAAGCGTGCCGGCGTCGGGTTTCCCGTCCTTCAGGGCGTAGCGAAGTGCCCGGTCGCTGTAGACATCGAAGGGCATGTAGTCGCGGCGGCCTTGCACGTGGAGGACGCCGCGGGCGCGCAGCGCGTGTCGGACCCCGAGCTCGTACCAGACGTTCGGGTTGTCCATCGAGAGCTCCGCGACGACGAGGTCGGCGAGCAGTAGCTCCTGAAACATGTCGGTCCGGATGTTCCCCGCACGGACTTCCTCGTCCGCGCGTGCCACGGTGAAGCCCGCGCCGCTAAGCGCGGGCTGGATCAGATCGTGGTAGACGGAATCAAAGTCGACGCCGTCTTTCGTCCCGAATGGCATCGCCACGAAGGCGTGGAGTTTGGGGTGCGCGTCCGCCATGACGTTCCTCCCAGGAAAGCCAAGTTTGGTCTCGGCATCGCCAAATGTTGCACGCGGAAGCAAGCCACTGGAAGCGTTTTTGCCATACACGTGAACCGCCCCGGATTGGGTGGAGCATGGAGGATGGAATCACAACGAGACTAAACGGCAGCGAGCCACTGCCCGGAGACCAGGAGCTGGCGTTGCGCAACCGGCAGGAGGCGCAGACGTGTTTCAGTACCGAACGAGGACCCAGCTATAAACTCACTTAACGGCTCGCCGACGGACGGCTCGGCATGGACAACCGGAGATTGCAGTCGCCATCCTGACGGTAAACACCAAGAAGCGGCGGGTCTGACGCGCGATCCGCTGTGCAGACGGCGACTGGTCAATAGCGGTCAACCCGAGCTGCTGCGTGTGAGCGGCGGCTCCCAGCCGAAGACCCAGCGGCCACCATTCGCGTGCGAACCCACCGCTCTCGCTCAAGCACGTGGGCGAAGGCTGTGCCAGTGGCCCGAAGCCGATCATGATCGGACGATCGGCGACGACATCAATCGACGAGCTGACGCCCCGGCCGCAGATCTCCGGTCGTGGCGGGGTCGCGTCGTACCTGCATCAACTGGCAATTTGCGCAAGCGGGCCGCTATTCACGGCAGCATGAGGACCACTCCTATGGCGACGACCAGTTCCCGTTCAGCTATCCCACACTGAGCGATCCGATCAGTGGGCGCAGCGGCGGCATCCTGCAACCTGCGATGCCAATGTGTGCCCGAAGGTGTTGCATCTCGATACCGAGAGCGACCTCTGGCAGGCGCGCAGTTCGCTAGTGGTGACGGATACGAGTGGCGCCGACATCGCGATGCCGGACGAGGTACGGGTCTACACCGTCAGCGGAGTGTCGCATGCGCCGTTTCGACCCTTATCCAAGCCGGTCATGCAGCTGCCTGGCAATCGGCTCGGCTACGGCGCGTTCATGCGCGCGTTGCTGGTCGCGCTGTTTGAATGGGTGGAGCACGGCGTCGCCCCGCCGGACAGCCGGCTCCCCTCGCGCGCCGATGGCTCGCTGGTGACGCTCGCGGAGGCGCGTGCGACGTTTCCAAAGTTGCCGCAGGTGAACTTCCCGAAGGTCCTGAACGAACTGCGGCTACGCGACCACTCGGTCGAGCCGCCAATCGAGAGCATAGCCTATCCCGTGTTCGTGCAAGCGACCGACGCAGACGGCAACGCTCTCGGCGGCATTCGCCACCCGATGGTTGACGCCCCTCTGGCCACGCATACCGGCTGGTCGTTGCGCGCGAGCGGTTACGGTGAAGGTGACCTGTTTACCATCCAGGGTTCGATGATCCCCTTCGCTACCACTGAAGCCGAAAGGCACCGCGCCGGCGATCCACGGCCGTCGGTCGAAGCGCGCTACGGATCGCGCGATGTCTGGGCTACGCGACTGGCTGCGGCAACGGATCGCCAGGTCGCCGAGCGGCTGCTGCTGCCTGAGGATGGCGATCGGGTTCATGCGCGCGTTGCTGGTCGCGCTGTTTGAATGGGTGGAGCACGGCGTCGCCCCGCCGGACAGCCGGCTCCCCTCGCGCACCGATGGCACGCTGGTGACGCGGAGGCACGCGCGATATTTCCTACGCTGCCGCAAGTGAACTTCCCGAAGGTCCTGAACGAGCTGCAGCTACGCGACCACTCGGTCGAGCCGCCGATCGAGAGCATAGCCTATCCCGTGTTCGTGCAAGCGACCGACGCAGACGGCAACGCTCTCGGCGGCATTCGCCACCCGATGGT
>Ga0182032_10000531_pt1 | contig 15587 bp, 12 predicted proteins | sample tim00Cox00000000_FD_125970 | JGI IMG/M metagenome (GOLD analysis project Ga0182032, IMG submission 125970) | Lab enrichment of tropical soil microbial communities from Luquillo Experimental Forest, Puerto Rico - timezero.00C.oxic.00.000.000 | ecosystem: Environmental > Terrestrial > Soil >... | reverse complement strand
TCTCGCCCTGGCAGAGGCACCCTACCGGGAGCGAGCCATTTGCCGCGTGGAGTCCGGCTGGATGCCGCGGCTCAAAGGCGTCCACTCCTACAGCCGGGTGGGCGAGTGGGAGGCCATCGACGGTGGCTTTGCGCATTGAATGCCCGCGTGCAGCGCGGCGCATCTTTCATTTCACGACCACGTTGGTCGGCGGATTGATGATCGCATTCGTAGCCGGTGCGCCCTGTGCACCGATGTCCTTCCCGTCGCTGCCGGCATTCTTGTAGGGGCTGTCCGCAGCCAGGGTGTAATTGCCGCCCGCGTAGTTGGCGAAGCGCACTGCGGGTACCCCGGACGGGAAGAAATTCCCGGCAGGATAGGCGCCTGCCGGCCTGTCGACGAGGACGTTCTTGGAGAATGTCCAGTTGGTGAATTGGCCGTTGAGCGCCCGGGTGCCCTCCGGGCTACCGTCACCGACGAAGCCGTAGGAGGTGGCTGTGGAAAGATTGTTGGTGAACACGAAATTGTTGGTCTTGACGGTCTTGGACGCCGCGATTCCGAGGACCGAGCAACAGGTAGCCGGGGGCAACGCGGTATTGATGATCGTATTGTGATCGATGGTGTAGTCGCTGCCACCGTTAATGAACTGAAACGCGCGGCCGTCGGCGCCGTTGAGTCCGGTGACACCCAGGACGTTGTTGCGGAGCAGGATCCTCTCGGCCGTGGGCGCGGCGGTAGTCGGGTAGTTGTCGTCAATTCCCAGCAGATTGACACCGCTGCCGACGTTGATCAGCACATTGTTGGTAAGCGCGATGTCGCTGTCGGTCGACCAGGGCGCGTTACCGCTCTGATTGCGCGGCGTGATCCCAATGGCGAAGCCGGCCTGCGCGGCCGCGGGGCTGTTCTCGAAAATATTGCCGGTCACGAGCACTCGCTTCGCCGCCTTGAACTCGAGAAGGTTCTTTATGGTGTACTTGGTCTTGAGAAGGGACAACGGTTTGAAGAAGTAGTTATCACGGATCTCGATGTCCGCGGGGACGAGCGCGGGCTGGCGGGAGTCCGCTCCGCCGAACATCACGTTCTCGCCCGCGCCGTCGAGGTAGTTGTTCCGAATCTGCAGTGGACCAGTCGTATTGTATGCCCACAGCGCCTGCGAGTCGGCGCCGACCTCATGTATCTCGCTGATGTACGAATCCACGACAGCGACGTAGGCGCCATCCATCTCGATGCCGCGCCGATCGTCGGCACCGGGCAGGCCGTGCACGTAGCAACGATCGAAGATGATGTGGCCCGGCAACGTCGCCGGTGAGGTGTCGGAGCCGCCAATCACAACCACCGCGTAAATCTTCGTTGACCCTGACACCGGCGCGAACTCGATACCTACGAAGCGAAAGTGGTGACTGTTGGCCACCGTGGTGATTGCATTCTGGCCGTTGGGCGTCAGAATCTTCGGCATATTTGCCGCGTTTGCGGGGCTTACGCGAGTGCCGGGCGGCGGCAGCTGCGACAGGTTGCTGGATACCACGTAGACCCAGCCGCTTCCCGCCGTTTTATTCGGCAGTTTGAACGGGCCGGTGAATGTGGCGCCGGCCTGAAGTACGATGATATCTCCGAGCTGCGCCTGGTCGAGCGCCGCCTGCAGATTGCCGCCGGCGCCGACAGCGAGGGTTTTTCCGCCCGGCGCGGCATAACTGGTGTCGAATGTTTTTGGCGCAGCGGGTAACGCCGCGGCCACCGCTCCCTGGTGGGCGATCGCGCTGGCTGTGAGCGCGGCGAGCACCCGTACGGCAAGTCTCGCGGGCCTGCGGGAAACGCTCGACATCGAACTCGGCATTCGAATCTCCAGTACGCTTCGTCTTGCGGATGCCGCCAGACGACGGTGGCACGGCTTGGAATCTTGCGCCGGCGGTGGGAGATTTTCCAAACTGGCGCTCGGCAGCTACGCTCAGGCCAGAGCCGCGCGCGAGTTTGCCAGGTGGCGGTGAATGCACGTCCCTGGCATCCGGTGCGGAGGCTTTGCGCGACATAATCCGTCGGTATTCGGGAGCTGTGAACCATGTGATCGTGCGCAGTGCAAGTCGAAAATGGGGTGCTCTCGTGACACGCCTCCCGGGCATGTCCCTCGATGAGTTGCGCGTCAGAGCCCTGCAGGCGCTGCGCGTACGCATGGAGCGCGTCTCGGACCGATTTACCTCCGGAGCCTCGAGCGAAGCTCGGCCGTCGGGCATGCAACTCGTCCCGGGTCGCAGCCTCGAGTTCCTGACAGCCGCCGGAAGCGATCCGGCACTGATCGCGCGGGCAGTCACGCGGCTCGATCCACAGGTTCGCGCATTCTTCAGCCGGCAGAGCGATGACGCCGAGCGAGGGCTGGTGGCGCTCATGGGGCATGAACCGCTGTGCGTCGGCAGCCCGCCTCGCTGGCACCGGGAAGCCCGGAGCGGCACCGAGGTGCCGCGACGCCACTGGAGCCGCATTGATCATCTGGACACCACGCTGGTCGGCGACCACAAGCTGCTGTGGGAGCTCAACCGCCATCAATATCTGCTCGCTCCGGCGTTCTGCTGGCTGCTCGATGGTGAGGCGCGGCGATTCGAGCTCGTACAGGCGCACCTGGAATCGTGGCTGGCAGACAATCCGCCGCGCCAGGGGGTTAACTGGGTGAGCAGCCTGGAGGTTGCGTTGCGTGCCATCACGTGGTGCTGGCTGCTGTGGATGCTGCGTGAGGCGCCGTGGAGACCGGATCTGAGGGTGCGGCTGTTGAGCTCGCTCGAGGCGCATGCGCGGCACGTGGAGCGTTACCTCTCGACCTATTTCAGTCCCAATACCCATCTCACGGGCGAGGCGCTCGGGCTCTTCTACGTCGGGACCGTACTGTCGGATTCCTCACACGCGCGCCGCTGGCGAGCCACAGGCGCGGCAATCCTGGAGGCTGCGATCGGGCGGCAGGTTTTTGCGGATGGGGTCTACTTCGAGCAGGCGAGCCAATATCAGCGGTATACAGCCGAGATCTATCTTCATTACCTGTTGCTTGCCAACGCCAGTGGCTTCCGTGTCTCTGGCACTGTGCGCGGCGCACTCGGCAAGCTCTTCGCGGTGCTGCGGAGTCTCGTTTCCGCCGCGGACCGGATGCCGCTGCTCGGGGACGACGACGGTGGATTGTTACTCCCCCTGGATCATCGCTCGCCTGACGATTTACGCGCGTTGCTGCTGGCCGGCGCCGTAGCACTCGAGCGACCCGACCTGGCACCCGCGCAGGCGTCTCCGAGCTTCGCGTATTGGCTCTGCGGTATCGAAAGGACGGAGCTTGTGCGCACGGCGCCCTGGCGCGTGCCGGACTGGCTCGATGTGTATTTTGCATGCGGCGGCCTCGCCATCCTTCGTGACGGATGGGACCGGAGCGCTGCCGTCGGCGTGATCGATGCCGGACCGCACGGCGCGCTGCGCAGCGGTCACAGCCACTCCGATGCGCTCGCGATGACCCTGAGCCTCGGCGCCAGGGAGCTGTTCATCGATCGTGGCACGCTCACGTACACCGGGCCGGAGCGGAACGAGTTCAGGGCCACCGAGTCGCACAACACGCTCGAGATTGACGACACGTCCTCGGTACTTCCGGGGGACGCCTTCCGGTGGCTGCCGGGAACTCCGCCGCGGGCGCGGGGCGTGGTTTGCTCCAATGCGCACTTCAGCAGCTTTTTCGGGCTGGCGATGGGTCATATGGTTGGCGGGCGGCCCTCTGCGCACTGCCGGGGGGTGCTGCACCGGCGCGGAGGACCCTGGGTGATTCATGATCGGGGAGTGCGTACCGCGGCTCGCGGTGGGGTGCTCCGCTGGCAACTTGCGCCGCACCTCACGGCTGCGGTGCTCAACGAGTATTCGGTGGTGATCCGCGACCGCGCGGGCAGCGGGCTGGCAACCATTTTCATGCGCGGCGCGGCGCCGGTGCGCATCGTGGCGCGGGACGTGTCGCCGCGGTTCGGTCAGCGTGTCACGGCGCAATGCCTGGAACTCCCGCTCGATACCTCGCTCGAGGCGCTCACGATTGTTGCACCGGCGGGGGGAGATGGGACGGCAGTGAGCTTTGCGGTCGATGCGCAACACCCCGAACAAGGCGTCTGCTGGGCCGACGGCGCGGGCCGGCATCGTGTGGTCACGTGGCCGGCGCAGGCGCCGCAGCTGCCTGCCGGCCTGGAGCTGAACGCCAGTCTGACGTGGTGGGTCGAGAGCCTGGACACCGCCGGTCAGGACACCCACGGCGCTCTGATCGCCGCTTTGCCGACACTAGGCCTGTCTGCGCCTGGCGACGTGCACGCGATCACGCACGCGGGAGAGCAGTCAGGCAGAATGATTGTCCTCGCCAACACTCGCGGGCGCTGGCAGCGACTTGGCGTCGTGGAGCCGCGACGCGGCTGAGCGAACGGCCGGAATCGACCTTCATGTGCGGCATTTGCGGCATCCTGACGCCTGACCCGAGCCTCGTGCCCGATCGCGGCTTGCTCGAGCGCATGCGCGACCTGATCGCTCACCGCGGGCCGGACGGGTCAGGCCTGTACCTCGGGATGGGAGCAGGACTCGCCCACCGCCGGCTCAGCATCGTGGACCTCGCGCAGGGCCAGCAACCCATGTACAGCCACGATCGACGCTTCGTCATCGTCTACAACGGTGAGGTCTTCAACCACCCTGCGCTGAAGACGGAGCTCGAGGCTGCTGGTGTCCGCTACCGCACCCACTCGGACACCGAGACAGTACTGCACCTGTACGAGCGCCTCGGCGAGCGGGCCGTCGATCGCATGCGCGGAATGTTTGCCCTGGCCATCTGGGACAGCCTGGAGCGGCGGCTGTTTCTGGCCCGCGATCGCTACGGCGTGAAGCCGCTCTACTATGTTCACCGGCCCGATGGAACTCTCATCTTCGGCTCGGAGATCAAGGCCCTGTTGCCTGCCCTCGGCGGTCGGCCCGAGCTGAATCGCGAAGCACTCCCCGACTTTCTCGCCAATCATGCTCCCTCGGGCGAGGCTACCCTGTTCACCGGGATCATGCGCCTTGCGCCCGGGCACACGCTCACATGGCAGAACGGCCGGATCACCATCCGCCGGTATTGGGACCTTCCGGTCGCCCAATCGTCTGAGGGTCCGCCGCCAGGCTCGCGCGCCGAGCGGGCGCTCGTCGCCGAGTTCCGTGAGCGCTTTACTGAGGCCGTGCGTCTGCGGCTCATGAGCGACGTGCCGCTCGGGATGTTCCTCTCGGGTGGGATCGATTCGGCGGCGATCACCGCTGTCATGGCGACGCTCGTGAAGGAGCCGATCCGGACCTTTTCTGTGGCCTTCGCCGAGCGCGAGGCCAACGAGCTCGAGTACGCCCGGCTCGTTGCCAAGGCGTATCGCACCGAGCATCGCGAGACTGTCGTCTCGCCCGCGGAGTTCTTTGCCGAGCTCCCGAGGCTTGTGTGGCACGAGGATGAGCCGATCGCGCACCCCTCCAGCATCGCGCTCTATTTCGTCTCGCAGCTGGCCGCGCGTCACGTCAAGGTCGTGCTCACTGGTGAGGGGAGCGACGAGACGCTCGCCGGCTACAACCGCTATCGTGTGACCGAGTACAACGCGCGTCTCGGCGCCTTGTACCGGCGCTGCGTGCCGGGCCTTGCGCGCCGTGGCCTGAGTCTCGCGCTGGAAAGTCTGCCCACGACTTCCCGCCTCCGTCAGCGCGCGGCGCGCACGTTCCTCATGCGCGGCGCGGGTCTCGATGAGCTCTATTTCGACAATTTCGCCGTGTTCGGGCGCGTCGCACAGCGTGCCCTGCTCTCGCCGGAGCTGCGGGCGCAGCTCGCACGGGTGGACCCGTACGCGGCCTATCACCGTGCCCTGGCCCGCGTGGGCGGCAGGCCACTCCTGTCGCAGCTGCTGTATGCGGACGTCAAGACTTACCTGCACGAGTTGCTGATGAAGCAGGACCAGATGAGCATGGCGGCATCCATCGAGAGCCGCGTGCCGTTTCTCGACCATCCGCTCACCGAGTGGGTTGCCGCTCTGCCCCAGACGATGAAGCTTCGGGGCACCACTACCAAATGGATCCTGCGCCAGGCGATGCAGGGGAGGCTGCCGGCCCCGATCCTCGCGCGGCGCAAGATGGGGTTCCCGGTGCCGGTCGGCTCGTGGCTGCGGGGTCCCTGGCGGCCGCTGCTCAGCGAGTATGTCACCGGGCCACGCGCGCGCGCCCGTGGCTTCTTCGATGCCACCGCGGTGGAGCGCCTCGTCAGCGAGCACGTCCGCGGTGTCAACCATGCGGAGCGCCTGTGGGCGCTGCTGACATTCGAGATCTGGGCACGGATTTTCCTCGACGGTGAGAGTCCCTGGTCGCTCGAGCTGCCACTGCAGCGGGCGGCATGAGGCATGCGCATTCTGTGGATCAAGACGGAGCTACTGCACCCGGTCGATAAGGGCGGCCGCATCCGCACCTATCAGATGCTGCGCTCGCTGTCACGGCGGAATCACGTGACCTACGTGTGCCTCGACGACGGCCTGGCAGCGCCCGATGCGATCGAGGGCGCGCGGGAATACGCACAGGAAGTCGTCATCGTGCCCTTCCGGCCGCCGGCGAAGAGGAGCGTGGGATTCTTCGTTGAGCTGCTGCGCAATCTCTTCTCCCCGCTGCCGTACGCCATCGCCCGATATCGTTCGCGAGAGCTGCGCGAACGGGTGCAGCGGCTGGCCGCTGAAGCCGAGCTGATCGTGTGTGACTTCCTGACTCCCTCACTCAATGTGCCCGACGGCTTGCCCTCACCGGCGGTGCTCTTCGAGCACAATGTCGAAGCCATGATCTGGCAGCGATATGTTTCGGTGCCCCAGCATCCGGTGCGTCGCGCCTACATGCGACTTCAGTGGCAACGCATGCTTCGGCACGAAGCGCGCGAGTGCCGGCGCTTCGCGCACGTGATCGCGGTCTCCCCGATCGACGCTGAGCTCATCCGGCACGAGTATGCCGTAGCGTCGGTGGGCCACGTTCCCACCGGCGTTGATGTCGAATACTTTTCGGCTTCAGGGTCGCGACCGGAGGAGAGTCGCGAGCTGGTCTTCATCGGCTCGATGGACTGGATGCCGAACGAGGACGGTATTCGTTGGTTCGCGACCGATATATTCGGCCGTATCCAGCAACGCATACCCGGCGCACGACTCGTGGTGGTCGGCCGGTCGCCTTCGCCGGGCCTGCGTGCCCTTGCGGCGCGCGATTCCGCTATCGAGGTGACGGGCACCGTTGCGGACGTGCGCCCCTATCTGGAGCGCGCCGCCATCTGCGTGGTGCCGCTGCGCGTCGGGGGCGGAACGCGGCTCAAGATCTACGAGGCGATGGCCATGGGCGTGCCGGTGGTTTCTACGGCCATCGGTGCCGAGGGCCTGCCGCTGCGCAATGACGAACACCTGCTGATCGCCGACACGGCCGATGAGCAGGTCAGCGCGATCTGCGCGCTCCTCACGGATCGGGGACGGGGCGCCCGGCTGGCTGCCGCTGCTCGCCGCCACGTGCAGGAGCACTGCAGCTGGGATGCGGTCGCGGAGCGCTTCCTGTCCCAATGTCCCCGCTGTACTGCAGCAGACGAGCCGTCGTATCAGGCTCGGATTGCAGACAGCCGCGGACCACCATGACTCCAATCCAACGCGTAAGTTCATCGAGCGCGGTGCCGCGGCGCGCCGCAAGGTGCTTGCCAAGTATCACCTCGAGCGCAACGTCGAGCGGCTCGCCGACGTGCAGGTGATCGCGGAATTTGCCCTAACCGCTAGTCAGGCCGGCGAATTTGAACCACTCGGCAATGGTTTCCATACCGGCTTCATGGTTTAGAGGCGGCTTCCAACCCAACTGCGTCGCCAGCTTGTTTGGCGAATGGTAATGTGCCCGGATCTGAGCGGTCACAAAGCGGCTGTTCATAGGAAGAGCTTCTCCGCTCTGCCTCAAGGAAATTGGCCATTGCAAGCGCTCGCGGATACGGTTCTGAGACTTTTCAGACAATCGATGGAAAGTTGAGCCGGCCAGTCCATACAGCGCTCCAACGACCGGCAGTTGGCGAGCCAGACGTCGGAAGTCGGGTGAAATCAGCACTTTCGCACGGTGCTTGAATTGCACGCGTCGCTTTGCGGCCAGGAAGGGACGCACCTGTGCCGAAGTGACGTCCACAAATTCGGGACGGATGCCGAGCACTCGCGCATGGTCCTCGAAGACCTTCCGCCAGGCCACAGGTCTCGTCTCAGTGACAAAGTAGCGTTCACCCGCGCCGCCGTTGCAATGGATGGCGGCAAGAATCGCTTCGACCAGATTGTCAACGTGAGTCAGGTTGCTGGGATTCCCGCCACCATCGACGAGCGGCATCCGTCCGGCTCGCAACATCTCCGCCAATCCGATTGTGAACACAGAGTACGGCCCCACAATATTGCCCGGACACAGGATGTAAGTGGGTATGCCATTGCGGTGGAGGCGGAAGGCCGCCTCGTCCTGGCGGAGTTTTGCCGCCGCGTAATCCCATCCCTGCGGATCAGGCTGGCCCTTCTCCGTAATGCAGTCCGGCTTCGGTTCCAGTCCGTAGATCGAAGTACTGCTCAAATGAATGAATTTAATTGTCCTCAGCCGCTTGACGGTGTGCAGCAGATTGTCGAACCCGTCGCCCAGCCCGGCGAAGTCGTATGCACAATTGACCACCACATCATGGCCTGCAAGCTTGTCCGCTATTGTCTCCCGCTGCACGAGATCGAGTCTTTGGATTGGAATACCGAGCCGGCTAATGCGCGCCGCATTGTTTGTCCCGCGTGCCAGAGGCGTGAACGCCATGCCCTCAAAGAACAACCGCTCGCACAATGCAGAGCCGACGAATCCAGAAGCACCTACAACAGCTATTCTTGTCATCACGCTACCGCCGCCCGCTGGGTCGGCTGGCGATACCAGACCCACGGCTCTGGCAACTGCGTCCGGCAAGCATAAAGCGCATCGGAAAGTCTTACGGAACGTGACCCTTCCATTCCGTCGACCACGGGGCGGCTTCCCGTGCGTATGCAGCGGGCGAAATCTTCCAACTCGACCTGGTGATAATGCTGCGAGTAATCAATTCCGGCGTTGCCTGCGCAGCCGCCGATTTCCATCCTGATCCCAGGGCTTCCTCTTGGAAAGAGGGTGAGCCGTTCCGTCTCGGAAGCCGGTAATTCGACAACATAGCGTTCCGTTTGAATTAGAAACTTGTTCTTTAAAGCTATGGACTTCGAGAAAAAGAAACTGCCCTCCAGGCCACCAACAAACTGCATGCGGCCCTTGCAGCTACCTTCCACGCCTCCGTAGCTATCATCGGCGAACTCGACTTTGGTGGGCTCTCCAAACCAATAAAGCATTCGATCGAGATAATGCGTTCCCGCGGTTACTAATATTCCGCCGCCCGCCTGATCACGGCTCAAGTTGTAGCCGGAGACGGATGAATATCCACCGCGCACGCCAAATTCACAGTCAAACCCGGTTATCTTGCCGAAGAAACCTTCTTCGATTAAACGCTTCATCAATTTCACGCAGGCGAAATGGCGGCCCTGAAAGCCGACTGCAATAATCAAGCCTTTGGCACGAGCAAGCTCGCACAGCGCGAGGGCATCGGAGTAATTCGTACTCATAGGCTTCTGAACGAATACGTGAATGCCATGCCGCAAAGCAACTTCGGCCAGAGGTTTATGGGTGTGATTCGGCGTCACGATAACCACGGCGTCCGCAAAATCCACGACTGCTTCCAGACGGTTCGCGGTTACAGCGGAACAGCCATATTTTCGCTTCAATAGCGCGGCTCGCTCCAGGTCGCGGTCTACGAGTGCCGTGAGTTCTATCAGGTGCGAACGAATCGCAGCGGGAAGGTGCGCATACTCCGTGTGTGCTCCGCACCCCACAATAGCCAACCGAACCGGCTTGAAATCGGCAGCAGTCATACTGGATCACTTCCCTTCCGACAGCCCAGCCAACAAACGCGGCTGTCGAGGGCCGCCTGACTCCGCCGCGGTTGCCAGATCCAGGCAACGAGCAAATGATAGGCTTTTCGGCAACCATATGGCCAACCACACTCCGCGGCCCGTCCGGGTCGAGCTCCGGGCATGAAGTCGCCAGTCACCGGCACCACAAGAAGTCTTTATTGGGGCGAGATCGTGGCATCCTGCGGAACCTGCCGCGGTGTACCACTCCTTCGCATGGATCAAAAAGAGCAGGTTGAGGGCCGAGGGATGTCGGTCAGGCAACTACCGGATCTGGCCCTTAACGGACAGCATTGGCTCAAGATTGGCCGGAGTCAGGATGCTGTGAATACTGGTTACCGCTTTCAGACGAATGGTTAGCGGGTTCCTCCCGACCCGCCTCCGCGTAAAGTGTCTTCCACTCCGGAAACGCGCGATCAAGGAGGCGAGCGAGCTCCTCGGTCTGCCGCAGTTGCAGGGGTCGCAGATACGCCCTGACTTCCTGGGTACTGACCTCTGCACGCCTTACTCTTCGGACCGCGAGCTGGGACCCGAGCCTGCGTGCCGCTCGCGGAATGTGAAGCGCGATCTTACCGTAGGAAGAGCTGCTTCTGAGACGATGCAGGAAGGTGAGGCCAGTGCGGGCCTGGTCGACCACCGCCGGCGTCACATGGCGCGCAGGTATGTCAGGGGGCCGAAATGATGAGTCGACGCCGAGCCATGCGTACATGCGGCTCATCTGCTCAGCCGGATTTGCAGTGAGCTCTTCGAACGTCACCACGAAGATGCGGTCGCGGGCGACGTGTTGCAGGTACCCCCTTAGTTGCCGGGCGTAGTAGCTCACGTCGGTGTACTCAGGATTCGATTGGATCGCTGACGGCATCGCCCGACGCTCCTTCGAACTCTGTGCAAAATGCCAATAGTGGCTGATTGTGCGTTCTACCGGATCGCGCATGATGTAGATGAATCGCGCTTGCGGATTGAAATTCAAGATCCGCTCGGGGACGCGCGTGTACATGGGCAGCATGGAGTAGCCAACGCTCGCCTCACCAATTATCGCGGCATCGCCTGCTGCGGCAAACAGGTTCAGGTAGCGGTCCTCGCTCCTCCAGTAGCCCTGTGCCCACATCTGGCGCCATCTCTGTCGTAACACCTTCGGATCAACGAAATAAGTGGGCTCCTTCTCGGAACTCATGAAGATCGCAGGGTGCGCTCCAAGTAGATCGCTCAGATAACTGGTACCCGACTTCATTGCGCCGATCAGGAACAAGTTTGGTCGCGGGCTTTTCATTAGCACTTCCTGCTGCTCACGCACGGTTTTGGGAAGGGCAGCGGCTGGGCTTGCACGAGAGCTTGATGAACGCTCAAGAGGCAATGCCTGTGTCCGCCGCCTTTTCGGGTCGCAGCAGCTCGCTTAGCAGTGCACGTGCGTCGCTGAGAACCGCTGGGCCCAGAGCCTGCACCGTGCCGATGAACGCACCTGCGGCTGCGACGATCTCGACACACAGGAGTACCGGGATCGGCAGGTGGACGAACAACAGCGCGCGCACTGCCCAGGTGACGATGAGCATCGAGAGACCGGCAATCAACGGGACGAGAATCAGCCGTAGATTGTCGCGCATGGTTCGGTCTGTCACCCGGCACGTGTAGAGCGTCGACACAAGGAACACGATCGCGTACACGACCAGGCAGCTGACCGCCGCGCCGTTGATGCCAGAAACACGCGCGCCGATGAGGATAGCGACTGACAGCAGCAAGCAGGTCAACCCAAGGACCCTGGTGCTGGCCTGGGGAACCCCCGCCGCACTGTTTACGATATTCTGGAATACCGTAAGCATGCGAAAAGGTGCCGCAATCGACAGCAGCACAAGTGGAATCACCGCTAAGTGCCACTTGTCCGACAGCACGACGTGCACGAATTCCGGGGCGACGGCGGCGAGCCCCCAGGCGACCAGGAACCCGTACAAGGCCAGCATGCGCAATATGCGCTCGTAGGTGTAGTTGAACTGCGCCCGCTGCTGGCGCAGGCGGCTGAGGGTTGGGAAGGACACTCTGTTTACTGCCTCCATTGCTTTGTCGCCGGGGATCGCGGCGAGGTTGGCACCTACACTGTAACTGCCAAGCTCGGTCGAGTGCACGAGGCGCCCCAGGATCATCAGATCCAGGTTCCCCGACCAGTAATAGAGGATACGGTTGCCGAGCATGTGCAGGCTGAAGTGCATCAAGTGACGAACCGGCTCGAAGCCTCTGGAGTAGTCCGGCCACACCGCGGAGCGGTTATAGCCGATGATGACGGTCGAGCGTAGTCCCGACAGTACGAGCGACCCCGCGACGAGTGACCAGACTCCCAGACCCAGAATGGCGCAGAGGATGGTCGTCAGGCTCGCTGCCACGCTGCCTGCGATCATCGCAAGCGCTATCTCCCTGAAACGCATGTTACGCACGAGCTGTGCCTGGGGAACTGTGGCGATCGCCGTCATCAGCAGCGACAGTGACGCGACAGGTATTATCTGCGCGAGCTCCGGCTCGTGATACCACGCTGCAATACTCGGAGCTGCGAGCAGCAGCACGCCCACAAGGACCAGGTTGAGCACCGCAATCAGAGCGCTCGCCGCGCGGCTGGTCTCATCGGACAGCACGTGGGTCTGCACCAGGCCCGCAGCCAGACCCGGGTCACTGAACACGGTGACAAATTCGGTGAATACCGTCGCGACCGCCACCAGGCCGTAATCACGCGGATTGAGCAGCCGCATGATGATGATGGTCGAGGGCCAGGTGACGAGCTGAACCAGTACGCGCGCGGACACCATCCAGCGTACGCCGGACAGCGCCTGCCGCTTGAGTGACGGCCCGCTCATGTCGCAATACTGCCGAGCCAGCGCGTCGGCGCCAGAGCTGGGCGCCCTTGCGGCGCGGCATTAATCTCAGGGTACAGCGGCGTCAGGCCACGATCGCACGAACGCTGGAGCTGCGCGGCGCACTCGTCTCGTAGCCGAGAGAATTCATCAGGTGTCCCCACGCCGACTCGATCAGCGCCACCGACGGTTCGGGTAGCTTCTGCTTCCATGTACCCGCGACTGCTTCGGCGATAAAAGGGACATCGGCGCGCTTTCCCTTGGTGGTGACCCACACTTCATGCTCGACCTTCTCGAGCTGTCGCAGGCGATTCGCGGAGCTCCGCTCGATTGCCTGCGACAGCGCTTCGGTGCTCGCTGCAATGCCGAGAAAGCCTGCCATCCGGCATAGCTCGTGAGACGGATCCTGCAACAGGTCCTCATAGCGCACAAGCAGGAATCCGGGCTGGTTCATGCGGGTTCCCAACCAACTGCCCACATGTTCGCCCCAGGAAACGTCCAGATCTCCCGGTAGGAACCGGTCCGCAACGTAGCGCTCAATTGGGTATGAATCATCGACGGCACGATATTTGCGACGGAAACTATATAAGGACAGGACAACATCTCGAGGGTCACGCACCAGATAGATGACTTTGCGGTAGCGTGGTTCGAAGTATTCGTGAGTCTTGATCAGGCGCGGGCGCGGCACCCGCTTGAATTGCCTGCTGGAGAGCGCGGAGGCATCGGGGATGATCGTCTCGAGGTTTGCAAACGTCACCGGCGGCTCGGGATGCACTAGGTTGGCTATCAGGAAGCGCGTCCAGGTGTTGCCGGAGCGTGGGTAGGACGCGATGAAGGTATCATCCGGGAACACCCTCAGGTTGCGACCAGCGATGTCAGTTCCCAGGAGATAGCCAGCGACGAATTTGATGCCGTATAACACTGGATCCCTTACGCCGCACCCAGCAGTCTTCCCTCGACCGCAAATTGCGAACGTACGCCGGTGGGTAGTGTAGCTCACAGCGCCGGTGAAAAAGGTAAGATATTGCTGATGTTGGGCACCTGAGCTCCCGAGCTCGCCACCAGGAATACATCCCGCGACACTTGCAGCAACGCCTGCCGGGCAACCCCGGCGCAGCGTTCCTGCCTACGCTTGATGCCGCGCCTTCCCCCGCTCTTACCTGGCGACGTTACCCTCAAAACGAGGCAGTTTTTTCAGCAGCAGGGTCAGGCCGCTGCGTCCACGTGTCGCTTCTGCCAGACGCTGGCCCAGCGCGCAATACAGTGGGTGCGCTTGGCAGTCACCTGCCTCATACGGGAAAAGCCGCAGTCAAAAACCATATGCTAGTGCAGTGTCTCGTAAACAGAGTTACAGTATTTCCGGGCATTGCTATGATCAACCTCATGCCGAATGAGGGCTTGAAGATCCAGTTGCAGCCGGTAGAGCAAGCTCAACTGGAGCGGAGGGCATCGGCACAGGGCACCCCGCAACAGGTGGCGCTGCGCTGCCGGATTGTGTTGGCAGCGTTGGTGGGCGGGGACAATGTCACGATTGCCCAGCAACAGGGAGTGAGTCGGCCCACAGTTCAACTCTGGCGCAAGCAAGTGCACGCGGGTGGCATCGGCGAGGTGTGGAAGATTGCGCCCGGTCGGGGGCGCAAACCCACGTACGACCAAACCAAACGGGACCAGATCATCCGCGCGACCCTGCACAGCAAGCCGGAAGGCATGACCCATTGGAGCTGCCGGCTGATGGCTCGGGCGCAGCGGGTCAGCAGGAGCACCGTGAACCGGCTGTGGCAACTGCACAATCTCAAGTCGCACTTGAATCGGACTTACAAGCTATCGCCGAACCGCACGTGCAGCGATGGCTGAAGAAGCATCCACGCTTTATTTGCCACTTCGTTCCGAGCAGTTCGAGCTGGTTGAACTTAATTGAACGTTGGTTTAGGGAATTGACGGATAAAGCCATCCGAGGCGGCAGCTTCGTAAGCGTGCCGGACTTGAAACGGGCGATCGATGCATTTCTGACAGCCGGGAACGAAGACCCCAAGCCTTTCATCTGGACGGCCACGGTGGAGGACATCATCGAGAAAATCGCTCGGGCCCGAGCCAAGATGGAGCAGCTCAAGTTCTCCTCCAATCTGGATTTCACGTGACGAGTAAGAAAGTTGTCATCATAGGAGCGGGAGCGACCGGACTCGGCGCGGCTTACCGGCTTCACGAGCTGGGGTACGACAATTGGGTCCTCTACGAGAAGTCCGACTATGTCGGCGGCCACGCCACTTCCCACCTGGATGAGCACGGATTCGTCTGGGATGAGGGCGGTCACGTCATTTTTTCGCACTACTCTTACTTCGACAGATTGATCGACCAGGTTCTGGGCGACGAGGTACACAAGCGCGTCCGCGAGAGCTGGATTGTCAAAGGCGAATCCTGGGTGCCCTATCCGTTTCAGAGCAATCTGCGCTACCTGCCGAAAGATGTTCAAGTCAGTTGCCTGGTCGGCGCGGCCAAAGCTGCCGCCAATGGCAACGCCCGGGCAGCCGGCAACCTTCGCGACTGGATCCTCGGTACGTTCGGGGAGGGCATTGCGGAGGCCTTCATGTTTCCCTACAACTATAAGGTCTGGACGACACCGCTCGAACAAATGTCCAAATCCTGGATCGCCGACCGCGTTGCGGTGCTGGATTTCAAGCGACTCCTGGAAAACGTTCTCTACGAGCGTGACGATGTTGGCTGGGGTCCGAACAGCAAATTCAAGTTCCCGCTGCACGGCGGAACGGGCGAGATTTACCGCCGCATCGCCGCCTATTTC
>Ga0182032_10000527_pt1 | contig 15596 bp, 14 predicted proteins | sample tim00Cox00000000_FD_125970 | JGI IMG/M metagenome (GOLD analysis project Ga0182032, IMG submission 125970) | Lab enrichment of tropical soil microbial communities from Luquillo Experimental Forest, Puerto Rico - timezero.00C.oxic.00.000.000 | ecosystem: Environmental > Terrestrial > Soil >... | reverse complement strand
CTCGCTTTGCCGTTCGGACGCGGCGTGTTTTTGTTCGGCGAGCCGATCGAGATTGCTGAAGAGCTCGACGAGACGGGGGTTGAAAATGTCCGATGGCGCCTCGAAACGCATATGGTCCAAATGGTCCGTGCGGCCGATCGGCTTGTCGGCCACAAAACGCCGTTGATCGCCGCAGATGGCGGCGGCAGGGCTGCGGGGGCTGCAGGAGACTGATGCTCCCCCGGCTTTATCGCGCGCTGACTTGGCCGCTCGCGCCATTGGCGATCGTCTACCTGAACCGACGCCGCAGACAGGGCAAGGAGGACGCACGTCGGCTTCGCGAACGCCAGGGATTTCCCGGCGCAGGGCGGCCACGAGCGCCGCTGCTATGGATCCATGCGGCGAGCGTCGGCGAGGCGACCGCCATGCTGGCCTTGATCGAGCGGTTGCTGCTGACGCGGCCGACACTCGAGATCCTGGTCACCACCGGAACGGTTACCTCGGCCCAGCTCCTCGAAAGCCGGCTGTCCGCTCGGGCCCGGCACCAATTTGTTCCGGCCGATCTGCCGCGCTGGATTGCACGCTTTCTAGATCATTGGCGTCCAGATCTGGCGCTATGGGTCGAATCGGAGCTATGGCCCAACCTGGTCCTGGCGACCCACGAACGCGGCATCCCAATGGCGCTGGTCAGCGGCCGGCTGTCAGCGCGGTCTTATGCGCGTTGGCAATGGTGGCCCGGACTGATCGGTCCGATGCTCGAGGCGTTCTCGGTGTGTCTTGCTCAGGACGAAGAGCAGGCCCGCCGCTTCCGCCGGCTCGGCGCTCGCGAAGTCGGCGTCGTCGGTAACCTTAAGGCTGCAGCGGCGGCCTTGCCTGTCGACCGCCCGCAACTGGAACAGCTGGCTCGTCGGATCAAGCAGCGTCCGCTTTGGCTCGCGGCCAGCACCCATACCGGCGAGGAAGAGATCGCCGCGTGCGTCCATCGCCAAGTCGCAGCGAACCATTCCGCCCTCCTGACGATAATCGTCCCGCGTCATCCCGCGCGCGGTGATGCGATCCGCGCGATGCTAACCGCGCGCGGATTGCGTGTCGCCCGGCGCTGCCACGCAGAGCCGATCACCGATCAAACGGATGTCTACCTCGCCGACACGATGGGCGAGCTCGGGCTATTCTACAGCCTAGCCGGGATAACCTTCATCGGAGGATCGCTTGTCGCCAACGGCGGTCACAATCCCTTTGAGGCGGCTCGGCTCGACTGCGCGATACTTCATGGGCCGAATATCGCCAATTGTGCGCGCATGGCGGCCGAACTGGCGGCTGCGGGAGCGGCCGAAACCGTGTCCGACGCTGACGAACTCGCGCGGGCGGTGTCGGCGCTCATCAACGATCGGCACCGGCAGGCTGAGCGTGCCGCTGCCGGAAAGCGTGTCGCCGCCGCCAGTTCGGATATCCTTGACGCTGTGCTGATGCGTCTCGCTCCATGGCTCGATCAGCTCGCGCCACTAGAGGGCCTCGCCGACCCGCCGCGGCGGATGCGAGCCTGAATGCGCGCAGCCCCTGTTTTTTGGAGAAAGCCCCCCGGGTTTCTCGCGCATGTGCTGTCGCCCGTCGGCGTGGCCTACGATACCGCTGGACGTTTGCGCCGTGTGATGTCTCGTCCCCAGCGCCCTCCCGTCCCGGTGGTATGTATCGGCAATCTCGTAGCTGGTGGCGCCGGCAAGACGCCGGTCGCACTCGCGCTCTCCGATTGGTTCACAGAGCGCGGCGTGCAGTTGCACGCTGTGACCCGCGGTTATGGCGGCCGGCTGCGCGGTCCGGTTCGAGTTGATCCCAACCGCCATGATGCGTCAGCAGTCGGCGACGAGGCGTTACTGCTCGCGATGCACGCTCCGTGCTGGGTCGCTCGCGCCCGTGCCGCCGGGGTTCGCGCTGCGGTCGCGGAGGGCGCCGGTGCGATCCTGCTCGATGACGGGTTCCAGAATCCGACGGTTCCCAAGACGCTTGGGTTGATCGTCGTCGACGCCGGCTACGGCTTCGGTAACGAGCGGGTGATCCCGGCCGGACCATTGCGCGAGAACCTTCGCCGCGGTTTCGCCCGCGCGGACGCAGTCGTGCTGCTTGCCGCCAAAGGGGAGGCAAGCGACAGCGGGCGCCTGCAAACCTGTGGGGTGCCGCTCCTGCCTGCCGTGCTGGAACCCGTCTTCGGAGAGCGGCTGGCCGGCGCGCGCCTTTTGGCCTTTGCCGGAATAGGGCGTCCGGAAAAATTCTTTGTGACACTACGAGCACTCGGCGCCGATCTCGTCGGAGCGCGAGCGTTTCCCGATCACCACCCCTTTCGCGTCTCAGAACTCGAAGCGCTGCGCAACGACGCCGAGCGTGCAGGGGCACGTCTGATCACCACGACAAAAGATATCGTTCGGGTGCCTTTGGTGCAGCGCGCCGGCATCGAGGTTCTCGATGTCCGAATCCGCTGGCTCGACCCGATCGCACTCGGCCAGCTTTTCGGTCCCTTCTTGCGTTCAGTCCATCTCGATGGACGCGAGCCGGCCGAACACATCCGCTAAGGCGGTCCGGCCGAGCCATCGCCTGGAGGCCTCGGGGGCGGCGCTGCTGTTCGGCGCCTTCGCAGTATTGCCGCTCGATTGTGCCTCTGCCCTCGGCGGCGCGATGGGGCGCCTGATCGGCCCTTTTCTCGGTATCTCCAAGCACGCCCGGCGCAATATCAAGCGCGCTTTTCCCGGGCTTTCGGAGGCCGAGGCCGCCAGCGTCATCGCTGGCATGTGGGACAATCTCGGCCGCGTCGCAGCCGAGTACCCCCACCTCAGGAAAATCCGGGTTTTCGAACCAGGCGGACGGGTTGAGACGCACGGCTTTGAGCACATGGACCGGGCGGTCGCGGCCGGGCGCCGGATGATCATCTTTTCCGGCCATATCGCCAATTGGGAGATCGCCATGCTTGCAGCAGTCCAGTACGGGATCTCGGTCGCTCAGATCTACCGTGCAGCGAATAATCCGCTGGTTGACCGTATGATAACCCGGTTCCGTGGGGATGCCGGCAAGTTAATCCCGAAGGGTGCGGTCGCCGCTCGCCGAGCTATCGCGACACTACGAAACGGCGCGCATTTGACGATGCTGGCCGATCAGAAAATGAATGACGGGATACCGGTGCCGTTCTTCGGGCGCCCGGCGATGACGGCTTCGGCGCTCGCCGCCCTGGCACTGCGTTTCGACTGCGACGTGCTCCCGGCCCGGGTCGAGCGGCTCAAGGGCGCGCATTTCCGGCTCACCGTCTTCCCGCCGCTGCCCTTGCCCCGAACTGGCGATTCTCACGCCGATGTCGCCGCCCTGATGACCCAGGTCAACGCGCTCTTGGAGACGTGGATCCGCGACGGCCCCGAGCAGTGGTTCTGGGTGCACCGGCGCTGGCCGGATTAGCCGCGGCGAGTATTAAGGAGTCACCCGCCTTTCCTCCACCACGACCGTTTCGATGATGGCTTCGGTTTCATACATCCAGCGGGCCAGCAACCCGGCGATCACCGCGCCGATGATCGGTGCCACCCAGAACAGCCAGAGCTGACCGATATGATCGCCGCCTGCAAACAGTGCGGGCCCCGTGCTACGCGCCGGGTTGACCGAGGTGTTGGTAACTGGGATCGAGACGAGGTGGATCAAGGTCAGCGCGAGGCCGATTGGGATGCCGGCAAAGCCCGCCGCGGCGCCCTTCGACGTGGTGCCGATGATGACGAAGAGGAAGAAGAAGGTCATCACAATCTCGGTGATAAAGCAGCTCCCGAGGCTATACTTACCCGGGCTGAGATCGCCATATCCGTTGGCAGCGAAACTACCCATCACCCAGCCGGTCTTGCCCGAGGCGATCAGCCACAATATGAACGCGGCGACGATCGCGCCGATGACCTGGGCGATGATGTAGGGGATGACGTACCGGCTGGGGCAACGCCCAGCGCTCCACAAACCAACGGTGACCGCGGGGTTGAAATGGCCGCCCGAGACATGACCGACGGCATAAGCCATGGTCAGGACGGTCAGCCCAAACGCGAAGGCGACACCGAGAAAGCCGATCCCGAGGTTTGGGAAACCCGCGGCGAGCACTGCGGCGCCGCAGCCTCCCAATACCAGCCACAAGGTTCCGAAGAACTCGGCAACAACCCGCCGCGGCACGTCATTTTCCATGGGTCCCCTCCCACATTACGATGTTAATACGCTACCCGTTGAGATCGGACCGCTCAAGAACCTCGGTCACAGGGTCGGACCCCCCGCGGTGACAAACGCGCAGTTAACCGGCCAATACGACAGGACCAGTGCCACCGGATGGCGAGATGTTGCGAAGAAGAAACTGGCATCCGACAGATAGACCCGGCGAATCCCGAGAAGGGGATCGAAGAACCCGAATCTAAAGAAATTCTGCGGGTCAGCTAATGTGGTAAACGATTGCCGTGAAGAGGATCAAAACCACCGCAACGGCGATTAAACTGCCCCAGCCCTTGCCACGGAAATGACTTCTGCCAATCCGAAAATCGTAAACGACGAGCATGACGAAGTGTCTCTCTACCAGCATTTCGAATAGTCGCAGCTAGTGCACTGATCGCAGCCTTCGATGCGAATCAGCGCCGCTTCGCCGCATTTCGGGCATTGTGCCAGCCGAGTGGTCAAAGGTCGCTGATCGGAGATCAGAACACCGCGCGCCGCAGCCTTCTGCGCGTTGAGTTCAGCTCTCAGATGCCTGGCCGGCAGAAAGCCGATTCCGATCATGTGGCGCTCGATGACGTCGCCGATCGCCGCCAATAATGAGGGTACGTATTTTCCCTCCATCCACGCGCCGCCGCGCGGGTCGAAGACTGCCTTCATCTCTTCCACCACAAAGGAGACATCGCCGCCGCGACGGAAAACGGCGCTGATCATGCGCGTTAGCGCGACCGTCCAAGCGTAGTGCTCCATATTTTTCGAGTTGATGAACACCTCAAACGGTCGCCTCCGGCCATCTTGAACGATGTCGTTCAAGGTGATGTAGAGAGCGTGCTCACTGTCGGGCCAGCGAATCTTATAGGTCTGGCCGGGAAGCGCTTCCGGCCGACTCAGCGGCTGCGTCATGTAGACAACACCGCCGGCCTCGAAGATGTCGGCCGGTTTTGGCGAAAGAGCCGCCGCGGGCGGGGGGAGCGGGAGTTCGGGCTGGCTCGGCAAGAGTTGGCTGCTCGGTGCCTCTTCCCTAACCGCGAGCACGGCTCCGGTCACTTCGTTCGGTCGATAGGTCGTGCAGCCCTTGCAGCCGAGGGCGTAGGCTTGGAGATAGACGTCCTTGAAGCGGTCAAAGGAAATCTCGACAGGAACGTTGATCGTCTTCGAGATCGAGCTGTCGACGTGCTTCTGCACCGCCGCTTGCATGACCACGTGGTCCTCGGGTGTCAGCACCTGCGCATCGACGAAATGGTCCGGTAGCGGCGCCAACTCGCCTCTAAGCTTTCGGAACAGCCGGTAGGCATAGTCCGCCACCTCTTCTTCGCGGCGCGTGCCGTCGGGCATCAGCACGTTGCGTGTGTGGCGGAAGCTAAATACCGGTTCGATGCCCGACGAGACGTTGTCGGCGAATAGCGAGATCGTGCCGGTCGGAGCGACCGAGGTGAGCAGCGCGTTGCGGATCCCATCCCCTCTAATCTTGCCGCGCACCTCCTCATCCAAGCCCACGAGCGTTCCGCCGGCGAGATAGCGATCGCGGTCGAACAGCGGGAAGGGGCCCTTCTCCGCCGCGAGCGCCGTCGAGGCGAGATAGGCCTCGCGCTGGATCGCGGCGAGCCAGCTCTCGGTCGCCGCTACGGCGTCGGCCGAGCCGTAGCGCAAACCACACATGATAAGCGCGTCGGCCAGACCGGTGACCCCGAGCCCGATCCGGCGCTTCTGGCTCGCCTCCTCCTTTTGTTGAGGCAGCGGAAATCCTGAGATGTCGATGACGTTGTCCATCATGCGGACGCAATCGGGCACCAGCCGGCGCAGCTGATCCAGATCGAGGCGCGCGTTGGAGGCGAACGGGTCAACAACGAGGCTCGCCAGATTGATCGAGCCCAGGAGGCACGCACCATAGGGTGGCAGCGGTTGCTCACCGCAAGGATTTGTTGCCGTGATCTGCTCGCAATACCACAAATTGTTACGTTGGTTGATACGGTCGATAAAAATCACGCCGGGCTCGGCATAGGCGTAGGTCGCCCGCATGATCTTGTCCCACAACTCCCGCGCCGGGAGCACCCGCCAAGTGGTTTTGGCCCCATCGGGGCCACCAAAAAACAACTCCCACGGCGCGTCGTCCTCGACCGCCTTCATGAACGCATCGGTGACCAGCGCCGACAGGTTGAACATGCGCAACCTGCCGGGCTCTCTTTTAGCCTCGATGAAGTCCTCGATGTCGGGGTGGTCACAGCGCAACGTCGCCATCATTGCGCCGCGCCGGTAACCGGCGCTCATGATGGTCCGGCACATCGCGTCCCAGACATCCATGAATGAGAGCGGTCCCGACGCATCGGCGCCCACCCCCTTCACCGGCGCGCCGCGCGGCCGCAATGTCGAAAAATCGTACCCGATCCCACCTCCTTGCTGCATCGTCAGCGCCGCCTCGCGCAGATGGGCGAAGATCCCGCCCATATCGTCGGGGATCATCCCCATGACGAAGCAGTTAAACAGGGTCACCAGCCGCCCACTGCCCGCACCCGCGACAACACGGCCCGCAGGCAGGAACTTGAAATCGCTCATCGCCGCGTAAAAACGTTCAGCCCATACGGCCGGGTCACGCTCCGGCGCGGCCAGCGCGGTCGCTACGCGTCGCCAGGTGTCCTCGATCGTCTTGTCAACCGGCTCACCTGAAGGCCCCTTGAGCCGGTATTTCATGTCCCAAATCTGTTGCGATATCGAGGCAACGATCGCCATTTTCCGATGTCTCTCTTTTTCCAGCTGTGAAGGATACCACAGGGTTCTGGATTCGTTCGACCGGAGTTTGCTCCGGACCGCGATCGCGGTCGTCAGGTCTGAGCAGACCTCTTCCTCGTCCCTGGAGTAGTAACGAAAGATTTCGCCTCGGCCCCCGCTTCGGCCTCGCGCAGCAGTGATGCGGTAGCGGTCTCGATCCGCCGTTCGAGTTCGGCCATCATCCGGCGACGGGGCCAACCCGGCGGGATCGGCTCGAGGAATTCGAGAACGATCCTGCCCGGACGCTTGATAGAGCTTCGTCGCCCCCAGTAGAGGCCGGAATTGACCGCGGCAGGAATCAGAGGCACTGCCAGTGCCTGATATAGGGCGGCAACGCCAGGGTGATAGGGAAGACGCGCGCCCGGTGCGACCCGCGTCCCTTCCGGAAAAATAACGATGGAGCGTCCTTCATTAGCGATCGGGCGGGCCGCTGCGATCATGCGGCGCAAGGCCTTGGCGCCGGCCTTGCGGTCGATCCCGATCGAGCCGGCGCGCGCCGCGTACCAGCCGTAAAACGGCAGGAGCAGTAATTCGCGCTTCACGACTGCTGCCGGGTCACCAAGCACGACGAGGGGGATCAGGGTATCCCATGCGGATTGATGCTTCATTGCAATGATGCAGGCGCTACGCGGTAGACGATCAAGCCCACGGATTTCGTGGTCCAGTCCGACGATGACGCGGAGTAGCGTGAGGACGGTGCGCGCCCAAAACTGGCCGAACCGCATTGTCAGGGCTCGGGGTGCGATCAGAAACGGTAATCCGACCGTGCCGGCGATCGCGGTCCAGGCGAAGAAGGCGACGTTAAATATCAGGGCTCTCGCCCAGATCATCGCCCAATCTCGGCTTCAGCAGACCGCAAGGTGGACGCCGATTGCAGTCGCTCGACGACCGGGCGTATGAGTGCTCCCAGATATTTGCCGTATTCGTTTGCCAGCAGTATCGCCGTGCCCCGCGACACCCACCAATGTTCCTGGCGGACCTCGTCGGGAAATACCGGGTGCGCAATGATTTCGATCCCAGGCATGGCGCGGTCCAATTCGAGGAGACTGCGCGGCATGTGGTACCAGGCCGTGACGAGACGTAAACTATTGAAGCCTTGCTGCCGCATCCACTGTGCAGTCTCCCGTGCATTACCGACAGTATTGTCGGCGTCATAGCCGAGAGAGGTGCAGCACGACGCCCAATCGGGCGCATTACCCGAGACCCGCAGCAGCTCCTCCAGATCGACCTGTTGGTTCACTCCCGATACAAAAAGTTTCCGCCCTTTTCCAGCGCGCAGCAGGTCCATGCCGCTCTGCAGGCGCAAACGGCCGCCAGTCAGCACAACGATCGCATCGGTGGGCACCGTTTCATTCTCGGGTGAGGGTGGAGCCGCGAACCAGATGAAACCGGCAACCCACAACGCGAAAAGTGCAGCGCAGGTGATCGCTAACCCACGGACGGTGCCCGACAGCAGACTGGAACCCCATCTCACGGCAGGCGCCATAACTGGCGCGTTGGGCTGATTTTAGCCGTCACCGTTGCAGCTATCCGGGTCGCCAGCGATAGAGATGGTTTGGAGCCAGGAAATCAGCCGCTGACCTCGCCAGTGATCACCGGACCGAACAGCACCCACCGCTCGCCGTCGAAGCGCGCCATCTGCATCTGCTTGATCGGGTAGAAATTGGTCGGGCTGGTGTTGACCTTGATCCCCGGCAGCAGCATCGGCAATTCGAGATCATGCAGGTTGGCCACCTGCTTCATCAGGTTGGCGCGGGTTAGGTCGTCGCCGCACTGCTTCAATACCTGCACCAGTGTCTGCGCCGCGCAATAGGCGTAGGCGTTGATGTTGTCGGTCTTGTCGCCTTCCGGATAGTCTTTGTCCATGAAGGCGAGCCACTGCTTGTAGCCGGCATCGTCCTTCCAGGTCGGGTCGGTCGGGTCCTTGTACCAGAAGGTCGACAAGATGCCCTTGGAATTCTCGAGCCCGGCCGGCTTCAACGTGATGCCGACGGAAGTCGCCACGTTGTTGAGGATGTGCACCGGCTTCCAACCGATCTCGGCCGCCTTACGGATCACCTGCGCGGCGAATTTCGAGATCGTGACGTTATAGAATATGTCAGCCCCCGACGACTTTAGATTGACCATCTGAGAATCGACGGTCGGATCGGTCGTCTCGTACGGCGCCTCCATGACGATCATCGACTTGGCCTTGGCGCCGAGCCCGTCTTTGAGGCCCTTCACGTAGTCCTTGCCGTAGTCATCGTTCTGGTAGAGCACGCCGATCTTGCCGCCGGGATGTTTCTCGAGAATGTAGCTAGCATAGATCTGGCCCTCGCTCTGGTAATTGGGCTGAAAGCCGATCGTCCACGGGAAATGCTCGGGGTCGCCCCATTTGGTCGCGCCGGTAGCGAGCAACAGGTGCGGCACCTTTTTCGCGTTCATGTATTTGTGGATCGCGGTGTTGGTCGGGGTGCCGGCGGTGTTAAACAGGAATAGCACTTCGTCGCTCTCGACCAGCTTGCGCACCTGCTCGACCGTCTTCGGCGGGCTGTAGGCGTCGTCGTAGGAGAGGAAGTTGATCTTGCGGCCGTTGATGCCGCCCTGGGCGTTGATCATCCTAAAGAACGCGGCCTCGCACTTCCAGATTGTGCTATAGGAGGAAGCCGGGCCGCTGTAGGGGCCGGTGTTGCCGATCTTGATCTCCGTGTCGCTGGCGCCGACATCGTATTTCTTTTCCGCGCGCGCCCCACCCGGGATCAGCAAAGCAGTCCCGCCGAGGCCGATCGCGATCAGCAGCTGTCGTCGGTTTTGTTCCATTCTCTCCTCCCTGGTTGAGAACACTCAACGTCGCTCGGGCGTCTCATCGCGCGGGCCGCGCCGTCGCGAAGGTGCGGGCGAAGCGGACGAGGCCGGCGGCGCCGGACGGCATCACGAAGATGACGAGCAACATGATACAGCCGTAAATCGCCCCCGCCAGCCCAGTCGAGACCCGCTCGGCGAGGTTCGGCACGTACAGCACGAACAGCCCGCCGACCAGGCATCCTGGGATCGAGGCGACGCCGCCGATGACCAGCCCGACCAGAAACGAGATCGATAAGAAAAACGTAAAGCTGTCAGGCGCGACGAATTGCACGGCGATGGCTCCGAGGGTGCCGGCGATGCCGGTGTAGAGCGCGCTCAATCCGAAGGTCAGGGTCTTGTAGAGGGCCGTGTTGATGCCCATCGCCGCCGCCGCGATCGGGTGGTCGCGGATCGCCATCAGCGCCCGCCCTGTGCGGCTGTTGACGAGGTTCGCCGCGCCGGCGAGCATCACCAGGAGCACAGCCAGGGTGAAATAATAGAGCCACTGGTCGGGGTTGAGCGGCAGTCCCGCGGGCGCGTCCGGCTTGATCAGCACGATCCCCTGGACCCCGCCGGTCAGCGGTTCGAGCGGCTGGAATTTGAGGATTTGCGGCAGCGCAGCCGCCAGCGCGAAGCTCGCCAGCGCCAGATACAGTCCCTGCAGCCGCAGCGCCGGCAGCCCGAACACAACGCCGACAAGAAAGCACACCGCGCCGGAGCACGGCAGCGTCCAGTAATAAGCGAGGTCGATCTTGTCCATCAGGATCGCCGTGGTATAGGCGCCAATGCCGTAGAAGGCGCTGTGCCCCAGCGAGAACTGGCCGTTGAACCCAGTCAACAGGTTGAGGCCGAGGATCGCCAGCCCGTAGACCATGACCAGGGTCAGCTGGAAGATCACGAAATTCGTTGCGACCGAGGGCAGCACCAAGGCGACGGCGATCGCCGCGCCGATCGAGAGGTAGCGGGCGCCCGGACGAGAGATCGCTGCCGCGCGCCGCGCCGTGCCCAGCGGTTCGGTGGCTTCGCGCGACGGCATCGTCATACCCGGCTGACCACCGTACGGCCGAAGACGCCGCTCGGCCGGACCAGCAGCACCGCGGTGATCAGCACCAGCGCGATGGTCAGCTTCAGGTCGCGGCCGAAATAGGGGATGAAGGTGCCGGCGAGGTTCTCGATCACGCCGACGGCAAAGCCGCCCGCCACTGCACCGCCGGGGCTCGACAGCCCGCCGAGGACGGCGCCGGTAAAGCCGTAGAGCAGGACGCCGAGCATCATGTTCGGCTCGAGGAACACGACCGGGGCGATCAACATGCCGCCGACGGCGCCGATCGCCGCCGACATGCCCCAGCCGAGGGCAATCATCCAGCCGACTCGGATGCCGACGAGCCGCGCGGAATCCGGGTTGGCCGCCGCGGCGCGCATCGCCAGCCCGAGGCGCGAGCCCCGGAAGAACAGGTAGAGCAGCCCCAGGATCACCGCCGTGACGCCGATCATGCCGGCCTCATGCGTGCTGATCAGGCGCAGGCCGAACAACGGCTCCCTGCCGAACGGTGTCGGGAAGGTCTTGATCGTGAAATTCCAGATCTCGCCGTCGACACTGTTGAGGATGCTGAACAACGCGATGAAGGCTACGAGCTGGCCGAGGATCGGCGCGTTGTGGATCGGCCTAAACAAGATCCGGTCGATGACGATACCGCCGAGGAACGATACGGTTACCGCGATGGCGAATGCCAGCCAATAGGGCTGGCCCCAAGCGATCACCTGCCAGGCGATGAAGGTCGAAAACGTTGCCATCTCGCCCTGCGCGAAATTGAGGTGATCGATCGCCTGGTAGATCATCACCACGGCCAGCGCCATCAACGCGTAGATCGCACCGTTGGCAAGCCCGGCTAGCACCTGCTGCAGCAACAGTTCCAATGCCGCTCCTAATACCCCAAGTACGAGCGCCGCACGGCCTCGTCCTGGCCGATCTCCGCCGCCGGGCCGGACATCACGATCCGGCCGGTCTCGAGCAAATAGGCGTGCTCGGCGAGGTCGAGCGCCAGCGCCGCGTTCTGCTCGACGACCAACATCGCGACGCCGAGCTCATGGTTGAGCCGGCGCAGGATCTCGAACAATTCCGTGACGATCAGCGGTGCCAGGCCGAAGGACGGCTCGTCGAGCAGCATCAGGCGCGGCCGCAGCATCAGCGCCCGACCGACTGCCAGCATCTGCTGCTCGCCGCCGCTCAAGGTGCCGGCCGCCTGCCGGCGCCGCTCCCTGAGGCGCGGGAAATGCCCATAGACCTCTTCAACGTCTCGGGCGATTTGGGCGCGGTCGCGCCGCGTCATCGCGCCCAATTGCAGATTCTCCTCGACCGTCATGCGCACGAAGGTGCCACGCCCATCCGGCACGTGGGCGATGCCGAGGCGAACGATCTCCTCGGTGGCACGGCCGCCGATCGGCTTGCCGTCGAAGCGGATCTCGCCGGTCGTCCGCACCATGCCGCACAGCGCCCGCAAAGTCGTCGTCTTGCCGGCGCCGTTGGCTCCAAGCAGGGTGACGATGCCGCGTTCGGCGAGCCCGAAGTCGAGCCCGTGGAGCGCCTGGTTCTGGCCGTAGAAGGCGCACAGCCCGCCGACCTCGAGCATCATCGCCCCGGCTCCGTGCCCCCAGGTGGCCGTGGGCCTCCAGCCCGCGGGCTTGTCCCGTGTGCCTGGCGGGCCGTCCCGGGGGTCCCCAGGTAGGCGAGGATGACGGCGTCGTCCTGCTGCACCTCGGCCGGCGTGCCCTCGGCGATCTTACGGCCGAAATCGAGCGCCACGACCTTGTCGGAGACCGACATGACCAGGTTCATGTGGTGCTCGACGAGAAGGACGGTGATCCGCCGGTCGTCGCGAATGCGCCGGATCAGCGAGTCGAGCCCGGCGACCTCCTCGTGGTTGAGCCCGCTGGCCGGCTCGTCGAGCAATAGCAATTTCGGGCGCGCGGCGAGCGCCCGCGCCAGCTCGACCCGCTTGCGGGTGCCGAGCGGCAGCCCTTCCGGCGCTTCGTGCGCGAACTCGGCGAGCTCGAGCATGTCGAGGATCGCCCGGGCCGCCTCTTCGAGCGCCACTTCGTTCCACCGCACCCAGGGCAGGCGCAAGAGGTCGCTGACGAAATCGCTGCGGCTCCCGGCGTGGCCGCCGATGCGCACATTATCGAGCACCGACTGGCCCGGGAACAGCGCGAGGTTCTGAAAGGTGCGGGCAATGCCGATCTCGGCGATGCGGTGCGGCGGGCGATCGAGCAGCGAGCGGCCTTCGAACAGGATATCACCCCGATTGGGGGTGTAGAGGCGGCTCAAGCAGTTGAACAAGGTTGTCTTGCCCGCGCCGTTCGGGCCGATCAGGCCGAGGATCTGTCCCTCTTCAAGGTCGAACGACACGCCGTCGAGTGCGACGATGCCGCCGAACCGCAGAGCCAAGTCGCGGACATCGAGCAGCGGTGTCACGCGATTGTATCAGGCGACCTGCGGCAACGCCCGCACATTAATCCTCCCCGCGCAGTCGGTGACAATTTTCGCCAATGAACCTGCCGACCTTGACAATTTTAGTCAAGCTGAGGCGCTCCCGATTCCGGGCTTCATCACATGGGCTTGTCAGGCTAGTCTCCGGGATGACGCGCCAGAATCCGAGACCATTATGGGCAACATCAACGCCAGCGTCGATCTCCGCCAGGACGGCGAGATCGCGATCATCACCGCCGACAACCCCCCAGTCAACGCGCTCAAGCACGAGGTCCGCGCCGGCCTCACCGAGGCGTTGCGCCAGGCTCGCGAGGACGCGGCGGTCAAGGCCATGGTCATCGCCTGCGCCGGACGCACCTTTTTCGCCGGCGCCGACATCACCGAATTCGGCAAGCCGCCGCAGGCGCCGGGCCTCGCCGAGGTCATCGCGGTGATCGAGGCGATGCCAAAGCCGATGGTAGCGGCACTTCACGGGACGGCCTTCGGCGGCGGGTTCGAGGTGGCGCTTGCCTGCCATTTCCGCGTTGCCGTTGCCGGGGCGCGCGTCGGCCTGCCCGAGGTCAAGCTCGGGCTCCTGCCCGGCGCCGGCGGCACCCAGCGCCTGCCGCGCCTGATCGGACCCGAAAAGGCGCTCAAGATGATCGTCACCGGCGACCCGATCGAGGCTCGGGAAGCGCTGGCGGACGGGGTCATCGACGAGATCATCGAAGGCGACCTGACCCAGGGTGCGATCGTCTTTGCCCGCCGTGTCGTGGCCGAAGGGCGGCCGCTGCGGCTCGTCCGCGACCGCGAAGACAAGCTTGTCGCGGAGGGCTTTGCCGATGCCGCCGAAACGTTGACCCGGAGGCTGCGCGGCCGCGATGCGCCGGCCGCCTGCGTCGAGGCCGTGCGCAACGCCATTACCCTGCCGTTTGAGGAAGGGCTGAAGCGCGAAGGCGAATTGTTCCGCAAGCTCGTTACCGGCGACCAATCCAAAGCGCAGCGTTACATTTTCTTTGCCGAGCGCGAGGCGGCAAGGGTGCCCGGTGTCCCACAAGGAACACAGCCGCGCCCCATTGTGTCGGGCTCGGTCGTCGGCGCCGGCACGATGGGCGGTGGCATCGCGATGTGCTTCGCCAATGCCGGCATCCCGGTCACGATCGTCGAGACCGGCCCCGACCTCTTGCAAAAGGGCCTCGACCGTGTCGCAGCCAACTACCGCGCCACCGTTTCGCGCGGCGGGCTCCGGGCCGACGACATGGAGCGTCGTATAGCGCTGATCAACGGGGTCACCGAACTCGATGCGGTAGGTGCCGCCGATTTCGTGATCGAGGCGGTGTTCGAGGAGATGGACCTCAAAAAGCGGGTCTTCGCCGATCTCGATCGCATGGCAAAGACGGGGGCGGTGCTCGCCACCAATACCTCGACGCTCGATGTCGACGAAATCGCGCGGGCTACAAAACGACCGCAGGACGTGCTCGGAACGCATTTCTTCAGCCCAGCTAATGTCATGCGGCTATTGGAGATTGTGCGCGGCGCGGAGACCTCGCCCGAAGCCCTGGTTACCGCGGTCGCGCTCGGCCGGCAGCTCGGCAAGGTGCCTGTGACCGTAGGGGTTTGCTACGGGTTCGTCGGCAACCGTATGCTGGCGCGCCGCTCAGTCGAGGCCGAGCGGCTACTGCTGGAAGGTGCTTTACCTCAGGAGGTCGACGCCGCGGTTACCGGGTTCGGGTTCCCGATGGGGCCGTTCGCGATGGCCGACATGGCCGGACTCGATGTCGGCTGGCGGATCCGCAAGGGCCGCGGCGAGCGCAACGAGATCGAGGACGCGCTGTGCGAGGCCGGGCATTTCGGCCAGAAGACCGGGAAGGGTTATTTTCGCTACGACGCCGGATCGCGAACCCCGCTGCCCGATCCGGAGGTCGAGCAGACTATTCTTGATGCTTCGTCTCGGCTCGCCATCACCCGTCGGGCGATCGCGTCGGAGGAGATCGTCGAGCGCATGATCTTCCCGATGGTCAACGAGGGCGCACGCATTCTCGAAGAAGGCATCGCGACCCGTCCCGGCGACATCGACGTGATCTGGGTGTATGGCTATGGCTGGCCCGTGTGGCGTGGCGGACCGATGTATTATGCTGATCGGCTGGGGCTCGCTCATATTCGCGACCGGCTGGCCCGTTATGCCGAGCGCTCGGGAGACGAGACGCTACGACCGGCCACGCGGATCCGTCGGCTGGCCGCCGACGGCCGCGGCTTCGCCGCGACCCCACCCGCTTGAACAGGGAGTTCGCCCATGGATCTCCGCTTTACTGCCGAAGAGCTAGCGTTCCGCGACGAGGTGCGGGCGTTCTTCCGT